>Ga0187819_10001970_pt1 | contig 10722 bp, 8 predicted proteins | sample NC_wetland_sal_i_15_FD_132411 | JGI IMG/M metagenome (GOLD analysis project Ga0187819, IMG submission 132411) | Wetland sediment microbial communities from Neuse River Estuary, North Carolina, USA - SO4_4 | ecosystem: Environmental > Aquatic > Freshwater > Wetlands > Sediment | place: USA: North...
AGACTGAGGTGCCGAATGCGGAGTTGATCAGCGCCGACAAAGTCTACGTTCCGGCTACGCCGCAGTAGAGCAGATATCTATTCTCCGGCCGCCTGGGAGTATCTGCGGAAGAAGCTATCCTGCTTCCACTGCGGCCGGTGAGAGTCCTGCGCGACTGAGACCGTCAGCCCGCGAACCACTTCTTCGTAGAGTGCGGCTGCCGATAGATCCACGGGCTGATTCAAGTCGTCGGAAGGTGCGTGATAGCGTTGCGTGAGCCAGTCTTTGAAAATCTTTTGTTCGGGGGAGCCGGGCGCAGCCCCAACTCCCATGGCCAATGCCGGAATTCCGTGACGAATGAAGTTGTATTGATCGCTGCGGATGAAGATATTTCGCTGCGGCTCCGGGTCGGCTTGCACCGTGATGCCATGAGACTGCGCGACTGCACGGGCAGCATCGCCGAGATCGGATTCCGACAACCCGAACACGGTAAGAATCTTGAGCGGAACAATGGGCAGGAACATGTCAACGTTAATATCGGCCACCATTGCCTTGGAATCGACGGTGGGATGCGCGGTGAAATACTTCGAGCCCAGCAATCCTTTTTCCTCGCCGGTAACGAATAGAAACAGTAATGAACGTTTGAGTTTCTCGTGCGATTTCTTCAATGAAGAGGCGACGTCCAGCAGCAGCGCGCTCCCAGACGCATTATCCATGGCACCGTTGTAGATGCGATCACCGTTGATCGGTTCGCCGATGCCGATATGATCGATGTGGGCGGAGAGCACGACGTATTCATTCTTGAGTTCTGGATCATTGCCTGGCAGTGTTGCGATCAAATTGGCTGACTCGAGATTCCGTTTATCGAGCTTTGCTTTTACCTTGATCGCAGCAGTCAGGGGAAATCGCGGGAGCTGTTTCCGTTCCTTAGCGATTGCCAAGAGTTCATCGAAACTGTGACCCGAGCCTTCGAAAAGCTTGTCAGCCTTCGCAGGATTGAAATACAGGGCGAGCTTCTCGCCTTCAGTTTCGTTGAATTCGGAATAGGCCAATCCCATGCTGGGATGGGTGCGGCTTAGCGACATACGAGACCAGGGGATATCCATGGACGTTGGGTTGGCGATGCCAATCATTCCGACGGCTCCGGCTTGGCGCAGAGTTTTCCAACGTTCAGCGGACGATTGATAGTGAGATGCCAGAGGGCCCGGAATATCGGCGGGCGAACCGTTCAAAATCACAGCTACTTTGCCATTCAGATCGAGTCCGGAGAGGTCGTCATAGTTCTTCTCGGGAATGCGCAATCCGTATCCGACGAAGACCAGCGGCGCTTGTAGTTCAGGCGCAAGATCGACTCGTGTGCTGAAAAAAGCATCTTCACCGAGGCTGAGGGGCTCCAGCTTGCCGTTGCGGACCAGAGCGAGGCTGGAATCTTTTTCGACGATCACGCGGGATTGGAATTTCACCGTTTGGTAATAACCGTCAGTCCCCGCGGGCTGAACTCCAGCCTGCTTTAGTTGATCGACAACGTAGGCCTCCGCCCTGCTCAGGCCTGCGCTGCCGGTCTCACGGCCCTCCATATTGTCGTCGGCAAGAACTTTGACGTAGTCCCACCAGGTTTTACCGTCGAAGTGCGCGATCGCCGATTGTTCAGAGAAGGCGCAAATTGCAAACAAAAAGCCGGCCGCAAGCAGAGTCTTTTTCAACATAAAACTGAATTCCTCCGACTTATTTTGGACACTGCCTCAACAAAAGAAAAATCTCACCAGACCCTGCATTGATTCGCACGCACCATGGGCGTGCCTTTCTTGCAGGAAAAGGCTTCCTGAAACTCAGGCATATTTGAGACGACGTTGTTTACCCGGTACTTCGGGATGGAGTGGGGATTGGTCAGCACGACGGTGCGCATCAGTTCAGGGCGATACTGCTCGCACCATGAGTAAGCGTAGGACAAAAAGAACTTCTGCCGCGGCGTCCAGCCATCAGCTTCTTTGGCGTCTGGAGATTTGTTCTCCCCTTGAAGTTTTGTCGTCAGCGCCATGAAGGAGAGTCGCAGGCCGCCGTTGTCGGCCGTGTCCTCACCCTGGGTCAAGCGCCCGTTCTGCTTGACCCCGGCTTCCGGTATTTCCTGCGTATATTCGTCGGCGATGCAGTCTCCACGCTGTTCGTAGGCCTTCGCGTCCGCCGGTGTCCACCAGTCGCGCAGATTTCCTTGGCCGTCGAACTTGCGGCCTTCATCGTCGAAGCCGTGCGTGATCTCGTGTCCCATAATCATGCCGATGGCGCCGTAGTTGACTGCATCCTCCATAGCGCTGTCGAAATATGGCGGCTGCAGGATCCCGGCAGGAAAATTGATGGTATTCAATTGTGGATCGTAGTAGGCGTTGATGGTGGGCGGCGTCATGCCCCACTCCGCGCGGTCGACGGGCTTACCGATCTTATCGAGCTGGCGGTGAAATTCGAATGCGGTGGCCTGGTGAACATTGTCCAGATAACTATTGCGCGTGATCTTCACCGACGAGTAATCGCGCCAGTGATCGGGATAGCCGATTTTGTCTTCGATGGCGTGCAGCTTGATTTTTGCCTGTTCCTTCGTGGCGGGTTGCATCCAGTCAAGACTGGTTATGTCCTGGTCCAGTGCGTGTTCGACGTCATGAATCATCGCGACCGTGCGCTGTTTGCTGGCGGGGGGAAAAGCTGCGGCCACGTATGCCTGTCCCAGGGCCATTCCCAGATCCCGATCGGCCGCACGCACGCAGCGCCGCCAGCGAGGCAGTTGCTCTTTTGCTCCGAGCAAGGTATGGGAAAAGAAATTCCAATTCTCGTCGACAAAAGCTTTGCTCAGGTACGGCGCGGAGCCGTGGATAAGATGCCAGCGCAAATACACTTTCCAGTCATCCACCGAATGCTGCTGAATAAGCGGTTCCAGGTTGCGGAAGAATTGTGGTGAAGTCACGATGTAATGCGGCGGGGAAGGCGGAGCCTCGACCATCTCGAGGTAATGCTTCCAATCGAACGAAGGGGTCAGCGCCTGTACTTCCTCTAGACTCATCTTGTTGTTCAAGTTCTTGGGATCGCGACGCGCAACATTGTCCATCTGTGCCTGCGCCATGGCGGTTTCTATCACTAGGATCGTCTTGGCATCGGCTTGGGCTTGTTGCACGCTTTCTCCCGAAAGCGTCAGCATCTTAGTCACGTGAGTCTCATACTGGCTGCGGATTTCTTTGGATTTGGCGTCGTCCTTTAAATAAAAGTCGCGGTTCGGCATTCCCAGACCGGCCTGATCGATACCGGCTACCACTTTGGTCGCATCGTCGAAATCCTGCTGCTGGCCGAAGCCCAGTAGCGCAGCCCGAGTTTGATTGTTATCGCCCTCCCATGCGCCGGGAACAGCCCTATGCAGGCGGGCGACTTCATCGGCAAGCTGCGACTTGCTTTTCATCTGATCAATGCGCTCCAACCCCGCTTTCAGATCACGCGTTCCGGCGGCCTCGATTCCCGATTCATCCATACACGCAGCCCAATAGTCGCCGATCTTCTGCTCGTAGTCGGTGCGATTGCTGGTTTGCGCCGCCGCCTTCTGCAGTGCTTCTCGCAAAATATTTTCATTCCAGTACTGCAAGCCGCTGCCGGTTCCCCAAACCACTTGATCTGCGGGAATGGGGTTGGCGGCATTCCATTTATTGCACGCATATTGGTAGAAGTCCTGACAAGGGTCGAGTGACTTATCGACCTGGCTAAGATCGAAGTGCTCCAGTTTGGGCGCGCTCGCTGGGGCGGCGGGGGCCTGCCCGTGCGCAGAAATGATTCCGAGTACAGGGCCGAGTAGAACGGTGATGATTGCTAGTCTTGAAATGCGCATTGATGATCTCCTTAGGCCTCAAAAAGGAAATGAGGACCGCGGGATCGGAACCGCGAATCGATTTGGCCGGGCTTATACAAGCAATTTATTGTCTGCGCCAAGAAGTTTACCGCAGTTTTGAAAGACGCGCTTGTGGTCGCAGCTGGTGTTGTTGCTTCCTCTGATCGAGTACGTTTTCGATTTGGCGCAAGGTTTCCCTAGGCATCAAATTGAAGGAGCGGAACTCAAGGACGGGTTTCTCGGAAGGGCTAAGTCAAGCACAAAAAAGAAATAGGGAGCTTGCCCATGGGCGTCAAGCTCCCTCACGCGGTGGACAGCGCGGCACTAGCTCAAGGGGCTGATGTCTGAAATATGGATCATGCTGGTGCTGCTGTCGAGGGTGCCATTAATTTTCACTTGCTGGCCTACAAACTGCTTGGCTTTGTCCTGATCATCCAGTTGGTAGCTCATGTCGTTGGTCTTCAACACATATTTACCAGCGGCCTTTACCACGGTTCCGGTGAAAGCGGTTCCTTGCGTGTTTTGCATGGAAGAGGACGAATCCTGCGACGGAGAACTCGGCTGCGCACTTTGCTGATCGGTGCTGGTCGGCTGTCCATTCTGCATATCCGAGCTTGGCTGCTGGGTGCTTGGTTGCTGCGCGCTCGGCTGGGATGATTGATCTTGCTGAGCGAAGCTTACCGCGGAGAGTGCCATCGCCAGTGCCATTGTGGCCATTACTGTAATCAGTTTCTTCATTTCTCGTTGCCTCCATATTTTGACTGCTTTACTGCGAGGTTCTATAGAGCAAGTCCCGTGCCAATTCCACCTAACCTGCAAACCACAGCAGATAGCCCGAGCGCGCTCGACCTGTTCCGATGCAGCCAGAGGTTTTTTCCGAATAGAGATGAAAGTTATTCGTACAGGGAAAACCGTAAGTGGGCCTTAGATGATGAGGCCGTTCTTTAGCGAAGTGGCGATACACGAGCCAGGGCGCTCTTCAACTCTTCTGGTTTAAACCCAAAGGGGCCGGGTTTGCTCTTGTAAGCTATGCGCCCGGCGGCGTCGATCAAGTAGAGGCGATCTGGCCAGCCCGTGTAGGCCTGCTCGGTCGAATTGCCGAATTCGTCCAGCACGGCGGGAATCTTTATGCCGAGTTTTCGCACACACGCTCCCGCCACCAGAGTGCGCTCCTCTTCGTTTTTTGGGCTGGCAAAAACCACGTTGTCTTTGACGTTGCTCTGCATCTGCCAGACGTCACTAGGGTGCGCTTCCGTGATGTAAACGATCAAGAATTGGACTTGGTTTCCGTACTGTTCGTAGAGCTGGTTGAGGGCAGGAACCTCCCGCCGGAACGGAGGTCACGTGTAGCTTCCAAATATGAGCGCCACAGGTTGCCGCCGTGCCGTGATCGCGGACAACTGTATCTGTGCGCTCTTGTCCAGCTTCATCAGCGAAAAGTCAGGGGCACGATCGCCCACCTGCAAGGCTCCCGCGCGGGCGCGTGTCCACAAAGTTTCAAATGGCAAAACGAGAAACGCGACAGGACCCGGTACTCGAGCCATGACCTGGGCAAATCTATCGGGCGATTGCCGCATGACTGCGAACAACGAAGCACAGGCAAGCACCCACAATAGAGCGAGCCCAACCAGTGCCGCTAGCCACACGCGTCGCCCTGGCTTAGCTTTTGGCTCCGATGGCATGGCTCGTGACAAATTCACTTTAAGCTGTGCCCCACAAGTGACGCGATTATAGGGATCGCCAGAGCCCGATCAATAGTATGAAAATAGTAGGTACTGTTTCTTAGGCGATTCGAGCGGTTGAGGTCGCAAATTGCGACCTCAAGTTATTATTCTGCCCCGTTGGAACTCGGACCGCCACGTTATATTCTCGGATAGTGCTTCGCCCACTCGCGTCTGGCCGATCGCCGACCCCGGGTTTGTTTCTGGGACTGCTCATTACTATGGCCGCGGTCGTGGCCTATTCGTGGTATACCACGGTGCAGATTTCGGGGCTGCGCGAGCTGCAAAACGATCTTGCTGGGCGGAATCGCAAGGATTCGCTGCAACTCTTGCGCATCCAGAATGACTTGAACTCGCTCGCGCTGGCCATGCGCGACATGCTCGACAATGACGAACCGTATCCGCTCACGGCTTGGTCGGCGCAGTTTCAACGCATCCGCGCGGACTTGGACAATGCTCTCAAGCTCGAAGAGCGGGTCGCGGTCGCCGAGCGTACGCCGGAGCAGAGGCAGTTCCTGGGCAACTCGATGGCTCAATTCTGGGACGCCGTCGACCGCACCTTTGCACTCGCTCGCGAGGGCAAGGAGAGCGATGCACGCGCGCAGATCCGAGTGTCGCTGCAGGCGCGTCAGGCGGCGTTGAGCACGGCTGTCGCACGGTTGCTGGTTCAGAACAATGAAAGCGAAGAGCAGGTGGGCCTGCGCATTGGGCACATTTACGATCGCGTGCAGCGGCAGGTATACATATTTCTTGCGGCCATTCTGGGCGCAATCTTGCTGACTAGCCTCTATCTGATCCAATCCAATCGCCGGCTGTTTGCACAGCTCGCTGCCCTCTCGGAGCAGCGCAGCGAACTGGCGCAAAAACTGATCTCAACCCAGGAGTCTACGCTGCTGCACATATCGCGCGAGCTCCACGATGAGTTTGGACAGATCCTGACTGCGATTGGCTCCATGCTGAGCCGCGCCCGAAACCATGTTCCCGAAGATTCGCCGCTGCGAGCCGAACTGCGCGAAGTATCTGAGATCGCGCAGTCCACTCTTGACAAGGTGCGCAGCCTTTCGCAGGCGTTGCACCCGGTCATGCTGGATGAAGCCGGCTTGGAGAGTACGATTGACTGGTATATTCCGGTGGTGGAAAGACAGACCGGAATTGAAATATCCTACGAAAAATCGGGATCGCCCTTTCCTGTAGATGGCAGCGTCGGCGTTCATATTTATCGCATCCTGCAGGAAGCCTTGAACAACGTCGCTCGCCATTCCGGAACTTGTCGGGCTTGGGTGCGGCTTCGTTTTCTGAGCCAGGTCCTGGAGCTTGAGGTTGAGGACCACGGCGTGGGGTTTGTGGAACAGTCCGCAAGGTCGGGTATTGGGCTGGTAGCCATGCGTGAACGTGCGCAGTTGTTGGGAGGCAGCATCGAGTTCCTGAAGCCCACAGAGGGTGGAACTTTAGTTCGTCTGAAAGTGCATATAGAAAAGACGGAGACACATGTCCAAGAAGATCTCGGTCTTACTGGTCGATGATCACAGCTTAGTCCGTCGCGGATTCCGGCGCATCCTCGAAGACGCACCCGACATCGCGGTGGTCGGAGAAGCCAGCGACGGCGCTGAAGCAGTCCGGCTGGCCGCGCAGTTGCATCCGCGGTTGATCGTAATGGACTGCGCGCTTCCGGGCATGAGCGGATTGGACGCAACCCGGCGTATTCTTCATAAGTTTCCTGAGATCGCCATCTTGATGTTGAGCATGCATTCTGAAGACACTTGGGTCCACCAGGCGCTGGATGCCGGCGCCCGGGGCTACATTCTGAAAAGCGCTGTGGATATGGAGTTGGTCACGGCTATCCGGCGAGTTGTAGAGGGTGAAATCGTGCTCGACCCGCAACTATCTCGCGGTGCCAATTTGAAGGGTGAGGGAAAATCCGGACTCACGGTGCGCGAACTCGAGGTGCTAAAACTGATCGTTGCCGGCAAGTCAAACAAAGAAATCGCAAGCGATCTCGACTTGAGCGCCAACACCGTGGCCGTGCATCGTGCCAATATCATGGATGCCCTCGGAATCCACAAGACTGCTGAACTCGTGGTCTATGCCATTCGCAGCGGCTTGGTGAACATCCGGTGAATCGCAGATCGTTCCTGCTCGGACTCGCTGGTGCCGCCTCCGCTTCTGTGTTGCCGTTCGACTTGTTCGCGGGGTCGGCCGCGGAAGTATCTCCCGGCTTCCGCCTGGTCGACGTCACCAGTTCGGCGGGCATTCAATTTCAACACAACAGCGGTGCCTACGGAGGCAAGCTGCTTCCCGAAACGCTGGGCTCAGGCTGCGCCTTCCTCGACTACGACGGCGACGGCTGGCAGGACATTCTCCTTATCAATGGTATGGACTGGCCGGGCCACGAGCGGCAAACATCGACTCTCCGGCTCTATCGCAACAATCGCGATGGCACTTTCGCCGATGTGACAAGGAAGTCCGGGCTTGACGTCGAGATGTACGGGATGGGCGTCGCCGTGGGCGATTACAACAACGACGGCTTTCCTGACATCCTGATCACCTGCGTTGGCCAAAACCGGCTCTTCAAGAACACAGGGAAGGGAACCTTCGTCGACGTTACCAACTCCAGTGGACTCGGCCATCGCCAGGCGCTTAGCACGTCCGCCCTGTGGTTCGACTTTGATCGCGACGGGCGGCTCGATTTGTTCGTCTGCAATTACGTGAAGTGGTCTCCCGAGCACGATGTGTTTTGCAGCCTAGATGGGAAACGTAAGTCTTACTGCACACCCGAGGCCTACCGCGGCGAAACCTGCTGGCTGTTTCACAATCGCGGCGACGGAACCTTTGAGGACGTCACCGCCACCAGCGGCATTTTCGACAGCAGTTCGAAATCGTTGGGAGTGGCAATGCTCGACTATGACCGGGATGGCTGGCCTGACTTGTTGGTAGCCAACGACACGCAACCGAATAAACTTTACCGCAATGCGCACAACGGCGCTTTTAAAGATGTCGCGGTCGAGGCCGGGATCGCTTTCAGCGCCGACGGCAAGGCGCGCGCCGGAATGGGAGTCGACGCGGCCGACTTCGATAACTCAGGTGCTGCCGGAGTGGCCATCACCAATTTCGACAACGAAATGATTGGGCTGTATCGGGCCGTCGGCAACGGCACGTACGAGGACGTCGCAACTCAGTCTGGAGTCGGACTTCCATCGAAGACGACGTTGGGATTCGGTTGCATGTTCGTCGATGCCGACCTCGATGGCGCGCTTGATCTGATCGCAGCCAATGGGCACATCGACGACACCGTGCGCAGCATTCGCGGAAATGTCGGCTACGCTCAACCGCCGCAGCTTTTTCTGAATAACCTTCTCAACCAGGGGAAACGCACCTTTCGCGACGTCAGTTCAGAAGTCGGCGACGCGTTCCGTCAGCCCAAGGTCGGACGCGGCCTCGCTTGCGGCGACTTTGATCGCGATGGCGACCTCGACATTCTCATGACCACCAACAGCGGCCCCGCCTATCTCTATCGGAACGATCAACTCGCCGGGAACCGGAGTATCCGCTTTCGTCTGGTCGGCAAACAATCAAACCGTGACGCGATTGGCGCCGAGGTTCACATCTACCACGAAGGCGCGATCCAATCTTGCATGGTCAAAAGTGGCTCAAGTTATCTTTCCCAATCCGAACTTCCTGTAACTTTCGGCTTGGGAAAGCGCGACAGAATTGAACGCGTGGTAATTCAGTGGCCCAGCGGAAGAACGGAGGAATACAAGAATCTTGCTGCGGGCAAGGCTTATGAGTGTGTGGAGAGCAAGGGAATCACGCCTGCCGTGGGCTTCTGAACACGAGCCGAGTCTGTTCGAGAAGTGTCGGCTGCTGGCTAGTCAACTTGGCTCGTGGCCGAATCGGTGGTTTACTGGTTTTTCTCACATGAGACAAAGAGAATCAAAACGGAGAGATGCCATGAGACTTAGCAAAGCTGTTGCGAAGTTGGTCCTGACACTTGGGCTGCTTACCATTACCCTCGCGGCCACAGGCAAAGGACAGCCTGCCACGATCAAAGGCTACGTTCTTGACTCGGCTTGCGCCTTCACCAAAAACCTCAAGAAACCGACAAGCCCCGAGTGTGCGGTCGCCTGCGCGAAAGCGGGCTCACCACTAGTGATTCTTGCCGACGACGGCACGATCTACTGGCCTATTGCTGACTCTACGCCCGCCTCCGGTCAGAACGAGAAACTCCTTCCATTCGCCGGCCAGAAGATCACGGCGACGGGGAGAGTGTTTGAGCGAGGCGGTTCGCGGGCTCTAGTCGTCGACAAGATCGAACCGGTGGCAAGCTCGAAATAGAGTGCGGATCATACGTGCGCCAGTGCCGGTAGCTATGGGGCAAACGTTGCTGACATTGTGAACGGGCTACGACCGTCTAGTAAGGATCAGGGAGACGATAATGGGGAAAGTACGCGCAACGACTACCGTGATTTTCATTCTTCTTACCGCGACGATCTTTATGTCTTGTCCCCAAGCCGAGGCGAACTCGAAAATGCAAAAGCAATCATTTGGTAAGACCGAGGATGGACAGCCGGTGGATCTCTACATCCTAACCAACAAGAGTGGCATGGAAGCTTCGATCACCAACTACGGCGGCACGGTTGTCACTCTGAAAGTTCCCGATCGCAACGGGAAACTGGACGACGTCGTACTCGGCTATGACAAACTCGAGGACTATGCGGCCGGCAAAGCATATTTTGGCGCAATCATCGGCCGCTACGCCAACCGGATCGCGCATGCCAAGTTCACGCTCAACGGCGTCACCTACTCGTTGCCAAAAAATGACGGCGACAACCACCTGCACGGCGTTTTCAACAAGCGGGTGTGGAGCGCGAAAGACATTTCCGGCAGTGCCGGACAGGCGCTCGAACTCACTTATTTGAGCAAGGATGGAGAAGACGGCTTTCCGGGAAACTTGTCGGTCCAAGTCGTGTATACGCTCACCGAGAAGAACGAACTCAAAATCGATTACAGCGCGACCACCGACAAAGACACGGTTCTAAACCTGACCAATCACTGTTACTTCAACTTGGCTGGTCAAGGCAACGGAGACATTTTGCAGCATCAGCTCGTGATCCGCGCGGACCGCTTCACTCCGGTGGATGCGACTCTGATCCCCACCGGAGAACT
>Ga0187819_10001972_pt1 | contig 10721 bp, 10 predicted proteins | sample NC_wetland_sal_i_15_FD_132411 | JGI IMG/M metagenome (GOLD analysis project Ga0187819, IMG submission 132411) | Wetland sediment microbial communities from Neuse River Estuary, North Carolina, USA - SO4_4 | ecosystem: Environmental > Aquatic > Freshwater > Wetlands > Sediment | place: USA...
GAACGTGACCGGGGCCCTGACCGATGTTGCTCGCGTCGTGGCCGCAGCCCGCAACGTCGGCGCGAAAGTCATGCTCGACGGCGCCCAACGCGCGCCGCATGGCCCGCTCGATGTCCGCTCGCTCGGCGTCGACTTCTATGTTTTTTCAGGCCACAAGACTTACGGGCCGACCGGGGTCGGCGTGCTCTGGGGCCGCCGGGAGCTGCTTGAGGCACTGCCGCCATTTCTGACCGGCGGACAGATGATCGACGAGGTCACGCTGACGAGCGCTAGCTTCAGGCCGCCGCCGCGGCGCTTTGAGGCCGGCACTCCTCCGATCGCAGCAGCGATTGGCCTCGGCGCTGCACTCGATTGGATGCGGAGCCTCGATTGGCACGCCATTCAACATCATGAACTTCGACTTACCCGCCGCATCCTCGAAGGCTTGGCATCGATGCCAGGCGTACGCGTGGTGGGGCCGCTCGATACGCACGACCGGCGTGGCGTGATCGCATTCTGCCTCGAGGGCCATTGTGCCCAAGAAGTCTGGCGCGAGCTCGACCAACACGGGGTGGCATTGCGGGGCGGCCACCATTGTGCGCAGCCGCTCGCTCACGCCCTCGGTGTCTCTGGCACAGCTCGGGCCAGCTTGGCGCCCTATTGTCTGGACGAAGATATCGATGCGCTCCTCGAGGGTCTCGAACACATGCTATGTAGCGGCCCATCGCCCGTGCACCGCCGCAGCCCGTGATCGAGCCGGCCGCGGCAAGGATTGTGAAGCCGATCAAAGGCTGACCTCGCTTGCCAGATGGAGGATCGATGCGGATAGGCGTCCCACGGGAAATCAAGGTTCACGAATACCGCGTTGGCATGATCCCGGCGAACGTACGCGAGGCGGTAGCGCATGGTCACGAGGTGTTCGTCGAGAACGGCGTCGCAATACGCCAGGGCATTTCCGACGAGGACTACCGCAAGGCAGGAGCAAAGATCGTGCAGTCCGCCGAGGAGGTGTTCAACGCAGCCGAGCTCATCGTCAAGGTGAAGGAGCCACAGCCCAGCGAGCTGAAGATGCTTCACGAGGGCCACACGCTTTTCACCTATCTGCATCTCGCGGCCGATCCAGAGCAGGCAAAGGCGCTGATGAAGTGCGGCGTGACGGCCATCGCCTATGAGACTGTCACCAACGCCATCGGTGGCCTGCCGCTGCTGTCGCCGATGAGCGAGGTGGCGGGGCGAATGGCCATCCAGGCGGGTGCTCACTGCTTGGAGATGGAACAGCACGGGCGCGGAATGCTGCTTGGCGGGACAGCGGGTGTCGCTCCCGCGAAGGTAGTCGTGCTCGGCGGGGGAGTCGCGGGAACGAATGCCGTCAGGATTGGGATCGGCGTCGAGGCGCACGTTACCTGCATTGATATCAATCTCGAGAGGCTCTACGCGCTCGATCAGCAGTTCGGCGCAACGCTCAACACGATTTTCGCCACCCGTCAGGCCATCGAGGACTACGTGCTGGAGGCCGATCTGGTCATTGGCGCCGTGCTCGTCCCAGGCGCCGCGACGCCAAAACTCATCGGTGCCGAGCTCGTCAAGAGCATGAGGCGCGGCTCGGTGATCGTCGATATCTCGATTGACCAGGGTGGCGTTGCTGAGACTTCGAAGCCGACTACACACGCTGACCCGAGCTACGTAGCACACGGCGTCGTGCACTATTGCGTGGCCAACATGCCAGGAGCGGTTGCGCGTACCTCGACGTTTGCGCTCAACAATGCCACGTTGCCGTTCATCTTGGCTCTTGCCAATAAGGGACCGCTCGCCGCCATGCGCGAGAACCCCCATCTCCTCGCTGGACTGAATGTGCATCGTGGCCAGATCACCTACCGCGCCGTGGCGGAAGCGCTTGGTGTAAAGCACACAGAGGCGCTGAATAGTCTCGAGACTTAGAATCCATGGACTGGTCCCTAATAAGCAAACGTCCTTCGGCCGCGGCGCATCCTGCGAACCTTGCCGACTACGACGAAGCCTACAGCACCTTCACGTGGGAGGCTGCGAGGCGGTCACTTGCCGGTCTGCCGCACGGACGCGGCCTCAATATCGCCTACGAGGCAGTGGACCGGCACGTCACAGAGGGCCATGGCGATCGCATCGCCTTACGATGGATCGCCAAGGAACAAGCGGTCAAGAATTACGGCTACGGCGAGCTCGCGGAACTCAGCAACCGCTTCGCCAACGCGCTGCAGGCGCTCGGAGTAGGCCCAGCCGAGCGCGTTTTCACCCTCCTCGGGCGCGTGCCGGAACTCTACCTTACGGCGCTTGGAACCTGGAAGCACGGCGCCGTCTTCTGCCCGCTGTTCTCAGCTTTCGGACCTGCACCTGTGAAGGCGCGCATGCTCATTGCGGAGCCGACGGTGCTCGTCACGACCCCACGGCTCTACGAGCGCAAAATCGCGCCAATTCGGGGCGAGCTTCCGTTCCTGAAGCACGTGATCCTCGTAGACGGGGGCGTGGGGGGCCACGATTTCGACGCGCTGATTGCGGCGGCGCCGCCGGACTTCGAGATCGCGGCGACCGATCCGGAAACTCTCGCAATATTGCACTTCACGAGCGGCACGACGGGCCGCCCGAAAGGCGCAATGCACGTACATGCCGCTGTCATCGCACACCGCGCAACCGCGCACTTCGCCCTCAACCTGCGACCCGAGGATATTTTCTGGTGCACGGCCGATCCAGGATGGGTGACAGGAACGTCCTATGGCATCATTGCTCCGCTCGCTCTCGGCTGCACGATGGTTGCCGATGAGGAAGAGTTCGACGCCGAGCGCTGGTACCGCACGCTCGAGAGGGAGAAAGTCAGTGTCTGGTATACGGCGCCGACTGCGATCCGCATGTTGATGAGAGCCGGCGCGAACTTGGCCCGGCAATTTGACCTCTCCGCGCTCCGCTTCATTTCGAGCGTCGGCGAGCCGTTGAACCCTGAAGCAGTGGTGTGGGGAGAGCAGGCCCTGGGGTTGCCGATCCACGACAACTGGTGGCAGACCGAGACGGGCGGGATCATGATCTCCAATTTCGCTTCCATGGACATCAAGCCCGGGTCCATGGGCCGTCCGCTGCCCGGCATCGAGGCCGCCATTGTCGAGCGCACCAGCGGGGGCCTGCACATTTTGAGCGAGCCGGATCAGCAAGGAGAGCTGGCGCTGAAGGCAGGCTGGCCTTCTATGTTCCGCGGCTACCTCAAGGAGGAGGAACGCTACCGGAAGTGCTTCGCCGACGGCTGGTACCTCACCGGCGATCTCGCCAAGCGCGATGGCGACGATTACTTCTGGTTCGTCGGGCGCGCCGACGACGTGATCAAATCGGCGGGCCACCTCATTGGACCGTTCGAGGTCGAGAGCACGCTGATGGAGCACCCGGCCGTTGCCGAGGCTGGCGTCATTGGCGTTCCCGATCCCGTCGCGGGCGAGGTCGTCAAGGCCTTCGTCGCCCTCAACCCCGGCTACCGCGAGAGCGAGGAGCTCAGAAAAGAGCTCCTAGCGCACGCCCGCAAGCGGTTGGGCCCCGCCGTCGCGCCGCGGGAGATCGATTTTCGCCCCAGTCTTCCGAAGACCCGCTCCGGCAAGATCATGCGCCGTCTACTAAAGGCCCGAGAGTTGGGGCTTCCCGAAGGTGACATCTCCACTCTGGAGGGCTCGCAATGACGAAGCCCCACACCTCCAAGGTGCACTTGAGCAGCCGCCATGCGATCGAGTTGCTCGGCCAGATGATTCTCATCCGGCGCTTCGAAGAAACATGCGCCGAGCTCTACGGTGCCGAGAAGATCCGCGGCTTCCTCCACCTTTACATCGGCGAGGAAGCGAATGCCGTCGGCGTGATGCAGGCGTTGACGCCCGATGACGCCGTCGTCGCAACCTATCGGGAGCACGGCCACGCATTAGCGCGTGGACTCCCCGTGCGGGAAGTGATGGCCGAGATGTACGGCAAGGCCTCCGGCTCGAGCCGCGGGCGCGGCGGCTCCATGCACATTTTCGATGTGAACAGGCGGTTCTACGGCGGCAACGCCATCGTCGGCGGCGCGCTACCGCTGGCCGTCGGCCTCGCTCTCGCCGACAAGATGCAAGGACGCAACCGCGTCACCTGCTGCATCTTCGGAGAAGGAGCTGCTGCCGAGGGTGAATTTCACGAGTCGCTGAACCTGGCGGCGCTTTGGAAACTGCCGGTGCTTTTCGTATGCGAAAATAACCGCTACGCCATGGGCACCGCGATTGAGCGCTCAGAGTCCGTGATCGACATGTGCGTGCACGCACAGAGCTACGGGATTCCTGCCGAGGCCGTCGATGGCATGGATGTGGTAGCGGTGGAGGTGGCCGCACGGCGGATGGCGGAAGAGGTTCGCGCTGGCGGTGGGCCGAGGTTCCTCGAGGACAAGACCTATCGCTTCCGCGCCCACTCGATGTTCGACCCCGAACTCTATCGCAGCAAGGCAGAGGTCGAGGAGTGGAAGAAGCGTGATCCTATCCCGCGGTTCGCGCGCTGGCTGCAAGACGCCGGCCTTCTTCACGAGGCGGATGTGGCAGTTGTTGAGAAGGATGTCGCGCGCGTGATCGAGGAAGCCGTCGCCTTTGCAGAGGCGGCGCCGTGGGAGCCGGTCGAGGATCTGCTGCGCGACGTGTACACTCCGCGCACAGATACGGCTGTCCGCCGATGACGCTCATGCGCAAGATCACGTACCGCGAGGCGGTGCGCGAGGCGCTCAAGGAGGCGCTTGAGTGCGATGAGCGCGTGTTCCTCATGGGCGAGGACGTCGGTCGCTATGGTGGCGCGTATGCCTGCTCCAAGGGACTTCTGCAGGAGTTCGGCGAGCAGCGCATCCGCGATACCCCCCTTTCTGAGTCGGGATTCGTTGGAGCTGGCATCGGCGCGGCACTCGGCGGCATGCGCCCGGTCATCGAGATCATGACCGTCAACTTCAGCCTCTTGGCGCTCGATCAGATCGTCAACAACGCCGCCACGCTTCGCCACATGTCGGGTGGCCAGCTCTCCGTGCCGATCGTGATCCGCATGGCAACGGGTGCCGGCCGCCAGCTTGCTGCTCAGCATTCGCACAGTCTCGAATGCTGGTTTGCCCATATTCCCGGGATCAAGGTGTTGGCGCCCGCCACCGTGGCGGACGCGCGCGGCATGCTCTGGACCGCGATTTTAGACCCGGACCCTGTCGTTATTTTCGAGCATGCGACGCTCTACAACGAGGAGGGAGAAGTGGGGGCGGAGGGTGATCTCGGTGTCGACATCGAGTGCGCGGCCGTCAGACGGGCAGGCCGCGATGCCACTATCATCACGTATGGGGGGAGCCTGAAAAAGTCGCTTGCTGCCACCGAACAGCTGGCGAGCGATGGCATCGACTGCGAAGTCATCGACTTGAGAGCGCTGAGGCCGCTTGATGATAAGGCGATCATGGCCTCGGTCGTCAAGACGCACCGCGCTGTCATCGTGGACGAGGGATGGCGCTCCGGCAGCCTCTCGGCCGAGATCAGCGCGCGCATCATGGAGCAAGCGCTCTACGACCTCGACGCTCCGGTTGCGCGCGTGTGCAGCGCCGAGGTTCCGATCCCCTACCCGCGGCATCTCGAGATTGCAGCGACGCCGCAGCCAGAAGCCATCGTTGGAGCGGTCAGAGGAGTGATGCGGAAATGATCGAATTCCGCATGCCGTCCTTGGGCGCCGACATGGAGGCCGCAACCCTCGTCGAATGGGTAAAGAAGCCCGGCGATCGCCTGAAGCGAGGCGACGTCATTGCCGTCGTCGAGACTCAAAAGGGTGCGATCGAAATCGAGGTTTTCAATGATGGTGTGCTGGACGAGATCCTGACCAACATCGGCGAAAAGGTGCCGGTCGGGCGGGCGATCGCTACAATCAGAGGAATGGACGAGGCATTAGGCCCTGCACTGCGCGCGGCGGTGCCGGTGGCTGCTCCGGAAAAGATAGCTCCGGTGACCGCTCCGCCTGAAGAGGCTGCGCGACCACCCCCAGAAACTCGTGTCGTGCAGGCGCAGATCACGCCCGCCGCGCGCCGTCGCGCCCAGGAGCTCGGCGTTGACCTTGCCGCAGTCAAGCCGGGGCTCGGCGGCGTCGTTGGCCTCGACCAGGTCGAGGCTGCGCGGCCGGTCATAAAGGAACGGCCGGGCATCCTGTTCGACGAGATGCGCAATGCGATCGCGGCCGCCATGGCGAGGTCGCACCGAGAAATTCCGCACTACTACGTCACGTCGACAATCGATGTTTCGCGCCTCATGGATTGGCTGGAAGCGGAGAATTCACGAAGATCGGTTCCAGCGAGGCTGATCTACGCGGTGCCGCTCATGCGGGCCGCCGCACTCGCTCTCAAAGAGACACCTGAACTCAATGGCCACTATGAGGAAGGGCGTTTCGAACCTGCCGGGCGCGTCAATATGGGCGTCGCGGTGGCTATGCGCGGGGGCGGCCTCATCGCGCCAGCGATCTTGGAAGCGGAGATACTCGACATGGATGAACTGATGGAGAGGCTCCGTGACCTTGTGGCACGGGTTCGCGGCGGCCGCCTCAGAAGCTCGGAGCTTTCGCAAGGCACGGTGACTTTCTCCAACCTCGGCGAGGAAACCGCCGATTCCGTCCTGCCACTGATCTATCCGCCGCAAGTGGCGATCATTGGCTGCGGCCAGATCGCCGAGCGTCCCTGGGCGGATCATGGAGCCGTGGTTGTCCGCCGGACTTTAACGGTCTCGGTCGCCGGCGATCACCGAGTGAGCGACGGACGGCGGGCGGCACAATTCCTTACGCACTTTCAGCAACTCCTCCACAACCCGGAAAAGCTGTGACCGACGCCGAGCTCGCCGAACTCGTCAAGTCAGCCCTCTTGAAGGTCGCACCCGACCTTGCAGGAGAGGAATTTGCCGCTGAGAAACGCTTTCGCGACCAGTTCGAGGTCGATTCGATGGATTTGCTGAATTTCATGATCGAACTGCACAGGACAACCGGCATCGACATCCCCGAGCGCGACTATCCAAAACTCGAAACGCTTGCCGGCTGCGTCGCGTACCTCAAGACGAAGGGGTTTGGAAAATGAGGGAACGTCGAGAAACGTCTGGAACGCAATCGCCCAGATGTTACTGGCGACGCGATGCGCCAGCGTATTGGTCTTGCCCGATCCGGCACCGGCGATGACGAGAATCGGACCAGCAATGTTGGATCCAGTTGTAGCGACGCCGTGCGACACGGCGCGGCGCTCTCGGAATTTAGAGTCGCAAGATAAGAGGTGCCGGCCATTGCAAGCCCGGGAACTGGAGGGATCGGCTACTCTGATCATGATTAGTTCGGGGGCGGCAAATCCTACTCAACTGTCGCGCTCGAGGCGCTTAATTTTCAAGTCGAGAAAGTCGCGGATGAACTCGTACCGTTTTCGACTGGGCTTGCCGCGATAGCGGATCAAGATCGGCTCTCCGTACTCGTCGGTAAGCTGCTCCTCCCTCCAATCATCGCCCCCGCAATGACGCGGGGGCGACACGGTGACGACGGTGGTTGGGCCGCGTCGAGCAGCGCTTACCACCACCAACGGCGCCAATGGCGGCGGTGATGGTAGCGCCAGTGGCGGCGCCAATACACCTGCTCGACCGAAGCCGTGGCCGGTGTGACATTGGCGAGCTTGCCGAGGGTAATGCCCGAAGCAGGCGCGGCCTGCGTGCTGCCGGCGGCGACGCTGCAGGCAAGGGCGCCTGCAGCGACGGTCAGGGGAATCATTCTGCTCATTACGGTTCCTTCCCTGTTGGCTCTCGATGAGCGGTGAAAACAGCATCGCTCTACGAGTCAAAACAAGATCGCACTGCAAAGATGCGGCGCCTTGATGTGCATCAATTCTCGTGTTCAAAGAACTTCTCGCAGACCAGCGCATCGCGAAAGAAGCGGGTGACATTGATGAGCGATTAGCACCCCTTCGTTCGTCACCCATGCGAACCGATAACGGTCCTGCGTCAGCTTGCCTATGTCGAGCGATGGCTCCATGGCGCCAACGGCGCCGCGCTAAGCAGGAGCAAAAATAAAATGGCTGCCCCGACGTCAGTCAAGCTCCGTACCAAGTATGGACGGCCGGCGTGTGCTCAATGGCATCCTCCGACTTTCTCGATTCTGCTTTTCGGTGGCAAACATGCGTAGAATCCTTCTCAGCGAAGGGTCAAGTCTTTCGGCGCGTGAGACGATCACAGCGTTGGGGCTGGCGGGCCGGAGCGTCGAGCTTCTCACAAGCGACCCCAGGTGCCTTGGCAGGTTCTCCCGATTCGTAACGGACGTGCATCGCGCCCCGCCAGCTGGTTTGGACCCCTCCGGTTATCTTGAAGTGACCCTGAAAGTCATTCGAGACCGTAAGATCGACATTCTGATTCCGGTACACGATCAAGCATATCTGTTCGCAGCAAGACGACAGCTCATTCCCTCAAACGTGGGGCTCGCCCTCGCTTCATTTCACTCCTTCGAACAGGTTCAGAGCAAAGAACGCTTCACGGCTTTGTTGTCGCGCTTGTGTATTCCGCAGCCTCAGACCGACATGTGTAATGTGACTGACCTGAATCAACTCAACAAATCTTATCCTTTTTTTGTGAAGACGCCGTTCGGAACAGCCGGCGAAGGTGTTTGGCGGATCAAAGACGCAAGTGACATGCGAGACCTCGTGAAAGGGCTCAATCATCAGGGCACCAAGCAAGTTGTCGTTCAATCAGAAATCGCGGGTAAGTTGGAGCGCGGGCAAATGATATTCGGTGGAGGACGTCTTGTTGCCTTCCACACCTATCGGCAACTAGCTTCTGGGCCCGGAGGCGGCGATGTCTTAAAGGTGAGTGTTGCGCGCCCGGATGTCATCGCATATGCGGAGAAAATCGGCGCGGCGCTCGCTTGGCATGGCGCTCTCTCGTTCGACTACATTGTCGAAGATGGCACTGAGAACCCCTTCTTTATTGATGCAAACCCGCGTCTCGTCGAGCCGATGAACGCTTTGTTGAGCGGTGTCGATCTCGCGGGAGCACTTCTCGAAGTGTCACTTGGAAGGTCTCCACCGCGCCAAGCCGAGGGCAAGGCTTGCGTCCTGACGCGCTTGGGCATGATGGGGCTCTTGGACGCGGCAAACCGACGAGGTCTGCGCAGAGATGTCGTTCGCGAAATCATCCTCCTGGCGAGCGGGGGAGGCCGCTATCGGGGTGCCATCGAGGAACTTACTCCTGTCCAAGCCGATCCCAGATGCGCAATTCCCCTATGCGCGGTCGCGATCCGATTGCTGTTATCACCGTCCGCGTCGGCGCGGATGACTGGGGATACCGTTCGAAGTTACAGCTTGACCTCCGAAACTATCCGCCGTCTGCAAGAATGGAATGCCGAGGACCCCCACCGCGCTGGAAGTAGCTCAGCCACTTCCATTGATCCACCTCGCACTAAGGGTGGTCCCTGAGGCTCATGATGTAGCTTGCGACATCGCCGATCATGTCATCCGTGAGCCTGGGGTCGGGCATCGTATAAAGCTTACCCTCGGTGCGATGGGTGGTGCGCAGGAAGGCGCTCAAGGACTGCGCCGTGGTATCCCGTCTATTGGCAATCGTATGAAAGTCGGGGCCAGGCTCGCGCAGAATCGGCGAAAACTCCTGGTCTGAACTTATCACGTGACAGGCCCAGCAGATTTTGTCGGCGATCGCGCGGCCACGCGGCACGCGTGAATCACTCTTTTGAGGCGTCGACTGCGCCTCGGCTGGCCCGCCCGCCGACGGGATAAAGACTGCGGCGAGGACGAACATCGCGAAGAACCAGACGATTTGGGGCCCCAAGCCTTGTCGTATCATGCCGTCAGCCTCGGATACATGCGCGCGGCCAGCGCCACCAAGAGCGCCGTCACGGTGGCGAGGACCAACATGTCGAGAACGAGCCCGTAGGTGGTGACGCCGTTGGTGAGCATCAGTGCGCGCAGTCCGTCGACCTCGTAGGTCAGCGGATTGATCGAAGAGATGATCTGCAGCCATCGGGGCATGAGAGCAATCGGATAGATGGCGTTGCTGGCAAAGAAGATCGGCATAGTCAGCACCTGGCCAATTCCCATGAAGCGCTCGCGCGTGCGCACGACGCAGGCAATGATGAGGGACAGCGTCGAGAATAGCGCCGAGCCCAGTACGATAAAAAGCGCAACGCCCGCGATATTCAGCGGATGCAGATCGACGCCGAGCCCCATGGCAAGGGCGAGCGCATAGACAATAATTGCCTGCATGAAACCGCGAACGCCGGACGACACCGCTTTGCCGAGCACGATCGCGCTGCGCGGTGCCGGACTCACCATGTAGCGGTGCAAGACCCCCAGGTCGCGCTCCCAGATGGCGGCAATGCCGTAGAAGATGGCGGCGAACAGCACGCTCTGCGCGAGAATTCCCGGCGCGAGGAAATCAAGGTAGCGGCCTCCGTCCGCCTGCAGGCCTCGTACTTGCGCCATCACCTGGCCGAACAGGAGCAGCCAAATCGCCGGCTGTAGTGCGCGGGTAGCGAGCTCGCCGGGATCGTGGCGCAGCTTGCTGATCTCCGCAGCCGCGACGGCTTGGCTCTGGGTGAGGTAGGCGCCAATTGCCTGCACCCACCCAAGGTCAAGAATGCGTGCGGAGACTGCGGCGCATTTGCCTGACATCACGGTATTCTCCTGGGTGCAATTCCGACCCGGTGATCTGCGCGAACACGTCATCGAGCGTCGCGTTCGGACCGAC
>Ga0187819_10001975_pt1 | contig 10714 bp, 10 predicted proteins | sample NC_wetland_sal_i_15_FD_132411 | JGI IMG/M metagenome (GOLD analysis project Ga0187819, IMG submission 132411) | Wetland sediment microbial communities from Neuse River Estuary, North Carolina, USA - SO4_4 | ecosystem: Environmental > Aquatic > Freshwater > Wetlands > Sediment | place: USA...
GGTCTTGGTGACGCTGCTCGTCTTCTGGCCAATCGCTGGGTTGGCCTGTAGTGGTGACTCGGACCGCAAGCCGGGGAGTACTTGCCTAAAGGCCTAGGGCTCGATCACCGGCCTCTGCGTCGAGGGCATTTCTCCTAGCAACCAAAGTGATCAAGAAGCGCCGCTGGACCCTAATGGGACTAATGGCAAGGCCTGCTCATTCGATACCGACTGCGGCACAGGAAGTCGGTGCGTCAAGAATTCCACCTTCGACGGGGGTTTGCATGCTCGGCCACTGACTTCGGGTGCTGTCCTCAATCGTCGAGCTCATCGGAGGACTGGCCTGAACCTCAACACCGTTCTGCTTGTCGTTCTCGTCATTCAACGGCGGACACCTCCTCCGCCGGTTTGATCAAATACATGCCCTCCCAACCGTTTCGGTGTCTTTTTTGCCATCTCACGGCCCCGCTCAAAGCAGGGCCGTTGATATTCTAGCGATTGGCGTTCCCGCGTTTCTCAGCTCAATCGAGATCGAGCACGTCTCCCGCGGTCTCCACGGCCTGCGAGACCGGATCGTCGCCGCTGTCGGTGGAAGCGGTGATGGCACCGATCAAGAGCGCGTCACCGAGATCGCCTGCGAATGCTGGGGTGCCGGCGGCGGCGAGCAGAGCTGCAACGGCAAGAACCTTGAGGGTGGCTTTCATCTTTCTCTCCTATGTGATCGTATGTGATCGCGCTCGTCAGGCGCTGCGCAATCCTTAGGGGGCCGGCGCAATCTTGGATGTTCCATAGGGAACAATCCCCTCATGCCGGCTTTCGCTGTCGCAAATGTCGCCATTCGGGCGCCGGGGCTCAGATCCCCGCAGCCGCCAGTTGCGCCACCGGATGGCCCGCTGAAATTGGGATGCCCCAAGAACACCAGGCGCGTTCAAAGGCGTGATTTATTTTGATTTCTTCGTAGCGAGAAAATTTAGGCGCGCCGGCGGTCGTGCCGCGAGCCGCCTTGACACATAACCTTCCTCGGCGGCACACTGCCTTCGTCACGGCCATCGCTCCCAGGCGCGCGCACCCCCCGGAAATGGGATCAAGATCCTGGCAGTACCACTGGTTGTGAGGATGGCCGTTACCCCTAAAAGCCCCGCTCAGTCCGGCGGGGCTTTCGTTTGCGCAAATCGCGCCGTTGAGGGCGCGAGCCGGCGCGGGGGTGAAGCGTGCGCGGCCAGACGCGGCCAAGCCCCGCACGCTCCCAATTACAGCACCCTTGTCGTCGTGGAGTTGAACCTGGCCTAGGCTCCAGGCTCCGAGGCCTCAGTCTCGGCAGCGCCGAGCCAGCCCTCCCAGTCGGCGCTTGTCCAGGCCGACAAGCGGCGCCAGTCGAACGTGTACCCGAGCCGCTTCCGCGCGATCACGCCGGCGACATAGTCGAAGGCCGCGTCGAGGTCTTTGCCCGGCGGCCTCTTGGCCATGGCGGACGCCAGCTTCCTGATGACGGTTTCCTCGTCCTGAGTGAGCTGGAAGCGGATGCCGCTCAAGTTGTCAAACACCCATGGCCGCGTTCCCGAACGCCACCGGTGTGGAGACTTCAAGCTGATCGCCGCTTTACGCAACAAGCTCGGAGCTTCGTATTTGAATCGCATCGCCGACCCCCGTCGAGCTGAAGTGAAATGCCCGCTCGTCCGGGTACATGACTGACAAGATGGGCGATTCGTAGGCTCGTATGCTCAGTTCATTCAATTAGCCCTGCAAGCTCAGGGCGCGTACGCAGCGCCGGAATGCGTGGAGAATCTTTTCCCGGAACCATTTGCACCAACCACTGTTGGGCCACTCACGCCGTCGCTGCGGGGATGTGTAGGATCGCTTCTGCCGACGCATGAGCGTCGTTTGTGCGCTGCGGAAATGCATTGCGGGAATATGCTTATCGACATCGCGTCTTTTGCGGTGGCACGCTTCGGTGTTACTCTTAACGATGTTGGGGGAGGGGATCCTGGACACTGCTCCTTAGGGAGGAAGCGATGAGGATCCGGAAATTCTTGCGCCGCGTTCGCGAAGATCGGCGCGATCTGACCGCCCGTCAACAAGCCGTTCTGTCGGCCGCCGTTTCCGACGAGCGCCACAACGCCTGGGCTCTCGAGATGCTCGGACGGCGCAATGCCGTTGCGCGTTGGCGCGGCCAGCCCGGGTGCTCGGTTCGCGAGGTCATGCAGGCGCTCGACGCGCTACCGGCGTGAGCCGGGCCGCTAGATCTTACGCCGCGGCGTGTGCGGCGCGGAGGAAGCGTTGGCGCCGCGCGCAGTCTTCTCCGAGATCGATCTCTCAAGGTGCGCCGCCAGCTCGTTGACGAGTTCGATGTCGAGCAACGGGGCCTGCCGGTCAGCGGGCCGGTCCGGGACGAGCCCGGTCGGCTCCCCGATCGTCACGGGATCGCTCGCCGGGAACGTTTGCCGAAGCGCGTCGTCGAGCTGCCGTTCGAGTTCCGCCGGCGTCGGCTTGCGATCGACCCCTGACCGTTTTGGCATCTTTGTCACCCGTGGCTCGTCCTAGGATAAACGCCGGGCCCCGCGCCCCCGTTCCAGGTCCGCCCTGCCGACGTGACATCTGCGCGGGGAACGGCTTGGCGCTCAATTGAATAAATAGTGCGAACCGTCGTCAAATTGGCCTTTAAGGCATTGCTGGAAAGCTCCCTGCCGCGACGTTGCCGTTTCCTCGGTCATGCCCATGGCGCGAGCTCACGTCCGCCAAGTGCCGCCGTCCGCCGAACAGCATCTTTCGGAGCGGCGGGCATTTGCCAGGCAGAAGACGAGGTGGGATGCGGTCCTCTACGTGCACGGACGGTTCCAGAACATCCTCATTCACAACATCTCGTGTAGCGGCATGAAGCTCAAGAACGCGTTCGGCCTCGTCCCCGGAGACGTGGTGTCGGTCGAGCTTCTGTCCCATCGCACCTTCGAAGGAACGGTCATGTGGTCGGTTGCCCCTTACACGGGCGTCGAGTTCACGGAATTTCTTGCCGAGGACGACCCTATTTTCACCGGCAATCGGTGGCCTTCGTGAGGGTCGATGCAGGCTGATAGCTTGCCCGGGGTCGAGCTGGCCGGAGCCGCTCAATCCGGGCAGGGAACGGAAATGGAAAGATCGAGCGCTAACGCCATGAAAAGACTCGAGACGCCGTACAGCGTTGCATGAGGTGAGTCCAAATAGAGCAATCGCGGCGCCAACCTTAATCCGCACCGAAGTGATAGTTCAGGCCCACGCGGACGATGTCGCCGTTGAACCTGGTGGACGACACCGGATTGACAATCGAAAAAGCCTGGCCGCACGCAGGGTTTGGGCATGAGGTCCCGGTGAAGTCGAAAAAGGTCAACGGCTTCACATTCCAGCTTACGTTACCCAGGTCATAATAGAGATATTCCGCCTTCAGGCTACAATGCGGAGGGAGCAACCATTCGAGCCCGGCGCCAGCCGTCCACCCGAAGCGAGTTTCGGAAATGCTACCAGATGAGGGCCCTGAACCAGCGACACATGGCGGGCTCCCGCAGCCAAACGGGGCTACTGTCTGTGTAATCGTAGTCTCCCCGTGAACTCCGCCGTAGGCGAGGCCGCCGGTGCCGTAGACCAGCAAGGTGGGAGTGAGGAGACCGCCGAGACGCCCGCGCAGCGTGCCGATATAATCGAGACTTCGCTCAACGTTGGCAACCGCCGACACCGTGAAAGGAAGAGGACCGCCGGGCCCTTGCAATATCGACGCGTTTGCAAAGGAGCCGTTGCTGTCGGCGGAGCCCCGTCCAAAGCCCGGCTCAATTGCTTTGCCCGTTAACCGCCTTCGACCTCCTCGCGCAGGATCTCGAGCTCGAGCCATCTCTCCTCCGCCGCGGCGAGCTCGGCTTGCGCGGCGGCGAGCCGGGCGGACGTCTCGGCAAACACCTTCTGGTCGCGCGCATAAAGGCCCGGATCGTTGAAAGTCGCATGCAGGGCCCGCACGCTCTCTTGCAGCGTCGCGATCTCGCCTGGCAGTGTCTCGAGCGCGTGCTTCTCATGAAAGCTCAGGCGCCGCTTGGCGGCCTTCGCGGCGCGCGGAGGCTCGGTCGATTGAGCGTTGCTCTCCGCCTTCGCTTTTGGTGACCGCGCCGGAGCGGGGGCGGCGCGGCGCTGTGCCAGCATATCGGTGTAGCCGCCGGCGTACTCGGTCCAGCGTCCGTCGCCCGCGGGCACGATCACGGCATGCACGACGCGGTCGAGAAAATCGCGGTCGTGGCTGATCAGCAGCACCGTGCCGGCATAGTCGCCGAGCATCTCCTCGAGCACGTCGAGCGTCTCCATGTCGAGGTCGTTGGTCGGCTCATCCAGCACCAGCAGGTTCGACGGTTTTGCCAGCGCGCGCGCCAGCATGAGCCGCCCGCGCTCCCCGCCCGATAGCACGCTGAGCGGAGTCTTCGCCTGCTCGGCCTCGAACAGGAAATCCTTCATGTAGGCGACGACGTGCTTTGATCGCCCGCCGACGTCGATATGATCGCCGCGCCCTCCGGTCAGGGCCTCGCGCAGGGTCCAGTCGGGATCGAGGCTGTCGCGGCCCTGCTCCAGCGCCGCCATCTCGATGCGGGCGCCGAGGCGCACCTCGCCTTCATCGGGCGCGAGCACGCCGGTCAGCAAATTGACGAGCGTCGTCTTGCCGCTGCCGTTGGGGCCGACGATGCCGATGCGGTCGCCGCGCATCACACGGATTGAGAACTTGTCGACGATCTTGCGCGCTCCGAACGACTTCGAGATCGCCTTGGCGTCGATGACGAGCGCGCCCGACCTCTCCGCCTGCGCGGCCTCGATCGTCGCCTTGCCCGCCGCGCCACGATGCTCGCGCCGCTTCTGGCGCAGCGCGCGCAATTCGGCCATGCGCCGCACATTGCGCTTGCGCCGCGCGGTCACGCCGTAGCGCACCCAGTGCTCCTCGGCGACGATTTTGCGGTCGAGCTTGTGCTGCTGCATCTCCTCTTCCGCGAGCGTCTCGTCGCGCCAGGCCTCGAAGGCGGAAAAGCCGAGCTCGATGCGGCGCGCTCTGCCGCGGTCGAGCCATACGGTCGTGCGCGCGAGGTTCTCGAGGAAGCGGCGGTCGTGGCTGATGAGCACGAGCGCGCTGCGCGTGCCTGCGAGCGTGGCTTCGAGCCACTCGATCGCCGGCAGGTCGAGGTGGTTCGTCGGCTCATCCAGCAGCAGGATATCGGGCGCCGGCGCCAGCACGTGCGCGAGCGCAGCGCGGCGCAGCTCCCCGCCCGAGAGCCGCGCAGGGTTTTCATCGCCGGTGAGGCCGATCTGCTCGAGCAGGTAGCGCGCCTGGTGCGCGTCATCGCTGGGCCCCAGTCCGGATTCGACGTAGGCGCGCGTCGTCGTGAATGCGGATAGGTACGGTTCCTGCGCCAGGTAGCGGATGGAAGCGCCCGGCTGCACGAAACGCGATCCGCGATCGGGCTCGATCAGGCCGGCGACGATCTTCAGAAGCGTCGACTTGCCCGAGCCGTTGCGCCCGACGACGCACACGCGCTCGCCCGCGGAGACGGAGAGATCGACGCCATCGAGCAGCGGCGTTGAGCCGAAGGTGAGCGCGATGTCGGTGAGCTGGATAAGGGGCGGGGGCATTTTTCCGAGCGCTTGCGAAAGGACTGGGGCACGAGCGAAGCCGAAGGGCGCCCTTGTTGGGGCCACGCGCGCAAACGTCAATCATAGCGCCGGGGCATCGATTTCAGAGGCAAGCGATATTTCAGATCGCGGGCCCGCGGCGGCATAACACGCACCGGAAGCGCTGGCGCACATGAGGCCAGCTGATCCGCCAGAAGCTGAATTTGAACCTTGAACCCCAGGAGAAGACCCATGAAGACCATCATCCTCGCCACGCTGCTCGCCGTTTCCGCGGTTGCCACCGGCGCCGCTCCCGTCCTCGCCGACGGCAGCCTCTCGGTGCACGGCATTTTCGGCGGCAACACCTACGGCCGCTGATCTAGCTCAAGTGCCGTCGTGAACGGCCGCGGGATCCTCCACCCGCGGCTGTTCCGCTTATTGTAAACGCTACGGCCGCTCCGGCGTCTGGGCTCGCTCCATCGGCCGCCCCGTGCTAGAGCGGCCGCCATGACCAGCGCGCAGAAATCCAAATCCCGAGAATCCAAGTTCCGAGTCTCCAAGACTGCGGCCGCCCCAAAGTTGGCGGCCAGGCGCGCCGCCGCGCCGACCGTCGGCTTCGTCTCGCTCGGCTGCCCCAAGGCGCTCGTCGACTCAGAGCGCATCTTGACGAAGCTGCGCGCCGAGGGCTACCAGGTCGCGCCCGACTACGCCGGCGCCGACGTCGTCGTCGTCAACACCTGCGGCTTCCTCGACTCCGCCAAGGCCGAGAGCCTCGCGGCGATAGGAGAGGCGATCGCCGAGAACGGCCGTGTCATCGTAACCGGCTGCTTTGGCGTGGAGGAATCCCGCATCCGCGCCGAGCATCCGGGCGTGCTCGCCGTCACCGGGCCGCACCAGTACGAGCAGGTGGTCGCCGCCGTGCACGAGGTGGTGCCGCCACTGCACGATCCGTATGTCGACCTCGTGCCGCCGGAGGGCCTGCGCCTCACGCCGCGCCACTACGCGTACTTGAAGATTTCCGAAGGCTGCAACAACCGCTGCTCGTTCTGCATCATCCCGAGCCTGCGCGGCGACTTGAAGAGCCGCCCGTCCGCGCACGTGATGACTGAGGCCGACCGGCTGGTGAAGGCCGGCGTCAAGGAGCTCTTGGTCATCAGCCAGGACACCAGCGCCTACGGCCTCGACCTCAAGTACGCCGCGAGCGCTTGGAAAGGCGCGGAGCTGCCCGCGCGTTTCCAGGACCTGTGTGCGGCGCTGGGTGAGCTCGGCGCCTGGGTGCGGCTCCACTACGTCTATCCCTATCCGCACGTCGACAACGTCATCCCGCTGATGGCCGCGGGCAAGATCCTGCCCTACCTCGACATCCCCTTCCAGCACGCCTCGCCGAGCGTGCTCAAAGCGATGCGCCGCCCCGCCGCGCAGGAAAAGACGCTCGAGCGGCTCGCCCGCTGGCGCGCGTCGTGTCCCGACATCGCCATCCGCTCGACCTTCATCGTCGGCTTTCCCGGCGAGACGGAAGCGGACTTCGCCCTGCTGCTCGACTGGCTGCGCGAGGCCAAGCTCGCGCGCGTCGGCTGCTTCCGCTACGAGCCGGTCGAAGGGGCGAAGGCCAACGCGCTGCCGGGTGCCGTGCCGGACGAAGTGAAGGACGAGCGCTGGCACCGCTTCATGGCGGTGGCGCAGGAGGTGAGCGCGGCGCGGCTATCGGGAATGGTGGGGCGCGAGATCGACGTGATCGTCGATGAGGTCGATGCCGAGGGCGGGCTCGGCCGCTCCCAGTGGGACGCGCCCGAGATCGACGGCAGCGTCTTCCTCAACGGCGACACGGACTTAAAGCCCGGCGACATCGTGAAAGCGCGCGTCGCCCATGCCGACGAGTACGACCTGTGGGCCGAGCGGGGGTAGGGGCCTTGTCCCTCGCTAGGGGGACAAGCCTCAGCGACTGGGTGCGGGTCGGCAATGATCGATGGTGTCGATAGAGGCTTCTGTGGGGTGAGCGCCAGGGGCCAGCCGACAACCGATTCCCAATGCTAACCAAGGGAACGCTGCCGGGGCCGAACAAGAGATTGCGCCACATTCCTCTTGTATGGACGTGAGATTGACGGAAGGCGGAAATACCTATCGGCCATGAGAGTTTGACGATGACGACGGCTCGCGAGATCGGCATTGGGCCACGCCTCTTTGTCTTTCTGGTGTACACGGGCCTGGGTCTCTCGTTCGTAGCGACCATCGCCGTTCTCGCTTATGAATTCTGGGACACGGGTTGGTTCGATCTCGCCACGACCGACAGCCACTTGTTCCTCTTCTTCCCAACGCTCGGCATCGTTGCGCTCCTCGCCTTCTACGCGCCATCGTGCGCTCTGGCCGACCTCTACTGGCGCCACGTGCCGTTCGGCAAGCTGAGGTTTGCAATTGGCACGCTGTTGCTGGGTGCTTTCTCTTATCTTGTCGCAGCCGAGCTTCTGGCGAGCCCGAAACGCTCGGTATGGGAGATCGCGCCGGCGGCTCTGAAAGAAGATAAAGGTGAACCTCCGGGATGCGCGCTCACCGGCGCCACATGCGAACGGCTGCCCGCCCTCGTAGCTTTGCAGGATCTCCGGCGCGTAAGCCAGACGCGTTTGGGTTTGGCCGAGTTTATCCGCGACTGCGGTCATGATGAGCTGTTTGAGCCATCCTCTGGTCCTGAAGCCAAGCGCTTTTGCTTCGCCTCAACGACCTTATCGTCGTCGCCTCCATTGCAATCAGATAACGATTGCTGTCGCGCTCAAGAGCGCCTCAGCAACTTGGTAAGCGCGCAATTTGCGCATCAAGAACAGCGCTCACTCACCTCCAAAGTGCATGCTTGGCTTCTTCCCCTGAAGGTGTTCTTCCTGTTCGTGCTTCTCGCGATCAGCATCCTTCTCGTCTTGCGCCATAAAGCCATGGAGCAGCACTACAAGGGCACCATCGCACGGATCGAATTTGCTGTGATTATAGGAACCGCCGCGGTGCTGTTCTTTCCTTTCATGTCGCAGGCATTTGTTCAGTCGTCGGAAGCCTTGTTCGGCCTCACTGGACGGGGCACGTTTGGCCGCATGATGCCAGTGCTGAGCCTGGCATTCGGCGCCTGGACGCTGCTCATGGTTCTCTTTTTTTTCCGCCGACGGAACAAGGAACTCGAAGCTTTCGGCAAAATGGGAAGCGCTGTCGCCGGCGCGGTCGCGGTTCTCAAGTACGGTATCATCATAGCCTTTTTCGTCCGGCTGCTAGGTTCCGGAGCCAGCGCGTACACGATCGTCGGGCTGCTGCTGATGAGTTTCCTTGCGGGCATTATAACGCTGTGGTTTCCGTGGGACCGGTTGCTGACCAACGGCAAACCAAGGAGCTCCTCTGCCTCCGACGGTTGATCCCCTTCGTTTCAAATCGGCCCCTGCGGTCGAGGTGAACGGCCCCGACACCCCTGCAGGGGAAGGCTGGATCAAGGCCGCGCAGTGGAGAACCCGCCCCAAAAACATCGCGGTCGAGCTCGCGGGCGATTAATTTTGCCATGATTCAGCTAGAGCTTTCACAATACTGTTGCAGCCTAGGGAGCACCCGGGGGGCTCGATTGTTTCCTGCACGCCAATTTGCTGCTGCTGTGACGGCATTGTTGCTGATCGCGAGCGCATCTTTCGTCTCTGAAGCGAACGCACAAGCGAAAGGTCCATCCGGCTGCGAAGACGCGCCCGGGCTAGCGGTCCTGACCTCGCCGCTCGGGCCGTGGAAGGGCGCGCCCCTGCGCGTCGTCTTCGCCGTGGAGGGGCCGTCCGAGGGCGAGCTTTCGCTGATCGCGCCCGATGGAAATGTCGCGGCCAAATCGCGTGAGCGCCACGGCGGACCGCCGTATTTCTGGTTTGCCGAGGTCGCCTCGCCGGCCGCGGGGAAGTGGCACGCGACGCTCGTGCGCGACGGCGCGCCGGCGGAGTGCGGCACGATCAGCCGCGAAATTCCCGTAGCCGGGACGCAGCCGCCGCCGCCGCATGCAACATCGGGGAGCGTCTGGCCCCTGCGCGATACATGGAATCGCGGGACCGAAAACTTGTATTCTGCCTGGATCGAGAAGCTTTTCGATGCGCCGCTCGAGCAGGAGCTGTCGTGGAAGGCGCTGCACGAGGGGCTGCGCGATAGATCGCGCAACGTACTGTTCAACCATTTAGGTCTCGGCGAAGACGAGAAAAAGCTCGTCTATCAGCCCGACTGCGCCGACCTTCCATACTTTTTGCGCGCCTATTTCGCGTTCAAGATGGGTCTGCCGTACGGGTACTCGAAGTGCTCGCGCGGTAGCGGCGGCGAGGCGCCGAGGTGTCCCCAGTGGTGGAACATTGAAAAGGAGGAACCCTCCTCCCCGCCCGAACAAAAGGTCGCTTCCGGTGGCCTGTTCGGGTTCGGCGAGCCTGTCACGCGCCCGGCGCCCAGCCTCCCCCCGAGGCCGTCAGGCCTTGTGCCGGGGTTCGGATACTACGTGCGCGCGACCGTCGCCAACGCCGTCCATTCGGGCAATGGGCGCACGGCGCTGGCCGACGACAGCACCGATTACTATCCCGTGCCGCTGAAGCAGGAGACGCTGCGCCCCGGCACCATCTACGCCGACCCTTACGGGCATGTGCTGGTGATCGCCAAGCGCATCGCGCAGACGCCCGACGCGGCGGGCGTGTTCCTCGCCGTCGACGGGCAACCCGACGGCACGGTCGCGCGCAAGCGCTTCTGGCGCGGCAATTTCCTTTATGCGCAGGATCCCGCGCTCGGCGGCCCCGGGTTCAAGCGCTTCCGCCCGATCGTCGCTGCGAAGGGCGGGGGCTTGCGGCGGCTGACCAACGACGAAATCGCCAAGGATCCGCAGTACGCCGATTTTTCGCTTGATCAGTCCAAGCTCGGGGTGGAGGACTTTTACGACCGCATGGATGACGTGATGTCGCCGGCGCCGCTCGATCCGATGCGCGCCATGAAAGAGGCGATCACCTCGCTCGAAGAGCAGGTCAAGGCGCGGGTGACGTCGGTCGAGAACGGGCGCAAGTATCAGAACAGCGGGCGCGGCGACGTCGAGATGCCGGCCGGCCCGTCGATCTTCGAGACCACCGGAGCGTGGGAGGATTTCGCCACGCCGTCGCGCGAC
>Ga0187819_10001976_pt1 | contig 10712 bp, 9 predicted proteins | sample NC_wetland_sal_i_15_FD_132411 | JGI IMG/M metagenome (GOLD analysis project Ga0187819, IMG submission 132411) | Wetland sediment microbial communities from Neuse River Estuary, North Carolina, USA - SO4_4 | ecosystem: Environmental > Aquatic > Freshwater > Wetlands > Sediment | place: USA: North...
CGCGGAATTGATCGACAAGTTGACGCTGCAAATGAACAAGATTCGGCAGGCGGGCATCACCAAGGAGTTGATCGAAATCGTGAGCGGCGCGGCGTCCGCCGTATCGTGAGTCACGGAAGTTGAGGAGAGTCGATGGTAAGCAATGAAACGAAAACGGATCAAACGAAAATAGGGCACGTGGTCGAGGTTATCGGGCCCGTGGTGGACATTCAGTTCGAGGAAGGCCACCTGCCCTTGATCCACAACGCAGTGCGCATCACCAGTGGGGGATTCGATGTTCCTGAACCGCTCGACATCATTGCCGAGGTCGAGCAGCACATGGGCGAAGGCCGCGTCCGTTGCGTGGCCATGAAGCCGACCGAAGGACTGGTACGCGGCATGGAGGCTCAGGACCTGGACGGGCCAATTACGGTGCCGGTCGGGCGCGCGACCTTGGGGCGCGTTCTCAACGTTTTGGGCGAGCCGGTCGACAAGCTCGGCGAAATACATTCCGATAAGCGCTATCCCATTCATCGCCCCGCGCCGTCTCTCGAGGACCAGTCGACCACCATGGAAATGTTTGAAACGGGAATCAAAGTAGTTGACCTCATCGAGCCTTACCTCAAGGGCGGAAAAATCGGGCTGTTCGGCGGCGCCGGCGTGGGCAAAACGGTGATCATTCAGGAGTTGATTCACAACGTGGCTATGAAGCACGGCGGCGTGTCGGTGTTCTCAGGCGTGGGCGAGCGTACGCGCGAGGGCAACGACCTGTGGCTGGAAATGCAGGAGTCGAAGGTTATCGTTCCCGGCGACATCGAAAAATCCCGGTGCGCGCTGATTTACGGCCAGATGACGGAACCGCCTGGCGCGCGCCTCCGCGTCGGATTGACCGGCCTTACCGTAGCTGAATACTTCCGCGATGAAGAGCATCTGGACGTTTTGCTCTTCATCGACAATATTTTCCGATTCGTGCAAGCGGGATCGGAAGTGTCGGCGCTGCTGGGCCGCATGCCGTCGGCGGTGGGCTACCAGCCCAACCTCAATACGGAAATTGGCGAACTGCAGGAGCGCATCACGTCGACCAAGCACGGATCGATCACTTCCGTGCAGGCCATTTACGTGCCCGCGGACGATTACACGGACCCGGCCCCGGCAGCGACCTTCACGCACTTGGATGCGACGACAAACCTCAGCCGGCAAATCGTCGAACGCGGAATCTATCCGGCGGTCGATCCGCTGGCGAGCTTTTCGCGCATTCTCGATCCGCGCATTGTGGGTCAGGATCATTACAGCGTGGCTCGAAGCGTCAAATCGGTTCTGCAGCGCTACAAGGAGTTGCAGGACATCATCGCCATCCTCGGAATCGAAGAGCTTTCCGACGAGGACAAGCAAACCGTTGCACGCGCGCGCAAGATCGAGAAATTCTTGTCGCAGCCGATGTTCGTGGCCGAGCAGTTCACCGGCCTCGAAGGGAAATATGTGAAGGTGGAAGACACGGTGCGCGGCTTCAAGGAGATCGTGGAAGGCAAGCACGACAGTCTTCCGGAGCAGGCGTTTTACATGGTGGGAACGATCGAGGAGGCGCACGAGAAAGCGGAGAAGATCGCGGCCGTAGCGTAAAATCGTGACTGGTGATTAGTGAATGGTGACTGGTGATTCGTGAAGATCGATCGGTTTTCTGAGTATGGCAGCAGGGCCACAAACTAGCGTCGCACGTTTATCGCTTGACTCAGGGCTTTCCGTCGCGTGAGCAATTTGGAATCGTTGCACAGATTAGGCGGTCGGCTGCTTCCATTTGCGCAAATATCGCTGAGGGATTCGGCCGGCGCACAACACGCGAGCTGTTGAGGTCACTGCAGATGATAAACGCCTTGACGCGTTCACTTAATAAGCGAATCCAACGGGACATGGACACTAATCACCAATCACCAATTACCAATCACCGGAATTAGACAATGCTGCCGGAAAAAATCGAACTCGAAGTGGTTACGCCCCAGCGGCTGGTGCTGCACGAGGACGTGAAATCGCTGGAAGTGCCGGCGAAGGACGGCTATATCGGTATTTTGCCCGGGCATGCGCCGTTGATCAGCGAGCTTGGAATTGGAATCTTGACCTATCGCACGAATGGCCAGGCGCATCTTCTGTCCGTGATCCACGGCTACACGGAGGTTCTGCCGGACCGCGTGATCGTGCTGGCGGAGATTTCGGAACGCGCGGCGGAAATCGACGTGGAGCGCAGCCGCGCGGCCCTGCAGCGCGCTCAGGAGCGGCTCGACAAGGCGCAATCGCCGGACGTCGACTGGCGGCGCGCACAACTGGCCCTCGAACGCGCCATGGTCCGCTTGCAGGTGGCCTCCAAGGGCGGCCGCTGAATCTTTCGGCATCTGCGCACCATCGAATTGTTTGGAACCTTACCAGGATCCAGTAGACTTTTGAGCACCGAGATATCAGGGAGTTTTCGTTCCTGACTGAATCTGGGTGTGCGGAGTAGAGTTCAGTACAAAATGGCTGAAGTCACACTGTATAGCACGTGCTGGTGCTGCGATTGCCGCCGCATCAAACATTTCCTTCGCGAACGGGGCGTCGCCTACCGCGAAATCAACATCGACCAGAATCCGGAGGCGGAAGAACTCGTGATGCGCGTCAATGACGGGCGGCGCAAGGTTCCCACCGTCGAAGTCGAAGGACGCTTCATCGCATGCAGCCCGTTTGACCCTTACCAACTCGCCGAAGCGCTGAAAATCCCTCTGAATCCGTCGCAGGGCTGATTCGTAATTGGTGAGTAGTGAGTGGTGACCGGTGTCTCTGTTCTTGGGCCTTCTGCTCTCTACGACTGCAGCCGATTCCTCAGCGACCTGGTCAGGATATTTTCGGCAGATTCGCATTCAGCCGCGGCTTACGGTGCCTCTTCACCAGTTACCACTCACCAATCACCACTCAGACTAAGCCGACGCCGCGGGTCATGGCGCCCGCGACGCGCAGGTCTGGCGTAAGGACGACGAGGTCAGCGTCGGAGCCGAGGGCGATGATGCCCTTCTTGCCGGCCAGGCCGAGCCTGCGCGCGGGAAGAACGGTCATCATGCGAATTGCGTCGACAAGGGGAACGCCGAGTGAAACGAGATTACGCAACGCGCGATCGAGGGTGAGCGTGCTGCCCGCCAGTTTGCCTTCGGAATTACGACAGACGCCGTCACGAACCGTCACCTCGAAATGCCCCAGCCGGTAAGTTCCGTCGCCGATTCCAGTGGCCGCGATAGCGTCGGTTATAGCCACAACTGTGTCGAATCCCTTGACCCCGAGGAGCACCTGAATGGCGGGACCCGCGACGTGAACGAGATCGGCAATGATTTCCGCTGTCACATCGGGATCGGTCATGACCGCAGCAACAACGCCGGGGTCGCGGTGCATAAATGGGCGCATCGCGTTATAGGTGTGGATGGCATGGTGCGCGCCGGCACGGATGGCGGCTGTCGCTTGTTCATAAGTGGCATCCGTGTGGCCCATTCCTACGACCAGCCCCGCTTTCACCGCGTGCTTGACGACCTCCAGCCCGCCCGGCAGCTCCGGAGCCATGGTGATCATGCGCACGAGCCCGTCTGCGGCCTGCATGAACCTGTCGAGCGCTTGAATCGACGGCTTGGCCAGATACTCCGGCGGATGAACGCCGCGTTGCGCCTTGCTGAGGAATGGCCCTTCGAGATGAATGCCTAAAATTTCGGCGCCGAAACGCGCGTTCTCGTCCTGCTGCTCATGCTTGCGAATGTACTGGGCAATACCTTCGGCGCTCTTGCAGATGTCGTCGATGGGCGCAGTAACGGTCGTCGCGACCATCGACGTCGTCCCGTAGCGCGCAACCGTGGACGTAATCTTGTCGAGCGCCCGCGTGTTCGCTTCCATGACATCGTGTCCGCCCGCGCCATGAATGTGAATGTCGACGAACCCGGGAACGACGGTCATCCCGGAGGCCACGTAATCGAGCGCGCCCTCGGGGATCGTGACTTCATCGCGATGGCCCATGGCGACGATGCGGCCGCCATCGGCGAGAATGACGGTATCACTCAATTCGTCTTGCGGAGTGAGAACGCGGCTCGCATAAATCGCAATGGGTGGCATAGCGCAGACATCCTACTCAACTCAGTCAGAGATTTACAGTCAAACTGGGAAACTGGTTACGAACCGGCCATCTCAAACTTTGCATGTCTTCGCTTCTCCGCTACAATCTTGCGGCACTTCTATGGAGGATGAATGGCGTACGACAAGCGTTATTTGGCGCAGAAAAGGCAGCGCCGCCGGCGCAAGCGCGCGAAAGCGCAGGTGAAGCTGTACGAGCAAGGAAAGATCACGCACGACAAACTGCCTGCGCTGGCTAAGCGGTTCCTGAGCCGAAAAATGCGCGCACTGAAAAAAGAGGAATGAGTCAGTCCAGGCGGATTTAGTCCTCGCCAAAAGAAAAAGGGCGTCCGCGAGGAGGACGCCCTTCTTTCCTGCCAGAGGGGGCCGCAAGACTGGCCCCTGTCATCGTCCTTAGTTGCCGGAAGTCTGTGCGTGCGTCGATTGCGCCTTCGGAACGCTCAGATATCCCGTGATCTTTTCCTTGCCCACCGAGTTCACAACGAACTCAAGGGGCGCATGACCGTTGCCGCGTGTGAAGAAGTAGATGGGCTCGTTTACCGAGCGGTTCTTCTTGTCGTACCGGGAGTCATCCACGTACAGCGACACGGTGTAGAGGTTCCGCTTTGGGTTGACGCTGCGGAGTTCGACCATCATGTCTCCCACCTTCTCGCGCTGGCCCTTTTTGTTGATGGTGAACTCGTAGTAATCGCGCTCGCCGAGGCGACGAAGCTCTTCGATTTCGTCATGGTTCTTCGCGATCAATGTGCCGAATTCGCCGCGGGTCATGTTCAGGCTGTTCTTGGCGCTCTCGAGATCGGTCTTCACGCCATCCACGTCGGTCCCGATCTTGTTGACATCATCGACGCTCGCCTTCGTCGCGAGCTGCCCGTTCAGACTGTTCTGCAGATCCGAAAGCTGCTTGGCGTCCTCTTGCTTGATCTTCGCAGTCTGGCGCCGAGCGCGGGTCAGTTCGCCTTCGGTGAGCTTCATCTTGTCGGTCACCACGCTCAACTCGCCTTGAAGCTGAGCGTTGGTGTCTTCAGCCTTAGCAAGCCGCTGGCCGAGTACATCTTCCTGCTGCTTGGTCGTTTGGTTCTGCATTGCCAATGTCTGTTCGAGTGCCTTCGAGCGGTTCGAAGCTGTCCAGCCGGCACCCAGGGCCACCAGTGACACGACGGCCAGCGCGACTACGACGATCCCGATCCAACGGGGCGCAGCCGCCTCTTGTACGATCACATCCTGTCTTTCCTCGTTCATCTTCTTGTCCTCCGTGTGTAATCCCTTGCGCTGAGCTAAAGGAGCACGAGCGAAACCAAAGCTCACGAAACGGGCCGGCTGTCCGCAAGCCATTGTAAGTACGTGAGTTAGATAGGATTCGCCGTTCTGGCGAAAGGACACAAGGATTGCGATCAGCTCTGCAATTTTTACTGCGACCTAATGCTTTCTGCTCAGTCGAAAATGCTGTTTTTTGGAGAGGGTCGTGCGTTCATCTACGTAGTTCTAGTACCGGCCCCATGGCCAAGCGTCGGTAACTAAATTTGTACCATTCCGCCGACTAACGGGTAACGGTCATACCGCGCAATTCGGCGATCCGATCCGCAAGCGGCGGATGCGTGCTGAACAAATTCGAAAACATCTGGCCCGCGCTCAGGGGAGCCACGATGCACAGCGCGGCCGTTGAAGGCGAAATATCCATGGGGATGCGCTTGTTATAGGAGCCCAGTTTCTCGAGCGCGCTGATCAGGCCATAGGGGTGACCGACCATTCTGGCCCCGGAAGCGTCGGCTTGATACTCGCGCTGGCGCGAGATGCCAAGTTGCAGCAGCAAAGCACCAAGCGGCGCGAGGATCAACATCAGAAGGCCAATGATGCCGCTGCCGCGCTCGCGGTCGTCTCCGCCGAACCAGAATCCCATTCTTGCGATCCAGGTGACGGCGCCGGCCAGAGTCGCCGCGATGGAGGATGTCAGAATGTCGTAATTGCGGACGTGGGAAAGTTCGTGCGCAATCACGCCTTCCAGTTCGTCATCGTTCATCAGCTCCATCAGACCCTGCGTAACCGCAACCGAAGCGTGGCTGGGATTTCGGCCCGTTGCGAACGCATTCGGCGCAGGCTGCGGGATTAGGTACAGCTTGGGCATGGGTAGATTCGCTTTGCCTGCCAGTCGTTCCATAACTTCATACAGCCGCGGCGCCTGCTCGCGGCTGATCGGCTTGGCGCCCGCCGAGGCCAGCGCGATCTTGTCGGAAAAGAAATAGGCGACGCCGTTCATGAGAACAGCCACGACGAGCGCGGCGGTCATGCCACCACGCCCGCCGAACGCTTCTCCGATGAACAGCAGCAAAACCGTTAGCGCGGTCAGCAAAAACGCTGTTTTGAATGTTTTCATAAGCTATCTCCTGCTTTACCCATCGACGAGGCCGTCCTCCAGCTTAGTGAACGACCTTGGCCTTCACATTCTCGGGCCCGAACTTCATTTCGTTGGTCTTGGTATCAGCATCGACCAGGACGGTCTCGCCCGGGCGAACGTCCCCATCCAAGATACGCAGGGCGAGCGGATCTTGTATCAGCCGCTGGATGGCGCGCTTCATCGGACGCGCGCCATAGGCCGGATCGTAGCCTTCGCGGAGCAGCAGCGATTTTGCAGCCGGCGTCAGTTCGATCACGACCTTGCGCTCGGCCAGGCGCTTCTTCACATCCGCCAGTTGCAGGTCGACGATGCGCTCGATTTCCGCTTTGCCCAGCGGCCTGAACATCACGATGTCATCGATGCGGTTCAGGAACTCGGGGCGGAAGAGTTCGCGCAAAACGGCCATGGCTTCTTCACGCCCTTTCTTGGGGTCCTTCGCCGCGAGCTCGAAAATCGCATGGGAGCCGGCGTTGGAAGTCATGATCACGACCGTGTTGCGAAAGTCGACGGTGCGGCCTTTGCCGTCCGTCAAACGGCCGTCCTCGAGGATTTGCAGCAGCACGTTGAAAACGTCGGGATGCGCCTTCTCGATTTCGTCCAGCAAAACGACGGAATACGGCCGGCGGCGCACCTGCTCGGTTAGCTGCCCGCCCTCTTCGTAGCCGACGTAGCCTGGAGGCGCGCCGATCATGCGCGCTACGGAATGCTTTTCCATGTACTCGGACATGTCGAGGCGAATCATGGCGTGCTCGTCGTCGAACAAGAATTCGGCGAGGGCGCGCGCAAGTTCCGTTTTGCCTACACCGGTCGGCCCGAGAAACAGGAACGAACCGATCGGGCGGCGCGGATCGCTGAGCCCGGAGCGGCTGCGGCGAATCGCGTTGGCCACGGTTGCGAGTGCTGCGTCCTGGCCAATGACGCGCTGCCGCAGGCGCTCTTCCATGTGCACCAGCTTCTCGATTTCGCCTTCGAGCAAGCGTCCCACGGGAATGCCCGTCCACTTGCTCACGATCTTCGCGATCTCTTCTTCGCCCACTTCTTCCTTGAGCATGGGCTGGTTCTTTTGCAGGCGCTCGAGGTTCTCCTGTGCCGCCTTCAGCTCTTTTTCCGCAGCGGCAAGTTTGCTGTAGCGAATTTCGGCGACCTTCGACAGGTCGCCCGCGCGTTCGCAGCGCTGCTCTTCCGTCTTGAGCTGATCGATCAGTTCTTTTTGCTTGCGGATCCTGCCGATCGCGTCCTTTTCGGATTGCCAGCGCGCCTTTAGCGCGTTCGATTGCTCGCGCAGCGTGCTGAGTTCCTTTTCGATGTCGCCCAGGCGTGCGCGGGAGTGCTCGTCCGACTCCTTGCGCAGCGCCTGGCGCTCGATTTCGAGCTGCAGAATGCGGCGCTCGATTTCGTCGATTTCCGCCGGAAGCGAGTCGATTTCCATGCGCAGCCCTGCAGCAGCTTCGTCGATCAGGTCGATCGCCTTGTCGGGGAGGAACCGGTCGGTGATGTAGCGCTGCGAGAGCATCGCCGCAGCCACAATCGCGGCATCTTTGATGCGAACGCCGTGATGGACCTCGTAGCGCTCCTTCAGGCCGCGCAAAATCGCGATGGTGTCTTCAACCGACGGTTCACCAATGAACACAGGCTGGAAGCGGCGCTCGAGGGCCGGATCCTTTTCGATGTACTTCCGGTATTCGTTCAGGGTGGTGGCGCCGATCGCGCGCAATTCACCTCGCGCCAGCGCAGGCTTCAGCATGTTCGACGCATCCACCGAGCCTTCCGCGGCGCCCGCGCCGACAAGCGTGTGCAGTTCATCGATGAACAAAATCACCTGGCCTTCGGACTCGGTGATTTCCTTCAACACAGCCTTGAGGCGGTCTTCGAACTCGCCACGATACTTCGCACCCGCCACGAGAGCCGCCAGGTCGAGCGCGGCGATGCGTTTGGGCTTCAGAATCTCCGGGACGTCGCCCGCGACAATGCGCTGGGCGAGACCTTCCACGATCGCGGTCTTACCGACGCCCGGCTCGCCAATCAGCACAGGATTGTTCTTCGTGCGCCGCGCGAGAATCTGCATGACGCGGCGAATCTCTTCGTCGCGGCCGATTACGGGGTCGAGCTTGCCGCGCCGGGCAAGATCGGTGAGGTCGCGCGCGTATTGCTCGAGCGCGCGGTAAGTAGCCTCCGGATTCTGCGAAGTGACGCGATGACTCCCGCGGATCGCGGTCATGGCCTGCAGGATGGCGTCGTGCGTCGCGCCCTCGCGCGAGAGCAACTGGCCGGCCGGATCGCGGCCGGCTCCCGAAATTCCCAGCAGGATGTGCTCGGTCGAGACGTACTCGTCTTTCAGGCGCTGCGCTTCGTCAAACGCACGCTGGAGAACATCGTTGGAAGCGCGGCTCAGATACTGCTCGGTTACGCCAGACACTTTGGGCAGCCGTTCGACTTCCTTTTCGACTTCCGAGGCCAGGCGCGTAGGAGACACGCCAAGCTTCTCGAGCAGCGGCGGAACGACGCCGTCATTCTGAGCAATGAGCGCCCACAGGAGGTGCAGCGGCTCAATTTGCTGCTGCCCGGCGCGCGCGCCCATTTCCTGCGCCGCTTGCAGGGCTTCCTGCGCCTTGACCGTTAGTCTGTCAAATCTGAGCACCACGGAATTTTCTCACTTTCTCGGGCTGAGACAAAAAGGGCCGGACGACTTGCCTCCGGCCCTCCTTTCCGTCAAATTGCCGTTCGAATTCCGGCCGTGCCTTAGCTGCGGCTGTTGGAGACGTTGATCTTCACTTGCTTCGGCTTCGATTCAGCACGCTTCGGAAGATGGACCCTCAGCACGCCATTCTTATAATTTGCCTGAATGGCCGCCGTGTCCACCGTATTCGGCAAGCTGAAGCTACGGCTGAAGGAGCCATATGCGCGCTCGACGCGCAGGTAATTGTCTTCCTTCACGCTCTCTTCGAACTTCCGCTCGCCGCGGATGGTCAGCATGTTGTTCTCGACCCGAACATCGATGTCCTTCTCCTCCATGTCGGGCAGATCAGCCTTGATCACCAGTTCGTTCTCGGTCTCGTAGATGTCTACGGCCGGAGCCCAGGTGGTCAGGGCCGAATTGTCCGTATTGGCCTTGAAGGACGAATCAAATAGCCGGTTAACCTGTTCTTGCAAGGAAGTCAGGTTGCGGAACGGGTCCCAACGGGTAATCGAATTCATGGGTGTTGCTCCTTCGTATTCGAGTTTCTGTGTGTTACTACAACGCAATAATATAATCTGCGCGTCTTATTGTCAATGATTTTCTAAATCCATAAGCACGCAAGGCTTATGATAGCAATCATCTACTGTAACACTCTGAAAATGAGGCACTTCAGATAGTGCGTCTCCGGCATCGTTACAAGGATAGGGTGGTCTTGAGACTGTGTTCGACGCTCGACTACGCCGATGGCCTTGCGCGCGTCGTTGGCGGCCTCGGCAATGATCTGCAGGAACAGCGCCTCAGTGATGTGGTAGGAGCAGGAGCAGGTGATCAGGATGCCCCCAGGTTCGAGAAGCTTCAGGGCCCGGAGGTTGATCTCCTTGTACCCTCTGTGGGCGGCAACGACGCTCTCGCGGTTCTTAGCAAAGGCGGGCGGGTCGAGGATGATGGCTCGGAACCGCCGGCCAGCTTCGTCGTATTCCTTGAGCACGTCGAATGTGTTGCCCTCGCGAAAGCGGACATTGGAGATGGAGTTCAATTGCTGGTTGCGCTGGGCGGCCTGCACGGCAGCCGGGGCCATGTCGATCGCTTCGACGTGGTCGCATTTGTCGGCGACGGTCAGGGCAAAGCCGCCCTGGTAGCTGAAACAGTCAAGCACTTCTCCGGAACAGTAGCGGCGGGCTATCCAGTGATTTTCGCGCTGATCGAGAAAGGAACCGGTCTTCTGCCCTTTCTGCAGATCGTAGACAAAGTTGACCCCATTTTCCTTGGCGATTACTTCGTCGGGTATCTGTCCGTAGAGGACGCTGACGCGCTGATCAAGGGCTTCGAGCAGGCGCACTTTCGGGTCGTTGCGTTCGAGAATGCCCTTGGGCGAGAAAAGCTCCACCAGGATGTCGACGAAAAGTTGCTTGTGCCTCTCCGCGCCCTGGCTCAAAGTCTGAATGACGAAATAATCGCCATATCGATCCACAATCAGAGACGAAAGAAGGTCGCCATCGCCGTAGACCAGCCGGTACGCCTCCGTGTTTTCAA
>Ga0187819_10001978_pt1 | contig 10711 bp, 9 predicted proteins | sample NC_wetland_sal_i_15_FD_132411 | JGI IMG/M metagenome (GOLD analysis project Ga0187819, IMG submission 132411) | Wetland sediment microbial communities from Neuse River Estuary, North Carolina, USA - SO4_4 | ecosystem: Environmental > Aquatic > Freshwater > Wetlands > Sediment | place: USA: North...
CGACCGAGTGGAAATCCCTGCACCGGGGTTACGGAATCATAGGTTACGTTGCGCCGCCACAGGAGACGAATGCCTATGAGCCGAATCACGTTCCTGTGCTTTTCACTCTTGCTGCTTGCTGCCGGCGCTCTGTTGCTCAGCCTGAACGGCTGCGCCGGGAGCGGTTCGACCACTACGACCATCCCCCCCGGAGCAATCCAGCACGTGGTCATCATCTTCCAGGAGAACCGCACTCCCGATAATCTGTTTCACGATACCGTCCTGATGGCCAACGGGGCCGACATCGCCAACAGCGGCGTCAATTCCCTGGGCCAGACTGTGCCTCTTACGGCCGGTTCGTTGGGGGTTGACTACGACCTGAGCCACGCGCATGGGGCGTTTATTGAGATGTATGACAACGGAAAGATGGACGGCGCCGACCTGATCTCAGTCTCCTGTCCCAAGGGAGTCACCGGTTGTCCGCCTCCCAATCCTCAATTCTGGTACGTGAATCCCTCCGACGTTCAGCCCTATTTTCAGCTGGCCGAGCAATACACGTTTGGCGACCGCATGTTCCAGACCAATCAAGGGCCAAGTTTTCCGGCTCATCAGTTCATCATTTCCGGCACGTCCGCGCCCACGGCGACCAGCAACTTGTTCATCGCGGATAACGCCGGTGGCGTCCCCAATTCCGGCGGACAAACCGGCTGCCTGGCCCCTCCAGCGGAATATGTCTACCTGATCGACCCCAGTGGCAACGAGTCGAGCACGATGTATCCGTGTGCGGATCATCCCACCATTACCGACGAACTCGACAGCAAGGGCATCACCTGGCGCTACTACACGCCATCCGCCGGCTCTCTATGGACTGGGCCCAACGCCATTCAGCATGTGTGCGGACCAAATGTTCCTCCGCCCAACGCCACCGCCTGTGTCGGACCGGACTGGACGAACAGCGTCGTGATTCCTGAAACTCAGGTTCTCACCGACATCACCAGCGGCAAACTCGCCCAGGTCAGCTGGGTCATTCCCACCGGGCTGAATTCCGACCATGCCGGCTCCGTAGACGGAACGGGGGGCCCATCCTGGGTGGCCTCGATCGTCAATGCTATCGGCGCCAGTTCGTACTGGTCCAACACGGCCATCATCATTACCTGGGATGATTGGGGAGGATGGTACGACCACGTCCCACCGCCATCGATCATCAACGACGGGAAAAGTTGGGGATCGGGCTACGTCTACGGCTTCCGCGTGCCCCTGATCGTGGTATCGCCCTACGCCAAGGCGGGGTACATTTCTCACGTCAACCATGATTTTGGCAGCATCCTCAACCTCATCGAGAAGACGTTCACCTTGCCGTCACTTGGCTACGCCGACGCCCGCGCCGATGATCTTTCCGACTGTTTCAACTTCAGCCAGACCCCCATTCCCTTCAAGACCATCAACGCCCCGATGAGTGCGGCCGATTTTCTGCATGACAAGCGCCCAAGAATCGATCCCGACGATGACTAAAGACGACCACTGGGAGCGTGATGGAGGATAATGAAACCCGGCGACGGCAGGCAGGAGGACAATTGCGCCCCCGGACTACAATCGATCAACGGGCCTTGTACTTTTGTTTGACCCAGTCGGTATGCAAGTAAAATAGAATAAGACGATCTAATGACGACAGGGTTCCAACCTGCATCCAATGAAGGGTGCAATCCTGACCATTTTCTGATTCGAGGCGTTATGAGACTTCTGAAGATTTGCCTGACTTCCCTGCTTCTGGTGAGCATGGCCTATGCCATACCCCTGAATTCCTCTGCCCGCTCGTGCGTCCCTGCTGATCTCCTGCAGCTGATCTCGGTGGACTACCGCGCTCTCAAGGACTCGCCGACCGCCATGGCACTGAAGCAACAGTTGATGCCCGATAACATCAAGCAGTTCGAAGCGGCCCTCAAGAACATCGGCCTCGATCCTGACAAAGATGTGGACTCCCTGACGTTCGCCTCTTTCCGCTCCGGCAAGCAGGGCGTGAAAACGGTCGGCATTGCCGCTGGCCCCTTCAACATGAAGTCCGTACTCAAGAAAATGAAACTGCAGAAGTACGTGCCCAAGAAATACGGCAACTCGGATATCTATCCGATGGACGGCGGCTTCGTAATGAGCTTCCTCGACGACAGCACGCTGCTCTTCGGTGATACAACCTCGATCCGCGTCGCTCTCGATACGAAAGACGGTCAGATCCTTGGCCTCGACACCAACGGCAACATGGCCGACATGATGACCGACGTCGACTCATCTCCGGTCTGGAGCATTCTTGACCAGCAGGGCACGCAGAACGTGATGCATTCCGCCATGGGGGATGCCTCCAAGATTGCCGACTACGACAAATTGAAGCAGCGGCTGCTCGGTTCCCGCTACGCCATGAACTTCACCAGCGGCGTGAATTTCGATCTCACCGTGGTCACCGACGACTCGGTCACGGCAGGCACAATGGCATCTTTCGTAAAGGCCGGCATTCTCTACAAGAAGATGAGCGCAACGCCGGCGGAAAAAGTGGCCGTCGACAACACCACGGTCGACGCCGACGGTTCCAACCTGCAGGTGCACTTCAAAGCCAGCGACCAGCAGTTCCAATCGCTGATGCACTCCGACTTGTTCGCGGCGGTTACGCACTAAGCCGCAGCCAAAACAAGAATGTCATCCTGAGCGGAGCAGGCCGATTCGTGAAGCGAATCGGCCTGCGTCGTACAGGAATCCCTGCCAGAATCTGAAACCCTTAGTCTCATCGCACCGGCTACTTCTTGCGTTTCTCCCGCGCCCAGCCCTCTTTCACAACCTGCCGCCCGCGCCCGATGGCCAGCGCATCTTCGGGCACGTCATCCGTGATGCACGACGCGGCCCCTACATACGCGCCTTTGCCCACCCGCACCGGCGCCACCAGCGTGCTGTCGCTGCCAATGAAGACTCCGTCGCCGATGACAGTTTTGTGCTTGTGAACGCCGTCGTAGTTGCACGTAATCGTCCCCGCTCCAATGTTGACCTCGGCGCCGATTTCCGCGTCGCCAAGATACGTCAGATGATTCGCCTTCGATCCCTTGCCCAGCTTGATCTTCTTGGTCTCGACAAAATTCCCGACGTGCGCGCCCTCGCCAATCTCGCTTCCCGGCCGCAGGTGCGAATACGGGCCCAACACGGCTCCCGCGCTTACCCGCGCGCCTTCCATCACGCATCCCGGGCGGACGAGCACTCCATCGCCAATCTCTGAGTCGCGAATCACCGAGTAGGATCGCACGCGGCAGCCCGTCCCGATCTTCGTCGTCCCCTGCAATTGCACGTAGGGCTCGATGACGGAATCAGCTGCGATCTCCACGTCGGCGTCAATCACGCAGGTCGCCGGATAAAAGATCGTCACCCCATCCGCCATTAGCTGACGGCACTTCGCCATCCGCATCTTCTCGTCGATGTCGGCCAGTTCCGCGCGGGTATTACCGCCCAAAACCTCGCTCGCATTCGCCGTCTCCCACGCCACGACGCGGCGGCGCGCCTTGCGCAGAACCCCAGCCATGTCGGTCAGGTAGTACTCGGCGTGAGCATTGTCGGTCGACAGTTCCCCGATGTGCACATACAGATCCTTCAGGGCGAAAACGTAGAAGCCGGAATTGATTTCCCGAATCTTCTTTTGCGCCGCGCTCGCGGCTTTCTCTTCGACGATTGCCTGAACTTCAGCGCTGCGGGGACTCTTGCGCAACACGCGCCCATATCCGGTCGGATTCTCGAGCTCCGCGCTGAGCAGCGTCATCGCCGCTTCTTCTTGCAAATGGAAATCCCGCAGCCGCACAATCGTCTTCGGCGTAATGAGCGGCGCATCCCCGGACAGCACAATCACATGGTCATACCCGGCCAAAGCCTCGCGCGCCACCATGAGCGCGTGCCCGGTTCCGCGTTGCTGTGCCTGCAGCACAAAGTTGACGCCGGTGTGCGCCATGGCGGCACGCACCCGCTCCGCCTCGTGCCCGATGATCGCGTACACGTCCGTTGCTGGCACGATCTGCACCGCCGCTCGAATCACATGCTCAACCAAAGGTTTCCCGCCGACTTCATGTAGCACTTTAGGGAGCTGAGATTTGAGCCTGGTCCCCTTGCCCGCCGCCATGATGGCGACCGCGAAGCGCTGAGCAGAAGCCGGAACCGAATCGCGTGACGAGGAATGTGACGAGGAAGATGAGCGCAATGAAGCGCGCGAATAAGAACTACCTTTCGATTTCTTCATTCGAACTCACTATACCGCGCCCCACAAGCAATGGCTATTTCTGCCGAGTTATCCTACAATTTTGCGGCGCGCCGCCTGAGACGGGTCCGGACGCGCGCACATTCAGCGAGGAATAACATGCCGAAATATGTCATTGAGCGCGACATCCCAAACGTTGGGAGCGTCACTCCAGAACAAGTCATCGCGATCTCGCAAAAGTCATGCAGCGTCCTGAACAACCTGGGACCGAAAATTCAGTGGCTGCACAGCTATGTTACGCAGGACAAAATCTACTGCGTCTACATCGCGCCCAACGAAGAAATGATCCGCGAACATGCCCGGCAGGGCGGATTCCCCGCCAATCGCGTGTCTGAAGTAAAGCTTGTGATCGACCCGACGTCGGCCGAGGCCTGAGCCGCTCTACAGCCCAAGCCCACCGTCGACCGCCAAAATCTGTCCGGTGATGAACTGTGGGGCGGTTGCGAAAAATAAAACCGCCTCGGCTATTTCTTCCCCGCGTCCGTTGCGCTGCATCGGCGTCTGCTTGGCCATCTGCCGCATGAACGCCGCCGCAGACTTCTCTCCCAAGTCGATCATTCCCGGCGCCACGGCATTCACTGCAATCTCCGGCGCCAGCGCTTTCGCCATCACTTTCGTCAGCATGTGAAGCGCCGCTTTCGACGAACAATAGTGCGCATGCGTCGCCCACGGCCTGAGCCCGCCCAGCGACCCCATGTTGATGATCTTCGCCTCAAGCGGACCCGCGCCCTTTCCCCGCTTACGCCGCATCCACTTCAAAGCCTCCCGCGACACGAGAAACGGCCCACGCGCGTTCGACGCAAAAATCGCGTCCCACTGCCGCACCGTCAACTTCTCAAACTCCGCCGTCTCGTAATTCGCAGCGTTGTTCACGAGAATGTCGATGCGTCCCAACTCGCGGCCCGTCTCTTTCATCATCGCGCGCACGCTGGCCTCGTCGGTGACGTCACAGTGCAAAGCGAAGGCCCGCACACCGAATCCGGACAGGTCTACCACCGTCTCCCGCGCCTCGCGGGCCGAGTTCCTGAAGGTGATGGCCACGTCCGCACCGGCCTGCGCCAATGCCACTGCCGACGCGCGTCCCAGCCGTCGCGCTGCGCCGGTGACGAGCGCCGTTTTGCCTTTGAGAGGTTTCCAGTCTTGGTCTTGCATGAGGGAATTCTACTGCCTTGGAGCCTGGGAACCTACAAGCGGTCTAGCCACCAGACCTCATTTTGCTGCTGGAAAACCGCGATTCCGCCGGGTAAAATCTCCTTCGCATGCCAGAGTCTCGCAACGTCGTGGTGTACTCCCGCAAGGGATGCCACCTCTGTGAACTGGTCAAAGAGAGCCTCAGCAAGCTCTCCCGCCGCGGCGGCTTCACCTGGCGCGAGATCGATGTCGACGCCGATTCCGACCTTCGCCGCCAATTCAACGACGAAGTTCCCGTCGTCTTCATCGACGGACGCAAGGCCTTCAAGTACCGCATGGACGAGCAGGAGTTCCTGCGCAAACTCGCCAGCTAGCCCGTCGTTGAAAACCACCTTTTTTCCAGTACAATCGCAGCCGGAATGCTTCGCACCGAACTCTACGCGGACCCGCACCATCTTTTTCTCTACGATGTGGTTCTCGCTTCCTGCCGCCGGAATGCGCGGAAAACTGCGCTCGTCGACGCCTCCTGTGGCCGCCGCCTGACCTACGCAGAATACGGAGAGACTGTCGAAAGCCTGGCGCATGGCTTGGTTGCCGCCGGAGTCAAGCCCGGCGAGGTCATCGCGATCTTTCTCCCCAACTCGTGGGAATTCTGCACGGCTTTCCACGCCATAGAGTTGGCCGGTGCCATCCCTACTCTGCTCAATCCCACGTATCGCGAGCGCGAGGTTCGCTACCAACTGGAAAACTCCGGCGCTGTTGTCTTGATCACCGATGGTGGAAATATCGAGGGCATCAACCTCGCCGGATTGCCACAACTCCGCCGCGTTTACACAACACGACAATCCGCCAGCGGTGCCGAATCATTCACCAAGTTGCTCAAACCAGTGTCCGCGGCATTTCCAAACCCGGAGCAATCCTCCGCACAAGCCCTGGCCGCGCTTCCTTATTCCAGTGGCACCACCGGGCTGCCCAAAGGAGTCATGCTGTCGCACTACAACCTCGTGGCCAACATCTACCAGCTACTCGGTCCGAACGGCACAGCTCTCAACTCCGCCGACAATATTCTTTGCTTTTTGCCGCTCTACCACATCTACGGTCTGAACGTAATGCTCAATCCCTCGCTGGTTCTCGGTGCGACGCTGGTCTTGACACCACGATTTCAAGTACAGCAACTAACCACCATGATCGTCGACGAGAGCATCACCATGATGCCTCTCGTTCCGCCTGCGATGAACGCATTCTGCCAAGCTGCCGAGGCGGGACAGTTCCCACGCGAGCACAAGCTTCGTTGGGTCAAGTCCGGAGCCGCGCCGCTCGCTCCCGAACTTCCCCGCCGTTTCACCACCCTGACCAATATCCTCGTGTGCCAGGGATACGGCATGACCGAAGCTTCCCCGGTGACGCATGTTGGCTATCTCGAACCTGAGCTCTATCGACCGGACTCCATCGGTCATCCTCTGGCGCAAACCGACTGCCGCGTTCTCGCACAATCCGATATCGATCCCTCCGACACACCCGAGGATCTTACCGAACCGCCCGCGGGACAGCCCGGTGAGCTGGTCATGCGCGGCCCTCAATTCATGCTTGGTTACTGGAATGAGCCGAACGCAACCACCGCGGTCTTGCGCGACGGATGGTATTGGTCCGGCGACATTGTCACGCGCGATCGCGAGGGCTTTTACCGCGTCGTCGACCGCCGCAAAGAAATGATCAAGTACAAGGGCTTCCCCGTCGCCCCCGCCGAAGTCGAAGCCGTCCTGCTCGAGCATCCAGCGGTGAAAGAGTGTGGCGTCATCGGCCGCCCTAACCCCGACGCCGGCGAAATCCCGGTCGCTTTCATCGCGCTTCGCGATGGATTCGTCGACAGCCGCAAACTCGAAGAAGAACTCTGCGGCTTCGTCGCCGATCGCCTCACTCACTACAAGCAGCCCCGCGAAGTCCACTTCCTCGACAGCATCCCAAAAACCGCGTCCGGCAAAATTCTTCGCCGCGAGCTGCGCAAACAAATCTGATGCCTGGCGAACCTTCGTGCCCTTTGTGGTTAAAGATTTTCTCCCCGCCACCAAACCGAGCCACTCCCGAGAAGTGACACCCTTTTGACATCATGCTGACAATTCCCGGGCGCTGACATAACAAACTCCTCCTCAGCACGCGGCCGGTCAGCGTAATCGGCGCGTGCCCCGCAAATGCCCAGCCCTGCACCTCGTTTCGCGGGACGGCGGCGGAATCGCAAGGAGGATCGTCATGTATTTTTCTCAACTCAAAACCTGGGCCTGTGCAACCTCACTCGTCGCCGCTTGCGCGCTCTCTGCTCTCGCCCAGGGAAACGGCTTCAACACACCCGGAAACATTCTCATTTCCGATCAGTACAACAATCGCGTCCTCGAAGTGAATCCCGACAATCACAAAGTCGTCTGGCACTTTGGAAATGGATCGTGGGTTGCCGGACCGCACTCGGTCGTGGGGGTCAATGACGCGCAGCGAGTCGGCTTCTTCACGCTCGTAGCCGGTACCGGCGTGCCCGCCGGCGCTGAACCCAACTGCCCCAACGGCTGCGCCGACAATCGAGTCATGCTGGTCGATCCCTTCGGCCACATTATCTGGCAGTACGGGCAAGCGGGAGTGACCGGGTCCGGCTGGAACCAGCTCAATACTCCCGTGCAAAACACGTGGCTGCCCAACTTTCACATCCTGATTACCGACCAGGTCAACGAGCGCATCATCGAAGTCGATCTCGGCAAGAACATCGTTTGGCAGTATGGCCAGACTGGCGTAACCGGCGACGGCTTCAACCAGCTCAACAATCCAAACAGCGCCGAACTCCTCAGCAACGGTGACATCCTGATCGCCGACGAGAACAACAATCGCGTCATCGAAGTAACCCGCAAAATGAATATTGTCTGGAGCTATGGCTGCTCCACCTGCACCCAGCTCAGCGGTGCCGCCTTCGCCAGCCGCCTGCCCAATGGCGACACCCTGATCACCGACTCCAACAACAATCGCGTCATTGAAGTCGATTCGAGCGGCAACGTAGTGTGGACGTACTACACCAATACGCGCTCCGGCAGCGTGTCCAATCCTCTTCCGACCCGTGCCATCCGTCTGAAGAACGGCAACACGCTCATCAGCGACCAGTACAACATGCAGGTCATTGAAATCGACCCCGACATGAACATCGTCTGGAGCCAGGGAGAAATCGGCGTAGCCGGCACCGGCTTCGACATGCTGAACGGCCCCTACGACGCCAAGGTGGTCGGCGACTACACCGGCCTCACGCCGCCATTTCGCGATCACGATCGGGATCCCGATCACAATCGCCATTAATCCTTGCTCACAAGGAAGCCGCCCAGCCTCCCTTTCCCAAAGGCTGGGCGTTTCTTTTAAGCAGCGGTCATCCGCAGCCCGATCTCTGCCACTTGGCGCCAACTCTTCGCCGATGCACTTCTGAGCACTTGACCGCCTTCACGACTCGATCTAGATTCTCCCCCAACGTTGTCCCGCTCTTTCCTCGTTCGAGGACAAGAATCCATTTGGGGCTCCCACTACTCCCAGAGCGCTGTTCCGTCCGCAGTGGGGCACGGGACCGGCCATCGTGCCGGCTCGAAGCTCGGACAGAACAGTAGATCGGCGTGGCGCCGCCTTCGCAAACACGTGGCACAGCTTCAGGCAGAAGTGTGCCCACCCCTGCACGGAGGTGCAGCAATGACTCGTCCCCGGCTCTCCCCTGTAGTTCTCTGTCTCACCGCAGTTCTGCTCATCAACACGCAACTCGTCGCGCAGACCGACCCCGGTCCCCGTACCGGACCGGCCGGTGCCGGCAGCTTTTTCCCCACTTTGAATAGCAACGAACAACTGCTTTTCAATCAGGCCCTGCTACGCTTTCAGGAAGTTGATTCTGTCTCCGGCGCCATCGCCGGCGAATCCGGAGTCGGCCTCGGCCCCGCCTTCAACGGAAACAGTTGCGCCCAGTGTCACGCGCAGCCAGCTGTCGGCGGCACCGGTCCCGGCCTGGCCAGTCCGCAAAACCCGATTCCAAATCCGCAGGTCGGGCTCGCCACACTTGACGGCGCGGCCAACACAGTTCCGTCGTTCATCACCACCAATGGTCCGGTCCGCGAAGCCCGCTTCGTGAAGAATTCGAACGGCACCGCGGACGGCGGAGTGCACGATCTCTACACCATCCAGGGCCGTTCCGACGCACCCGGCTGCATCCTGGCGCAGCCCGACTTCACGACTGCCCTGAATGACAACAACGTAATCTTCCGCATTCCCACGCCGCTGTTCGGCCTGGGCTTGGTGGAAGCAACGCCCGACGCCACCCTACAAGCCAATCTGGCCGCCACCGCGTCCGCCAGAGCAGCTCTGAAGATCGGTGGCTCTTTCAACACCAGCGGCAACGACGGCACTATCACGCGTTTCGGCTGGAAGGCTCAGAACAAATCCGTGCTGATGTTCTCCGGGGAAGCCTATAACGTGGAGATTGGCGTATCGAACGAACTGTTCCCCAACGAGCGCAGCGCGGTCTCAGGCTGCGTCTTCAATAACTCGCCGGAGGATGCGACCAACCTCCTGAACGGCAACTCCAGCAGCGCGAACTTCGGCACCACGATTGGGACGGCCTCCGAAATGTCGGCCGACATCGTGAATTTTGCCGCCTTCAGTCGCTTGTCGGCGCCGCCTACCCCGGCGCCCTCGACATCGTCCACTCTGAACGGAGCCAGCCTGTTCAGCTCCATCGGCTGCTCGCTCTGCCATTCCCCACAACTCACGACAGGCCAGTCGATCTTCACCGGCATGTCGAACGTCACCTTCAACCCCTTCTCTGATTTCGCCTTGCACAACATGGGCACCACCCTGTCAGACGGGATCACCCAGGGCGCGGCCGGGCCGAAACAATTCCGCACCGCTCCTTTGTGGGGGCTCGGCCAGCGGCTCTTCTTCATGCACGACGGCCGCACGACTGATCTGATCCAGGCCATCCAATTACACGACAGTACAGGATCGGAGGCCAATCTGGTCATCAAGAAGTACAACGGCTTGAAGTCATCGCAGCAACAAGACTTGCTGAATTTCTTGCGTTCGTTGTGAGCAAGCCGGCCCGCAAAAACGAATCGCGAAGAGTCTCACGATTCTCCGCGATTCGTTTCTCACGCGAACAACAGGGTCAAGCTACGGGTTGCTGGCAGTCTTATCGGGAAGTTTCCGGCTGCTCAGGAAATTCCAAGCGATCTCATTCCCGTTCACGTCCGGACTCGTCTTCCCGACAGTTTTTTCCGGCTCATATTGCTCGCCGCCCGGCCACGTGTTCCCGGCACCCTTCAC
>Ga0187819_10001979_pt1 | contig 10710 bp, 8 predicted proteins | sample NC_wetland_sal_i_15_FD_132411 | JGI IMG/M metagenome (GOLD analysis project Ga0187819, IMG submission 132411) | Wetland sediment microbial communities from Neuse River Estuary, North Carolina, USA - SO4_4 | ecosystem: Environmental > Aquatic > Freshwater > Wetlands > Sediment | place: USA: North...
GCGGGTCTGTCTCCGCTGCAGGCCGCACGGGCCGCTGACCTGGGCGAGTTTAAAGATCTTCTTGATGCCGAACGAATCGTGGGGAATCTTCACCGGGCTTACCTCGAGCTGGACCGGGCCAAGCGCGGCGCCCCGGTCGACCTCGTCCAGGCCCTGGGCGACATGGTGGCCTACAACGGCGGCCGCCCGCTGACCTGTCACGCTTGAGTTGGCCCCGGGGAGACGACCCCCCGGACCCCCCGCGAAAATACGACCATGTCCTGGCTCAACGATGAAGTCGCGGCACTGCTGAACGAGTACGCCGAGCTGACCCAGATCACCGGCGGCGACGTGTTCCGGGCCAGGAACTACGAGAAGGCGGCCCGGTCGGTCCGCGGCTGGGCCGTCACCGCCGGTCATCAAGTGATCGCCAGCGCCGACCACGCCACCTCCTGAGCCGGACGCCCGATTACCGGTGAGAAACGACGCACCGGGCGGTCTATACGGTTAGGCGGTCGGCTGGCCGCGGGAGGACACATGGCAGGGCAGGCCGGCGTGGCGTGCGCGCCGTCGGGCGCGACCGCTCTCCTGGCCAGCGCGATCAGCTATGCGCTGGGCGCGTGCGTGCAGGTCACGCCGGGGGAGATGGCCCTGCCCACGCCCTGCGCAGAGTGGGATCTGGAGGCTCTGCTCGCTCACCTGGCCACATCGATGGCCGACCTGGAATCGGCCCTCCGGACCGGCCACCTCGACCTGGACCCGAACGAGCCCAAAAGCCCCCAAAGACCCGACCACCCCGTCGCCACCGATCTCGACGGCGACCCGGTGGAGGCGCTCCGCGACCAAGCCGCGAACCTGCTGTTCGCGTGCTACGCCCACCACGGTCCCGACCGCTTCGTTCTCGTGGCCGGCCTGCCGCTGCCTGCCGGGATCGTGGCCTGCACCGGAGCCGTCGAGATCGCCGTGCACGGCTGGGACGTCTCGGCGGCCCGAGGCCGCGGCGGCCCGATCCCGCCCGCGCTGGCCACCCGGATGCTGCGGCTGAGCCCGCTCCTGGTCACCGGGCGCGAGGGACTGTTCGGCGTGTCGGTGCCGGTGCCGTCCCAGGCCAGCCCGGGCGACCGGCTGGTCGCCTACCTCGGCCGGAACCCGTAGGACCCCGCAAGAACCCCTGAGAATCCGCCTCGCGCAGGCTGCCGTCGGCCCGTCTGGCCGAGCCCACCAACCCCCGCGGACCGGAACACCCTGCCATCGCCTAATGTTGTTACTGGCGAGTAGCATTTCCAGTCATGGGAGGGTGACCGTGCCCCGTACCGCACGCGACGTCGTCTTCGTGGACGGCGTCCGCACCCCGTTCGGGAAGGCCGGGCCGACCGGCCTGTACGCCGAGACCAGGGCCGACGACATGGTCGTCGCCGTGATGCGAGAACTGCTCCGGCGCAATCCCGCGCTGCCGCCCGAGCGGATCGGCGACGTGGCCATCGCCGCTACCACCCAGGCCGGCGATCAGGGGCTGACCATCGGCCGCAGCGCCGCGGTCCTGGCCGGGCTGCCGAAGTCCGTGCCGGGGTACGCCATCGACCGGATGTGCGCGGGCGCGATGACCGCCGTGACCACGGCCGCCGGGTCAATCGCCTTCGGCGCCACCGACACCGCGATCGCGGGCGGCGTGGAGCATATGGGCCATCATCCGATGGGGTCCGGGGTCGACCCGAACCCCCGGTTCATCTCTGAGCGCCTCGTCGACCCCTCCGCGCTGATGATGGGCTCGACGGCGGAGAACCTGCATGACCGTTTCCCGGAGATTTCCCGCGGCCGGGCCGACGCGTACGCGCTGGGCAGCCAGCGCAAGGTGGCCGCTGCCTACGCCGCGGGCAAGATCCAGCCCGACCTGGTGCCGGTCGCGATCCGCAGCGCGGAGCGCGGCTGGGGGCTGGCCACCACGGATGAGCCGCCGCGCCGGGACACCACGCTGCAGGCGCTGGCCGGGCTGAAGACGCCGTTCCGGCCGCACGGCCGGGTCACCGCGGGGAACTCCGCCGGGCTGAACGACGGCGCCACCGGCTGCGTCATCGCGGCCTGGGCCGTGGCCGCCGAGCTGGGCCTGGAGGCCCGGATGCGGCTGGTCGACTTCAGCTACGCCGGGGTGGACCCCGAGGTGATGGGCATCGGGCCGGTGCCCGCCACCGAAACCGTGCTGGCCCGCAACGACCTGACCATCGACGACATCTCTCTGATCGAGATCAACGAGGCGTTCGCCGTCCAGGTCCTGGCCTTCCTCGACCACTTCAAGATCGCCGACGACGACCCGCGGGTGAACCCGTGGGGCGGCGCGATCGCGCTCGGCCACCCGCTCGCCAGCTCTGGCGGCCGGCTGATGATCCAGCTCGCCCGGGAGTTCGCCGAGCAGCCGAGCGCCCGTTTCGGCCTGACCACGATGTGCGTCGGCCTGGGCATGGGCGGCACCGTCCTGTGGGAGAACCTCAATGCCTGACATCCTCGACGACTCGGTCCTCACCTCGCTGTTTCCCGATGAGGTCGTCACCCGGGCCTTGGTCCGCGACGTGCTGCTGCCGTACGGAGCCGGGACCATGGCCCTCATCACCCTGGACAACGGCCACGACCACACCCGGCCGAACACCTTCGGCCCGGCGGGCCTGCTCGCCCTGCGCGACGCGCTCGACTCGGTGGCGGCTCGGGCCACGCCGGAGGCCGGGGAGCAGCGTATCGTCGCGGTGGGCGTGACCGGCAAGCCGTTCATCTTCGCGGCCGGCGCGGACCTGGGCGTCGCCGCGCTGATCCGGGCCCGGGACGAGGCGCTGGCCGTGGGCCGGCTGGGGCATGACGTATTCCGGCGGTTCGGCGAGCTGAGCGTGCCGTCGTTCGCGTTCGTCAACGGCGCGGCCCTCGGCGGCGGCCTCGAGCTCGCGCTGCACTGTTCGTACCGGACGATCTCGTCGGGCGTCACCGCAGTCGCGTTCCCCGAGTGCTTCCTCGGCCTGCTGCCCGGCTGGGGCGGCACCTACCTGCTGCCGCGCCTCATCGGCCCGGCGAAGGCGCTGAAGCACATCATCGAGAACCCGCTCAGCCAGAACCGCATGCTGGCCGGACCCGAGGCCTTCTCGCTCGGCATCGCCGACGCCCTGTTCGAGCCCGCCGACTTCCTGGCCGAGTCCCTGCGCTGGGCGGCCCGCGTCCTGAACGGGTCAGTCCCGGTGTCCCGGGCTGTCCCGGAGGAGGACTGGTCCGCGGCGGCAGCTTCGGCCCGATTCTTCACGGACGGGAAGCTGCACAGGGCTGCGCCCGCACCCTACCGGGCCATCGAGCTGGTCACGGCGGCGGGCGGCCGGACCCGCGACGAGGGGTTCACCGCCGAGGACGAAGCGCTCGCGGACCTGCTGCTCAGCGACGAGCTGCAGGCCGGGCTGTACGCGTTTGACCTGACCCAGAAGCGGGCGCGGCACGCGGCGGGGGCGCCGGACGAGTCGCTGGCCCGGCCGGTCACCAAGGTCGGCGTGGTGGGCGCGGGCCTGATGGCCGCGCAGATCGCCTTGCTGTTCGTGCGGCGGCTCGAGGTGCCGGTGGTGCTGACCGACCTGGACCAGGCGCGTCTGGACGCCGGGGTCGGCCACGTGCACGGCGAGATCGCCAAACTGGCCAGCCGCGGCCGGATCAGCGCGGATGCCGCCGCGAGGCTGACCGGGCTGGTGACCGGGTCGCTGACCAAGGAGGCGTTCGCGGACGCCGACGTCGTCATCGAGGCGGTATTCGAGGAGATCGCGATCAAGCAGCGGGTGTTCGCCGAGGTCGAGGCGGTGGTCCGGCCGGACTGCGTGCTCGCCACCAACACCTCCTCGCTCTCGGTGACCGAGATGGCCGCCGCGCTGGCTCATCCGTCGCGTGTCGTAGGGTTCCACTTCTTCAACCCGGTGGCCATGATGCCGCTGGTCGAGGTGATACGTGGCGTCGCCACCGACGACGCGGCACTGGCCACGGCGCTCGCCGTCGGGAAGGCGCTGAAGAAGAACTGCGTGCTGGTCAAGGACTCGCCCGCGTTCGTGGTCAACCGCCTGCTGACCAGGTTCCTGGGCGAAATCATCGCCGCGGTGGACGAGGGCACCCCGTTCGAGGTCGCCGAGCACGCCCCCGACCCGCTGGGCCTGCCCGTCTCCCCGTTCCTGCTGCTCCAGCTGGTCGGCCCGGCCGTGGCCCTGCACGTCGGCGAGACGCTGCAGGATGCCTTCCCCGACCGGTTCGGCGTGTCACCGAAGCTCCGCGCCCTGGTGGCGGCGGACCACACGGCGGTCTACCGGCCCGACTTCTCGGTCGACGAGTCGGTCGCGGTCCTGTTGGCCGGCGGTGACCGCCCGTCCACTCCCGAACAGGTACGCGAGCGGGCCCTGGAGGCGCTGGCCGAGGAGATCAGGCTGATGCTCGACGAGGCCGTGGTCGCCGCCCCGGAGGACATCGACCTGTGCATGATCCTCGGCGCGGGTTGGCCATTCCATCTCGGTGGGATCACTCCCTACCTAGATCGCAGCGGCATCGCGGAAAAAGTCACCGGCACCCGGTTCCGTCTCTGAGCGGTGTTTCCTCGGGGGGACGACCCCCCGGGTCGCCCCGCACGCGGGGATTACCCGTCCCCCGTACCCCACTGGCCCCGGGCCCCCCGGTATGGTGACGGGATGACACCGGTGTTCGGGCTCTGCGATGACTACGTGATGCGGTGGGCAGCGCTGGATCCGGTCGCGGCGGGGATGCAAGGTATCACCGGCGTCTTCGGCGCGGCCACCGACTACAGCCCGGATGGTTTCGCCGCGCGGGCCGATCTCATCACGGCGACGCTGGCCGCGCTCGAGCCGATGAGCATCACCTCGGTTGCCGACCGGCTGGCCGCCGGGTTCCTGCGAGAGCGGCTCGAGGCTCAGCTGGCCTGGCATCAGCTCAACGAGCCGCTCCGGCTGGTGAAAGCCCCGATCGGCCTGACCAGCGCGGTCAGGGACAGCGTGGACCTGCTGCCGCGCGAAGGCGACGGCGCCTGGCGGGACATCGCGGCGCGCCTGGCCGCGATCCCGGCCATGTTCGCCAGCTGGCGGGCCAGCCTGGACACCGGGCTGGGCCAGGGCCTGACCGCGGCGCGCCGGCAGGCGGTGCAGGCCGCCGTGGCCGCCGACCAGTGCGTGGGAAGCCACGATGCCCTGGTCGCCTCCTACGGCGACGGCCCGCTCGCGGCCGAGCTCGCCGCCGCCGCCGCGCAGGCCTACCGCGGGTACGCGGAAATGGCCCGCTACCTGCGCGAGGACTACGCGCCGCGGGCCACGGAGGTGGACGGCGTGGGCGGCGAACGGTACGCGGTCGCGGCCCGGCTCAACCTGGGCGCGGACATCGACCTCAAGGAGGCCTACGAGTGGGGCTGGGCCGAGCTGGAGCGGATCGACGCCGAGATGACGGCCGAGGCGAACGCCATCAGGCCCGGCGCGAGCGTGCCGGAAGCGACCGCCATCCTCAACGAATCCGCGTACGTCACCGGGGAGGACGCATACCTGGCCTGGCTCCAGGACCGGCACGACTGGGCCATCGAGCAGCTTGACGGCGTGCACTTCGACATCCCCGCCCCGCTGCGCACGATCGAGGTGGTCCTCGCCCGCGGCTCGACCTCCGGAGCCGCGTACTACACCGGGCCTAGCGAGGACCTGACCAGGCCCGGACGTACCTGGTGGCCGCTGGGCGGCCGGGAACCCCAGGGCCGCTTCGAGACCTGGTCCGAGCTGTCCACCGTCTTCCACGAGGGCGTGCCCGGCCACCACCTGCAGGTCGGCGCGGCCAAGACCGCCGGGGACAAGCTGTCGCGGTTCGCGAAGTCCAACTTCGTCAGCGGCCACGGGGAAGGCTGGGCCCTGTACGCCGAACGCTTCGCCGATGAGCTCGGCTGGTTCACCGAGCCGGGATCGCGGCTGGGAATGCTCGGCGGCTCGGCGTTCCGCGCCGCGCGGGTGGTCATCGACATCGGCGTCCACCTGGACCTGCCCATGCCGGACGGCTCCCGGTGGACCTTCGACAAGGCCTGCGAGGTGCTGGGCCAGGCGGGCCGCGGCGAGCCGCACCGGATCCGGGCCGAGGTGGTGCGCTACTTCGGCTGGCCGGCCCAGGCCATCTCGTACAAGCTCGGCGAGCGTGCCTGGCTGGCGGCCCGCGCCGAGGCGATGCGGCGTCCGGGCTTCGACCTGAAGCGCTGGCACACCGCCGCGCTGAGCCTCGGCCCGATCGGCCTGGCCGGCCTGGCCGACGCGCTGGCCGGCGCCGATCTGGGCTGACCCGGTAAGTTCCGTAGCTCAGGGGACGATGCAGACGACCGCGATGGTCATAGCGTGCCGGGCGCTGACGGTCACCGTGACCCAGGCTCAGGAAGCGGATCGCGATCTCGCGGCCCTGGCCGTGGTGCTGCGGGGCAGCCGGACCCACCCGCGTGCTCCGGCTCGCTTCTGCGGCCATGTCCGGCGGGGCTACCGCCTGGCCGGTCACCGAGCCGCTAGGGTGTCATGGTGGCCGAGCGGACAGCCAGCGTGGCTGAGGACCGGGCGGCCGACGTCAGCCCGGTCCTGGTCCGGTGGACCGCGCCGGACGCGCTGTCCAATCTTGTCGCCGTCCTTGAGCTGGCCGCCGACGGGCAGATGCGCTGTAGCGCCACCAGGCGGCCGTCCGCCGCGACCGTCAAGCTGGTCGAGGATGTCCTGGTGGCGGGGGACTTCTACGACTCCGGCGAGCCCATCGCGGCGTTCGCGTGGCCGTTGCTGCTCCAGGTCGGAGGGCTGGCCGGGCTGGCGGGCGCCCGGCTCGAGCTCTCCCGGCGCGGCTGCGCCACGCTGGCCAGGCCGTCCTACGAGGCGCTCGGTGCGCTATGGACCAGGTGGCTGGGAGCAGTGTCGACCGATGAGCTAGCCCGGATGGAGGCCATCAAGGGGCAGCGTAAGCCCGGCACCCTGACCTCTGCCGTCACCCGGCGCGCCGCGGTGGCTGCGGCCCTGGCCACGCTGGAACCCGGAACGTGGACGGGCGTCGGCAAGCTGCTCGGGGTCCTCCGGGCCCAGCGGCCGCCGCTGGTCGCGGCCAGGAGCCTGCGGGCGCTGTGGCGGCTGTACGTCATCGACTCCTACTACGGATCGCTCGGCCATGCCGGCCCGCGGGCCTGGGACCTCGTTGAAGGCAGGTACGCGCTGTGCGTGCTCTTCGAGTACGCGGCCACGCTCGGCCTCATCGACGTGGCCTACACCGATCCCCGCGGCGCCCGCGACGATTACCGTGCCCTGTGGGGTGCCGGCCAGCTCAGCTGCTTGTCCCGCTACGACGGCCTGGTCGCGGTCCGGATCAACGAGCTGGGCGCCGCCGTGCTGCACGACCCCGAGGCCCTCCCCGGCCTGGGCCTGCCCGTCCCGCGCCGGGCGTGACCCGCGATCCGGCACCGCCAACCAGGAGCCGGGCTGGCCAGTCATCAAAGGCGGGCCGATGACGACGCGATCACGTGGAGGCGACATGAAGCGGTCGTGGCTGGACGCGGCGGGTCAGCCTTCGCCCGCGATCAGGGGCTCCAGCAGGATCTCTGGGTGCTCCCGCCGCAGCTGGCCCAGCCGCCACTTGTCACTGAACAGCGCGAGCAGGGCGCCGTCGTGGCGGCGCGTCAGCACCTCGGTGGCGCGCTGCCCGGCCAGCGCCCGGGCACCGTCGGCGTCGGTCCGCCTGGCTAGCGTGTAGTCGAGGTGGTCGAGTTCGGCGCGGACGCCGAACTCGTGCTCGAGCCGGTGCAGCACCACGTCGAACTGCAGCGGGCCGACCGCGGCCAGAACGGGGGCCTGGTCGCCGCGCAGGTCGGAGGAGAGAACCTGGACGACGCCCTCGGTATCGAGCTCCTCGATCCCGCGCCGGAACCGCTTGGCCTTGCCTGCCTCCTGGCCGCGCACCACGGCGAAGTGCTCGGGCGCGAAGCTCGGGATGGGCGGGAACTCGACCGGGACCTCACCCGCGTACAGCGTGTCACCCGGGCGGAGGGCGGTCGCGTTGACCAGGCCGATCACGTCACCCGGGAAGGCCTCCTCGACGGTCTCCCGGTCCTGGCCGAACATCGACTGGGCGTACTTGGTGGCGAACGGGCGCCCGGTGGCGGCGTGGGTAAGCACCATGCCGCGCTCGAACCGTCCCGAGCACACCCGCACGAACGCCATCCGGTCCCGGTGCGCCGGGTCCATGTTGGCCTGCACCTTGAACACCAGGCCGGAGAACGGCGCGTCGACCGGGCGCGGCTCGCCCTTCACGTCAGCCCGCTCGGCCGGCGGCGGGGCGAGCTCGGTCACCACGTCGAGCAGGCGCCGGACGCCGAAGTTCGGCAGCGCGGCCCCGAACAGCACCGGGCTCGACACCCCAGCCAGGAACGACGCCATGTCGACACCCGGCCCGTAGATCTCGTCGAGCAGGGCCAGTTCCTCCCGCGCCGCCGCGTAAGCCTCACCGTCCCGGGCGACCGCGGCCGCGGCGCCGAGCCGCGTCTCCAGGGCGCGCCCGGCCCCGCCGGGGGTCCTGGTGAAGGTGGTGTAGTCGCCAGTGGCCCGCTCGATCAGCCCGCGGAAGTCGCCGGCCACCCCCACCGGCCAGTTCACCGGGGCCGGGCGGAGCCCGATCCGCCGCTCGATCTCGTCCAGCAGTTCCAGCGGTTCCCGGCCCGGCCGGTCCCACTTGTTCACGAACGTGATCACCGGGACGGCCTGGCTCCGGCAGACGTCGAACAGCTTCAGCGTCTGCGGCTCGAGCCCTTTGGCCGAGTCGAGCAGCATGACCGCGCCGTCCACCGCGGACAGCACCCGGTAGGTGTCCTCGGAGAAATCCGCGTGACCGGGGGTATCCAGCAGGTTCAGCACCACGTCCCGGAAGTCGAAACGGAGCGCCGCGGAGGTGATCGAGATGCCGCGGGCGCGTTCCATCGCCATCCAGTCCGAGGTCACGCCGCGTCGGCCCGCCTTGCCATGCACCGCGCCCGCCCGGGTGATCGCCGACGCGTGCAGAGCCAGGGCCTCGGTCAGGGTGGACTTGCCCGCGTCCGGGTGGCTGATGACCGCGAACGCCCGGCGCCTGCCCGCTTCGGCCAGTACCTTCGAGTCAGGCACCTTGGAGTCAGGCACCTTGAGTGAAGAGACATCGGGGAGGTGCGCGGAGCTATTCGTGGGGGCACGCGGAGGCGCCCCCGTATCCGCCATTGTCACTTACGTGAGGATACTGGGTCCGTGGACCGTGTCCTGACGATCCCGAACGCGATCAGCGCCGCCCGGCTGGCTGGAGTCCCGGTCTTCCTGTGGCTCGTGCTCGGGCCCCGCACCGCCACCGCCGACTACTGGGCGGTCGGGCTGCTCATCGCCGCGGGCGTTTCCGACTGGCTGGACGGCAAGATCGCCCGCGCGCTGAACCAGAGCAGCCGGCTCGGCCAGGTGCTCGACCCGGCCGCGGACCGACTGTATATCGCGGCGACCATCGTCGCGCTCGCGGTGCGGGGGATCATCCCGTGGTGGCTGGTCGCCCTTCTGGGGTTCCGCGAGCTGGTCGTGGGCGGGGCGCTGGCCGTGCTCAAGCGCCGGGTCGGCTTCGGCACCCTGCAGGTCAGCCTGGTCGGTAAGACTGCCACCCTGTGCCTGCTCTACGCCTTCCCGCTGCTGTTCCTCGGCGATCACCCCGGCTGGGGCGGGACGCTGGCCCGCGTCATAGGCTGGGCCTTCGCGGTCTGGGGGACCGTCCTGTACTGGTGGGCCGCGATGCTGTACCTGGCTCAGGTGAGAAGCTTGGCCGGCGACGGCGGGGTACATACCTAGGCGGCGGATACCGGGAAGGAGATGCGAAACCATTGAAGGCCGTCGTCATGGCAGGCGGGGAAGGGACACGGCTGCGGCCGATGACCGCTAACCAGCCCAAGCCCATGCTTCCGGTGGCCAACCGGCCGATCATGGAACACGTGCTGCGGCTGCTCAAGCGGCATGGGTTCGATGAGACCATCGTGACCGTCCAGTTCCTCGCCGCACTTGTCCGGAACTACTTCGGGGACGGCGAGGAGTTCGGGATGAGCCTGCAGTACGCCACCGAGGAGATGCCGCTGGGTACCGCGGGTAGCGTCAGGAACGCCGAGGACGCGCTGCGCGACGAGCCGTTCCTGGTCATCTCGGGCGATGCGCTGACCGACATGGACCTGACCGCGATGGTCGACTTCCACAAGGAGAAGGGCGCGCTGGTCACGGTGGGGCTGGCCCGGATGCCCAACCCGCTGGAGTTCGGCATCGTGATCACCGATGACGACGGCCGGATCCAGCGTTTCCTGGAGAAGCCGACCTGGGGCCAGGTGTTCTCGGACACGGTCAACACCGGGCTGTACGTGATGGAGCCTGAGGTGCTGGCCGAGGTCCCGCCCGGTGAGATGGCCGACTGGTCCGGCGACGTCTTCCCTCAGCTGCTCAAGCGCGGCGCCCCGCTGTTCGGCTACATCTCCGACGGCTACTGGGAAGACGTGGGGACCTTCGAGAGCTACATGAAGGCCCAGGCCGACGTGCTGGCCCGCCGGGTGCAGAGCGATATCGCCGGGTTCGAGGTATCACCTGGCGTGTGGGTCGCCGAGGGCGCTGAGGTCGACGCGGACGCGGTCCTCACCGGACCGCTGTGCATCGGGGACTACGCCAAGATCGAGGCGGGGGCCCACCTGCGCGA
>Ga0187819_10001980_pt1 | contig 10707 bp, 8 predicted proteins | sample NC_wetland_sal_i_15_FD_132411 | JGI IMG/M metagenome (GOLD analysis project Ga0187819, IMG submission 132411) | Wetland sediment microbial communities from Neuse River Estuary, North Carolina, USA - SO4_4 | ecosystem: Environmental > Aquatic > Freshwater > Wetlands > Sediment | place: USA: North...
CGTTTCTCCGGCGCATGCCCAAGGGCGCGGACCTGCACTACCATTTTTCCGGCGGCATCTATGCGGAAACCTGGATCCGCGACGCCGCGGAGGACGGCCTGTGCGTGGACCTCGCGAGCCATGCGCTCGTAAAGCCGCAGCCCTTTTGTGGCGCGGGGCAAGCGCCCGCCGCGCAGGCCTTCACGGACCAGAATTTGTACGACGCGCTGGTCAACGCGTTTTCCATGCGCAGCTTCGTGCCCGCTCCGGGCTTCAGTGGGCACGATCAGTTTTTTTCCACCTTCGCCAGATTCGGCGGGTCGATCAGCCAGAGCCACGCTGGCGAGTGGCTGGACGAAGTTGCCTCGCGCGCAGCGGCGCAAAACGAACAGTACCTCGAGCTGATGAACACGCCGGAGTTCGGCCACGCGGCGCGCATCGCCTACGAAGTGGGATGGAAGGATGACTTTGGCCAATTGCGCGACGCCTTGCTCGCGCGCGGCCTGCGCAATGAAGTCCAGGCCGCCAGCGCCAAGCTCGACGAGATGGAAGCTTCGCGGCGCAAGATCGAGTTCTGCGGCGCGCCCGGCGAATTGCCCGGCTGCAAAATCAAGTTTCTCTATCTCTACCAGATCCTGCGCGGCTTTCCCAAGGAGCAGGTGTTCGCGCAGACGCTACTCGGTTTTGAGACGGCCGCCGCCGATCCCCGCTACGCGGGCATCAACTATGTCATGCCCGAGGACGGGACCATCTCGATGGCTGACTACGCGCTGCACATGAAAATTGTCGGCTTCCTGCACGGGCTTTATCCAAAGGTGCGCATTAGCCTTCACGCCGGAGAGCTTGCCCCCGGCCTCGTTCCGCCCGAAGGCCTGTGCTGCCACATCCGTCTCGCCGTCGAGGACGCGCATGCGGAGCGCATTGGGCACGGCGTCGACGTGATGCACGAGGATCGTCCCTACGACTTGCTGAGAGAAATGGCCGCGAAACACGTGATGGTGGAGATCAACCTCACGAGCAATGACGGGATTCTCGGCATCACCGGAAAGGACCACCCGTTTCCCAGTTATCGCAAATACCATGTTCCGGTGTCGCTTTCGACCGATGACGAAGGCGTCTCTCGCATCGACATGACGCACGAATACGTTCGTGCCGCAAGCACCTACGCGCTGAGCTATGCGGACCTCAAGCAGATGGTCCGCACGGGCATGGAACACATTTTTCTGCCCGGCGCGAGCCTGTGGCGCGAGCCGGACAACTTCACTCGCACCGCCGCGGCATGCTCGGCAGATGCGTCCGGAGCGGCCAAACCTTCCGCCGCTTGCGCCGCCTTCCTCCAGTCCAGCGAAAAGGCGCAGCAGCAATGGGAACTGGAGCGCCGCTTCCGCGAATTCGAAGCCAGCTTCTGACTCGAAGATGGCTTTCTGACGCTTTGTCCGGGAGCGCCATCTTCTTGAATCGCGTCGTCCAAAAGGCCAATCGGGAGATTGGCATTCCCAGGGGCTTCGAGGCGGAGGACTAGCCTTGCGGCCCACTTTATTAACGCTCTGTTAAAGATCGGATAGTGCAATCCGTGATAGAATCCGCGGCCAACTGGAGGTATGTCCCATGCCCGAACCTTTGCCGGAACACCAAAAAACGCAGTTGATTGTGCGTTCGCCGCTCTCCACGGAAGGATTCGTCTCGATTTATTTTTCGAGTCCGGACGGCAGGCTGATGAGCGAAGAAGAGTGGTGGAATCTGAAGCAACTCATCGAATTGACCAACAAGGTTTGCGTGAAGCAGCAGGCGCGCGCCCAGTCCGCCTAAGCGCGACCCAAGCGCGGATTGCCGCGCCGCATCGCGCATTACCAGAGCCCGTGCAATGGCCCGGAGAAGCGCCGCAGCGCTCTTCCCAATTTTGGCTCGCACCGTTGAGAATTTCCTGGGAAGATCGGCCTACTTTAGGTGAAAAGTTTTTCCTAAAGGGCTCGAATTCCCGCGCCCAATTCCCCGAATCTGCTCATTCCACATGACTTGCCCTTTTCGCGATGCTGGCATGGTAATTGCCACATTGGTATTCACCTGTAACCCAGCATCCAGGAGGCACGCACATGGCTGACCTAGGTCCGAAATCCATCATTGATGAGCACCGCGCTGCCGTATTGCTGGGGCTGACTCTGTCGGAGCTGCGTTGGTTTTCACGAGCGTTAGGATTGGGCTATACACTGGAGAACGGGGGCGCCTCGCGTATCTTCTTCACCTACGAGGAATTGAAGCAGCTGTCATCGGCATCCGCCGCGTCCGCGAAATAGCAACGGCAACAAACACGGGATTTGCCTCTTCACGTATTGCCCCAGGCTTCTTTCCCACCTGATTTTCATGCCCTTCAGATATCGCCAGCACTTCGTAATGCATCTGTTAACCTGGCCCTCATGAAAAAGGGTTGAAGAAAATTCATGCCACCAATCGAGGGCTGATACATCTGATTCTGGATGTCGTATTATATGAAGTCCGAAACCTGCACCCTGGGGAAGCGATAGGAGATTGATGCACCGCGGGAACAAGACAATTTATCTGGCCTGTGCTTTGGGAGTGCTGCTGACGGCCTGCGCCAAAAAAGATGCTCCGCCCTTCGAGAGGCCTCCCTCGCCCGTGACCGTGGCGACGGCCGTCTCCGAGGACGTACCAATGTACCTCGACGAGGTGGGCCACACCGTCGCTAGGGAAGTCGTGTCGGTGCAGCCTCAGGTCTCGGGAAAGATAACGGAAATCCATTTCGCCGACGGCGCCGATTTGAAGAAGGGCGATCCGCTGTTTACCATCGATCCGCGGCCCTTCCAGGCGCAGCTCGATGCGGCGCAAGCCAACCTCGTGCAATCGAAGGCCGCGCTGGATTTTGCGCGGATCGAATTTGACCGCGTGAAGGACCTCGTCGAATCCAGAGCGATCGCGCGCCAGGATTACGACACGCGAAAAAACGCAGTGGACGTGGGCCAAGCGCAGGTCAAGCAGAATGAAGCGGCGGTCGAATCCGCGCGCCTGAATCTGGAGTACACCACGATTGTCTCGCCGATCGATGGCCGCGCGGGGCATCGCCTCGTGGACACCGGAAACGTCGTAACCGCAAACACGACAACTCTTCTGACCATCGAGCGCATGGACCCGATCTACGCCGATTTCACCGTCACCGAAAACGATTTCCCCGGCGTACAGCGCAACGAAGCCAAGCACACGCTCCGAGTGGAAGTGCGCCTGCCGGATGAACCGAAGCCCGAGGTCGGCGAACTCACGTTTCTCGACAATTCCGTGCAGAGCAGCAGCGGAACGGTCATGCTCCGCGCCACCGTGCCGAACCCGGCACGCCACCTGTGGCCCGGGCAGTTTGTGAATGTGCGGTTGGTGCTGGCGACCCTGCCCAAGGCCGTGCTTATTCCCGCGGCCGCGCCCCAGGATTCAGCGAAAGGTTCCTTCGTCTACGTCGTCAAAGAGGATTCGACCGCGGAACTGCGGCCCGTGAAACTTGGCCAGAGGCAAGGCGAAATGGTGGTGGTCGAACAAGGCCTTCAGCCCGGCGAACACGTCATTATGAATGGCCAGATCGGCGTGATGCCCGGAGGAAAGGTGCGCGTAGTAACACCTACGCCCGCCGCGCAACCGGCGGGGCAATCATGAACCTTTCAGAACCATTCATTCGTCGCCCGGTGATGACCGCGGTCCTGACGGTTTCCGTTATTGTTTTCGGCGTGCTCAGCTATTTTCGCCTCCCAGTCAATGACCTGCCGGTGGTGGACTACCCGGTGATTTCCGTGCAGGCGAATTACCCCGGGGCGAGCCCTGACACGGTCGCCAACAATATCGCTACCCCGCTCGAACGCCAGTTCATGCAGATCAACGGGCTCGAGCTGGTGACCTCGCAGAGCACGCAGGGGCACGTAAATTTCACGCTCCAATTCGCTCTGGACAAAAGCATCGATGCCGCCGCGACGGACGTGCAGACCGCCATTTCGCAGGCCAGCGGAAGCCTGCCCACGGATTTGCCGTCGCCGCCGACGTACTCGAAAACCAATCCTAACGACCAGCCCATCCTGTATATCGCCTTGACCAGCGACTCGGTCACGAGCGGACGCCTCTACGATTACGGGAGCACGCAGGTGGGGCAGCGCATCAGCATCCTGCCCGGCGTGAGCAGCGTGAACGTGTTCGGGACCAAGAGCGCCATCCGCATTAAGGTCGATCCCTCGAAAATGTGGGCACGCGGGATTTCGATCGACGACCTCACCGACGCCGTGAGAAACGGAACGAGCTACACCGGCGCGGGGCAATTCGACAGCTCGTCCGGCACGGCCCTGCTGAAGCCGAACGGGCAACTGGAGAATGCGGAGGGATACGGGAATCTGATTGTCAGCAGCACCAGCGCGGGCCCCGTTTATTTGCACGACGTCGCCGACGTGGAAAACACCGTGCAAGACGAGCGCATCCGCATGAAATTCTGGGTACGCGGATACGGCGAGCCGACGGCGACCGTTGTCGTGGCCGTGAACCGGCAGGCCGGCTCGAACGTCGTGCAGGTTGCCAAGAGCGTGCGCGACTTGCTGCCGATCATCAGTGCCGAGTTGCCCGCGTCCGTGCGCGTCACGCCGATTTACGACCGCTCGCAGACCATCGTCAATTCCGTGGCCGACGTACAGGCCACGCTGATGTTCGCTTTCGTGCTGGTCGTCGCCGTGATTTTCGTGTTTCTCGGCAGGGCCACCGATACCCTCATCCCTGCCGTGGCGCTCCCGTTGTCGCTCCTGCTTACGTTCATGGCCATGCGCCAGTTCGGCTATAGCCTGGACAATCTCTCGCTGATGGCCCTGACGCTGGCCATTGGATTTCTGGTGGATGACGCGATCGTGTTTTTGGAAAACACTGTGCGCCTGATGGAAAGAGGGATGAAGCCGCTCGAGGCCTCCCTCGAGAGCGCGCGCGAAATCAGTTTCACGATTCTTTCCATGACGGTTTCGCTCGCTGCGGTATTTTTCCCGCTGGTGTTTATGTCTGGCCTCGTGGGGCGCATCTTCCGCGAATTCGCGATCACCATTGTGGTGTCGATTTTCGCCTCGGGGCTGGTCTCGCTCACGCTCACGCCGCTCATGTGCGCGAGGCTGCTGAAACCGAGAGGGCACGGCGTCAAAAAGAATTGGGTGGAGCGCACCGTTGGGCTGGTCGAGGAGAAAATCCTGGGGGTGTACGGGAAATCGCTGTGGTGGTTCCTGCGCCATCGTTGGATTTCCGCGTTGACCTGGATCGCCTGCATGGCCGGCACGATTTTTCTTTTTTCCGCCGTACCGAAGGCATTCCTACCCGTGGGTGACAGCAGCTTTATCTGGGGCGTAATGATCGGGAAGGAAGGTTCGTCCCCCGATCAGATGCACGCCTTGCAGGATCAAGCGGGAGTACTCATGCGCGAGAATCCCGCCGTCGGCGCCACGTTCACGATGACCGGGAACGGCGAATTCCTGGCTTCCAACCAGGGACTACTCCTCGCGTTCTTGTATCCGCCGCAGGTTCGCGCGCCGATTCAGGCTGTCGCGGGAGGCTTGATGGGCCGCCTGGGCACCATTCCCGGCATTTTCCCTTTTTTGCGGCCATTCCCTGTATTGGAAATCAGCACGGGCGCGACCAACACGAATCAGGGCCAGTATGCGTATTCCGTGTCGGGAGTGGATTCGCAGCAGGTTTACGACGTCGCGCAGAAGTTGATGGCCAAGATGATGCAATACCCCGGATTTGCGACCGTCAACAGCGATTATTTCAATAACACACCGAATCTGGAAATCAATATTCGACGCGATCAGACTCGCACTTACGGCGTGTCTGAAGCGCGCATTCTGAATTTATTGCGCAACGCCTATTCGCAAAATTATTTGTACCTGATCAAGAAGCCCGAGGATCAGTACCAGGTGATTCTCGAGGTGAAGGATTCTGAACGCGCGCACGCCAGCGACCTCTCGCTGCTCTACATTCGCTCGGACGACGGGAAGACCCTCGTGCCACTCAGCGCGCTGGTGGATTGGAAAACCACGCTCGGCCCTCAGAATGTGAACCACCTCAACCAATTCACCGCCGTGACGATTTATTTCAATACCAAGCCGGGCGTGGCGATCGGCGACGCCACGGATTTCATTTCCAAGGCCGCCGCGGAAGTGGTGCCCCTGACGATTCGCGCGAGCCTGCAGGGCGAGGCGCTGACGTTTCGTGACACCGTTCGCGATTTGACCATCCTCATGGCGCTGGCCGTGTTCGTCATGTACGTGATCCTGGCCATCCTGTACGAGAGCTACGTCCATCCGCTGACCGTGCTCTCGACGCTGCCGACCGCGCTCGTCGGCGGGCTGCTGACGCTCTATCTCTTCGGCGAGCAGGCATCGCTCTATGCATTCGTGGGCATGTTCATGTTGATGGGCATCGTGAAGAAAAACGGAATCATGATCGTCGATTTCGCTCGGCAGCGCGTGGACGCGGGCGAGACCGCGGAGAACGCCATTCACGAAGCCAGCTTGGACCGCTTCCGTCCGATCCTCATGACTACTCTCGCGGCTGTCATCGGGGCGGTGCCCATCGCCGCCGGATACGGGGCCGATGGCGCTTCGCGGCGCCCGCTGGGCATGGTGATCGTCGGCGGCCTGGTGGTCTCGCAATTCATCACGCTGTATGTGACGCCGGTGATCTATTTGTACCTCGAGGTGTTCCAGGAAAAAGTGTTGAATCGTACCTCGTTCTTCCATTCCGGACACTCTCAGATTCCTTCCGCGGGCGGCCAGATTACCGCCCACGATGGGGCGGCGGATTAGGCCACGATGAACAGACGTTTCGATTCCCTCCGTCCATCGCGAATTTTTTCCTACACGCTCCTCAGCCTGGGCATTTTTCTCACTGGCTGCACGGTCGGCCCTAATTACAAGAGGCCGAACACAGATGTTCCCACCTCTTACCGTGGACTCACGCCGGAGGAAGCCGCCGGCGCGTCCGCGCAATCGCTCGGCGAACAAAAATGGTGGGAAGTTTTCCGGGATGAAGAGTTGCAGAAACTCATTCGCACGGCGCTGCAGCAGAATTACGACGCGCGGATCGCGGCGACGCATGTCCTCGAAGCGCAGGAGCAGGTAGTGCTGGCGCGCGCGAACCAGTTGCCCAACGTGAACGTCAGCGGTAGCGGCACCGGCCTGCGCAATCCGGCGATTGGACCCATCCCGTCGTATACGTTCAATTACGGAAAGGTGACGGCAAACGCTGCGTGGGACCTTGATTTCTGGGGCAAGTACCGGCGGGGCACTGAAGCGGCGCGCGCGAGTTTGCTCGCGGCGGACTGGGCGCGCCAAGAAGTGAACGCCACGCTTGTGGCCAACGTCGCGGCGGGATATTTTCAACTTCGCGAACTCGATTTGGAGCTGGAAGTTTCGCAGAATGCGCTCGCTTCTCGCAAGGAATCGCTGGAGCTGACCAAGACGCTCGAGGAACACGGCATCAATTCGATTCTGGATGTGCGCCAGGCGGAACAACTTGTCTATACAGCCGCCGCATCAATCGCCGACGTGCAGCGGCGCATCAGCCAGCAGGAAGATTATTTGAGCGTCCTGCTCGGAAATAACCCGGGCCCGATCGCGCCCCGCGGCAAAGAGCTGATCGAGCAGCCCTTCGCGCCGACGGTTCCCGCGGGCCTGCCCTCCGCGTTGCTCGAGCGGCGGCCGGACATCCGCCAGGCGGAAGAATTGTTGGTTGCGGCAAACGCGCGAATCGGCGTGGCCAGGGCTGCTTATTTTCCGGACATTTCGCTGACCGCGCAGACCGGTTTTCTGAGTAATTCGCTCACCAATCTTTTCAGCGGCTCCGCGGGGTTGTGGACGTTCGCTGGAACCATTACTGAGCCCATCTTTGAGGGCGGTACGCTTCACGCCAACGTTCGTTTGGCCCAGGCGCAGCAGCAGGAAGCGGTGCTGACCTATCAGCAGACGATTCAGGGAGCTTTTCGCGACGTTTCCGACGCGCTGATTGCCTATCAACAGAACCAGGAATTCCGCTCGCAGCAGGAATTGCTGGCGCACGCCGCCCAGGATGCCGCCGAGCTTTCGGGCAAGCGCTACGAGGCCGGCACCACGAACTATCTCGAAGTCCTCACAAACGAGACGAATTACCTGACCGCCGATATCGGCCTCGCGCAAGCCCGCCTCAACGAACTCCTCGCCCTGGTGCAAATCTACAAAGCCCTCGGCGGCGGATGGCAGCAGTAGCAGGTCTGATTTAAACAAACTATGTGGGGCTTGGTACGGGCAGGCTCTTGTAGCACACCCACTCTTGGCTGTGCTACGTGAACGTCACAAGCTTATGGCTCCGATTGGTATCTGGGAGGCCGGGTCGAAACCCGTCCACCCCGGTTTCGAGGCGGACGGGCGACCCTTCACGACCTTCGGAGGGCGACGAACCGCCTGTTTTAGGGGCGGTCCGCCGTTCGTACTATTTACCGATCGTATTTCAGGCAATCCTGAAGCTGGTGCAGCGATTCATCGATGGCCTTGATCGCTTCCACGCGGTGGCCGCCAAAATCGTGCGCGGCGTGGTCCAGGTGTTCCCTGGCGACGCGCAACGCACCGATTGCTTCCCGGATCTCAGGATGGGGCTCAGGCAAAGCTGCGGGCGTGGCTGCGGGCTGAGGGGTTGCTGCTGGAACTGCGGCTGCAGCGGGCGCCTTGGGCGAGGCCGGGGTTGTCGTCACCGACAAGCACAGCGCCAGCGCAAGGATCACCAGGGCGGAAAGGCTCAGAATTTTCAGTTTCATTTTACGCTCCATGACATTCAAGATTTTCTCGCGGGCTCCCGAAAGGCGCCGAGATGCTCCCCATTTTATCGCCCTGCGAATGGCGCGGAATGCATGGATGCGGGCCAATGTCCCAAGTGTAAATAACGGTTTTGCGGCGCGTCACCAGCCGCTGGTGAAGAGGCGTTGCGCGGCCCGGAGGCCGCAGTGTTGATACTTATCATAGGCTTGGGCTGCACGTTGCCGCACGCTTTCGCCATCCTCATTCGCAATCCATCCGTCGAGTGCAGCCTTGAGCGTGTAGGCCTCCGGCGCCATTAGCCCGGTCGTCCAAAGCAAGGGAGTCGCGCGCGCATATTTCAAATACGGCGTAAAGAAAGACTTGCTGGCGCAGGCCAACACGATGGCCGCCCGCGGCTTTGTTGTGTTTGTTCCCACAATCGGCTTGATCTGAAAATCCATGAACGCGTCGTGCCCGATGTAAACCACCAGATCGGCGCCTCCGGCCGTCATGATCTTGACAGCCGTTTGTTTGCCATTCACGACAAGGCTCTGTGAATTAAGGCCGGACGCAGCGGAGAGAAAGTCGGTTACCGCTTCCCGCATTTGGCTGCCCCGGTAGGCGTCGGCAACCACGTAGACGTTCTGGGTGCGATGCTTGAAAAAGCAGCGCTCGAGAATGGCAAGGCTGGGGCCCGGATTTGCCGAGATCAGTTCCCAATCCTTGCTCGATCGAAAAAATGTCTTCACGCCGAACGCCGCACCCCAGTAGAGGTTGCTGGCCGGGGCGTCACCGTCGCCAAGTCTCGCCGAAACGGGAACAATTCCCTGATGCTGATTGTCGGCGAGAGAAACAAAGACATGCACGACTCGAACTGGGGTCTGCGCGAACGAGACACATGGAATGGCCAGGCAGAAGAGCAACGTCAAGAACCTGCGAGGGGATGTGAGAAAAGTCATCCTAATTTACTCAAGCGCGGCCGGAGGCCTTTTGATTTGATCTTAAATGCTTAGACACTAGTTCGCCACAATAAGTTCCTGTCACCTTTCTCCTCTTTTCATCAGGGCACTGGTTCGATTATTGTAAGCGTTCGCATCCGGAGGTGAGCCGTGGCCGTTCGCATCTGTCCGCATTGCAAAGTGGAAATTTCCGCGCCGGAGTCGGCGGCGTACTCGAACGATATCGTGTGCCCCAAGTGCGGGACGCGGCTGGAGGTCGCGCCGGGGGGGCGCACCATCTCCACGCTTGCGGGTCTCGCCGCCGGGGCGATCGCGTGGCGGTTATCGAGCGGGTCGGCGGGCGACCTGGGAGCTGTCCTGCCGACACTCTACGCGTTTCTCGCGTTCGGCGTCGTTTCGGCTCTCGTGCTGATGTTTACCGCAAATCTGCGCAACGCCCCCGCAGTGCCGGTTCCTGAGCCTGCCCACGCCTCCAGTTCAGCGGGGCACGGTGGGGGCGGCCATGGCGGTGGGCACCATTAGGAGATTCGCCCTGTCTAGTGGTTGGGGACGGCGGGTAACGCTCCCTATTGAAATCTGACGCTGCCCACGCCTGCCCTTGACCTATCTATCTTGTGTATTTGCAGCAGATAAGTACCAATAGTACTAACCGCATTGACACCATCGTACTATTGCCCGCCCGGGACTCGGCCGCCATACTTGTTGTTATGGCTCGGTACTCAGACCTGCTAGGACGCCGAATTGTCGTGACCTACCGTGCCGGAGACATTATCCTGCCCGCGACTGGCAATCTGGCCGCCGATTCGGGCAAGTCGATCTTTCTGGAAGAAAGCTACCAGCAACAGGGCAACATCAAGACCTTCCGCTGGGAAATACCCTATCCCTACATTGTTGAGCTGAATGAGTCGCCCCAGATTCCCAGGCCGTCGGCGTCTGTAAACGAGCCACGCGAAGCCTCCGCCGAGTCCGCACTGCAACAGAAAGCGCTC
>Ga0187819_10001981_pt1 | contig 10707 bp, 19 predicted proteins | sample NC_wetland_sal_i_15_FD_132411 | JGI IMG/M metagenome (GOLD analysis project Ga0187819, IMG submission 132411) | Wetland sediment microbial communities from Neuse River Estuary, North Carolina, USA - SO4_4 | ecosystem: Environmental > Aquatic > Freshwater > Wetlands > Sediment | place: USA...
CGAGGATCAAGAACGTCACAAAGCCGCAACGCGGCCACTTCGCCAAGGCGAAGGTAGAGCCAAAAGCTCGTCTTGCCGAGTTTCGCGTTTCCGAGGATGCGTTGTTGGAAGTCGGCGCGGAGATCACAGCAGCGCATTTTCTGCCCGGCCAATACGTTGACGTCATCGGTGTCTCGATCGGCAAGGGTTTTGCCGGCGCGATGAAGCGGCATAATTTTGGCGGACTGGGCGCCAGTCACGGGGTCTCGATCTCGCATCGCAGCCACGGTTCGACCGGCCAGCGTCAATCCCCGGGCAAGACCTTCAAGAACAAGAAGATGGCGGGTCATCTCGGTGCCGTCCGAGTGACCACCCAGAGCCTCGAGGTGGTATCGGCCGACGCCGAGCGCGGGGTCTTGATGATCAAGGGTTCGGTGCCGGGCAGCACCGGCGGTTACGTGCTCGTCAAGGATGCCGCCAAGCGCAAAGCACCGGACGGGCTGCCGTTCCCGGCTGCCTTGCGGCGCGGGCCGTTACCGGCGGAGAGCCCAGAGGGAGAAACCTCCCGATGAAGCTGACCGTACGCAACCTCGACAACGAGGAGGTCGGGGACATCGAACTCGCCGACGAGGTTTTCCGGGTACCCATCCGCCGCGACATCCTCGCCCGCGTCGTCAATTGGCAGTTGGCAAAACGCCGCGCGGGCACCCACAAGGCAAAGGGGATCAGCGAGATCCGCGGAACGACCAAGAAGCCTTACAAGCAGAAGGGCACGGGCCGCGCCCGCCAGGGCAGCCTGCGCTCGCCGCAGTTCCGTGGCGGTGCTCGGATTTTCGGGCCGGTGGTGCGCTCGCACGCATTTGATCTGCAAAAGAAGGTGCGCCGGCTCGGCCTCAAGATCGCGCTTTCGGCCAAGCAGGACGAGGGCAAGCTCGTGGTAATCGATGCGGCCCATCTCACCCAACCCAAAACCAAGGTGTTGCGATCAAGGCTCGCAACACTTGGCTGGGACTCGGTGTTGATTATCGACGGAACGGTCGTCGACGAGGGTCTCGCGCGCGCCGCCCGCAATCTGCCACGCGTCGACGTATTGCCGCAGCAGGGGGCAAATGTCTATGACATCCTGCGCCGCGATACGCTGGTCCTGACGCGCGAGGCGGTGCGCCATCTCGAGACTCGCCTCAAATGAGCCGGTTTCGCGTCATCCCGCGTGTCGTGACGACGCTGACGCGGCAACAGATGTACGACATCGTCCGCGCCCCGGTGATCACCGAAAAGGCGACGAATGCCTCCGAACACAACCAGGTGATCTTTCGCGTGCCGCTGGCCGCCAGCAAGCGTGAGGTCAAGGCTGCGGTCGAGGGGTTGTTCAACGTCAAGGTGACTGCGGTCAATACGATCCGGGTCCAGGGTAAACTGAAGCGTTTTCGCGGCCGTGTCGGGCGGCGTCGGGACTTCAAGAAGGCGATCGTGACCCTCGCCGAAGGTCAACGGATCGACGTGACGACGGGGATCTGATGCGATGGCATTGAAAACGTTCAACCCGACGACACCGTCGCGACGGCAGCTCGTCATCGTCGACCGCAACGAGCTGTGGAAGGGCAGGCCGATCAAGGCGTTGACCGAAGGTCTACGCGGCAAGGGCGGCCGCAACAACACGGGCCGGATCACCATGCGTTGGCGCGGCGGCGGCAACAAGAGGCGCTATCGGACCGTCGATTTCAGGCGAGCTAAGCTCGATATCCCCGCGACCGTTGAGCGCCTTGAGTACGATCCCAACCGAACGGCTTTCATCGCTCTGATCCGTTACCAAGACGGCGAACTCGCCTACATTCTCGCACCGCAACGGCTTAGGCCGGGAGATACGGTCGTCTCGGGCGAGAGGGTCGATGTCAAACCTGGGAACACGATGCCCATGCGCAGCATGCCGGTCGGAACGATCATCCACAATGTCGAGATGAAAGCCGGTAAAGGCGGACAAATAGCGCGTGCGGCCGGAACCTACGCCCAGCTCGTCGGCCGCGACCAGGGCTATGCACTGTTACGACTGTCCTCGGGTGAGCTGCGCATGGTCCGCGCTGAGTGCCGGGCGACGATCGGTGCCGTCTCGAATCCGGATCAGCAGAACATCGTCATCGGCAAGGCGGGCCGCAACAGATGGTTGGGTCGCCGTCCTTCGGTGCGTGGTGTGGCGATGAATCCCATAGACCATCCGCATGGCGGCGGCGAAGGCCGCACTTCGGGCGGTCGCCATCCGGTCACGCCCTGGGGCAAGCCGACCAAGGGCAAGAAGACCCGGCACAACAAGGCGACGGACCGACTGATCGTCCGGCGCCGCCACAAGCGTTAGCTTCCCGTGATGACCTTCTCTTATCGAACAGGTGCGGTGGTCGGGGGCCCATCTCGTCACACCGGGACGCGGGTCCGGCCTCCAGCCGGCGCGAAGACAAGCTCCGGACAGGGTCCGTGTCGATCATGGGTTCTGTCCTCCGCCGAGACGACGAGAGGGATCAATCGGCTGCGCCCGCGCTCCGCCTCGGTTGCCAGCATTCGTGGGACGGGGGAATAGCTTGGCACGCTCGGTCTGGAAGGGGCCGTTTGTCGACGGTTACCTCCTCAAGAAGGCGGATGAAGCGCGCCGGTCCGGACGCAACCAGGTGATTAGAACGTGGTCGCGCCGGTCGACGATCTTTCCGCAGTTCGTCGGGCTCACCTTTGGTGTCTATAATGGTCACAAGTTCATCCCGGTGCTGGTCACCGAGAATATGATCGGCCACAAGCTCGGTGAGTTTGCGCCGACGCGGACCTTTTACGGCCATGCCGGCGACAAGCGGGCGCGAAGGGGCTGAGATGGGCAAGCCGGCGGGGTCACGTCGCCTCGAAGAGACCGAGGCCCAGGCCTGTCTTCGTGGGCTGCGCATCAGCCCGCGCAAGCTCAACCTGGTCGCCCAAACGATTCGCGGCAAGAGCGCCGCCTCGGCGCTGGCCGAACTCACCTTCCTGCACCGCCGCATCGCCCGCGACGTCAAGAAGGTGTTGCAGGCGGCGATCGCTAATGCTGAGAACAACCACCAGCTCGATGTCGACCGCCTCTACGTCAAGGAGGCCACAGTCGGTCGTGCTTTTGTATTGAAGCGGTTTCACACTCGTGGCCGCGGCCGATCGGCACGGGTAGAAAAGCATTTTGCGCATCTCACTGTGATCGTCCGCGAACGCGCGGAGGAGAGTGCCTAATGGGTCAGAAGGTAAATCCGATCGGGCTTCGGCTCGGCATCAATCGCACTTGGGATTCGCGGTGGTTCGCGCGCAAAGAGTACGGCAACCTGTTGCTCGACGATTTGGGCCTGCGCAAGTTTTTGCATCAGCGGCTGAACCAAGCGGGCGTGTCCCGCATCGTCATCGAGCGCGCCGCCAAGAAGACACGGATCACGCTTCATTCGGCGCGACCGGGTGTCGTGATCGGCAAGAAGGGCGCTGACATCGAGAAGCTGCGCACCGACATTGCCAAGCTCACCAACAGCGAAGTTAGCCTCAACATCGTCGAGATCCGCAAGCCCGAGATCGAAGCGAAGCTGATCGCCGACGGCATCGCGCAGCAGCTCGAGCGCCGCGTCGCCTTTCGCCGGGCAATGAAGCGCGCGGTGCAGTCGGCGATGCGACTGGGCGCACAGGGCATCCGGATTAACTGCTCCGGCAGGCTGGGCGGCGCCGAGATCGCCCGCATGGAGTGGTACCGCGAAGGCCGGGTGCCCCTGCACACCCTGCGCGCCGATGTCGATTTCGGCTACGGCACGGCCAAGACGACTTACGGCGTGTGTGGCGTCAAAGTCTGGGTGTTCAAGGGCGAGATCCTTTCCCACGACCCGATGGCGCAGGAAAGGCGTGTGACCGAGGGACAGCCGGGGAGCCAAGAGCGCGGCCGGCGCGAAGCGCTAGGATGACGCAATCATGCTAAGTCCGAAGCGGAGCAAATATCGCAAAGCGCACAAGGGCCGCGTCCACGGTTTTGCCAAAGGCGGGACGACGCTGAATTTCGGTGCCTACGGGCTCAAGGCTGCCGACCCGGGCCGGATCACGGCGCGTCAGATCGAGGCGGCGCGCCGGGCGATTACGCGCCATATACGCCGCGCCGGTCGGGTTTGGATCCGTATCTTCCCGGATGTGCCGGTTTCGCAGAAGCCGGCCGAAGTTCGTATGGGCAGCGGCAAGGGTTCGCCCGAATTCTGGGTATGTCGGATCAAGCCCGGACGCATCATGTTCGAGCTCGACGGGGTTTCTCCGAATATCGCGCGCGAGGCATTTGCGCTCGCCGCCGCCAAGCTGCCAGTTGCGACCCGTCTCGTGGTGCGCCAGGGCGAGGAGGTCGTCTGATGAAGGCGGCCGATGTGCGGGCCAAGACCGATGATGAGCTGACCGAACAACTCGACACTCTTGGGAGAGAGATCTTCAACCTGCGCTTCCAGCGGGCGAACGGGCAGCTAGAGAATACCGCTCGGGTGCGGCAGGTACGGCGGGACATCGCCCGCGTAAAGACAGTTTTGGGCGAACGGCACCGCCAGGCGTCCTAGAGGTAAAGCTGAAATGTCCAAACGCGTCCTGCAGGGGATCGTTGTCAGCGATGCCTGCGACAAGACGGTGATCGTGCGGGTCGAGCGGCGGGTGATGCACCCCGTGTACAAGAAGTTTATCACGCACTCGAAGAAATATGCGGCGCATGACGAACACAACAAGTGTCGCGTTGGCGACGCTGTCCAAATCGAGGAAAGCCGTCCGATTTCAAAACGCAAGCACTGGGTAGTGCTGGCCGGTCCCGCGGATGCCGGCCGTCGGGCCGCACATCCTGCCGGTGGTACGCCGCCGATCGCGGACGATACCGTGGATCGCGTGGTCGGGCTTGGGGGAGATACCGCATGATTCAGATGCAGACGAACCTCGACGTCGCTGACAATTCAGGCGCACGCCGGGTGCAGTGCATCAAGGTGTTGGGCGGATCTAAGCGCAAGACGGCAACGGTTGGCGACGTGATCATCGTCTCAGTCAAAGAGGCGATCCCCCGCGGCCGGGTCAAGAAGGGTGACGTGCATCGCGCGGTCATCGTGCGCACGGCAAAAGAAATACGCCGTACCGATGGCAGTGCGATCCGCTTTGATCGTAACGCCGCAGTGCTGATCACGCATCAGGGTGAGCCGATCGGCACACGGATCTTCGGCCCCGTCACCCGTGAGTTGCGGGCGCGCAGGTTCATGAAAATCGTGTCCCTTGCGCCTGAGGTGCTGTGAGCCGACAGAACGAAACCATGGCAAAGCTGAAGATCAAAAAGGGTGACAATGTCGTCGTCATCACCGGACGTGACAAGGGCAAAACGGGTGAAGTGCTTCGCGTTCTTCCTGCCGAGTCGCGTGTCATCGTGCAGGGGGTCAACGTGGCCAAGCGCCATACCCGGCCGCGCATGGGTGATCCCGGCGGTATCGTCGAGAAAGAGCTGGCGATCCATATCTCCAACGTCGCGCATATCGATCCGCAATCGAGAAAGCCGACCCGGATTGGCTACAAGTATCTCGATGATGGACGCAAGGTCCGGTTTGCCCGCCGCTCGGGTGAAATCATCGACAGGTGAGTGAATGGCCGCGACCCGCTTGCAGGAGCTTTACGAGACAACCGTGCGTCCGGCGCTGATGCAGGAATTTGGCTACAAGAACTCGATGCAGGTGCCGCGTCTCGAGAAGATCGTCGTCAACATGGGGGTCGGGGAGGCCGTCCAGGACAGCAAAAAGGCCGACGCCGCCGCCAGCGATCTGACAGCGATCACTGGCCAGCATCCGGTCATAACCAGGGCCAAGCGGTCGATCGCTACCTTCAAGCTACGCAAGGACATGCCAATCGGATGCAAGGTGACGTTGCGCGGTCAGCGCATGTACGAGTTCCTCGACCGGCTGATCACGGTTGCACTGCCGCGAGTGCGCGACTTCCGCGGTATCCCCGGCAAGAGCTTCGACGGCCGGGGTAATTTCGCGCTCGGTCTCAAGGAGCAGATCGTCTTCCCCGAGATCGACTACGACCGCGTCGATGCGGTGCGCGGGATGAACGTCGTCGTGGTCACGACGGCAAGGACCGATGCGGAAGCAAAGGCGCTTCTCAAGGGTTTCGACATGCCATTTGCCAACTAATCGGACGGGAGTTCAGCCAAATGGCTAAGAAGAGCGCTATAGAGAAGAACGCCAGGCGAAGCAAGCTAGCCAAACGCATCGCCGCAAAACGCACACGGCTGAAGGCGATCGCGATCGACCGGGATGCGCCGCCCGAAGCGCGGTTTGCGGCGCAGTTGAAGCTTGCCGAGCTCCCACGCAACGGTTCGGAAACGCGAGTTCGTAATCGTTGCGCCATGACCGGGCGCGCGCGGGGGTACTATCGGAAGTTCAAGTTGTCGCGCATCGCGCTGCGCGAACTCGCGTCCTCCGGGCAGATTCCCGGTATGGTCAAATCGAGCTGGTAGGAACGCCCGGCGATGACGATGAGCGACCCTCTCGGCGATATGCTGACGCGGATCCGCAACGGGCAGAGGGCACGTCAAGCCGTAATCGCCGCACCCGCCTCGAAATTCCGGGCCAATGTGCTCGACGTGTTGAGACGCGAGGGCTACATTCGCGGCTTCACGCACGAGCACGTCCGCCCCGGGGTAGCTGAGCTCAAGATCGAACTCAAATACGTCGATGGCGAGCCGGTGATCCGCGAGATAGCGCGAGTATCGAAACCCGGCCGGCGCATCTATTCGCGGATTGCCGACCTGCCCCGAATCTATAACGGGCTCGGGATCGCTATTCTCTCGACCCCGAGGGGGGTGATGTCGGACAACGAGGCCCGCGCCGCGAAGGTTGGCGGCGAGGTGCTCTGCCGCGTATTTTGAGGTGTTGCGATGTCGCGCATTGGCAAGCACCCGGTGAGGATCCCCGGTGATGTCGAGGTCCAGCTTTCCGGCCAGACGCTGACCGCCAAGGGTAGACTGGGCACTCTCAGCCTCGCCGTCAGCAACGAGGTCAACGCCTCAATTGCCGACGGCACGGTCACGATCGCGCCGAAAAACGACACCAAGCACTCGCGCGCAATGTGGGGAACGACGCGAGCGCTTCTCAACAACATGGTAACCGGGGTATCGACGGGCTTTTCGATTAATCTCGAAATAACGGGCGTCGGGTATCGCGCCCAGGTTCAGGGCAACACCCTCAATCTGCAGCTCGGCTATAGTCACGATATCCCGTTTCCGATTCCCGGTGACGTCAGGATTACTTGCGAAAGGCCGACAATCATCACCGTCAGCGGCGCCGACCGCCAGCGCATCGGTCAGATCGCCGCGGACATCCGTGCCCATCGGCCACCCGAACCTTACAAGGGCAAGGGTATCAAATACGCAGCCGAGATCGTTCGCCGGAAGGAAGGTAAAAAGAAGTAGCGCCCTATGTCGGAAAAATTCAAAGCCCTCTTCCTGCGTCGTCGTCGGCGGGTTCGGAACAATTTGCGGCGCGCGGGGAACAATCGGCCGCGCCTTTCGGTTTTCCGCTCGTCAAAACACATCTATGCGCAGATCATCGATGATGCGGCCGGGCACACGCTCGCCGCGGCTTCGAGCCTCGACGGCGGCCTCAGGGTGAACCTCAAGAATGGCGCCGGCGTGGCTGCAGCGAGCGCCGTCGGAAAGCTCATCGGCGAGCGGGCCAAGGCAGCGGGGGTCGAGCGGGTCGTATTTGATAGGGGCGCGTATCTGTTTCATGGCCGGGTTAAAGCCCTGGCCGATGCCGCCCGCGAAAGCGGCCTCGATTTCTGAGAGGGTCAGCATGGCACGAACGATGGCGCGCACACAGACAGAACGGCGAGGGCGCGGCGAGGGCGATCGCCAAACGCGAGAGCGTGAGGACAGCGAATTCACCGAAAAGCTGGTCAACATCAACCGTGTCGCCAAGGTGGTAAAGGGCGGTCGGCGCTTCGGCTTTGCCGCGCTCGTCGTCGTCGGCGACAAAAAAGGTCGAGTGGGCTATGGCGCCGGCAAGGCGCGCGAGGTGCCCGAAGCCATCCGCAAGGCAACCGAGCAGGCACGGCGCGGCATGATTCGCGTTCCCCTGCGCGAAGGGCGGACATTGCACCACGACATCGTCAGCAGTTACGGCGCGGGCCGGGTGATCGTCCGTACCGCCAAAGCGGGCACCGGGATCATTGCTGGCGGTCCGATGCGCGCTATCTTCGAAGCCCTCGGGGTCCACGACGTCGTGGCCAAATCTCTCGGCAGTCCCAACCCGCACAACATGATCAAAGCGACGTTCGTCGCGCTCGGCCGGGCGACCAGCCCACGCGCGGTGGCGGCGCGGCGCGGCAAAAAGGTGGGTGAAATCCTCGGCCGCCGTGATGCCGACGTCCGTGAGAATGTTTGATGGACGGCAGGAAGGTTACCGTGGTGCAGACCGGAAGCCCGATTGGGCGTAAGCCTGATCAGCGGGCGACCCTTAAGGGGCTCGGGTTGAACAAGCTGCACCGTCAGCGCGTGCTCGAGGACACGCCGGCAGTCCGGGGCATGATCAACAAAGTGTATCACCTCGTGCGGGTGATAGATGAACGATAGTTAGCAGTTCGAGAAGCGCTGATCCGCCACTCTCTCCTGCATTGCAGAGAAGGGTGCCGATCCCTGGATCATAGTACAGGGGAGGCGGGGAGCGTGTCCTAGATAGCAAAGATGGTGGTAATTCGAGGCGATGAAACTCAACGAGATCCGGGACCATCCCGGAGCGCATTATCGGGCAAAGCGGGTAGGGCGCGGTATCGGCTCGGGCAAGGGCAAGACCGCGGCGCGTGGCGGCAAAGGTCAGACCGCGCGGACTGGGGTCACGCTCAACGGCTTTGAAGGCGGCCAGACGCCGCTTCATCGTCGCCTGCCGAAGCGCGGCTTCGACAACAGCATGTTTCGCGAGGATCTCAAGGTAGTCAATATCGGCCGCCTGCAAACCGCGCTCGATAATGGTAAGCTAAAGGCCGAGGGCACACTCGACGCGGCGGCGTTGGTGGCTTGCGGGGTGCTTCGACGGCTTGGCGACGGTGTGCGGCTTCTGGCCAAGGGTGAGCTCCGCGCCGCAATCACGATCGAGGTTGCCGGTGCTTCGAAGGCAGCGATCGCCGCGGTCCAGAACGCCGGGGGCAAGGTTATCCTCCGCACCGCCCGTGCGAAAAAGCAGAAGGCAGGGGCGGCCTCAGCGTGAACATAAGGGCGCTGCCGCGGCCGATATTTGGTTAGGGATCACTGAGATGGCGTCAGCCGCCGAACAACTCGCAGCCAGCATCAATCTCTCGGCCTTCGCCAAGGCGTCCGAGCTCAAGAGCCGAATTTGGTTCACCCTCGGTGCTCTGGTGATCTATCGGCTGGGCACCTACATCCCGATCCCTGGTATCGATCCGGCGATCCTCCAAGACCTCTTTTCTCGCAATGCGGGCGGCATCCTCGGGATGTTTGACATGTTCTCGGGCGGCGCGCTCGGGCGCATGACGATCTTTGCGCTCAACATCATGCCGTACATATCGGCATCGATCATCATCCAGCTGCTGACAGCGGTTTCTCCGACCCTCGAGGCGCTGAAGAAGGAGGGCGAGAGCGGACGCAAGAAACTGAACCAATATACCCGCTTCGGAACGGTCCTGTTGGCGGCGGTGCAGTCCTATGGCATCGCCGTTGGGCTCGAAGGCATGCGTGCGGGGGCCCAATCCGCCGTCATCGATCCCGGACTGTTCTTCCGACTGGTGACCGTGGTGACCCTGACGAGCGGCACGGTGTTCCTGATGTGGCTCGGCGAGCAGATTACCGCCCGCGGGGTCGGCAACGGCATCTCGCTGATCATCATGTCAGGGATCGTCGCGAACCTTCCTCACGCCCTGGCGTCCACGCTCGAACTCGGCCGCACCGGCGCAATATCGACCGTTTTCATCATCATCTTCCTGGCGATCTCGGTCGGGGTGGTCGGCTTCATCGTGTTTATGGAGCGTGCGCAACGGCGAATTCTCATCCAGTATCCGAAACGCCAAGTGGGCAATAAGATGTTCGGCGGTGACGCCTCTCATCTGCCCCTGAAGATCAATACGTCCGGCGTCATTCCGCCAATCTTCGCCTCTTCACTGTTGCTGCTGCCGGCGACAATCGCGAATTTTGAGGCGAACGGGCAGAGCTTTGGTTGGATCGGCGAGATCACTGCCTATCTCGCGCATGGCCGGCCGCTCTACATGGCCCTCTACGTCGCCTTGATCTGCTTCTTCTGCTTTTTTTATACCGCGATCGTCTTCAATCCGACCGAGACTGCCGACAATCTACGCAAATATGGTGGCTTCATCCCCGGAATTAGGCCCGGAAAGAACACTGCCGACTACTTGGACTACGTGTTGACGCGATTGACCGTCCTCGGCGCCGCCTATCTCTCGGCTGTCTGCATCCTGCCGGAGATCCTGATTTCGGAATATTCGGTTCCATTCTATTTCGGCGGGACCAGTCTTCTGATCGTCGTCAGCGTCACGATGGACACCGTCGCGCAGATCCACTCGCACCTCTTGGCGCATCAATATGAGGGGTTGATCAAGAAGGCGAAGCTGCGGGGACGACGCGGATGAACGTCATTCTGCTCGGGCCGCCGGGCTCAGGCAAGGGGACCCAAGCAAAGCGGATCGAGCAGACCCATGGCATCACCCAGCTTTCCACAGGGGACA
>Ga0187819_10001982_pt1 | contig 10706 bp, 7 predicted proteins | sample NC_wetland_sal_i_15_FD_132411 | JGI IMG/M metagenome (GOLD analysis project Ga0187819, IMG submission 132411) | Wetland sediment microbial communities from Neuse River Estuary, North Carolina, USA - SO4_4 | ecosystem: Environmental > Aquatic > Freshwater > Wetlands > Sediment | place: USA: North...
AGCCCAGCTTTATGGAGGTTTGGACGCCAGTCTTGCGGGCGTGAGCGCCAGTCGTGCAAATAACGTCCGCTGTATAGTTCCCGGTGCGACTTGCCGGAACGCGCGCCGGTAAGTCTTTTAAATACTGTAACATGCAAATTTCTGCCGGCACAAAATCCGGCCCTTTTGAAGAGTTGCCGGGCAAAGGAGATTCACAACCTGCTGCGCTGGCGCATCGCCATTCTGGTGAGCTTCGCAATCGCGATCAGCTATCTCGATCGTCAGACGCTCCCTGTCGCCATCAAGGCGATTGGCAAAGACATCCCAATTTCCAACGAGCAATTCTCCGCCTTGCAGTCGGCATTTCTGATTGCCTACGCGCTGATGTACGCGGGAGGCGGAAAACTGGTCGATGCGCTGGGAACGCGGCGCGGCTTCGCGTTGATCATGACGTTTTGGTCGCTGGCCTGCGCGAGCCACAGCTTTGCGACCGGTTTTGCGATGCTCGCGGTCAGCCGTTTTCTGCTTGGCGCCGGAGAAGGCGGCGGTTTTCCGGCTGCAACGCGCGCCGTTGCTGAATGGTTTTCCGCAAAAGACAGTGCGACAGCGATGGGAATCATCAACGGAGGCACAGCTGTGGGCGCGGTCGCCGCGCCGCCGATGATTGCCGTTGTTATGACCTACCTGAGCTGGCGATGGATTTTCCTGATTACGGGAGCGCTTGGCCTCTTATGGACTCTTTGGTGGCAACTTGAATATTTCCCGCCCGAGCAGCATCCACGTCTTTCAGCCGCAGAACTTGCCGCAGGGTCGGCGTCCGGATCGTCCACTGCGTCGGATGATCGTCCGCCGTTGCGCTGGCTCGACCTGCTCCGCTATCGCGAATCGTGGGGGCTCGTGCTTGCGAAATTCCTGAGCGACGCTGCTTGGTATTTTTATTTGTTCTGGCTTCCGAAATATCTTTACGAAGCGCGCGGATTCGATATCAAGGCCGTCGGGACGTTTGCCTGGATCCCGTATGCCGCCGCGGGAATCGGATGCTTGGTGGGAGGTTGGTTCTCGAGCTATCTCGTCCGCCGGAATTTTTCGGTTGGCATAGCCAGAAAAGTCGCGTTGGGACTTAGCGCTATCGTGATGCCATCGGTGCTGCTCGTGCCTCACGTTGCTGTCTCGTGGGCGCTGGCGATTTTCAGTTTGGCATATTTGGGACAGCAATCATGGTCAACGCTGGTGATGGTTCTTCCGACTGACCTCTTTCCCGCGAGCGCAGTTGGCTCGGTTGCCGGGCTCGTCGGCTTTGGCGGTGCCATGGGTGGCATTGCTTTTGGTGAGCTTGCCGGGTATTTGCTTGACCACGGCTTCGGTTATGGCGTCGTGTTCACACTCGCGGGAACATTTCACGTTATAGCCTTCGCCATCATTCTCGTGATGATTCCGGCCGTTCGCCAGGTGACCACTGAAGCCCCGCGTTTCGCTCAGCGAGTTCACGAGGGAGTCCGATGAAAATCAAGGAAATTCGGACGCGGGTCGTTCGCTGGCGCGGCCAAACCACGCCGCTTCCGCCGCACTTCTGCACCAATCCCATGGATCTCGTGCGCGTTCCCGAAGGCGAAGCCTCGATGCGCACCTTCACGTTTCATGGCTGGCTCATCGTCGAAATTTTCACGGAGAACGGACTAATCGGCATCGGCAATGCCGCGCTCGCGCCTCAAGTTACCAAGCAGGTGATCGATCTGTACCTCAAACCTCTTTTGCTAGGCGCTGATCCCTGGGACACCGAGTTTCTTTGGCAACTGATGTATCGCAACACGATGGCTTTTGGTCGCAAGGGAATCGCGATGGCCGCGATCAGCGCCGTGGATATCGCGCTTTGGGACATCCTCGGGAAATCAGCAAAGCAGCCCGTCTATCGCCTGCTAGGTGGACGTACGAAGCCCCGCATTCCTGTCTACGCGAGCCGGCTTTACGGCGTGCCGCTCGAAGAACTCGCCGCAGAAGCCAAACGCTACAAGAGCGAAGGATTCCAGGCCGTGAAGCTGCGCTTCGGCTGGGGGCCGGTCGACGGAGCTGCCGGCATGCATCGCAACGTGGATCTGGTTCGGACCGTGCGCGAAGCCGTCGGCGATGGCGTTGACGTCATGGCCGACGCCTACATGGGATGGACTCTTGACTACGCCAAGCGCATGCTTCCCCTGCTTGAGCCATTTCGCCTTCGCTGGCTCGAAGAGCCGGTCATTCCCGACGACATCCGTGGTTACGCCGAATTGAAAGCTTCGGGGCGCATTCCCATCGCCGGCGGCGAGCACGAATTCACGCTGTACGGCTTTCGCGAGTTGCTCGACGCGCGGGCTGTCGATTACATCCAATTCGACACGAACCGCGTCGGCGGAATTTCACAAGCGCGCAAAATCGCGGCTCTGGCGGAGGCACACTCGGTCCCTGTCATTCCTCATGCGGGCCAGATGCACAACTATCACGTCGTGATGGCCAGCCTGAATTCGCCCCTGGCCGAATATTTTCCGATGGTGGACGTCGAAGTAGGCAACGAACTGTTCTGGTACATTTTCGAAGGTGAACCGCGCGCAAAGGACGGATTCATCGATTTGGACGATGCTGTTCCTGGTCTCGGGCTGTCGATTAACGAAAAAGCTCTCGCCAGTTTCGAGGTGATTGAGTGATTCGCTCATGACGCACCTCATTCAACTGCGCAAGGGTGAGGTTCGTCGCGTCGCGCTCGTCGATGAGCCTCAGCTTCGATTGCTCGCAGACTTCGCCTCCATTTACGACCTTGCCGAATCGGCAATCGAACGCAGCATAACGCTGAGTGAAGCCACGCAAAAACGCGCTACAAGTGATTGCCTCGATTATAACGCGATTTACAACGGCCGCTCCGATTGGCGCATCCTTCCGGCCATTGACCATCCGCACGAGCCTGCACGTTGCCTCATTTCCGGCACCGGCTTGACGCACCTCGGCAGCGCACGTGACCGCCAGGCCATGCACGCAAAACCACACCAAGAGCTTACCGACAGCATGAAAATGTTTCGCCTCGGGATGGAAGGCGGGCGCCCGCAGGAAGGAAAAATCGGAACGCCGCCGGAGTGGTTTTACAAAGGCACTGGCACAATGCTCCGCGCGCATAACGAGCCGCTTGACGTTCCCGTTTTCGGTCTGGACGGCGGCGAGGAAGCCGAAATTGCCGGAGTCTACCTCATCGACTCCGAGGGCCGCCCTCGACGCATCGGTATGGCCGGAGGCAATGAGTTCTCCGATCATCGATTCGAGAAAACGAACTACCTCCATCTCGCCAGTTCGAAGCTGCGCACCTCCTCGCTCGGCCCGGAACTTGTGCTCGACCCGAAGTTCGACTCAGTGCGCGTCGACGTTGCGATTCAACGCGCCGGCGGCGTTCTGTGGTCGAAATCGATTCGCACAGGCGAGAACGAAATGTGTCACAGCTTGCGCAATATCGAGCATCATCATTTCAAGTTTGAAGCGCACCGCCGCCCCGGCGACGTTCACGTCCACTTCTTCGGTACGGACTACCTCAGTTTCGGCGATGGAATCCAGCTCGCCGACGGCGACGTCATGAAGATTCAGTTCGAGGGATTTGGCCGGGCGTTATGCAACCCTGTGCGCATCTTTAGAGGCTCGCCTGAGCTGATCGAAGCGATTCCTTTGGGGTGAACTGCATATGAGCGAACACGAAGGCTCAAAACCACGCGTGGGGATTTTGGGACTTGGCATCATGGGCTCGGGCATGGCGGGACGATTGCTCTCCGCAGGCTTCCCGCTCGCCGTGTACAACCGCAGCCGTGAAAAAGCCGCACAGCTTGGACGAGCCGGTGCGTTCGTCGCAACGACTCCGCGCGAAGCCGCTGCACGCGCCGAAATCGTCATCAGCATGGTGACGGACGATAACGCATCGCGCGCCATCTGGTTCGGCGAAAACGGTGCATTGTCGGGAATGACTCGCGGCGCGGTCTTAATTGAGTCGAGCACACTCTCGGTCAGTTACCTGCACGAGCTTGCCGCCGCCGCTGCGGAAAGAGGCTGCGAATTTCTCGACGCTCCAGTGACCGGAACGAAGCCTCACGCGGAATCAGGCCAATTGCTGTTCCTGGTGGGCGGCTCTGCTCAAGCGCTGGCCACGGCCCGGCCTGTGCTGGCCGTGATGAGCCGCGACATCGTTCATCTCGGCCCTACAGGCAGTGGCGCGCTGTTGAAGCTCATCAATAATTTCCTGTGCGGAGTTCAGGCTGCTTCTCTCGCTGAGGCGAGTGCGCTCATTGACGCCGGCGGCCTCGATCCGGTGAAGGCCTTTTCGGTCCTTACGAATGGTGCGCCCGGCAGCCCCTTGATCAAAACCATTTCCGCTCGCGCGACCGCCGGCGACACCAGCCCCAATTTTCTGCTTCGCCTGATGACTAAGGACCTGGGTTACGCCATGACGGAAGCTAAGAGTCACGGGCTCCCACTCGAAACCGCGGCTGCCGCGCTCCGCATCTTCAAAAACGCTGTTGATATTGGCCGAAGTGAACATGACTTCTCCGCCGTCATCGGTACCGTCTCTCGCACGTGAGCAGCCGGAGTGCGCGATTTTGATGTTTTTAGGGAGTAAGCCGTCCGGAGTGATGCGCTATTGAGGCGACACGAACGCGGTCCAATCCACCACTTGCAAACTGGAACTGGCCGGCGCCGGTGACGTTTTCGGGGTAAACGCCTTCAATTCCTCAATTTCTTGCGTCACCTTGGCCCACTCCTTCTTCTTTTTCTTCGTGGTGAACGGCGCGTTGGGATCCTTGTAAAAATCCAGGATCGTCGAACGAATCTCTGGCGTGACGTTCGCGAAGTGATCTTTAGCCAGTCGATCGACCAGCTCCGCATACGTCTTGTCCGCCAGCGGGTATTGTCCTGGCCCGGTCACCGTGCCTGTGTCGAAATTGTCGTTAATCAACGGAAGCTGGCCGGTGTCCTTCTGATCCTGCAGATCTTTTTCGTAATCAGTTACCGCCGCGTTGAAACTTGCCATGAACATCTGCTCCACTGGTGGCGTCGGGACCTTAAATGCCAGCGCCCTGAGTGGGCCGATCTTGGGAAGTATGCGAATCAGGAACGCCAGGATGTCGGTGCCAATTCCGGGTCGTTTGTAAGTGTTGCTCCAACGCTTCTCGTAGCTGGAGCGCGACAGGTGATACAGAAACCGCTTGCGCGTGATGTCGGGAATCTCCTTCTGTATTTCGTCCTTCTTGATCTTCCACGCTACCTTCGTCATTTGAGGAATGACGCCGCTTACCCCGTACCGATACGATCCGATCGCCAGATCGTAGCTGGTGAAAATCGCCTCCAACTTGAGGCCATAGGTTTCCTCGAAGGACTTTTCGAGCAGCGACTGCGCAACCTCGAAGCCGATGTGGTCCCGGTAGTCATCCGGCGCGTAATGGCCTCGCGCCACCTGCAGAACGTCGAAACCGAACTCGGTTTTCAAATGGGCTGCGGGGTCCTGGTCGTAGAAAACGGTATCGCCGTACTTGGCCCTGAGTTTGGGGTAGAGCAGCGGTTCGCCGGAATTAACCGCGATCTTGTGGCCGTTGTTATCTGCGGCATAATGAGCGACCGCTCCCAATGCGAACGCGTAGTCGTTCAGGTTTTGCGAGTCGCGAACTAGAGCGCTGCAGAAATCCGCGGTGCGAACGTAGTGAACCAGGTTGCTGAAGAATTCGCTCCCAAACGGGTAGTAGCCCATATCCTGAACCACCGACCCGCCATAGGCGTACGCATGCGCGGCTCGCAGTTCGTCGTGAGTGGCGTTAGGAAATCGTTGCAGCAGAAGCGGCTTGATCGCAGCGTCCCACGCGGAATCGATGATCGCTTCGTGCGTCAACACAGAATACGCGCCGCAGTTGAGCGCGATTCCTAGCGACGCCGTGAGTACACAGATCAAGCTTTTTCGGCAAAACTGTGAATTGAATATCCTCATTTTCTAAGCAGAGTACGAAATTACGAACTATAGCAAGCATTCATGCGGTGAGGGTCCGCGAAGCCAGTATAGCCGAAGCGCCGCATCATGGCCCGGCTGCAAGATCTGCCGCATGCCCGATAGCGAGATCAACCAAATGATGGAACTGCGCGCCAGGGTCTTCGCCCGGCCGCGGCTTCTGGCCGAACAGGTTTGCTTTTACAGCGGCTTGGAACGCAGGCGTGTTTTCTTGTTCGTGCAGCGCGCTGATAAGCGCCGGCAAGCCGGCCAGTTTGGTTCGAAACGCAGTCAGCTCACTCAGCGCGGTTTCCGGGCGATAACTGATGCGGTCGCCTGTTTGCATCGCATCCACCAGCGCATCTGGCGTCCAACCTTCGGGCCAAGTCTGATTCAGAATGTCATACGTCTCGCGCAGGCGCGTCATCTTGCCCGCAAAGCCGTCGAGCAATGCTCGCTGCCTCGCGGCCACCGGCGTTATATTCACAGAAACGTTCACCGCTGTCGCCGTGCTGAAGTTGTGAGTGCGAATGATCGTGGTCACTGAATTTCCATCGTAACGCCAGCCGGCTTGGCCACTGGTCTCCGATTGCGCGACCGGAACTCCGTTCACCGTGACGCTAGCGGGAGGCCAGGTTCCCGCCAGCCGCACTTCGTAAGCCCGCGAAGCTGGCATCCCCGCATAATGGCCTACGACAGGCGCAATATTCACGGCGATGCTGGTTCCGTCCCTCGCTTCGCGTGCGCTAACTGTGGTCCACGCTTCCTCGCCTCGCCGGTATGCTGGCGTGTTGCCCGCGTCTGCGTAAACCTTGTATGTCGAACTCTCTCCATCGGCCGGAGGAAAAACTGTCAAAATCAGCGGATCGACTGGTCTCTCGCGCGTGTAGCTCATCTCCGGCTGCATCGGAACGATGCTCCCCTCCTTGCCGTACACGGGGACTTGCCGAATCGAGAAATCGCGAGTCACAGTGATCGGGCCTTTGAAATGCGCGCCCGTGTCCCACTCAATCCAGTTTCCTTCCGGCAACCAGATGGAACGCCTGGCGACCTCCGTATCTTTCGACACAGGCTCGGTCACCGGTGCGACCAGCATCTCGTCCCCAAAGATATACTCGTCCTTCATGTTGTAAGCTTGCGGCGCCTCCGGCCAGTCGTAGTAGAGCGGATGCAGAAACGCGACGCCGGTATCATAAGTTCGCCGCGCTTCCGTGTAGATGTACGGCTGCAGCGCATAACGCAAAACGAAGAAGTGGCGCATGAGGTCCGCGTAAGGTTCCGGATAAGCCCAGACGCGCCGCTCAGCGTCAGGATTTTTCGTCGTGTGCGTCCGCAGAATCGGGCTAAACACGCCAAATTGAATCCAGCGTAAATACAGTTCGGGCTCGATCACTCCGGGCATATGGCCGCCGATATCATGACTCCAGTAAGCGTAGCCCACGTTCGCCGCTGTCGCCGTGAAATACGGCTGAAATGCTAGCGAATCCCACACCGAAATCGTATCGCCCGAGAATCCAATCTCGTACCGGTGATTCCCTAGCCCGCCCCAGCGGTGAAACAGCAGCGCCCGCTTGCCCTCGCGCTCCTGATCCGTGAAGTGAACGTAATTGAGCCACCACGTCGGATTCAGGTTCGGCACGCTCGTGGTTTGTTCCTGCTGCCAGTCGAGCCAGAAGAAGTCGATTCCTTGTTTCTCGAGCGGATGGTGCAGGATGTTCATGTAGTTCACCGCAAATTTTTTGTTCGCGATGTCGAACGGAACATATTTCTTCGTTGCCGGATCAATTCCCATCGCGCGCGCCATCTCGGGATAACGAGTCTCCCACGGCTCGACGCCGCCCGCGGGATGCATGTTGAGCGTAGCTTTCAGTCCTTGTCGGTGAACCCAGCATAGAAATGCAGTCGGATCGGGAAAGAGCAGCTTGTTCCACGAATAACCCGTCCAGCCAAGACTGTGGCCTGACTGGTCCAGGTCCTTGTCCCACCAATGCTTTCTGAACGTCGGATGCCAATCCATATCAATCACGAGAACATCGAGCGGGACTTCATGCGTCTGAAAGCTCCTCACTAGTTCTTCGAATTCTTGATCCGTGTACGACCAGTAGCGCGACCACCAGGTCCCGAACGCAAACTGCGGCGGCAACGGAATCTTGCCTGCCACGCGCGTGAAGTCGTAGAGCGCCCGTCGGTAATCGTGGCCATAACCGAAGAAATACCAATCCTGACGATCTCCCGGTGGGCGTTCCATCACCCACGGCCAGGGGCTCTTCTCGCCTTCCGCAAACGAAAAGTTGTCGGAATCGAAGAGCTGCCGCGTGCTGTCATCCACGAGCACCCAGCCGTCACGCGACACCAACCCAGGCTCGAGCTTCGTGTTCGAGCCTTTCACTTCGTCGAGGGTGCGCGCCGTGCCCAGCAAATTGCCCGTGTCTGGCATCCCCGGTTTCCACACCACTTCTTTGCTTTCGAGCTTGAAGGTAATGTCCAGGTTGTCCGGTTCGAATTTCTTCTCTGTGCTGTTGTCCGCTGTGTATTGAAGCGTGAGCGCAGAAGTCTGTAACTGAAGCAGTGTCAAGCCGCCTCGGGCAGTGACGCTTCGCGTGAACTTTGGGACAGGCAGCTTGCGATTCAGAAACACCAGCGAGGCGTGGTCCTCGAATTTCCCATCCGCCGCCCATTCCATGCGTATGAGCTGCGGCGTGAGAATCGTGAACCGTGCGTGCCCGGCCGTCACCACCGCGCGCGGGTCCGCTACCGGATCGTAACGCCCGGGCCGATTCCCTTGCGCGTGCGATGCGGCCGCGAGCACCAAGACCGCAAGCATCACCAACAGTCCACGCGCTGAGTGTCGCCGCAACTCAAATGCCCAGGTCCCCATGCCAGTTTTGCTCCTCACAACGGCCGCAACTATTATGAATTCGCCGCGCTCGTCGCACAATTGAAGTTATCGTCGCGCACCTCGTTCGCGGGATTATTTCGGCAGGTAAGCTTAATCGAGTGCCGATGGCGCGTGTTCAAAGCTGGCTTTCATCGCCAAACTTCTCAGTGCGCGCAAGCCGCTGAGAGTGCGGTGGCGCACTTATCCTGCCCGCCCTGAGCGGCTTAGCCAATGGAAGCGAAGGCGAAGGGTCACCACTTCGGGCGAAGCCTTCGATTCGTTTGGGTCTTTATTGTGGCGGATTTTCTCCGCAGGTGCTGTTATTGATTCAGCTGCGCGCCGGCGCAGTTGTAGCCCCGGCAGGCGTTTGTTAATCTAAATCCACTATATCTGTCGCGGAGAGGTGTCTGAGCGGTTGAAAGAGCCCGCCTCGAAAGCGGGTAGCCTGCCAAAAGCGGGCTCGTGGGTTCGAATCCCACCCTCTCCGCCATAATCGTTTCTAGCCCATGACTACTGACTATTGACAATGCCTGTACAATTTTGTACAATTTAGGACAGCATTAAGGCTCCCACTGTATCTAACTGGAGAAGCTCAAATGATCAAAACCGTCTATTACCGCATGCGGGCTAGCAAGAACAGCAAGGGTGATTGGGTCGCGGATCAGCAAGGCGCATGGCAATACCTGCCGGTCAACGAGGGAAAAGGCAAGCGCCCCGAGTGGCTGAGGATTGCCGAAAAGCAGGCGGCTGACGGCGGTCGTGGTTTCCAATTTAGACTTCGCAACGGCGCGTGGTCGGAACCGCTATACCGCACGATTGCCGCAGCGCGAGAAGCAGCTAATGCCGACAGCGGGAAGACACCAGTACAAACCTCCATTGCGAGTGGCGTCGTTGGCGGACTCGCAATTCAAATTGATAAATACCTCTCCGAGATCCAGGCGAACAAATCGCACAGAACGTATTTGGCATATGCGAACTCCTTGGCCCTATTTCAGGAGTCCTGCCGCAAAGCCGACGTCGGCGACGTGAACCGCTCCGACATTCTGAATTTCAAACTCCACCTCACAAAGCAGAGGCTCCATGATGGCGAGAAAATGTCGCCTCGCGCGTGCTTCAACAACTTCCTCAATGTTTCGGTCTTTTTCAAGTCGGCGGGGCGCAGCTTCATTTCGATGGGCATCAAGAAGAGCGATTGGTTTCCCAAACCCGAGCGCGAGCCGGAAGCGTACACAGACGAAGAGTTGAATGCGCTGTTCAAGGCGGCCAGCGACAACGAACGGCTAATTCTGAAGAGTTTCCTGAATAGCGGGTTCCGGAGCGGTGAGTTGGCGCACCTCACTTACGGCGACATTGATGCGCAATATTCAATTTGGAAGGTGCGCCCGAAGACTCTGGCTCTTTCGGATGGCCGGAGGGAGTGGAAGCCTAAGACTCAAGAATCGCAGCGCGAAGTTGCGGTGCATCCTGACATCACAAAGAAAATTATAGCCCGCAAAAAGGCGCTTGGTGCATCCGACAACGATTTAATTTTCCCGAACCGCGAGGGTAATCCTGACAACCATCTCTTGCGCATCGTGAAGCGCGCGGCGAAGAAAGCGAAACTCACGGGCCGAGTTGATGACCACAAGTTCCGCAGCACGGCGATCACGCTGTGGCTGCAAGCCGGGCATACAGTGCCGAACGTAATGCGCTGGGTCGGCCATGTCGATCCCAAGACGATTCTTCGTTACGCCGAAAAAGTGAACCTGCGCAGAGACGAAACTCGGAAGCGCATTACGAAGACCTTCGACGCGTTCGCTAGCATGGGCGATTGAGCGCGCGTTTGAACCATGCGAACCCCGAAGTGAGCCAAAGTGGCATGGTTTTGAACCA
>Ga0187819_10001987_pt1 | contig 10700 bp, 11 predicted proteins | sample NC_wetland_sal_i_15_FD_132411 | JGI IMG/M metagenome (GOLD analysis project Ga0187819, IMG submission 132411) | Wetland sediment microbial communities from Neuse River Estuary, North Carolina, USA - SO4_4 | ecosystem: Environmental > Aquatic > Freshwater > Wetlands > Sediment | place: USA...
CCGCTGTCTGCCGCCTGGTACCTCTTCTTCATGGTCCCGTTCTTCTTGTTCGTGCCCGACACGCGCCAGCCGCACCGGCCCGACCGACGCCCGGCCACGGTCGAGCTGTGGGACACCGTGCGCACGTTGCCCGAGCACCGCGATCTACTACTGTTTCTCATTGCCCGCATGATCTTCACCGACGGCCTCACGGCCATTTTCACCTTCGGGGGCATCTACGGCGCGGCGGTGTTCGGCTGGGGCGTGCTGGAGCTGGGCCTGTTCGGCATCATCCTCACGCTCATCGGTGCCTTCGGCGCGTTGATTGGCGGCGTGCTCGACGACCGCTTCAGCGCCAAGGCCGTGATCCTGGGCGCGCTCGTTATCCTGCTGATCGCGGCGCTCGGCATCCTGTCGATCGACGCGAAGCATATTCTCTTCGTCGTTCCCGTCGAGCCCAAGGCGCAGGGCTCAGCACCATTCTCCTCGACCGGCGAGCAGGTGTTCCTCGCCTTCGCAATGGTCGTCGGCCTCGTCTCAGCCCCGGTGCAGGCCTCGAGCCGTTCGCTGCTGGCGCGCTTAGCGCCGCAGGAGAAGATTACCCAGTTCTTCGGGTTGTTCGCCTTCTCCGGCAAGGTGACGGCGTTCTTTGCGCCGTTCCTGGTCGCGACGCTCACCGCACTCACCCATAGCCAGCGGGTTGGCATGTCGGCGATTGCGCTGTTTCTGATTGCCGGCATCGCACTGATGCTGCCGGTGCGCTCGCCCCCGCGCGAGGGCTAGTGCAACCGGCTAGAGGTCCCCATGTTTAGAAGGCGAGGCGAGCCAAGCCACCAAAGGGAGGTCGCATGAGACGCATTCTGCCCGTGCTCGCGGCGGCAGCGTTGCTGCTTCCGCTGGCCGCGCTCTCGCAGGAGCAACCGGTCGCGCCCAAGGCCGACGAGCCCGCCGAGGAGCCGCCGGCTCACCCCTCAGCCAGCGAGGCGATCGACAAAGCGAAGGAGGCTGCGACCGCGGCAATCGAGGCCGCCAAGCAGGCGGTGATCAAGGCGATCGACAAGGCGAAGGAGCACGCCGACGCCGCTATCGCTGAGAGCAAGGACGCGAGCGGCAAGGCCATGGACAAGGCGAGCGAGGCGACGCGCATCCTCGACAAGGCGGCACAAGCCGCACGCGATGTCCTGGACAAGGCGAAGACCGCCACCTCCGAGGTTCTCGACAAGGCCAAGGAGGCGACCAAAGACATGGGATCGAAAGCGAAGCCCGGGGACGACAAGCCCGCAAAACCGGCTCCGCCCGATTCGCTCTAAGTGATAGCGCCCGGCAGTTCGAAAAACGAAACGGGCCAGGGAGACATCCCTGGCCCGTTGGAATTTACGGGGCGGGTGCCTGGTCGCCCGGAGCGGGCTCTGCAGGAGCGCCGGGCGCGGGTGCCGGTTCGCCCGGAGTCGGCTCGGCGTTTGGTGTCCCGGGCTCGGTCGCTGCGGGCGGAGCGGCAGGCGCCATCGCGTCGGCCGGCGCAGGTGCCGCCGGCGCCGGAGCGGCCGGGGCCATAGCCTCGGCCGGGGGTGGCGGCGCCGTGGTGGCAGCGGGCGCGGGGGTCGCGGCCTTCTCCGGAATCGGCGTGTAGACGTAGACGATGCCGGCGACAATCGCGGCGAGGATTACGACGAAGATGATCGCCCTGATGACCGTGTTCACTTGCTCAATCCCTCAGCTCCGTGGATCTTGCCGAGCATTCTAAGGCCTTTGGGCGCCGAGCACAATCACTGCCGGGGGCGCTCGGCGACCATGAACCAGGATGGCCCTCCGTGCGGGTCGTTCCAGATGCGTTTCCAGCGAAAACCGGCCTTCTCGTAGGCACGCACGGCGCGTTCGTTCTTGACGGAGGGGAAGACACATACGGCGACGGCGAGCGTAGAAGCGAACACCTCGTCTTTGAGCAGTGCCAGCGCGGCCTGCCCGACCCCGCGGCCGCGGTGCTCCTCCGACGCGATGAAGAGGTCGAGATCCCAGGTCCCGGGCTCGAGATCCTGCGGCAGCGATTCCCCCCACAGCGTGGCGTCGACGGCGTGCGCGTAGCCCACGGGCTCACCGCCGGCCTCGATGATGCGGCAGAGCGCGTGCGCGGAGGAAAGCGCCATGTTGACCTCGGCCTCGGTCGCCGCGAGCGGCCCCCACCAATCTTGAATGTCGGCGCGCGCGAGCCAGCCGCGGATCAGGTCCCAGTCCGGTCTGCCCGCCAGGCGTAGGCGAACCGCGGCGCTCCCCTCCATGGCGTCAGTGCCGGAAGTGACGCATGCCGGTGAAAATCATGGCGAGGCCCTTCTCGTCGGCCGCCGCGATCACATCGGCGTCGCGCATGGAGCCGCCCGGCTGAATGACGGCGGTCGCGCCCGCTGCCGCCGCGGCGAGCAGGCCGTCGGGGAACGGGAAGAACGCGTCCGAAGCCACCACCGAGCCGCGGGTCAGCGGTTCCTTGGCGCCCATTGCCTTGGCGGCATCCGCGGCCTTCAGCGCTGCGATGCGAGCCGAATCGACGCGGCTCATCTGCCCCGCGCCGATGCCGACCGTGGCTCCGTCCTTCACGTAGACGATGGCGTTCGACTTGACGTGCTTTGCCACCTTGAACGCAAACAGCAGGTCCGCAAGCTCCTGCTTGGTGGGGCCACGTTTGGTGACGACTTTCAGGTCGTCCGCGCCGACGATGCCGTTGTCGCGCGACTGCACGAGCAGCCCGCCCGCCAGTGAGCGCACCATGACGCCCGGCGCGCGCGGATCGGGGAGGCCGCCCGCCGTGAGCAGGCGCAGGTTCTTCTTCGCCGCGAAGATCGTCTTCGCCTCGGGTGTCGCGTCGGGCGCGATCACCACCTCGGTGAAGATCTTGGTGACCTCCTCGGCGGCCGCGGCATCGATGGTGCCGCTCAACGCGACGATGCCGCCGAAAGCGCTGACCGGGTCGCAGCGCAGGGCCTTCACGTATGCCTCCTTCAGCGAAGCCGCGGTCGCTGCGCCGCACGGGTTGGCGTGCTTGATGATGGCGACCGCGGGGCCTGAGCCGCCGAGCTCTGCGACGAGCTCGTAGGCCGCATCCGTATCGTTGAGATTGTTGTAGGACAATTCCTTGCCCTGATGCTGCACCGCCGTCGCGACGCCGAAGCGTGCGTCTCCGGAGACATAGAACGCCGCCGACTGATGCGGGTTCTCGCCATAGCGCAGCGCTTGTGCGAGCTTCCCCGCGAACGCGCGCCACTCCGGCGCTTCATCACCCAGCGCCGCCGCAAACCAGTTGCTGATCGCCGCGTCGTAGGCGGCCGTACGGGCGTAGGCTTTGGCAGCCAGCATTTTGCGCAGATTAAGCGTCGTAGCGCCCGAGTTCGCGCGAATTTCCGCCAGTACGCGCTCGTAATCCGCGGGTTCCACGACCACGGTCACGCCCGCGTGGTTCTTCGCCGCCGCGCGAATGAGGGCCGGGCCGCCGATATCGATGTTCTCGATGCACTCCTCGAAGGGAGCGCCTTTCGCGACCGTAGCCTCGAAGGGATAGAGGTTCACGACGAGCAGATCGATCGGAGCAATCCCCTGGCCTGCAGCCTGCCGCTCGTGCTCGACATTGCCGCGCACGAACAGCAGGCCGCCGTGCACCTTCGGATGCAGTGTCTTCACGCGCCCATCGAGCATCTCTGGGAAGCCCGTCAGCTCGGCAACGTCCTTCACCGGCAGCCCTTCCGTGCGCAGCGCGGCCGCGGTCCCGCCGGTCGAGATCAGCTCAACCCCCATCTGCGACAGCGCGCGCGCGAATGCGAGTAGGTTCGTCTTGTCGGAAACCGAGAGGAGCGCTCGGCTGATTTTGCGCTCGCCCGTCATGCCGCCTCTCCCCCGGGCACGCGCTCGACGGCCCAGTTGATCTCGCTGTTGCCGAAAGTTGCGCCGCGCAAGACGATCTGCATCGCGGGGCGAGTGCCGGCGCTATTGGCGAAAAAGGTGCTTTCTTCCACCGTGAGTGCTGCGCCTTGCACGCTAATGCGCCAGCGCTCCCCACCGGGCAACGAAAGCTCGGCCTCGTTCGGCTCGGCACCCATCCGGCAGGAAACCTCCGGGTGCAGGTGGAAATGGATAGCAAAGGGCAAATCCGCCTTGAACCGAACGTTGCGTTTGCCGCCGTGGATCCGGTCGCAGCCATCCAGGCGCGCGCCGTCCTCCGCGAGCTGCAGCCGCCGGCTGTGCATGACGCCAAACCGGCGCTGGTAGCCGTCGTGGCTCGCCTCGAGCGCGACGCCACCGCCGACGTCCTCGAGGTGCCAATCGACGTTGTCGGGCTGGCGCAGCGACGGGCTACCCGCCGTTTTCAAGCACTGCTGCGCGACGAGCTTGGACGAGGACTGCTCCGCGAGACACAAGGTGTTGTGGTTGGCGGTGGCCCGCGCCGCCGGGACCCAGTCGGCCGAGGCCCCGCCCGGCATGCCACCGTTGATGAAGAGCAGATTCCGCCCTGAGCTCATCTCGAACGCCAGGCACCCTGCTTGCGCCTCGCCCCCCGCGTTAAGCGGCGGCGGCGATCCGACGTCGGCGACGACAATGCTCTCTCCGCGAGCGAGCCGCGCGTAGCCCGAAGCGCGTGCTTCATTCAACGTCGGCGCGGATGCGTCGCCGTAGGCGAGGATGATGCCAAGGCCCGCGGCGGCGGGAACGCCAGCCCCATTAAAGCGCGCGATCATGCCGTCTCCGAGCCGGAGGTAGCGGATCATAGCCTGCATGCGCGCGAGAACCTCGACGAGCGGGGCCGGCGGCTCGCGATCGCGCGCGACGAAGCATTGGTTGAGCGGCAACAGATCGAGCATCAGCTCTACGAGGAGGTCGGGGTTGCGGCTCATATGGCCGCCGTCGGGAAGGATCTGGCGCCGCAGCTCGGCTACGAGCGTCGGCTCGATATCCTTGAGTTTGCGCTGCTGTCCGGCGACGGAGAGCTCCGCGAACATGAGCGCGATGAGGACGATGAGGCGCGGATAGCCATCGGGCGCATCCCGGCGCGAGCCGACGAGCAGCGCGATCTGACGGCCGAGACTTGCGGTGATGGCCTCGTAGGTCGCGGCGTCTGCTCCCTCGAGCAGCAGCGTCGCGTGCGAGATCCAGGAGATGAGCCTGCGCGCGGCGACCACGGGTTCCGCCGCGACGCCTTTGCTGTTACCGAAGCGGATGGCCCACTCGGTTGCGAGCACGCGGGCGCCCCGCTGCGCATCCTCATCGGCCGCCGCTGCAAGGTTGCGCAGCCAGCCGAAGCCGTGCAACTCGCGCTCCCAGGCGGCGGTCGGCGGCGCGATGTCGAACGGCGAGCGCCCGCGCAGAAAGGCGATGCTGCCGGCAAGGCCGAATTGTCCGTGTTCGATCTCGCGCCAGAAGCTCGCGTCGGCCGTGCGCAGATCCTGCGGCACGATCAGCAGCCGGTCGACGGGACGCGAAGCGAACGGCCACGCCGGCAAGAAGGCCGCAAGCGTTTGCGCGACGGCGGACCGCTGCGAGCGCTCCGCCGACAGCGCCGCGATCTTCAGGCGGTCCCTGAAGGTCATTTCCGCCATCGACAGACCTCCGCAGCCGGACGAACGCCGACCGTGCACAAAGGGTGGCAGCAGCCAAGCATATCGCTCCGACTACCCCCGCGGGCCGCGCAAAACAAGGACAGGGCCGCGACGAGCTGTGCGCAGATTGGGTGAGCGTCACAATCACGCGCGGCGGGAGAGGCGCGCGGCGTAGAACCCGTCAAGTCCGGACAGCTCTTTTTGCGTATGCGGCAAGTGGAACGGCAGCGTGCGCAGATCGCCGTCGGCTGTGATCCAGTCGGGTGGAATCCCGCATTCGCCGGGCGCGAGCGGCAGGCGGGAAAACTGAGGCTCGCGGGCAAGAAGCCGCGCAATCTGCTCCGCGCCCTCCTCGGGCTCGAGCGAGCACGAGCAGTAAACGAGCACGCCGCCCGGCTTCACGAGGCGCGCGGCGTTGTCGAGCAGGCGCGCCTGCAGCGCGGCCAGCGCCGCCACGTCATCCGGTCGCTTCAGATGCAGGATGTCGGGGTGGCGGCGGATCGTGCCGGTCGAAGTGCAGGGGGCGTCGAGCAGCACAGCGTCGAACGTCCTGCCCGGCGCCCAGGTCGCGGCGTCGGCCTCGACGAGATCGGCCTTAAGATGCAGCCGATCGAGGTTTCCCCGCAGCCGCGCGAGCCGCTCGCCCGCGAGCTCGACTGCGCTAACGTTTGCGCCGGCCGCGGCGAGCTCCGCCGTCTTGCCGCCGGGCGCCGCGCAAAGATCTGCGACCGTTCGGCCGCCGACATCACCAAGCAAGCGAGCCGGCAGCGCGGCGGCGGCATCCTGCACCCACCACGCGCCCTCCGTGTAGCCCGCGAGGTCCTCGATGCGGCCGCCGGCAGCAAGCCGCACCGATCCTGTCCGCAGCACAATGCCGCCGAGACGCTCGGCCCACAGCTCAGGATCGCGCTGCACGCTCAAGTCGAGCGGCGCCTCGCACAGCGAGGCAAGCGCGATGCGCCGCGCATCCGCCTCGCCGTAGGTCTTGCTCCAACGCTCGAACAGCCACGCCGGGATATTAAGGCGCGCAGCATCGCGGCCCTGCAACGCGCTGGCGCCTTCACGTGAAACACGGCGTAGAACCGCATTGACCAGGCGGTCATAACGCCGTGCACGAGGGTCAAGTCGCGATTGCTCGACCGCCAAACCGACAGCGGCGTGCGGTGGCGTTTCGAGGAAGAGAAGCTGCGCGGCGCCGGCCAACAAGATCGGCCACAGCTTGCCCGAGGGCTCGGGGGGCGGCTTCTCGATGTAACCGGTCAGCACGGATTTCAATTCGCCGGCGTGGCGCAGCACGGTACCGGCAATGAGGCGGGCGAGCGCACGGTCGCGCGGCGCCAAGGCATCGGACGAAAATTCCTTGGCCAGCGCCTCGTCGAGCGAGCGCTGCTTGTGCATGACGGCGGCGATGAGCCGGACGGCGGCCTCCCGCGCAGCCAGGCCCGCCTGAGCCGGTGGCGCCGTCGTCTTGCGCTTTGGATGCCCGCCCTTGGTCTTCGACCCAGCCCCCGGCGCCGCCACGAGCTAGCCCCACGGCCCGCGCGTGCGCGGACTGTCCCAGGGACCGGCATCCAGCGGGGCGCGAGGCGCCTCCGCGTCACTAGGTCGATCAGTTTGCCCGCTCTCGCGTGCCATCTCTTCGAGCGCGGCGATACGGTTCTCCGTGCTCGGGTGGGTCGAGAACCAATTGTCGAACCCCTGCCCGCTCAGCGGATTGATGATGAACATGGGCGCCGTAGCGGGCACGCTCTCCGCGGTCTCGTTTCGGATTTGGTGCGCGTAACCCTCGATCTTGGCAAGCGCCGAGGCGAGCCACAGCGGGCGCCCGGAGATGATCGCGCCGCCGCGGTCGGCAGCATATTCGCGCGAGCGGCTGATCGCCATCTGCACCAGCATGGCCGCGATGGGCGCCACGATGATCGCCAGCAGCGCGCCCAACATGCCGACGCCGCTGCGGTCATCGCGATTGCCACCGAACAGAAAGCCGAACTGCATGTACTGCGCCAGCATGGAGATGGCGCCGCCGATGGTGGCGGCCACCGTCATCGTGAGCGTGTCGTGGTTCTTCACGTGCGTCAGCTCGTGCGCGAGCACGCCGGTGAGCTCCTCGCGGCTCAAGGTTTGCAGCAGGCCGGTCGAAGCGCACACCGCCGCGTGCGAGGGGCTGCGCCCCGTGGCGAATGCGTTTGGCTGCGCGCTCTGCATGACGAAGACGCGCGGCATCGGCAGCCCGGCGCGCTGCGCCAACTCGCGCACGATGCCGTAGTATTCCGGCGCCGAGCGCTCGTCGACCTCCTCAGCGCCGTAGAGGCGCAGCACCATCTTGTCGGAGTTCCACAGGCTGAACAGGTTGAGCGCGAGCGCCAGGAAGAAGGCGACCACCATGCCAGTCTGACCGCCCACGGCAGCGCCGAGCGCCACGAAAATCGCGGTCAAGAGGGCGAGTAGCATCGCGGTGCGGACGTAGTTCATCGGGCCTCCTCCCCTCCTTGAAATCGGAGCCAATCGAGACATGCTATATGGATAAGGTTGACGACAACAACCAGAGGCGGCGAGACATCCACGATGGCCGCAAGTAAGGAGAAGCCCGCGCTGACACCTGCCGCTGAGCGCGCGCTCCAGGAGGCCGAGGAGCGCCGCCGGAAGGAGAAGCGCGGCGCCGGCGAGGCAGCGCCGGAAGTCGGTGGCAGGGAGGGTCCAGACCCCGCCCGCTACGGCGACTGGGAGAAGGACGGCATCGCGTCCGATTTCTAGCTGCCCGAGCACGATGCCGGATGACGCGCGCTTAGCGCTCTCGTAAGATTAACGGCACTCATGTGCGGCTCGCGTCGGTTGCGGCGCTCGGCCGATGCTGCACGCCGGGCACCCATCAGGACCATTCATGCGCCGACCGGGCCGCATCCTACTGCGCGCGTTGCTCGTAGCTCTCGTGCTCGGCGCGATCTTCGCCGCGTTCTGGCTCGGTCTCGTGCCGCAGCGCTACTCGCCGCTCGCGCCGATCTCGCTCGATGAGCCGCCATCCTGGTTCGTGGACTTCCGCCTCGCCGCGCTGCGGCGCGACCCCGCGTTGTGCCAAGCGATCCTGCGCGAGCCCCACATCTCGGCGACGCCCATTCCCGACAGCGCCATCAAGGACGGTTGCGGCTGGGTCAATGCGGTGCGCTTGAGCGCGGTCGGCGGAGCGGAGCTCGGCGTCGACAAGCTCACGTGCGAGGAGGCAGCGGCGCTCGCGCTGTGGGTCGAATACGAGGTGCAGCCGCTCGCGCTTTCGACCTTCGGCAGCCGCGTCACAGGCCTTGAGGACATGGGCGCCTACTCGTGCCGCAACATGATCGGCAACAGCAAATGGACGAACCTGCGCAGCCAGCATGCACTCGCCAACGCCATCGACATTTCCGGCTTCAAGTTCGCCGATGGGCGCGTGATCACGGTCGCGAAGGACTACAAGGGGAGCGGACCTGAAGCGGCGTTTCTGCGCGCCGCGCACAAGGCGGCCTGCCGCTATTTCCGCGTCGCCATCGGGCCCGATTTCAATGCGGCGCACTGGAACCACCTGCACCTCGACCGCGGCGTGTTCGAGCGCTGCAAGTAGGTGCCGCGCGAACCGGGACTGCGATTTATGTCCGCTCTGAAGCCCGAAGCTGACCTTGTCGTCCGGCACGGCCGAAGTCCGGCCGTGACCCAAGGCGCCCATCAATTCTTGGGGTCACACTGCCGGTCGGGATGCATCGAGGGCTTCACAAAGGAGATCAGCTAGACCTGCAGCAGGAGTGTCGGCATCGCTTCGTAACCGAATCGAAAACTCGGCCTCGGGCACGGGCGGCAGACTGAGAGACTTCGAAGCGTCCACGATATCGTCACGGATCCAACGCGCGGTTCTGAGCGTGATCGCTATGCCTCCACGCACCGCGGCGTGCAGACCGCTGAGGGAAGCGCTCGATGCCGCGATCCGGTAGGGGCGGTGCGCCGAATCCAATGCTGCGATAGCTGCGGTTCGAAATCCGCAAGGTGGATCGAGAACTGCAAGGGGAAGTTCCGATTGCGCGGCCGCGAAGCCTTGGCTGGTGCCGAGCCAGAACATTGGCTCCCGCAACACGCCGATCTCGTCCGTTACGGGCCCGAGCCGCATGATGACCAGTACGTCAACGGCTCCTTCATCGAAGGCTTTGACAAGCTCCACCGAGCGGCCAATGCGCAATTCGAGCCGCACGCGAGCGTGTGTGCGAGCAAACGTTCTAAGAAGATCAGGCAAAACGCTGTCGGCGAAGTCCTGAGTGGCGCCCAATGCGACCCGCCCGTCCGCCCGCGCTCCCTTGATGCTGAGCCAGGCCTCTCGGTTGGCGTCGAGAATACGGCGCGCGTGGATGACCAGGTCCTCTCCCGCCGGCGTGAGAACGCGCCCCCGCCCGGCTGGGGCCAGGAGAGCTTCACCGATGGCCTCCTCCAGCCGCTGCATCTGCGCGGTCACCGCGGAGGGAGAACGGCCGACAATTGCGGCGGCGCGCGCAAGCGACCCAGCGTCGGCGAACGTAAGGAAGGTCCGAAGAAGCTCGGGATCAATCAAGTGCATAATTCAGATAAGCAGAATTGTTGCTTCAGAACAATGCGGTTTTTTCGAACCATGTTATGCGCGATATGGAAGGTCTTGCGGCTCGCCGCATCGCAAACCACCGGAGCCTTCCATGCCCTACATCAACGTTACGGTTACGGGCCGACCGAATCCAACGCTCTCAGCCCGAATTGCCGAGCAAGTTACAGAGTTGACCAAGCTGCATCTGCGCAAAGACCCGACGGCAACTGCGGTGTCGGTCTCCTACGTCGACCCGCGACATTGGTTCGCTGGCAGCAAGTCGCTGGCAACGATGGGCATGAATACGTTCTGGCTCGACATCAAGGTGGTCGATGGGAGCAACACGAAGCTCGAGATCGCGGCGTATCTCGAGGATATGTTCGCTCCTCTTTCGGACACCATCGGCGGCGTGCATGAAGCCAGCTACCTTCTCGTTCACGAGGTCCCCGCCGCTGCTTACGGCTTCGGTGGCAAGACGCAAGATTGCCGTTTGGTCGCAAGCCGCATGAAGCCTGCGGCATGATTTGCACGCCGGTTGGGTGAGCCGTTCGGGGCCGCCCAACCTTTCCCGTGAA
>Ga0187819_10001988_pt1 | contig 10699 bp, 10 predicted proteins | sample NC_wetland_sal_i_15_FD_132411 | JGI IMG/M metagenome (GOLD analysis project Ga0187819, IMG submission 132411) | Wetland sediment microbial communities from Neuse River Estuary, North Carolina, USA - SO4_4 | ecosystem: Environmental > Aquatic > Freshwater > Wetlands > Sediment | place: USA...
CCAAGATGCACGATCCACTGCGCGCTCTGCTGTAGAGACGCGGCTTGCCGCGGCTTGCCGCCACTTCCGCGACCGCCTTTCGTCGTCGGCAATACCCGGGCCGCAACCTCCAAATCGAACACGATGTGTTTGCCCGCGCGATGCACGCGCACGATCCGCTTACCCTCAAGCGTCGAAGCGATCACCCCTGCCGGTGATTTAAGCGGCTGTTTGCGGGAACCGATCCACACCGATTCGATGGTGTCTCCGGCGGCCCGCTTGTCGAGCCCGCGAGCAATGGTTTCAACTTCAGGAAGTTCAGGCACGTTGTCAGAATACAAGATCGGACGTGGAGAAAATGCTTTTGGCTTTTAGCTCTTAGCTCTTAGCTAAAAGCCAAGAGCTAAGAGCGAATAGCGATTGTCAAGCGATTTTCCCGTTTGCTCCTCCACCGCCCGATTCTGTATGCTGGAGCGTACACACCAGTACCGTCGGTTTTCCTAGTTTTCCAATTCAATCCAGCAACGGCGCAGCCGGTGTGTGCGAACCATGGGGCGGCCGGACGGCCGCAATATTCCCAAATGGAGTTCGCATTGAGCGCAAGCAGAACCAGCAGAGGCAGAACCGCAGTCATAGTCGGAGCGCAGTGGGGCGACGAGGGCAAGGGCAAGATCGTCGACGTACTCACCCGCACTTTCTCGATCGTCGCTCGCTACGCCGGCGGCCACAACGCCGGACACACCGTCATCATCAACGGCAAGAAATTTATCATGCAGCTTGTTCCCGGCGGCATTCTACGGCCGGAATGCACCAGCGTCGTCGGCAACGGCGTAGTGCTCGATCCGTTGGCCTTCCTGAAGGAAGTCGCTTCCCTGCGCGCCGCCGGCGTGAAAGTGGACGGCAACCTTTTCGTCTCCAACCGCGCTCAGGTCATTCTTCCTTACCATCGCATGATGGAGTTGGGTGCGGAAAACGCGCCCGGCCGGGTGAAGATCGGAACCACCTCGCGCGGCATCGGGCCCACCTACGAAGATAAGATGGGACGCCGCGGGTTGCGCGTCGCCGACCTGCTCGACAGCAAATTGCTGCGCACCCACATCGAGAACGCGTGCCGCGAAAAGAACATGATCGCGCATGCGCTGTTCAACTCCGACCCGCTCGATGCCGACAAAATGTTCCGGGAATACGCCGATGCGGCCGAGCAGATCCGTCCTTTTGTCCGCGACACGGCACAGTTCCTGAACCGCGCCTTGGCCGAAGGCAAGTCGATTGTGTTCGAAGGCGCACAAGGCACTATGCTCGACATCGATCACGGCACTTATCCGTTCGTGACGTCTTCGAACTCCACTTCCGGCGGTGCTGCGACTGGAACCGGCGTGCCGCCGACGTCGATTGACACCGTCATCGGCATCACCAAAACCTACTGCACTCGCGTCGGCAGCGGCCCGTTCCCCAGCGAACTCGCCAACGCGCAGGGCGAAGACTTGCGCAAACGCGGCAACGAATTCGGCGCCGTCACCGGACGCCCCCGCCGCACCGGCTGGATCGATTTGCCTGAACTCCGTTACGCTGTCATGATTAACGGCATCTCCTGGCTGGTGGTGACGAAGTTGGATGTGCTCGACCACCTGACGGAGATTCCGGTGTGCGTGGGGTACAAGGTGGACGGCAAGGAAATCGAAGAAACTCCGGCCCAGGCGTACGGTTATGAAAAAATCGAATGCCTCTACCGCAAGATGCCGGGCTGGGCTGTCCCGACGACTGCCATTCGGACGGTCGAAGCGCTGCCTAAGGCTGCCCGCGAATACCTGGCCTTCATCGAAAAGGAAACCGGAGCGCGGGTGGGAATGATTTCCACCGGCCCCGATCGTGAACAGACGATCCTGGTGCCCGACTTTGTAAGCGCCTTGGGCCTTAAGAACTGTTGAGGAATTTGAGTTTCGTATCAGGGCATCGCTTCAGCGATGCCGAAAGCCTTCGGAATGAAAGCCCCTTTAGGGGCTGGACTTTGAAGAAAGAACGGAGAGCGACGGATGGTGGTGTTGGCCGTAACCTGGATGGCAAAAGTTGGACGCGAGTCCGAAGTGGCCGCGATCTTTGAAAAACTCTCAGCCGAATCGCGAAAAGAACCGGGCTGTGCCATGTATCAGGTGCATAAGCACAAGACCGATCCGCGCCGGTTCTTTGTCTACGAACAGTACAAAGATGACGCCGCCCTCGAGGCGCATCGCGTGACCCCGCACTTCTTGCAGATGGCAAAAAAAGATTTGCCGAAACTGGGTGACCGGATCGAAGCGCACCTGTTCGAGCCGCTGGGGTAGGTGGAGGGCGGACACTCCTGTCCGCCGCTGTTGGTTTGGACGAGTGGCGGGCAAGAGTGCGCGCCTTATCTGTTATTTCTTGTCGGCCATCAGAACGCCGCCCGAAGCATAACTTTCCTTGGGCACTTCCAGAAAAGCCACCACCACGGCGTCGCGGCGGGCACCCGCCTCTTCCACCATCGTGTCGGTAATGCGCTGGGCGATCTTGCGCTTCTGATCGGCGGTGCGGCCTTGAAGCATGGTGACTTGAACGAGTGGCATAGAATTCTCAGTTCCCCAGTTCTCAGTTCTCAGAAAAGACGGCCCTCAGATTGATCGCACTGAGAACTGGGAACTGAGAACCGGGAACTGCTCTTACTGGGTCAATTCGTAACCCGCAAAAAAGAAACTCAGCTCATAGCGCGCCGTATCTTCCGCGTCCGAGCCGTGAATGGCGTTGTGCTCGATGTTGGTGGCCCATTTCTTGCGGATGGTGCCTTCTTCCGCGGTGGCCGGGTTGGTGGAACCCATCAGCTTGCGCAGATCGGCGATGGCGTTTTCCTTTTCCAGAGCCAGCACCACGATCGGTCCACTGGACATGAACTTGGTCAGCGAGTGGTAAAACGAACGGCTGGCATGGACGGCATAAAACTGCTCCGCCTGGTGCTGCGAGATTTCCAGCATCTTCATGGCCAGAATATGGAATTCCTGCTTCTCGAATTGCTCGATGATGTCTCCGATCGCGTTCTTCTTCACCGCGTCGGGTTTGACGATGGTTAGAGTACGTTGCAGTGTTTTCATGAATCTGTCGTTTGTCCTCGGTCGTTAGTCGTTGGCTTCAAAAACAAGCCTGTCATCCTGAGCGGAGCAAGATGTTCGCGAAGCGGACATCTCGCGCAGTCGAAGGACCCCTACCCCCAAAGAAACCCGGTCACGCCCGGACCCCAGCCCCCAGCGCCGCCGCCAGTGTTTCGCCGATGTCGGCGGGCGATTTCGCAACCTTGAGCCCGGCCTTTTCCATGGCGGCAATCTTTTCCGCCGCAGTGCCCTTGCCGCCGGAGATGATCGCTCCGGCGTGGCCCATGCGGCGTCCCGGAGGCGCGGTCTGTCCGGCGATAAATCCAACCACCGGCTTCTTCATGTGCGTCCTGATGAACTCCGCGGCAGTCTCCTCGGCGTTGCCGCCGATTTCACCGATCATGACTACAGCTTCGGTCTGCGAGTCGCGGTTAAACAGATCGAGCGCGTCGATAAAATTCGTGCCGATGATTGGATCCCCGCCAATGCCGATCGCCGTCGATTGTCCGATTCCACGCTGCGTCAACTGGTGCACCGCCTCGTACGTCAGCGTCCCGGAGCGCGATATAATCCCGACATTGCCCTCTTTGTGGATGTGCCCCGGCATGATTCCAATTTTGCATTTGCCCGGCGAGATGATGCCTGGGCAATTTGGCCCGATCAGCCGCGAGCGCCGGTTCTGCAAAAACTCCCAGGCGCGCACCATGTCGAGCGTAGGAACGCCCTCGGTGATGCAGACGATGAGTTCGACTTCCGCATCGGCCGCTTCCATAATCGCGTCGGCCGCGAACGGAGGCGGCACAAAAATTACGGTCGCATTCGCGCCCGTCTTGTCCACCGCTTCTTGCATGGTATTGAAGATCGGCCAGCCCTCGTGGGTTGTCCCGCCCTTGCCGGGTGTAACGCCACCCATAATCTGTGTGCCGTAAGCCGCGCAAGCTTTCGCGTGGAAAGTGCCTTCGCGCCCTGTTAGACCTTGCACGATCAATCGAGTTCTTTTATCAGCCAGAATTGCCATAATTGCTCACTTTCAGATAAATGCTATTCGCTGTTCGTCGTTCGCTTCCTACGCCGCGCTCTTCGCCGCCGCGACTACCTTGTCGGCCGCATCTTTCATCGTCTCGGCGACCACAAAGTTCAGGCCCGACTCCTGCAAAATCTTCTTGCCTTCCTGAACATTCGTGCCTTCCAGCCGCAGGATCACCGGCAGTTGGATATTGGTTTTTCTGGCCGCCTCGACCACGCCGGTGGCCAGCATGTCGACGCGCAAAATGCCGCCAAAAATATTGATCAGTACGGCGCGCACACTCTTGTCGCTCAGTAGAATTTCAAACGCGTGCGCTACCTGGTCCGCGCTGGCGCTGCCGCCCACGTCCAGAAAGTTGGCAGGCAGGCCGCCCGCGTACTTGATGATGTCCATCGTGGCCATCGCCAGCCCCGCTCCGTTCACCATGCAGCCCACGTTGCCGTCAAGCTTGATGTAGTTGAGGCTGTACTTCGATGCCTCGACTTCCAGCGGATCTTCCTCGGTAATGTCCCGCAGTTCGCGCAGGTCGGCATGACGGAAGAGCGCGTTATCGTCAAAGGTCAACTTGGCGTCGAGCGCGAACAGCCGTCCGTCCGTACAACTGATGAAAGGATTGATCTCCACCAACGAAGCGTCCGATTCCAGGAAAGCGCGGTAGAGACTGGTCAGGAACTGCACCGCGGAATTGATTTGCGCCGGCTTCAGCCCCAGCGCGAACGCGATCTTGCGAGCCTGGAACGCCTCCAGACCCATGCCCGGATCGATGTACTGCTTCAGAATCTTTTCGGGCGTCGAGGCGGCCACTTGCTCGATATCCATGCCGCCCGCGGCCGACGCCATGAACACCGGCTTGCCCTCGCCGCGATCGACCAGAATGCCCAGATAAAGTTCCTTCTCAATCGGCAGCGTCTCCTCGACCAGCAACCGGTGCACGATGCGACCTTCCGGCCCCGTCTGGTGCGTGACCAGTTTCATGCCCAGCATTTTGCCGGCAAGTTCGCCCGCCTCTTCCACGGACTTGGCGATCTTCACGCCGCCGCCCTTACCGCGTCCGCCGGCGTGGATCTGCGCCTTCACCACAACTCCGGTTGCGCCGGAGCCCAGAATATCCTTCGCCGCCGCCTCCGCTTCTTCGCGTGTCGTCGCCATCGTGCCGCGCGGCACAGCGACGCCGTACTTCTTCAGAATTCCTTTTGCTTGATACTCATGAATTTTCATAATGATTCCCGGGTTGCATATTGACTTTGCGTCCTTACTCGGTTCCGCCTGGAAGAAACCCGCTTGCGGCTTGAGGTGCAGTCCAGCAAACTTTTGATTCTATAAGACGAACGCACAATCGGCAAAGCAAACAAGACACACCCACACGTGAGGCCGATCACATTGCCGCCGAATTCAGAAATCTGCATCGTTGACACAGTCACCGCAGTCTGATTGGGATATGAAGCTTGTCTCGGTCAACGTCGGCATGCCGCGCCTGCTCACCTGGGCCGGCGCCACGTTCAAAACCGGCATTTTCAAACATCCCATGGAAGGCCGAGCCATGTTGCGCACGACCAATCTCGATGGCGACCGCCAAGCCGACCTCTCCGTGCATGGTGGTCCCAACAAAGCCGTCTACGGCTATCCGTCCGAACACTACGCGGCTTGGAGCGCCGAACTTCCCGAGCTTCTCGCTCCAGCCCGCGCCTGGGGAGCCTTCGGCGAGAACTTCACCACCGAGGGCCTGCTGGAAACGGAAGTTTCTGTAGGCGACCGCTACCGCGTTGGCTCCGCCGTGGTCAGAGTAACGACGCCGCGGCTCCCTTGCTACAAACTCGCGGCCAAATTCCAAAGAGACGACATGATCGAGCGCTTTCTGCGCAGCGGCCGTTGCGGGTTCTACTTCGCGGTCGTCGAAGAAGGAGAAGTCGGCGCCGGCGACAAGTTTGAATTTGTCGGACGCGAAGATCCCACCCTGACCATCGCCGAAGTAAACAGTCTCTACACCGCGAAATCACCCAGCCGCGAATCCCTGCAACGATCGCTCGCCGTGAAGACCTTGCCCGAAAGCTGGCGCGATCGCTTTCGAGCACGCCTGGCAGAGCCGCTTGGCCGAGATTGATTGCCGAGTTGATGGCCGCCGTGGCCGCACCGCAAATCCGGTTTGAAAGGTGTTGCGTCTCTGCTGTAGCTTGGAGCTTGTGATCCTCGACGCCCTCCATCGCATCGTCACGCACCGCCAGTCGCTCGCGCGCGAAGAAGCGCGCGCGGTAATGAGCCAGGTTCTCGCCGGCCAATGCTCCGACGCGCAAATTGCCGCTCTGCTGGTCGCGCTGCACATGAAGGGCGAGACGGTCGAAGAAATTGTCGGATTCGCCGAAGCCGTCCGCGCCGCCGGCGTTCCACTCGACCTCCACGCCAACTCCGTTCTCGACGCGAGCGGCACCGGGCGCGACGCGCTCGTCGATACCTGCGGCACCGGCGGCGATGCCAGCGGCACCTTCAATATTTCGACAGCAACCGCCTTTGTAGTCGCCGGAGCCGGAGTGCGCGTAGCCAAACACGGCAACCGCAGCGTGACCTCGAAGTGCGGCTCCGCCGACGTGATGGAAGCGCTGGGCGTGAACATCAACCTCCCAACCGAGCGGATCGCCGCCTGCCTCGAAGAAGTAGGAATCGCGTTTCTTTTCGCCCCCGCCATGCACTCCGCGATGAAGCACGTGCAGTCCGCCCGCCGCGAGTTGCGTCTGCGCACCGTTTTCAACCTGCTCGGTCCGCTGACCAATCCCGCGCGCGCCACCTGCCAGGTAGTCGGTGTCTATTCCGCCGACCTGGTCGAAAAACTGGCGGAAGCGCTCAGCATGTTAGGACTGCATCGTGCTCTGGTAGTTCATGGCAGCGACGGTCTCGACGAGATCACGATTACTGGCCCCACGCGCGTCGGAGAAGTCCGCGACGGGCAGGTGCACACCTACGAAGTAACGCCGGAAGAGTTCGGATTGCAGAGAGCCACGCTGGAAGAAATCGCCGGCGGAGACGCCGCGCACAACGCCAGCTTGATCCGCGAAGTCTTGGCAGGGAAGATGTCCGCCCGCCGCGATGTCGTACTGCTCAACGCCGCCGCCGCCCTGGTAGCCGCCGGACGCGCCGATCATCTGCGCGATGCCGTGCCGCTAGCCGCCCATGCCATCGATTCTGGCGCAGCGTTCGCAAAGTTGCAGGCGCTCGTCGCTTTCACCGCGGCGCACGCGCAGCGCCCAGCCTGATATCGGGGTCGAAACTACTTGTTGCGCCCCGCCTTCAATCTTTCGATCTGCTGCAGGTGGGCAGCACCGTGCCCGCCCATCCTCTCGACGAGGTCAGCAACAGTCATCTCCCGTTGCAGTTCCGGATGAAAAGCGGACTTGGAGAGGTCGGAAACCTTCAAACTTCGCAGCAAACGCAGGTTGTGATGCCTGCCCAACCCGTAAAACGCGACCAGTTCGGAGGCTGGCGAATCCAGGTAGTTCAGATTGCGCGCCCATGCATCCTGATCGAGCGGTGCGATGACCGGCTTAGTATCCGCCAGCATTTGCCGCAGGCGGTATCCGTAGATGATCTCGACATCCGCCAGGTGGCCGAGAATTTCCAGCACGCACCATTTTTCGGGCGAAGGTTTGTAGCGCAAGACTTCCTCCGGCAATCCAGAGACGGCTGCCGCAATCTCTTTCGGGCTCTTCTCAGCGGCCCCGAGGTGTTTCTTAAATTCTGCTTCGGTCATGGCAACGCTCGTTGGTAAATTCACTTCACCTCCACCCGCTCCATATACTCCGCCACCTGTACACTCCATCCCAATTCTTTTTTCATCCGGTCGCGAAGCTGCGACGAGGCGGCGGGCTCGCCGTGGACAAGGTAAGTCGTACCCGGCGTGTTCTTAAACGTCCGCAGCCACTCCAACATCTCCGGAGGATCGGCGTGATCGCTGAACTGTTCAAGCGCCGCAACCTGCGCGCGGATGGGCACGAACTCGCCGAAAATCTTCACCTCGGGCGCTCCGCCTTTGATAATCGCGCCGCGCGTGCCTGGCGCCTGGAAGCCAATAAAAATCACCAGGTTCTTGGGATCGGGCAGCCGCTGCGCCAGGTGATGCAGGATGCGGCCGCCAGTAGCCATCCCGCTCGACGAGACAATGATCGACGGATAGTGGCTCTCGTTAATCTTCTTCGACTGTTCGGCGGTCAGCGCAAATGTGAAGCCCGGCCACTCGACGGGCGAACCGTATTTCTTGATCAAGTCGGCGGCCCGCGGTGTGTACTCTTCCGAATGCTTCATGAAAATTTCGACTGCCTTGATCGCCATAGGGCTGTCGCAATACACCGGCAGGCGCGGAATCTGTCCCGTCTCCATGAGCTGTTTCAGGATGAAAAGAAATTTCTGTGTCCGCTCCACGGCAAACGCCGGCACGATCACGCTGCCGCCGCGCTCGGCGGTCTCGCGAATCAGGCGGGCAACTTCGGGGCGAGGATCGGTGTCGGGATGCTGCCGGTTGCCGTAAGTCGATTCCATGACCAGCACATCGGCAGTCTCGTTTTCCTGTGGCCCGGAGTGCACCACCTTGCCGGGTGCAATCAGGCTGTCGCGCACCCGGCCAAGGTCGCCGGTGAAAAGCAGCCGGCGGCTCCGGCCGTTCGTTTGCAGCGTGACTTCAGCCATGCACGAGCCGAGGATGTGCGCGGCCCGCACAAAGCGGAATGCCAGCTCGGGGCTCAATTCGGTGCTTTGCCCAACCGCGACCGGCCTGAACAATTTCAGGCAATCCTGCGCTTCTTCGAGTGTGTACAACGGCAATGCCGGATCGTGCTTCGACACTTTCCGCTTGTTGTAGTACGCCGCGTCTTCTTCCTGCAGGTGTCCGGAGTCTGGCAACACGACCGAGCACAAATCGATCGTCGCCTGCGTGGCGTAGATCGGCCCGTGGAACCCTCCTTTCACCAGCCGCGGTATCCAGCCACAGTGATCGAGGTGCGCATGGGTAAGTACAACTGCGTCAATTTCGCGCGCCGGGACCGGCGTGTCCTGCCAATTGCGCTCGCGCCATTCTTTCTGCCCCTGAAACAGTCCGCAGTCGATCAGGGCCTGAAACCCCTGCTTGCCACTCGAATCGTAAGTAGTGTTGATCAGGTGCTTCGAGCCAGTGACGGTACCGGCCGCACCGAGAAATTGAATGTAGGGCAAGCGTCGTCCTCCAAAATTGCAGAAGTCAGAAGTCAAATTGCAGAAGTAAACCGGCGAAGCCCGATTCTACCTCTGTAATCTGACATCTGACCTCTGTAATGCCGGTTCTTAGTTCTGCATTCTTACTTTTGACTTCTAACTTCTCACTGCGCGCCGATCTGAAACACATTATTCGTCAGGTCGCTCTCCGGAACGCTGCCGTCGTTGACCACGATCTCGCTCGCCGTGCCCGGCAATTCCACGCGCGTTGTAGCGGTGCCTTTCGCGCGCACCTCCATCCGTTTCGTGATCTCGCCGCCTTCAAACAATATCGTGAACGGGACTTCCGCCCCGGCATTGCCAAGGTTTTCCAGCGTCACAGTAACAAACTGCACCCCTTTCTCCGTCTGCCACGGATGCACCGACTGCACGCGGAAATCGGGCAGGCCGCGATCCCGATATACCCAGTCGTCGAAGAACCAGCCCAGGTCGCGCTTGGCGGTGCCTTCGATCAACTGCTCCATATACTTGGGATCCTTATCGTCCTCAGCCCGATACTTACGAATGGCCTGCTTCAGCGCGTCGTCGCCCACCATGTCGCGTAACATCCACCACACATAGGCGGCCTTACTCCGATAGTAAGTTTCATCAAATGTGCTGGACAGCGGCTGGCCTGCGAACTTTTTGTCGACGACTTTCTGGTCGGCGTTTTTCTGCAGCGCGGCCGCCACTTCTTTTTCCGAATCGAGAAACGCCGCGCGATGCAGGCCAAGAAAATCGAGCGCCGCCTGACGTCCGCCTTGCTGTTGCCGATACATCGCCTCCGCAAAATGAGCCAAGCCCTCGTAAACCCAGGGCCTCGACGAAGGCAATGCGGAATGAACCAGTTCGTGAACCAGGTTAATCCCCGCCAGCTTCGAATCCTCCGCGGCCATCGATGCCATCAACAACGTGCCACTCTCAAACGGAGCAGAATGTGGGTCGGCGAAATCGACGATGGCAATGGTCGCGGTCGGCTGGCCAAACCATCCGCTAACAAACTTCATCGCAGGCTGCAGCGCATTGGAATACGTCGCCGCCCCTGCCTCGTGACCTGGAAAACCGTACAGATTCAAAGGAGGCTTGGACTGGTTCACATAGTGTCCTGTCACGAATGTCGGTGTAACCGTGCCGAGCACGCTCCAGTAGCAGTTAGTCATCAACGACCAATTTCGTCCAAAATCCACATCGAATGCGCTACCGCTGCTAGCACCGCATAGGAGTGCCACAGGCTTATCGCCACCCGCCCCGGACACGCTGAGACTAGCCTTAAATTCGCTCCCCGCCGCCCGCGCCTTCCACCGATCCACCACCTCAAACAAACTGTTCCCCTCCGAAAAATCCGCCGACTCCGTCGCAATCGGATACCAAGCCACATATCCCG
>Ga0187819_10001989_pt1 | contig 10698 bp, 9 predicted proteins | sample NC_wetland_sal_i_15_FD_132411 | JGI IMG/M metagenome (GOLD analysis project Ga0187819, IMG submission 132411) | Wetland sediment microbial communities from Neuse River Estuary, North Carolina, USA - SO4_4 | ecosystem: Environmental > Aquatic > Freshwater > Wetlands > Sediment | place: USA: North...
CCCAGATTACTTTCGCCACGGCTGGGGCATTTGGCTCCCAGACCATCTTTGGAGTTTGGAACTTGTGGCTTCTAGCCCACCCATGAATGCACTAGTCGCTCCCAACTCTCAAGGTATGAAGCACTTAGGAACTGGCTATCAGACTGCATCGGAGCGTGGCCAATGCACAGTTTTCTTACTCCGGTATTAGCCCAAAGGAGGCTTTGTAAATGCGATCCAGCACGTGGCTCAGATTCCTGGTTCCGAGCTCTGTTCTCATCATTCCGCTGTGGATGTTGGTTGTTTCCACGAAGACGTATGCGATTCCCGCTTTTTCCCGTCAGTACCAGACGTCGTGTACGACTTGCCACCTCGATTTTCCGAAACTGAACGATTTCGGCAAAGCGTTCAAGGACGCGGGTTTTAAGTTCCCCAAAGATGATGCAGATTTTCTGAAGGTCGCACCCACGCTGTTGGGCGCCGAAGCCCAGAAGCAAGTTTGGCCAAAGACTGTGTGGCCTGGCTCAATTCCGGGCATGCCGCCTATCGGGCTACGCATGAACAACTTCTTTCAGGTGACGGGGAGTAATCGGAACCAGTTCAATTCGCTGGCAGCTCCGGGCACGGTACCTCCGGTCATTCCGGGCACGGATTTCGAAACCGGCTTTTTCAGCATCTTCATGGCCGGAAATTTTGGCAGTGACATTGCATTTTGGGTGGATGACGACATCAGCGTGGCCGGAGACAACTCGGCTGGCGGTTTGGGTGACGGCTACCTCAAATTCGTGAATATCGGCCGTTTCCTGAAGCTGCCCACGGACTCGTTCAGCATTCGAGCGGGGCAGTTCGAACTGGATTTGCCGTTTACCCAGGCGCGCAGTATCAACCTCAGCCCCTACGACATTTATTCGCAGGCAAATATCGGAGCCATCAGCTCGATGTTGTCGACGTCACAGAATGTGAACAACCTGTTTACGTTCGCCGATGCTGCCAAAGGAATCGAGTTCAGCGGCGGCCACAACTACGGCGGTTATCACTACTCGGTGGCCATCATAGATCAGAACACCAATGGAGTGAGCCAGTCGAGCAACAACAATCCCTACGTGCCTTCGGCCACGGGGGGCGCCAATGGGGGCGTGGGCTTCGCCTCCAACTCGACCTTCAAGAATGTGTACGCGCGCTTCGCCTACCGCTTCAATCTGGAGCGCGATTCGGAGAGCCGCAAAGCGATTCAGGCAGCGGGAACCACCGGACCTCGGGACCACACCTACCTGAGCTTTGGAACGTTCTACCTAGGCGGCAAATCGCAGCAGGGTCTCCTGGGTGCACTGCCCAACGGCAATCCGCAAGTTCTCTACGCGCGCGAGCCGTACTACCGGGCGGGCGGGGATTTCAGCTTCAATTACCGCACTTTCAATCTTTTCGGCGTCTACATGTACGGCCACGACAAGAATCTGCTGCCAGTGGATGCTAGCGGGGCGCTCATCCCACTGCCGGTCGGCACTACCAGCGCCGTGCCGGTGGGATTTGTCACCAGCGTTCCGGCCAAGTTCAATGGCGGCTTCCTCGAAGCCGACTACCTGGTTCTGCCATGGATCATGGCTATCGGGCGTTGGGATGGCGTGCATTCGAGCGCGGATCGCATCAATGGACTCGCCTTCAGCACCAGCACCTCGTATTTTGGTCCGCTTAACTCGGAACGCAACCGCTTTACTCCGGGAATTCAGTTTTTGATTCACCCGAACATCAAAGCCTCGTTTGAATATCAGTTCCGGCCCAAGCAGTCCGTATTTGTCGTGACCGACCCAGCAACGGGCGTGCAACAGGCGCTCAATCCGTTCCGTGTGAACACCGCGCTGGTCGGCCTGGAATTTGTGTACTGAAAAATCGAAAGGAATCTGTCATGAAGAATCAATCTGCGAAGTTTATGTTTACAGCACTGTTAGTCTGCGCATTCGCTTACGCCGCAGCGCTCCCCGGCAATACGCTATCGGGCAAAGTGACCGCCGGAAAGGGAGTCTCAGTGGTTTACGTTGAGGCCGTTGCCGGAAAGACATTTCCACCACCCACGGAACACGTGGTCATCGATCAGAAGGGTCTGCTGTTCCAGCCGCACGTGGCCGCCGTGCCGGTGGGTGCGACGGTTGAGTTTCTGAACAGCGACAAAGTAGCCCACAACATCTTCTGGCCGGCGATCAGCGGGAACAAGAAGCTGAGTCACAACATGGGCACCTGGCCTTCCGGACAAAAACGTGACTTCAAGTTCGACGCGCCGGGCGTGGTGCCACTACTGTGCAATGTGCATCCCGAGATGTCAGCCTACATTGTCGTCACTCCGACGCCGTATTTCGCGGTGACCGACGCAGACGGGAGCTACAAGATCGCGAATGTGCCGGAGGGCCAATACACCGTCTCGGCTTGGCATGAAGGGATGAAGATACAATCGAAGCCGGTGAAGGTCGCAGGCGACACCACCACGGATTTCGCTCTGTCCAAGTAACCAACTCACGCGGCCCGACACCATCCGCCATGCGAATGCGATTTCGCGATAAGAAAGTCGACCGCGACTGGCTGAACAGTAATTTCCCTTGCATGATGGCGTGCCCGGCGGGAACCAACGCCGGGCGCTACGTCGCGCTCATCGCCGAAGGACGGTTTGAAGAAGCGTACCGGTATGCGCGCGACCCCAACCCGATGGCCAGCGTATGCGGCCGCGTTTGCGCGCATCCCTGCGAGACGGCCTGCCGGCGTGGAGCTATCGATAAACCCATCTCTATTCGAGCGCTGAAGCGCTTCCTCACCGAGCGGTACGGTCCCGAATCAAGACATCCGCTCATTACGCGCCGCGAGGTGGCGCCCAAGCTTCCTTATCGCGTCGCGGTGGTGGGGAGCGGCCCGGTAGGACTCTCGGCCGCTCACGATCTGGCGGTCATGGGCTATTCAGTGACCATTCTGGAAGCGGCGCCGGCAGCGGGCGGCATGCTGAGGCTGGGCATTCCCGAATATCGTTTGCCGCGCGGTGTGGTGGATGCCCAGATACGGGAGATTCTCGACACGGGCAACGTTACGCTGCGACTAAACTATGCGGCGGGCCGCGATTTCACTATCAGCGGGTTGCGCTCCGAGGGATTCGATGCGGTAGTCATTGCCGTCGGAGCGCATCGCAGCCGGGACCTTTCGATCCCCGGAGTGGACCTCGACGGCGTTCACAAAGGCATCGATTTCCTGCTCAACGCCAACCTGGGTTACCGGTTCGACATCGGCAAAAAGGTTGTCGTCATCGGCGGCGGCAACGTGGCCATGGACGTCGCACGCTCGGCTGCGCGCGAAGTACTGAAGCAGCATGCCGCGGCGCCGGAGGGTGAAGTTCCGAGCGATAGCAACATCGCGGCTGTGGCCGCGCACGAGATGGTGGACATCTCGCTCTCTGCTCTCCGGTTGGGCGCGCGCGAAGTGAGCATCGTCTGCCTGGAGAAGCGCGTTGAAATGCCGGCGGCTCTCGAGGAGATCGAGGAAGCTGAAACCGAAGGCATCGTCCTGCGCGACGGACGCGGGCCCAAGCAGGTGATCGGGCGCAACGGGAAAGTCGCGGGGTTGGAGACGCTGAAGACGAAGTGGGTGTTCGATTCTTCCGGACGCTTCAATCCCGCATTCTACGAGAACAGCGAGTCGGTGGTGGAGTGCGACACCATCATCATGTCCATTGGCCAGACCACCAAGCTGGATTTCCTGAAACCTGAAGATGGCGTGCAGATTTCGCCGCGAGGCCTGATTGTGGCCGACCGCAACACGCTCATGACAAGCGCTCCTGGTATCTTTGCCGGGGGCGACTGCGTATTCGGACCGCGGCTGATCATCGATAGCGTGGGCGACGGCCGGCGCATAGCCGCAGCCATCGACGAGCACCTTACCGGACGCAAACGGCCCGAGCCCGAAATCGAAGTAGAAGTGCTGGACCGGCACCGCATGTTTGCGGATTACATCAACTGGAACCGCCAGCCGGTGCCCATGTTGCCGCTCGACAGGCGGACTGGAGTCACAGAAGTCGAGATCGGATTCGATGAAGCAGGCGCCATGCGCGAGGCCAGGCGATGCCTGCGCTGCTGGATCAACACCGTTTTCGAGGGGACGGAAGCGGATGGTTCGCAATGCGTCTTGTGCGGCGGCTGCGTGGATATTTGTCCGGAAGACTGCCTTGCGCTGGTGCCGCTCGAACAGATCGATTTCGCGCCTGAGGTGCTCGACCACATCCAGCAGAACGATCAGCTTTTTCGCGTGGAGCTGGATGATGTGGCCGCAGAAGAGCTGGGAATCATCACGGGATCAGCCATGATCAAGGACGAAACGCGCTGCATCCGTTGCGGGCTCTGCGCCGAACGCTGTCCGGTGCAAGTGATCACCATGGAGGCCTACCACGTTGTGACGGAAGGGCCGCCGCAATTGATTCAATTACAGGCAAGGTGAACCATGCCGGTGGAAAAAAATACTGACGAACAAGAACGCTGCACGCGACGCGAAACGTTTGTGAAGCTGGGACTTGGGACACTGGGCGTGGCCGGAGCCGGAGCGGCGATGTTCGGTTATGAGTTTCTGTCGCCCAACGTACTTTATGAGCCATCCCCAATCACGAACGCGGGCAAGCCGGACCGTTATCCGCAAGGCACCGTGACGGCAGATCCAAAGAACGGGATTTACGTCGTCCATGGACCGGAAGGATTTTATGCCTTGTCGGCGGTCTGCACGCACTTGGGTTGTCTCACCTCATGGTCGCCGGAGCAGGGCCTGATTGCCTGCCCCTGTCATGGCAGCAAGTTCAACGCAGAGGGCGTCAAGACAGATGGCCCGGCGCCCCGCCCGCTGGCGTGGCTTCGGGTATGGCTCAGCGATGAAGGCGATCTGATGGTGGATCGTTCCACGACGATCCCGGCCCGGCAGTTCCTGAGGACGTAACATGGCGAAAGCGCTCGAAGCCTACGTCAACGAACTGCGCGAGACGCGCATCTGGCGCTCGGTGTTCCGCAGCGGAATGGGGGCGACCAACCTGCACCGGGCGCTCGCGGTTCAGCAGAACATCTTTCTGCACCTGTTCTCGGTGAAGATGCGGCGGGCGGCGCTCAATTTCAGCGTCACCTGGTACCTGGGAACACTCAGCCTGGCGACATTTCTGATCCTGGTAGCCACCGGCGTTCCGCTGATGCTCTACTACCATCCTTCTGTTCCGCAGGCCTACGCCGACATGAAGGACCTGCAATTCGTGGTTTCAGCGGGCGTGTTTCTGCGCAACCTGCACCGCTGGTCGGCGCACGCTATGGTGCTGCTGGTATTCGCGCACATGTTCAAAGTTTTTTATCGAGGCGCGTACAGGACGCCGCGAGAGTTCAACTGGGTGATCGGCGTGGTGCTGCTGCTCATCACACTCTTCCTCAGCTACACGGGATATCTACTGCCCTGGGATCAACTGGCGTATTGGGCCATCACGGTGGGCTCCAACATCATGTCCGCGGTTCCGCTGCTGGGGAAGAAGATGCGATTCCTGATGCTGGGCGGAAACACCGTGAATGCCAATGCTCTGCTGCGCTTTTACGTGCTGCACTGCGTGATCCTGCCGCTGGCGGCGATTCTGTTTATTGGCATTCACTTCTGGCGCATTCGAAAGGACGGCGGGTTACATACCGGGGAGGCCAAGTCCCATGAGTGAGCCCAAGAAGTTCGAGGCGGCGCTTGATTCCGACAGCCGGCGCTCTCCGGTGCGCGTGGCGTTCGTCACGCGCCGCACATCGCCTCATGTGAAGGCGAAAGATGACACGCTGGTGATGACCTGGCCGGAAACGTTGTTCCGGGCGGCTGTAGCGATTGAGGTGTTAGGCATCGCGCTGGTGCTGCTGGCGCTTTTTTGGGACGCGCCGCTCGAAGAGCTGGCCGATCCCATGCAGACGCCCAATCCGGCGAAAGCGCCGTGGTATTTTCTGGGCCTGCAGGAACTGCTGCACTATTTTCCGCCGGTGATTGCGGGCGTGTTGATCCCGACGATGGTGATCGTGGCCCTGATCGTCATCCCTTATTTCAATATCAACATCGAAGCGGAAGGCGTATGGCTGCGGGATAAGCAACGGCGGTTGCGCATCGTGGAAATCGTAGTCGGTGTGCTGGGGCTGCTGTTCCTGATATTGCAGGTCTGGGCGATTTTGATTCCAACGCTTGTTGTGGCTGGTTTCATGTTCCTGGCAGCGGCCAGCCAGCCGGACTCACCGCAAAAATTTCGCCGGTGGCTGGTGTCGAAGCCGCTTTCGTTCTGGATCATGAGCTGGTTTTTGATCCAGGCTTCCGTGCTCACCATCATTGGGACCTTTTTCCGCGGCGCGGGCTGGGCGTGGGTCTGGCCGTGGAGGGCGTGATGGATCTCAAGCGAAAGATCGCGGCGGCATGGGCGTTCCTGTTTGGCGACAGTGGGCATGCATTCGGAACGCTGAGCGTTGTGCTGGTGCTGTGCCTGGCGGTGGTTCCGGCGAAAGATCATTTTCGCGAATGGTCGCAGTATCAGACGCGATATCTGCGATTGATCCGGCTGCGCGGCGACGCGGCAAGTCTGCAGCGGCGTTTTCAGCCGGGAATGCAGCAAAACTGGCTGCCCGAATTGGGTGTGGTGGATCGATGCACAACCTGCCACGTGGCGATGAAAGAAGCCACGCTGGCGGATGTGAGCACGCAGCCTTTCCGCCCGCATCCACCCATACCGCACTCGCTGACCGAGTTCGGGTGCGTGATGTGCCACCGTGGACAGGGCCCAGCAACCACTGTGGAAGAGGCGCACAGCAGCACCAAGGCGTGGGAGCAGCCGGTGCTGCCGGCGCGTTACTTCGAAGCTTCCTGCGGCCAGTGTCATCAAAATTCACTCACCGGTACGCCACAACTCAATCTGGGAAGGAAGCTGCTGGCGCGTTATGGATGCGTGAGCTGCCATGCGTTGAAAACACCTGGTGGCGTGCGCATGACATCGACCAATGAGCCGCCGCCGCTCACGCACGTCGCCGAAAAGACAACGCGAGAGTGGATTTATGCCTGGCTGAAGAATCCGCAAGCGTACTCGGTTGCGGCGACGATGCCGGATTTCAAGCTGGGTGACACGGACGCGCGCGACATCTCGGCGTTCCTGATCGACCAGAGCACCGCGTACAAAACTGCGGACGCTGCGAAATCCGTGGCAACGCCGGTAGACCCGTCGGAGGGCGCCAGCGTGTACGGGGAGTCGTTCTGTGCGTCGTGCCATGCCGTGCAAAATGCTGCGGGGCTGATGGTTGGCGGCGATATTGGACCGGAATTGACACGCATCGGCTCAAAGGTGAAACCAGATTGGATGGCCCTGTGGCTGCGAGATCCGAAGCTGTACGCGCCGCACACCGCCATGCCGCGGTATCGATTCAATGAGAAGCAGCTCGGACTGCTGGCGGGTTTTCTCCAAGCGAAAGCGGACAGCGAATTGTTGGCCAACGTGCATCTGGATGCAGCTACCAAGGAACAAATCGCGCACGGCAAGGCGCTAGTTAACGAACGCGGCTGCGCATCATGCCACGAGCTGAACGGCATCAGGAAGCCCGACAACTTCGCGCCGGATCTGAGTGCAGCGGGTAGCCGGTCACTGGCGAAGATCGTGTTCGCGGCGGGCGTTGCGCGCACATTGCCGGATTACCTGGCGGCCAAAATCCGCCAGCCGCATGCCTTTGGGAAAGAGCTGAAGATGCCGCAGTACAGTTTCACTCCGGCGCAAATCGATGCGCTGGTAACGGCTCTTCTGGCGCAGACGGAGAACGCCCAAACCTTACCAGCGACCTTGAGAGTCGCGGGGCAACCGGCGTCCAGTTATCAGCCAGCGGGCAAGGCCTGGAAGCTCATGGAAGACATGCAATGCTTCAGTTGCCACGCAATCAACGGGCGCGGCGGCGACATGGCGCCGGATCTGACGTGGGAAGGAAGCGCGGTTGAGCGGGCCTGGCTGCTGAGTTTCCTGAAGAATCCCAACACGCTGCGTCCGGCGCTGATCCGGCGTATGCCACGGTTCAACCTAACCGATGCCGAGGCTCAGACGCTGACCGATTACATCCTGGCGGTTTACCAGACGCCGGCGTTCGACGCGGATTCGCTTGACGCCGCGAAATTTACGGCCGAGGGCCGGGAGCGCGGGAGGCAGCTCTATTACTCGAAATACGCGTGCCAGTCCTGCCACATTATCGATCCGCAAAACGACAAAGGTTATGTGGGCCCGACACTCACGCAAATCGGAGCCAAGTTGACGGCCGCCTGGACATTTCATTACCTGAAGAATCCGCAACTGCTCCGGCCCGGAAATATCGAGCCGAACCAGCACATGAGTGATGACGATGCCAGAGCGCTGACCGCATTTCTAATGGCCCAGAAAAAATCGCCGGAGGTGGCGAAGAGATGATTCGATGGCGTCTGATGGCCGCTTTTCTGACGCTGGTGCTGGCGACGAATTGCGCGCGCAAGAGCGAGGGATCAAAAGGGCCGGAAGCCAAAGCATTCGGCGCGGCTCTGGTAGAGGTGAGCGGAGGCAAACAGATCGCGGCGATTGGAACGGCGCTCGACCAGCCACTGGTGGTGCAGGTGAATGATGCGCAAGGCGCAGCTGTGGCCGGGGCCGCCGTTTCATTTCATGCCGGCGGCGGTTCTACCGTGACGCCGGCTGAAGGCCTGACCGGATCCGACGGCCAGCTCACGGTGAGCGTGGCGCTGGGCGGCGTGGCGGGGCGCTATCAGGTAATCGCCACGACGCGCGACAAAGCCGGGAAAGCGATCGAACTGCGAAGTGAAGAGATCGCTCTGGGATATCAGCAGAATTTAGGGCGGCAGCTGAACGACCGTTATTGTTCGAGATGCCACGATCCGGAATCCACCGCGGAGCGGGTCTCCAATCACGATAATCTCAACGCCAAGCCGCACGCATTTACGGATGGCGATTTCCTGAATAAGATAAGCGAAGCCGATCTGTCCAGCATCATCACGCACGGCGGGGCGGCGCTCAACAAATCTGCCGAGATGCCGCCTTACGGGGGCACGCTCAACAAGGCTGATATAGAGGCGTTGGTGGCTTACATTCGAGCGGTTGCCGATCCGCCGAACCGTTTGAAGGGGTTAGTTTATGCGAAGAATTAACTTACTGTTGCCGGCGATCGGCTTCGTCGTGTCGGCGAGTGCACAAGTGCTCTCCCCCCCTGAAATTCGCGACCTGAAAATGCGCGAACTGCAGCAGCAGCACATGTCGGATTTGAAAGCCGTGGCCCGCGCGATTTCGTCCCATTCGTTTCCCTACCGGCTGTACTTCAGCCGCGTGCTGGATTTGAACGAGGGCCAGCAGCAGCGCGCCGACCAGCGTTCCATCCGGTTCGACAAGTTCGGCACCCAAACCGTGCTGCAGATCACGGCTAATTACTACGCTTCGTACTCCTCCGAGCTAATGCAGAAAGAAGAGCGCGCGCAGAAGACGCTGCACGACGTCACGGTACCAATCTTGCAGGCGGCGGTTCCAGTGATGATCAAGGAAGAGAAGCTGCAGGCGTTCGCCATCGAGATTTCGCATCACGTACGCAGGAAGGTTTTAGGCGTGAGCACCGAGAATCCGGAAAATGTGGCTCTCATTCTGCCGCGTGCAACTGCAACGCAGCTTGTGGCCGCCAAGAGCCCCGCGGAGCGGGACGCGGCGCTCATGCAAGGACTGCTCTTCATAGACGGGAAGCCGGTGGAGGGCTGGGGCCCGCGCGACGGGGAGATGGTTGCGGAGAACAGCGCGCCGCGGCCTGATACCAGGCCGGTGGTCGGAATGAACTCTTGGTCCTCGGTTCCGCAGTTACCCGGGGAGGCCGATAAACTCGCGACGCCTCCGGCACGTCTGGCGGCAGAGCCGCGGCCGGAAGTGAACGAAGAGAGTCTTCGCAAACTGCAAAGCTCGAACCAAGCGACATTGGACACGCTGGTGCGGGAGTTGGACAAGGTAGCGCATTTTGTGACTTACGCGCCGCCTACTTTCATTGCGTTTCACCAGGGAGCGTACCTGCAGCTTTCCATAACGACAACGCTTCTGGAAAGCGCAGCCGGGTCGCAATACCGAATGGCCGCACTGGCTTTTGACGAGCACATTGCGCACCTGATCCGGCCGGTGCTGGCGTCTTTGCGGACGAAACCGGATTATGATGGGATCGATTTCAGCACGAGCGTACGGCTGGCAGGGGCGGGAACCGGCGGCGGGCAATCGGTGGAATTCATCTTCCCGACAGGCGCTCTGGTGTGCTACGAACAGTACGATTGCACCGGGCAGCAAATGATCAACCAGGGTTTTGTGCTGATCAATGGCGAGCGCGTGGGACTCGATCTGCAGAATGCCGAAGCGGGGGCGGACCGGCGGTAGTTTCTCGCACGGTCTCGCATAGACTGACGTTACATCCGAAGGAAGATCCGCGATTGAGCCGACGTGTTGGGGCTTTAGTGATGGCTGCTCGAAGTCACCGGAGCGAAGGCGGAAGCCGAGGGAGGGCGGAACGTGGAGGCAATCACCAGAGATATTGTCGCCTGCGGCACCGGGCTTTCCGATGCTGCGGTCGATTACGCGATGCTCTTCAACATCCTGCATTGCGAAGATCCGTTATCGTTGCTGCGGGAGGCGCGCCGGGTGCTGGCACTGGGAGGCACGCTGGCTGTCATGCACTGGAA
>Ga0187819_10001990_pt1 | contig 10697 bp, 11 predicted proteins | sample NC_wetland_sal_i_15_FD_132411 | JGI IMG/M metagenome (GOLD analysis project Ga0187819, IMG submission 132411) | Wetland sediment microbial communities from Neuse River Estuary, North Carolina, USA - SO4_4 | ecosystem: Environmental > Aquatic > Freshwater > Wetlands > Sediment | place: USA...
GTCGAGTCGCATAGTGACCGATTTCTTCGGCGGCCGAAAGAACTTTCCCATCTCGGCTCCGCTCCAGTCAACAACTTCGGGCATCTCGGACAGATCAATATTCTCGTCCTTCTTGGCCGCGATGGCGGCGATGTCTTTTCTTTGTTCTCTGCTGAGCTTCGTCATATTTTTTCCTTTCGCGAGGCGTTGCCTTTCGAGCGGAAATAATGCGGATCACTCCCTCGCCACTCCTCTCACGCCAAGTGTGCACGACAAAAAGCACAGCTCCGGTTCCGACGGCCCCCAGCGTGATCCATCGTTCTTCATCGTCGGATGATTGGTCGCGCTGGGTCAAAGCGTGGGGATCATCGAAAACCAGAGCAGCTGTCTCGAAGCGAACATCGTGCTTATGCAGGTTCTGCCGATTCTTGTTGTCATCCCATTCAAAATACAAGGGCGCCATACGGCACGACATTACCTTAACAAAAAGAGAAATCGTGCGTCAATACAATTGTACGTACTTACCGCAGGGAAACTCGTATCAGGCTCGACTCAGAGCAAGGCTTCGGTGGCAGTTCCCGTACAGACTTCAGCCTTCCTGCGCGGCTATTGAAAAAAATCCCCCATGTCGGGCGCACTGGCGGCATCCCCGGGGAGATCGGTCGCGCCCAGCGCCTTCAGGCTCAATCGCAGGACGCTCTGATGTTGATACAGCGTTGTTGATTGATAACCCGTTTTGCTTTTCGGACTCACGATGATTGCCGCGACGTGACCGCCGAAATTAGCGACATCAGTGAGATCTCCTTCGTCGAAAACAATCACCATCAGCGAATCTTGGAAAACCTGGCTCTTGATCACCGGATCAATATTGCTTCGCAACCATTGGTCGGCGACGGCCAGTTTCTGCGCATCAGTACAAGTGGACATTCCCGCCGGGCAATCGTGTGCGTCATCATTCACGTTGGGAATGATGAAAGCATAGTCAGGGACATTGTTATTGGCGATATCAGTGGCTAGTTGACTGAAGGGCACAATGTTCACGGCTTGGGTGGAATTGCTGATTACGTCTAAAAAGTACGCAAAAGGATTGTGTTGCTTCAAATATGGACCGCTGTCGCCACCCAGATAGCCGATTGCTGGCAACGATTCGGCATAGCTCTTCCAGGTCTTGCCCGCCCCGGTCAATGCCCGCACCACGTTATCTTGAGTCATGGGTCCGGGGTATAAATCGCCGAGGGCACCGGTTACAGAAGTTCCATCGCCCGCGGTCAACTCGAAATAATTCGGCAAAGAGGGATGGGCGTTGGCATAATACTGGGTCGCCAGTCCATATGAAACGGCGAGACCATTGAGATAAGGCATGCCGCTGTTTCCAACCACCTCAGGATAGCTATGATTCTCTTCCACCACGACGAAAACATGTGTGACTGCGGGCACGGTTCCCCCGGTACTGGTGGTCATGGTCGAGGACGAAGCGCCGCCCCCGCACGCACTCTCGAGAAACGTAAGTCCGAGGACGAGGAATAAACTCCAGAAATACGACTTCATTGATGAACAACCTCCCTATAAAACCCTCGTTTTAGAATCGCCAGTCTCCCCTCCAGTTGCACGGGAAACGGCTCTTTCTGCCTCCGGACCTGGGCCCTTTCTTAAGACCCAGTCTCGCTGCCTAAAGGCGTGTCAAATTAACCCAGATCGAGTAAAAAAATCCTTGCCAGCACTGCAAATTTTGGTCGTCGCTAAACTGCGGGTGTAGAATCAGTTTGTAGGGAACCGGAAATCTTCGCGGAATCTCTTCCGCGATCCGAGGCCTGAGCATGAATGTCCACATCATTTATAGAGATCGCAAAACTCCTGACATTGAAAAAGACATCAACCACTTGGTCGACAAGCTGCGCAAACGGCTGCAGGTTTTTCGCCCAGAGCTGGTGCATCTACGGGGGGTAGTGGAGCAAAACTCGCCGCGTGAGGGAACCACTGTATCCCTGAACTTGCGCCTGCCTTCCGGGCAGATGGCAGTTCAGAAGTCCGCCGCCAGCGCCGCGTCAGCCGTGAAAGCCGCCTTTGACGACCTGCTGCAGCAGATCAGCAAACACAAAGACCTGTTGCGGAACTCGCATAAATGGCAGCGCCGCAGAGTGGCGGATTTCCGTGCTCCGTCGCAGGTTGCTTTCGAAGACACAGTGGCGGCGGTGCGGGTACCCACCGCCTCCTCCGATGACATTCGCACTTATGTAAATGCCAGTCTCAGCCGCCTGGAACGCTTCGTCGAGCGCGAACTCTATTTCCGGGAAACGGCCGAGGAGATCACTCCCGACTCCGTGACCAAAGAAGAAGTCATTGACGAAGCGATTGCCCGCGCTTTGAGCAATGGAAGCAGCGGAGGCGAGAAGCCGGAAAGCTTGGCTCTGGAACCATGGCTGTATCGCCTGGCGCTCCGCGCAATCGATGACCTGTCAGTCCGCAGTCCGGAGAGCCTGCTCTCGGTCCATCTGGAGGACTCCGCCCGCCGTCCGAACGTCCGCGCCAGCGATGAGCCGGAACTTCAATTCCATCAGCCGGATGAAACTCTAACGGGAGAAAACGTGATTGCAGACCGGCGCGCGTCTACACCGGAAGATATCGCCTCCTCGGACGAAATGGTTACGCTGGTGCAATTCGCGCTCGAAGGCGCCAGCCGCCCTGATCGCGAAGCCTTTATCCTGCACGCGATCGAGGGATTCTCGCTGGATGAAATTGGCGTCATCACCGACCGTAAGCCGGATGACGTGCGATCCTCGATCGAGTTGGCGCGTGAACATTTGCGGCACTTGGCCCCGCTCGCCAAGCGCTTTAAGGCAAAGCCAGACCGGATGGTGCAGGCATCCGCAAAAGGTTGAAAGTATCGAACAGCACTCAGGAGAATCGTAATGATTACCCGAGAAGAAATCCGTGAGCTCGCTCAATTTCGTACTAACGGAACCGACGGCTGGGCTCTGAGCTTTTATTTTGAACCTCCTACTCCGCAGAATAAGTCGCATCGCGAAGAGACTATTCTGGCCAAGGATCTGGTTCGCAAAGCCCTGCGTGAGGCTGAGAAGAACAGCAAGAACGGCAGCACCCGCGCCGATTTGAATCGCATCCTCGAACTGGCAGAGAACCTGCACGGCAATCAAGCCCGGGCCCGGGCAGTGTTTGCCTGCGGCAGCCACAATTTCTGGCGCGAGTTCGACCTGCCGTCGCAACTGCCGGGAACGCAGCTCTTCGTGAACCGCCAATTTCATTTGAAGCCGCTGGCTTTACTTCTAGGAGCGCAGCCGCGGCTTTCGGTCGCGCTCGTGGATCGCCAAAAGGCGCGCTTCTTCGATCTGCGGCTGGATGAACTAAAAGAACGGGAGGGAATGTTTCGCACGCCTCCGGCCCGTCAGGGCCGTAGCGATGGTTTCGCGGGATACGATGGCGGCCATGCCCAGCGCCGCATCGACGACGAAGCCCTGCATCACTTCAAAGGTGTAGCCGAGCACTTGAGCACAGCTCTGGAGAAGGGAATGTTCGAGAAGCTGATCATCGGCTGTCACGATACTACCTGGCACGAGCTCGAAGCCCAATTGCATCCCTATGTGAAACAGCGGCTGCTGGGCCACTTCCCCGCGGATCTGAGTCGAATCACGAATGACCAAATCCGGGAACAGGCAACCCGCATTCTGCGTGAGTCCCTCGAACAACGCTGCAAGGTTCTGGCCAAAGAAGCAGTCAGCCAGGCCAAGAGCAACGCCCGCGGAGTAACGGGCTTGCGTCGAGTGTTGCGCTCGCTGGAACTGGGCGAGGTGCAGACCTTGCTGATCGGCGACAAGTTTTCCCACCTCGCGGTCGAGTGCACCAATTGCGGCCACCTTGACGCACACTCGGTGCCCAAGTGCCCGGCATGCAGCCACGACACGCGCGAGATTGAAGACGTAACCGAAGCCATTATTCCCGCCGCCATTCGGCGCGACATTGAACTGTTCTATGTGAAAGACGACCCTGAGTTCGACCGCGCCGGCAATATCGCGGCCCTGCTACGCTTCCGCGCCGATCAGAGCAAAGGCGGAATGCGCGCCGCCTCCTGAATTCGCCAACACCCACGCGGGCGCCTCGTTCGGGCCCGGAGCACAGAGCCGCGCGGAGATGGTCTTGACTCTGTCGATTCGCGAACGATGCTCAAGTGGGAGGGCATGGTTTCAGCCGTGTCGCGAGGACCTCTAGACTCAGCGCCCCGCAAGGGTGCGGCCGCTGGCCACGATCAACGCTGAGCGACCAGCCACTGTTTTCATTTGCGGGGAGGCTGGCTGTTTTCCATGTAGTCTGCCAGGTGGGCGAGTTTTTCCGCCGCGATTCGCAGCGCTTTCGTGGAGTGCTGGCGAACCGACGGCAGCACCTCGTCGTTCAGATACGCGATCAACTCTGCCGCTTCTTTCTCCACCGTGGTGGCGGCTTCGGAAACCGATTTGTTGATACGCGCGGATGCTTCTTCCACCTTGCGGTTGAAGTCGTTCATAGAACTCCTTCGATTCTTGCGGATAATAGGCTCAGCCATTATTTCCTGCTTGCCAGCGAAGGTCAACGGGAGACATCCTGGGTCGAGACGCGGAGTGCGACCAAGTTTAGCGAGGGAGTCACTGCCTCGAGTCAAGCTGTGCTGTCAAATGCCATGCAAGACCCTGCGATGGCAACCCGCAGGCTGTGGTATTAAAGTGGCAAGGCTGAAAGCCCTAATCGATGAGCTCACAACCAAGCACTTTGGATGCGGATGCCACTGCTAAAAGACAGCGCTTTGGGCGCTTACTGTTGCATTGGTATGACCGGCAGAAGCGTGATTTGCCCTGGCGGAAGGATCGCGATCCATATCGCGTCTGGCTGTCGGAAATCATGCTGCAACAGACGCGGGTGAACGCGGTCAAGGATCACTATCAGAGATTCTTGCGCCGCTTTCCGACCGTCCAAAGATTGGCTCGCGCGAGAGAATCGACGGTGCTAGCAGCTTGGAGCGGTCTGGGATATTACCGGCGCGCCCGCATGCTGCATGCGGCGGCGAGGAAGATTGTGAAGGAGCACGGAGGTAAATTTCCGGCGAGTGCGGCGGCCCTGCGTGCTTTGCCGGGGATCGGCCGCTACACTGCGGCAGCGATTGCCAGCATTGCTTTCGGCCAATCTGTGGCCGTGGTAGATGGAAACGTGGAGCGTGTGTTGCAGCGCGTGCAAGGGAGAAATCTTGCTGGCGTCGGTTTGTGGCGGACCGCGGAAGCATTGCTGGATCGGCGGCGTCCCGGTGACTTCAACCAGGCCATGATGGAATTGGGTGCAACCCTGTGCCTTCCGCGACAGCCTCAGTGTTTGCTATGCCCGGTCTCCGATCTGTGCGCAACTCGCGGTGAGCTGCACAAACCGCAAAAGGGAATTCGCCAAACCAAACGAGAAATCCATTACGCCTTCGCTTGCCGGGATAGTTCGGTATTCCTGGTCCAGCGCTCGAAGACGGAGAAGCTGATGCCGGGCATGTGGGAGTTTCCCGAGATCATTGGCACAAACGGCACAACCGCCGCGTGGCTTACGCTCCGCCACTCCATCACCGTCACCGACTATGTGGTCCGCGTCCTGCGAAGCCCGGTTCCGGAGGGCCGACCTGGGCGTTGGGTGCCGAAATCCCTGGTCACGACTTTACCTTTGACCGGCTTGGCGCGGAAGATCCTGCGCGCGGCCAAAATCATCTAAACTGTCAGTATCGGTGAAGTGGTTTCGTAGCATCTTCGGAGGAAAGAATATGGCTGCACTGACCGCGGGAACAGCTGCGCCGGATTTCAAGCTGCAAACCATGGATGGCAAGCAGTTCTCCTTGCGCGATGCGCTTACGCGCGGACCTGTAGTGGCAGCGTTTTTCAAAGTCTCCTGTCCAGTGTGTCAATATGCCTTCCCATTTCTTGAGCGAATTTACAAAGTCCACGGTGGAAAGAATGTGAGCATCGTCGGAATCTCGCAGAACGACAAGAAAGATACGGCCGCGTTTGCGAAAGAGTTTGGGGTGACTTTCCCGATTCTATTGGACGACATGAAAACCTATCCGGTTTCGAACGCCTACGGTCTGACCAATGTGCCCACGATCTTCTGGATTGCACAGCACGGAGAGATTGAAATCTCCAGCGTGGGATGGGAACGGAAAGAGGTCGAAGAAATTAACCGCAGGGCAGCGGAGATCAACGGCGCAGGACCGAAGCCAGTATTTCGAGGCGATGAGGAAATCCCCGACTACCGTCCGGGTTGAGGGTCGAAAAACTAACCCGCGGTCGCGGGACGAGAAAATGAATTATTTCTGCGTAGCTGGTTTGTGGGCTGCGTAATCACTTGCGCCCAAAAGGTGCAGAGAGACGTAGGGTTCATCGCCTACCACCCAGCTGTCGTGCCCGGGAGCGATATAAAAAACGTCTCCGGCTTTCATTTCGATCACCCGGCCGTCGTCCATAGCGGCGGTTGCCCGCCCGGAGACAACCATGCCGACATGCTCGACATCGCAACTTTTCTTTCCCAGGGAAGGTCCGACGTGCTCGGACCATTTCCAGCCTGGCGAATATGTCGCACGTCCAATTGTCATCCCTGCGATGTGGATCAGTTCGAATCTACCCTTTTCGAAGTTTCGCACTTCATCCGGCTTCTCGAATCTCTTCAAAATCACCTCAAGCATGCTTTCCCCCCTCTCGAACCGCCGCTAACGCTTGGGGCGGGTTCTGTCGCCGGGATGGTTTGATTGCATTGATCACGGAGTACGAAACGATTAGGGAATTTCCTAATCAGAATATCACTTTGACAAAGAACGGTGACCAAATGCTCGGACCTCCGTAAGAACCTAAACGCGGCACTGTCCACGCTTACTTCTTCGCGGTCGGCGGCAACACGCCGTTCAGGCGCAGATCGGTCGCGGCGGCGCCGAAGCCTGTTGCATGAGAATAGCGGGCGAGAGAGGTACGGAAGGAATCTATGTTGGCGGTCATGTAACGCCGATCGCTGAGGGCGTCATGACACTGCGTCATGTGTGAGATTTTCCCGTATAACATATTGCGGCACCACGCACTGTGGCGCTGAAATGCCCTGCGGAGCTTTGCTCCGCCTGGACCCTTCGACTCCGCTCAGGGCAAGCTCGCGAGGCGCCCCTCCCCACACGAGCAATGCGCGGCCCCCAATTTCAGCCACGCGGGAGTTAAAGTTACTTGGCGACGGCTGGGGGCTGGGTGCTGGCGGAGGATTTCTGGATTTCGGCCAGGCCCTTTTTGCCGAGGTCGATGTCGTCCGGTTGTTTCGCCTGGTTGAGAAATAGTTGCATGTGTTCGGAGGCTGCCTGGTAGTTCTGTTTCTGCACGAAAATCATAGCGAGTAAGTATTGCAGTCTTGGAATCTGATGGGCTTCATCCACCCGGACTCCCTGCAGCGCGCTTTTTTCCGCGTCATCAAAATTCTTCAGGTTGTAATTGGCCGCCGCATTTTCGTAATAGGCATCAGGGAAATTTACCGGATTCAAGCTGACCAGCTTGCTGGTGATCTCAACGACGTTCTTCCAGTCGCGAGCCTGCATGGCTAACTGCGCCAATCCATCGTACGGGTTGACGTATTTGGCATCGGCGACGACGGACTGTTCGAAAGACTGCTTCGCCGACGCCACGTCATTCTTCCGTAACTGCAAGCGCCCCAGTTGATACCAGGCCGTGGCATATCGAGGGTAAATCTGCACTGCCCTCTCGAATGATCTCTGGGCGTCATCCCACTTACTCTTTTTCGCCTGTTCAAGGCCCTTTTCGAAAGCCTTTTTGGCCGGGGCGGGAGCCAGGGCACTGGTCACACTAATGCTGGTGCCTTCGACGTGGGCCAAGCGGTGCAGCGGGACACGACCCACATCGATATTGTTCAACTGGCCGAGCCGATTGTTAAGTTCGACCGCTTGAGAAGAGAAACCCGCCAGTTCGGCCTGGACTTGGCAATCCTGCAGATCCAGTGCAGACTGCATACCCGCCCTCAAGGTTACGTCGGAACTGCTGGCATCACTAATTGCAGCTACGGCACCCTGCGTAGGATCCCCGAAACGAAAACTGAAGTTGCCATGCACATCGCTGTAAGTTTCGCTGTGTCTCCGGCCGCGGCAGAGGGTCTGAATCATCGCCGGCTCAGTCAGTTCGGTGCCGTCATCGAGGACTACTTTGCCGGAAACGAAAACGGTGGAAAGGGTAGGCACTGGGGCGGTTGGGGGGAAGTTCGTGTTTGCATTCGCGCCCAGGGAGCCCACGGACGGCTTGCCTCCTCCGGCGCGTTGGGCGAAAGCCGAAGCGCTCAAGACGAGGATGAAAAGGGCATAACGAAAAAGCGGGGTCCTCATGACGAAATCTCCCCCACACTGCTAGCGAGTATATCGCCTTTGGCAAGCGGTCGAGAGACTTATGTCAGGTAGCTCAAAAATTTTACAAATGGAAGTGCCAAAACTGGCCGGTTGACTATGGACTAACGAAATGCCCAGGAAAACGGTGAGAATCGCAGCCGCAGGTTGAGGCGATCATCGATCGGGGAAGCGAATGCGCTGGCGCCTGGAGGTACTAAAGTTTTCTGGCTTCGGGACGATGTCGTTAAGAGATGAGCGTTCCTGGTCGGGGAATAGGAAACTGGGTGCTGTGAAGGAATGACGTTCTAGGGAGTGCCTTTGTGAAGGTCCTAATCGCTGAAGACGAACCGCTTTTTCGCAAACTTCTGGTGAAATTGCTATCCAGTGAATTTGAGCTGACCGTCACCGAGGACGGTACTACGGCCCTGGCGCGCCTGCGAGAGGAAAACGGGCCGGTTCTAGCGATCCTCGACTGGGTGATGCCGGGAATGACGGGGCTTGAAGTGTGCCGGCAACTACGAGCCCATCGGCGGACCGCTGGCATTTACATAATTTTGCTCACGGCAAGAAACAGCGCCGCCGACATTATTGCCGGACTTCGAGCTGGCGCTGATGACTATGTGACCAAACCCGTGCAAACGGAGGAGCTTCGCGCACGGGTGCAGCTCGGCTGCCGGATCATCGAACTGCGAGCCGCCCTCAAAACTGAGATGGGGGCGCTCGCAGTGGCGCTCGCCCGCGAGAAGCTGCTGCTAAAGCGGCTAGCGTTGATGTCAGAGCGCCCGCCGCGGAAAGAACCGAGAAAGGGAAACGATTCGGTCGTCTGAGATCCAAAAGTGTCGTAACGCCTGCCGAAGCTCCGATCATTTTTTAGTGTCGCAGTAATCCGAAAACGGTGACATTGTTGGTCGTTCCAACGTAGACTTTTCCGTTGACGATCGTCGGTGTGCCAAAATGGCTGGCGGTTCCAAATTGATCTCGATTTCCCGCCTGATTGGAATTGTAGAGTTCGTTGGCCAAATTCGTAGCATCGTAAGCATGCAGCACGTCGTTGGGATCACTGTGCTCGATCACCCAGACGATGCCGTTGCTGGAGACGTTGGCGGAAACGCTTGGCGTGGTGCCCGGATAAGTGAACGAAGCTGCGCTTTTCGAATGTGGGGACATAGAGAGTTTGGCATGCGAAAACTGGAATTGCAGCAGGTTGTTTCCCACCGGCCCGAAGTAGATACTCCCATTGAAATAGGCCGACGTGCTCCATAGGCCGTTTCCGAGAACTCCGTCGATCTCCTGATAAATGGCATTGTCGTTGTTGGGGTTGAATTTTCCCATGTTCGTGCGATCCACGATGTAAATGTTCTGGTCCTTACCCGCCCCAATCGCCAAGTACCGGACCTTTCCATTGATATCCTTCATGGGCGGCAGCACCAGGGCGCCTCCGGAACCCAGGTCTTCATCATCGTCCGATTCTGAAACTGTGTCGTACATATTGAAATAGTCAACCACGCGAAGTTTGTTGTTCGTGGTGGATACTTTGATGAAACCGTTTCCAAAATCTCCCTTCTTGGGGAAACCTTTCTGGTTCAGAGTGGTGTCAAAGGTGCCGTTGGCATCGAGGAAGAAAAGATTCTGCCCGTCAGAGGCGATGCCAGCGCCGCTTTGCCAGATTGATCCCTCACTGCCATTGGGCGTCACGTCCAACACGCCGGTCTGCGCCAGCGTACTCTCACTGTAACCGATCAGCCATCCCGTATAAGGCCGTTGATCACAGTGGGAGGTCCATCCGGTATAGATCACATGGTTTAGAAGTAGCAGTCCCTGCCGCTCGGCGTACTGGCCGGGATCAAAAATGACGAATCCGTTGTGGCTGTTGTCGCCGGTGCCCGGGTATTTCGCCTGAACCGCGAGCGGGCCGCCGAATTCTTCCGCTCCAGTGGTTATGTCCAGAGCGTGAATACGCTGGAAATACTTCGAGGAGTTCTTGCTGGTTGCGACCACATAGATGGTGCCGTGCGGGCCGCTCGCGCGGTCGATGACCGGGGTGGAAGTTACACCGATCTGCGGACTGATCTGGCCGCAGCCATGATCATCCGAAGGGGACTCGCCGGATCGCAAAACGGAAACATGCCACAACAAAGCACCGTTGTCAGCGTCGAAGGCGTACACGCTGTCGTTCTCCGTAACCGTGTACACGACATTGTGCGTTCCCTTGCCTGGAATGGAGACGGCTGAAAGATACAGGGGTTGAGCGTCGATGATCCCGTCTACCGAGAACGTAAACAGCTTTCCAAAGTGCGAGGAGTTGACGTTGCTGGTAGTCAAAATCGTCTCTTGCAGGTTGTGA
>Ga0187819_10001992_pt1 | contig 10689 bp, 8 predicted proteins | sample NC_wetland_sal_i_15_FD_132411 | JGI IMG/M metagenome (GOLD analysis project Ga0187819, IMG submission 132411) | Wetland sediment microbial communities from Neuse River Estuary, North Carolina, USA - SO4_4 | ecosystem: Environmental > Aquatic > Freshwater > Wetlands > Sediment | place: USA: North...
AACCCCCGCCAGCAGCCCACCCGCACGCGCCGAAGATTTCACGCAACGCGACCATCCCCCGATGAGTACGGCTGTAAAACCGTCGTCTCTTACCTTGCCAGCAAACTGATGATGCGCCGGGCTCGTCACACCCCGCCGAGCTGGAGGATGGGCTGCGCACTGGAATGGCTGATATGGGCGCCGTGCGTGACACCTGCACCCGACAGTTCCCGAGCGCCGAGTCGGCGATCCGTCGCTGGGACTGGATCGCACTCTGACTACGTTACGTGATCAACCCTGCGCGACGGTTCACGACCAATAACCCGCCGTTAGCCCTTGGTACCGCTGGCGCGGCGCCGGACCAGCGTGTAACTGCCACATCAGCCTCAGTAGCATCCGCCGCACCTATTTGCGGGTCAGGCGTTCGGCCACGATCTTGGCGAGCTCGGCGTTGACGGTCGGGTCGGTGTCGACCAGCCACTGAAAGTCCTCGCTGGTCAATCTGAGGAGCCGGCCGGGTTCGGCGCACGTGACGGTGGCCAGACGAGCGTAGCCGTAGCCGCCTCCCCAGTCGCGGGCGGCGAGTTCGCCGAAGTGGTCGCCGGGGCCGAGGGTGCTGATCGGCCGGGCGTCGATGAAGACGTCGTAGCGACCGGATACGACGATGTAGAAGGACCGGTCGGAATCCCACTGGCGGATGACCTCCTCCCCGGCGGCTACGTCGACATAGACGCCGCGGGCCCGGACGGCCCGGATGGTTGAGCCGGGCGCGCCGGAGAGCAGGGAGACGGCGCGCAGCATGTCATCGTCCTCGGCCAGGACGCTGGCTCTGGGATCGGTGTAGGCAGCGCCGCTGCCCGGCTCGGCCGGTGGGGCGGGTGTTCCGGCGAAGTGCTCGATGACTCGCCGTACCTGCTGTTCGGAGCTGGTCGGGTTGAGGATGCACATCCGGACGGCGTGGCGGCCGGCCAGGCGGGTGGTGGAGACGAAGGCGCCGCTGCGCTCGAGCTCGCCGGCGAGGGCTAGGCCGCGGCGTTCGGTCTCGGCCTCGTCGCAGCCGGGCCATTCCCGGCGGAAGCAGACGATCCCCAGCGTCGCCGGGGCCATGAGGGTCAGTTCGGCCTGGCTGCGGATCAGTGCCTCCGCGAGCTCCGCCAGCTCGATATTGCGCTGGATAGCGGTGCGGAAGGCGTCCAGGCCGAAGGTGTGCACGGTGACCCATACCTTGAGGGCGCGGAAGCCCCGGGACAGCTGCAGGCCCCGGTCGGCGAAGTTGACCTCGCCGGCACCGCGCGTGGCCTCGCTGTCCAGGTAGTCGGGGTGGATGGCGAACGTGCGCTCCAGCAGGGCGCCGTCGCGGATTAGCACGCTGCCGCACTCCAGGGGCTGAAAAAGCCACTTGTGCGGGTCCAGGGTCACCGAGTCGGCGCGATCGATGCCGGCCAGCACCGCCCGTCCCTTCGGGGTCAGCGCGGCGAAGCCGCCGTAGGCCGCATCGACGTGCAGCCATAGTCGTTCTCTGGCGCAGACATCGGCTAGATCCGCGAGGGGATCGACGGCGCCGGTGTTGGTCGATCCTGCGCTGGCGCACAAGGCGAACGGGACAATCCGCCTACCGCAGCCAGTTCCCGCTGGAACCGGACATGTTCCCGGAGTTCCTGCTACAGGAGATGTTCGGCTGCGAATATTTCGTGGCCTCCCCTCCTGATCGGCCTGCTCAGCTGGACGAGATGCCTCCGGGGGCCCGTGCTTGACCCAGCGCTGAGCGCGTCGCCACCAGCTCAATAGCTGGGCTGGCGGCGGCGATGACCCGGGCAAAGGACGCCCAGCAAGACATCCTTAGGGTTGGACGTGCGGCTCTGGGCTGCCCGGTCATTGACGTCTAGGTTTGTAGCAGATGACTGACACCGACAAAGACGAGACGCTGTGGCCTTACGTGCCCGCAGTTGTGATCGATTGGCTGTTGGATAGCCCGGAGGCCAGCTACCGCACGGTGCAGGGCACTCTGAGCTTCATCGACATCTCCGGGTTCACCCAACTGACCGAGCGGCTCGCCCAGGCGGGCAAGGTCGGGGCCGAGGAGATGAACCAGATCCTCGACGCGGTCTTCACCGGCCTGCTCGATGTCGCGTGGGGCTACGGCGCCGATCTGATCAAGTGGGGCGGCGATGCGGTACTGCTGCTCTTCCAGGGCGAAGGGCACGCGGCCGCGGCGTGCGCCGCTGCGTACGAGATGCGCAGCTCACTGCGGCGGGTCGGCCGGGTGACCGGCACCGCGGGTTCGGCCACGCTGCGGATGTCCGCCGGCCTGCACAGCGGTCAGGTCATGTTCTTCTTGGTGGGCAGCAGGCACCAGGAACTGATCGTCACCGGCCCGGCGGCCACCCAGACGGCCGTAATGGAGGCGGCCGCTGAGGCGGGCCAGGTGGCGATCAGCCCCAGCACCGCCGCCCACCTCGGTCCTGGCCTGGCGGGCGCGGTCAAGGGCCCGGGGTACCTACTGGCTGCCGCCCCAAGGGTGCCGCCGCGTCCGGCCCGCAACATCCGCGATATCACCGGCCTCGACCTGGGACGCTACCTGCCTCCGCCGACGGTGGAGAACCTGCTGGCCGGCGGCCATGAAGGCGAGCACCGCAGGGTGTCCATCGCGTTCGTGGAGTTCTCCGGCACCGATCAGCTCTTGGCCGCCGGCGGCCCGGAAGCGGTGGCCGCCGCCCTGCAGCACGTCGTAGTCGCCGCCCAGGAGGCGGCCCACGCCAACTACGTGACGTTCCTCGGGACAGACATCAGCGCCGACGGCGGCAAGATCATGCTCGTGGCCGGCGCGCCGCGCAGCGCTCGCCGCGATGAGACGCATCTGCTGCAGGCTGTGCGTGCCGTCCTGGCCCGACCGGGTGCGCTGACGCTGCGGGCGGGCGCGCACGCCGGCCGCGCGTTCGCCGGCGACCTCGGGCCGGAATACTGGCGCACCTACTCGGTGTGGGGGGACGCGGTCAACCTGGCCGCGCGGCTGATGGCGCGCGCGGCGCCCGGCCAGCTGCTGGCCACTGCGGAAATCCTCGACCGGTCTACGAGGATGTTCGCCTTCAGCTCCCTGCCGCCATTCCAAGTCAAGGGCAAGGCCGAGCCGGTGCATGCCTTTGACGTGGGTGCCCCGCTGCCGAACCGACCTGCCCCGGTCCAGTCCGCCGCCCGGCTCGCGGGCCGGGATGCGGAGGTCGCGGCGTTGCGGGAGGCGCTCGACTCGCTGCGCCGCGGTCGCGGCCGGGTGGTCGAGCTGGTTGGCGAGCCCGGCATCGGCAAGTCACGGCTGCTCGCCGAGCTGCTGGCCATGGCCGATCAGGAGCGCCGCCTCGTGCTGCGCTGCGACGCATACGCCACGGCCATCCCGTACGGGGTGGCCGACATGCTGCTGCGGGATCTGCTCAGCGTGCCCGCCGAGGCCGAGCCGCAGGCCGCGGCCGCCGCGCTGTCCAGAGTCGTGGCCGAGCAGGCGCCGCAGGTGGAGAAGTGGCTGCCGCTGCTGGCCACCGTGGTGGGTGCCGAACTGCCACCGACGCCCGAGGTCGACCAGCTGGAAAACGCCTTCCGCAGGCCGCGTCTCGAGCGGGCCGTGACCGAGCTGGTGGGCGCAATCCTCCGGCACCCGACGGTGCTCGCCGTGGAAGACGTGCAGCTCGCCGACGAGGCTTCCGTCGGCGTGTTGAGCCGGCTGCTTGAGGAGGTACCCGGCCGACCATGGCTCGTGGTGATCACCGGGCGCGCACCGAAACCACTACACCCGCCAGACAGCGCCGATCTGCTGCGGCTGGAGCTCGGCCCGCTGCCAGCGTCCGCAGCCGAGATCTTGCTGCACGACGCGACCAGGCGGTCGCCGCTCGCCCCGCACCAGCTCGCCGCGATCACCGAGCGCGGGGCGGGCAACCCGCTGTTCCTGCGCGAGCTGGCCGCCGTGGCGGGGCGGGGCGGGGACGGCAGGTTGCTGCCAGAGTCGGTCGAGGACGTGATCGGCGCGCAGATCGACCTGCTTGCCCCGATCGACAAGTCCACCCTCCGGGCCGCGGCGGTAGCGGGGATGTGGTTCGAGGAGGATCTGCTCGCCGAGGTACTCGGCCGGCCGCTGGACGCCGGGGTGTGGGAGCGTCTACGGGACTTCGTGTCACCGGAGGCGCCCGGCACGTTCAGGTTCCGGCACGAGCTGCTCCGTGACGCGGCTTACGAGGGGCTGCCGTACGCTCGCCGGAGGCAACTGCACGCACAGCTTGCCGATGCCCTAGAGCGCCGTGCCGCCGGAACGCCGCAGGCCGAGGCGGCTCAGCTCTCGCTGCACTACTTCCACGCTCAGCGCTACCCGGCCGCCAGCTACTACGCGCGTATCGCCGCCGAGCGGGCCGCCGCCGCTTACGCCAACGCGGATGCGGCCGGGTTCCTGGCCACTGCGCTCGATGCCGGCAAGCGGGCGGGCCAGTCGCCAGCCGAGGTATTTAGGCTGGCTGAGGCACTGGGGGATGTCCGCTACCGGCTCGGCGACTTTCATGCTGCGGCTCACGCGTTCGCCGAAGCCAGGAAGTCGATCGACGGCGACCCGGTGGCCTTCGCCCGGCTATGCGAGAAGACCGCGCTGGTCGTGGCGCGGACCAGCGGCGTTTCGTCGGCCCTGCGCTGGACCGCGCGCGGCCGGGAGGCGCTGGCCGGGCTGACCGACGCCGATGCCGAGCGACAGGATGCTGCGCTGCTTGCCACCCGTGCTCCGCTGCGCTACCGGCAGGGACGCTACGCTGAGGCGGCCGCAACCGCAATGGAGGCTATCGCCGTGGCCCAACGGTGCGGCGCCCGCGACGTGCTGGCTCGCGCTCTCTATCTCCTGGACGCTGCTGATGTGGCCCGCGGGCAGTACGGCGGCGAACCTTGGGCGGAACAGGCCCTCGCCATCTGGAAGGAACTTGGGAACCTGTCGTGGCAGGCTCAGGCACTCAACGTGCTTGGCAACCGGTCCTACTTCGAGGGTCGCTGGGACGACGCGCTCGGTTATTACCGCCAGGCTGAGGAGGCATTTGGGCGGGCCGGTGACCGGTGGAATGCGGCGATTACCGCGTGCAACACCGCGGAGATCCTTTCTAACCAGGGCCGCTACGACGAAGCAGATGACGCGGCTCGTCCCGCCGAGCGCGTATTGCGCGCCTCTGGCGCTCCGTCGGAGATGGCCTTCGTCGCTACCGTCCTCGGCAGAACAGCCGCACGGCGCGGCCAAGCCGAGGAGGCCCTCCGCCTGCTCGAGACCGCGCGTGCGGACTATCTCAAGGCCGGCGAGCAAACCGGGGTGGTGGCCACCGAGATCAGCATCGCCGAGGCATTGCTATACGCGGGTGAGGCAGAGGAGGCGCTCACCCAGGCCGACGACGTCGCAGCTAGCTCCCACGTGCGGCTGGGCGATGCGAGCGCCAGCACGCTCGCCCGGGTGCGCGGTTACGCCCTCGCGCTGGTCGGGCGCGCTGTCAGCGCGCAAGAGGCGATCGACGAGAGCCTGCGGGCCGCCCGTCAGCGAGGTGACCGGTACGACGAGGCTCTTTCCACCGACGCGCTCATCCGGCTGGCCGAGATCCGGGGCCAGTCGGCTGAACCGGACCTCGTCGCCAGTCGCGATGAGCTGTTCCGAGCGCTTGGCATCCGCGCCGGGCCGGCTCCTTGGCAGGACGCTTTCAGCAGCTAACCCCGGTTCGGTAACGGCCTGTGGCCGACAGGCCAGCGGCTGGCCCGGCTCTGGTCAGAATGAAATGTGCGGGTCCCCGCTCGGAGCGGAGATGGTAATGACCTCCACACCGGCCTTGGTCTTATGCCGCGACGTGATGCACGGCGACGGGCCGCCGGCCCAGCAGTCGGGAAGCAGTCCCTCGAATTCGCCGTTTACCGGGTTGAAGGCCGATGTGGTCCCGTCCTTGGTGATGAACGGCGTCGGTGAGCCCCAGCAGATGTTGAAATGCGCCGCGCCCGGGTTGGGAGCCTGCTGCACCAGGGACTTCGCCAGCATCATGGTGATCACCTTCGACCGGTTGGTGACCGTGAAGCTGACCACCCCGCCGATGGTGGTGCACGACAGGCTCGGGAAGCCGCCGCCGGTCCCGGTCAGCACATCGCTCGTAGACGCCGCGCTGGCCATCGCGGATCCGGAGGTACCGGCCGAACTGACCGTCTCGGTCTGGCAGACCTGGCCCGGCTGGCAGTGCACAAGCTGTGTAACAATGTTGAACGGCTGGGACGGGGAACTGGCCGCCCCCCAAATGGACGCCTGCAGCTCGAAGCCGAAACCGGCCGCGCTGAAGGTCAGGTCTGAGAACGTCGCGACGCCATTCACCGCGTCAACCGTGTTGCCGGTAGGCGGCGGCGCGTTGAGTACGTTGGTGCCGGGCGCATAGTTGAGGGTGACAGGCCCGTTGAAGCTGGTGATCAGATGTCCCACGGAATCCTCGACGTCGACCACCACGGCGGGGGACATCTCGGTCTGCACCTGTGTCGTCGTTGGCTGTACGGCAAACACGAGCGTGCTCGGGCTCCCACCAGCCAGCGCACCTGGTACCGCGAACATGAGCGTGACCGCCGCGGTGACTGTGATCAGCATGCTACGTACAAAGAGTCGCGTGGCAGACGGCATCCTGGCTCCTCCCGCAGAATCCGGCTGTATCCAGCCAGGACGCCGCGGGGGCGCCCTGGGATGGGTATGCCATCAACCTAACACCGCTCGCACTGGGCGCCTGAGCAACCGCGTCGTGTTCTGCGCGTGGGTACGGCCCGGTGTCATGCGGCTCGTCCGGCTCCGGCCCGGCGCGGATGTCAGGGCATGCGCTGGCCGCCCGTGACCGTACTCCTATTCGGCGCTGCCTCCATCAGGGTCGGCAGGCGTGTTTTCGATCAGCCGCTGGTCCACCAGCGCGTCGGCCGCGGCGCTGCTAATGCTGTTGCTGGCGACGGCGACGAGGAACGCGTCCCGTTCCAGGGCCAGGGTACGCAGCGGTTGGTCCGCCATGACCGTCGCTACTCGCGGGACGTCACGGAGCAACGCGATTTCCCCGAAGCAGTCGCCGACGCTGAGCGACGGCCCGGGCTTTCCCCCTATGTTCACTGTGGCTGATCCGGCGACAATCAGGTAGAACAGGTCGCCGGTCTCCCCCTCGCGCACCGCGGCCGTACCCGGCGCGAACTCATGCGGCTTAAGGTCGGTCGCGAGGAGTTCGATCACGGCCAGCGGCAGCGGCGCGAACATGGCCAGCCTCCTGAGTAGCTCTACCTCCTCACCGGGCGGGGGCATCGCCTTGTCGAGCCGCACGAAGCGCCTGACGTGGGCCAGGGCCAGGAAGGTCAGACCACCGCCGAGCAGGCCCAGGGTGCCGCGAACGCCCAGGGCGTGCAGGAGTACGGGCGCGGCGACGGCTCCGACGCCCAGCCCAGCCTGACACACGAACTCGATCGCACCGAGCAGTCGTCCGGCGCTATAAGCACCCGCGCACCGCGCGACCAGCGTGAAGGCCGCGACGTCTTCGATCGCGTTCCCCACCCCCACGACGACGAGGGCAAGGTAGGCCACGGCCGCGCTCGGGGTGAGAGCGAGCCACACCAGCGGCAGCCCCCACATCAGCAGGGCGGCCACGAAGGTCCGGCCCAGCCGGGTGATGTGCACGAGGGTCGCGGCGGCGACCCCGCCCACCAGGCCCCCAGCGCCGATGGCTGCCGTGAGCCAGCCGACGGCCGACTGGCCCAGCGCTAGCGTCTTCACCGCCAATACCGCGATGAGAACGACAAGCGCGCCACGGACGAACGTCTGCGCGAAAGCGAGAATCGCGACGCCACCAGGCGGAGCCACCCGGGCCAGCTCGGTAAGGCCGCCGGCCGCGTCCCGGGCCACCTGGACCACGCCCTTAGCGGCGGAGCGAGGCCTTTCCGGGACGACCAGGCCGCGTAGCGATAGGGTCGCCAGCCCGACGAATCCGGCCGCCAACGCCATCGGCAGCGGTGGGGCCGCGAAGATGAGCAGGCCGCCTGCGAGCAGCGGCCCGGCCAGCGCGCCAGAGTTCTCCAGCACCGCCGCTACCGCGTTCGCCGAGGTCAGCTCTACCGGGGTCCGAACCAGCCAGGGAAAGATCGCTACCTGCAGCGGCCGGTAAGTGCCCGCCAGCGACGAGCTGGCGGCGGCGAACGCGATCACGACGACCGGAGGCCAGTGCAGCGCCGCCGTCAGTGCCGTGAGGGCCAAGAGTACCGTCCGGAGCCCCGTGATCCGGCGTAGCAGCACACCCGTCCGGGTGCTGCCGGACACGCCTGCGATGCCCAGCGTCACAACCATGCTGAGCAGAGTGCGAGACGCGACGTACGCGGCCACCAGCGCAGCGCCGCCCTTGTCAAAGGAGTAGACCACGAGTGTGACCTGGCCGGCCAGCTCTCCGACGACCGAGGCGCCCCAGCCGAGCTCAAGCCGGCGCACGTCAGGAAGCTGGAGCACGTCACGGACGGTTCTTGACCGGCCCTTCCGCAACGTCCTCCCCCCATCGGTAAATCACCGAGGATGGAGCGGTTACCAGGTTGTCGCGGAGGCCGTGTAAGCCCGAGCTTGCCGCCCCATGTCGGCTGGCTCGCGCCCGGCCGGCTCCCGGATATCCATGTCTAAATCGACGTCCGTGTCAATCATTATGCTGGCGAATTTCGCCGAATACCAGCGCCGCCTTCGCCGCGCCAGCCTCCCCACGCTGACCCCATCGGGATCAGCCACGAACACATCTGCTGAGGTGGCTACTCGCTATCCACGCTGCCTACAATCTAGGTTACATCGTCACGGTCCGGAGTTGCTCGCCATGATCGATGACTGCCCCCAGGCACTTGGCAGCCACACGACTACCCGAATGCGCCATGGCCCGTGCCCGCCTCGCTGACCGCGACGGCTACGAGACCGCCGATGCAACGCTCGCCGCCATCGGCACCTCTTACTATCTCGCTCGCGGCCTGCTCGACCACGCCGGGTACCTCATTCGCCTCGGCGGCAACGAAGCCGCGGAGACGGCTATCAGCAAGGGCGCCGACATCGCCGGGCGCCCGCGCCGCCAGCTAATCCCGGACCGGAACGCCGACCTGACGCCCGCAGAACTGTGGATCGGGCTCCGATAGTGACGGTACCCGGCCCGGAGGGATCCTGCGCTCGACCTCAGCCACCCCGCGCCTGGAGTAAAAGTCCCGTCCGGCGAGACTGCGGTAGTGGACGATCCGCGCTGGGCAGCGGCATGACCACCGGCGGGCCCATCGTGGTCGTCGTCGGCGCATGCCCGTGCAGCGGCTTTGCACCGACACCACCTGCAGGGCTAACGATCAAAGGCCGCCCCAAGCACCCAGGACCGCCATGACCACGACCTGGCTTCCTGTGTCTGCATTCCAGGATCCCGACATATCGCTACACAGGGCTTTTGCGCGCCGGGCTGAAGTATGCAGGCTTGGCAGCCCGGTGTAGTCTGGCGCTGCACAAACTGCCGACCAGTCGCACATGCAACGGAGGGGCCCCTGATGAAGGTTCCAGGCGTCTTCTACAACGCCAAGTCCTTCAAGGACGTGCCGGCCGGCACCATAATCTTCGAGGAAGGCGCGAGCGGGGCCGAGATGTTCGGCATCGTGGAAGGCGAAGTGGACATGCGACTGCCCAATGGCGCGGTTCACAGGCTCGGCCCCGACGACACATTCGGTGAGATGGCGATCGTTGATACCTCACCGCGAAGCGCGACGGCTGTCGCGGTAACCGACACCAAACTAGCGGTGATCGATCGGCACAGGTTCCTCTTCCTCGTCCAAGAGACGCCGATGTTCGCGCTGCAGGTGATGTCGAGTCTCGCCGAGCGCCTTCGGGCGGCAAACAGTTCATGACCGCCTGCCTCACGCTGAGGCGGACCGCGGCAGGCAGCCAATGAGGAATTACCAGGAGTTCGGCGAGTTCGGGCCGTGTCCTGGGCACCTCGTCTTACCTATCCGTCCAGAAACGAATGGCGATCGGATTTACCACTGAGGTACGGCAGCTCACGGACTCACAGGCCAGCGCATAAGTTATCTTTCCCCGGCAGGGATTTCACCGGTCGAGTCAACTTGGGTTGCGTGTTGCGACTGGGTGCCTGAGGTGAGCGGCGCTTGGTGACGGGTTCTTGTCCGGGCGGCCGAGTTCGGCGGCCTCGATGCGGCATATCAGATGCTGGATGACCGGGCCCAAGAACTCGATGACCGAGCGGAACGCCGCAAGCGGCTGCAGCAGCAGCTCGACACGCCTGCTCAGCGCACCAGGGATCTCGATGCGCAGTGGACCGAACAAGTCGTTGCTCCGGGCAACGAGCTCGTAGCGACGGTAAACCATCAGCGCGACGCGCTCACTGACAGCATGGGACTGCTCGACATCCGCCGGACCGGGCCGCGGGGCGCAGCGCGTCGATCCCGCCGGCCCGCCACGCCCGCAGCCAGCGGTCGATGGTGCCGCGCGAGTGCCGGCGCATCGTCCCGTCCGGGTGCGCGTGCTGGCGCGCGGCGATCTGCCGCACGACCGCGCCCCGCTCGCCGCTAGTCAGCCTGGTGTTCGCGGCCTCGGCGATCACCGCCCACCGGTGGAGCGCGATCTCCTGCCGCATCTTCTCATCCATCACACCGGCACCTCCTGTTCCCGGCGCCGTGACGCCTGCGCGTCACGGGCTCCTGGGA
>Ga0187819_10001994_pt1 | contig 10684 bp, 10 predicted proteins | sample NC_wetland_sal_i_15_FD_132411 | JGI IMG/M metagenome (GOLD analysis project Ga0187819, IMG submission 132411) | Wetland sediment microbial communities from Neuse River Estuary, North Carolina, USA - SO4_4 | ecosystem: Environmental > Aquatic > Freshwater > Wetlands > Sediment | place: USA...
CACCTCAAACATCTCGCCAGCGAGCGTCTCTTCGTGCTCCTGGGTTGCGATCATCGATTCGAGCAGGACCCGGATCTGGGGCGCATCGATGGCGTCGACGACCAGTCTCAACCCCTGGCGGATAAACGGGTCCGATTGCTGCTCCGCCACCGGATCTAGAGCGAGCAGAAATTGGCGACGGGCAATCCTCAACCACTCCAAGATGTTTCGCACTAACTCCTGGCGATCGTCTTTGGGTGGGAAAAACACCCAAACCAGCATCCGCATGCCGCGGAGAAAAACGCTGGACGATGTCTGCAACAACACCGCGCCAACGGTACCGCCAACGACGATGATCGCCGCCGACGGCTGAAGCAAAGAGCCGAGGTCGCCCCCATCCAACATCATCGTCAGCACGATGCTGCCGAAGCCCATCGCGAGCCCGATCAAGGAGAGGAGATCCAACTCCTAATCTCCTGCCACTGGCTGCGATATGCCGGCTTCACTCCAGTCGGCGAGCGCGTTGCGCAGCATGAGCAATGCGCGACCGTGGGCCCGGCAGACAGTCGATTTGCTGAGGCCGAGGACCTTGCCAACCTCGTCCATGCTCAGCTCGTGCTCATAATATAGCGAAAGCACCAGCCGTTCTCGTTCCGGGAGCGATGCAATCGACCCGGTCAACGCAGCCAGCGCACGATTCTGGTGAAGGATCATTTCCTGGTTGTCGGCGGCGCACAGTGGTTCTTCGGCGCTGCCTTCGAAGTCATCCAGATGGAGCAGGCGTATCCCAGCCACCTCGGTCAGCACACGGTGATATTCGAAGAGCGGGATCCCCATTTCTTCGGCGATTTCCTCGTCATTGCCATCCCGCCCCGTACGCCGCTTGATGGTGCGCATGGCGCGTGCAGCGAACTTGGCGAGCCGCACGGTCCGAACCGGAGCCCATGTCTCGCGCCGTACCTCGTCGATCATCGCGTTAATGATTAATTTACGAAGGCGCGGGTCGCCAATCTGCGTAACCCCGCCCTGGCGCATAATCCGCAAGACCGCGATGAGACCTGCTTGGATCAGATCGTCGAGTTGCGCTGTCTCCGGCAGACGCGCTTTCAAGTGAGTCGCGATTCGCTTCACGATCGGCACGTATCGCGTGATTACCTCGGTCTCGTCCAGCTCCGAGCAATAGGCCGGTCTATATCCCGAATGTTCGTCGAGTGGGCGCAGTAGGCTGTCCGCTCCCCGCCCCGGGCCCGAGGGCGGCTCGACGGCTCTATCGTGGGCCACGTTCCACCGCCGCCCGTCCCAACAATTCCACGACTTTGATCCGCTTCTCGGACGGGATTTCCTGGTAGGAAAGGACCCAAATTCTCGGGCGAACGGTACACAGCAGGTGGGCGACGAGGTCACGGAGTTCCGGCCGCGTGACCAACCCCGCTACGGGCGTAACAGCTGCTAGCCGCGCAGCTCCTGCCGATGCGGCGGCGCGCAGCTCGCCTGCGAGGGCAGGCTCAATGGCAAACGCGCCTCGACCGGGCGACAGCCGCAACACGTCCTGCAGCAGTTTTTCGAGGTCGGGCTCGAGCGCCAACAGCTTGAGTTCGTCAACGGCGCCGAAGGCGTTCTGGACGATGAAACTGCCGAGCCTTATGCGTATCGCTTCAAGCAGCGCCCGCGGTTCTTGAGTTGCTCCCGCAGCCTCGAACAGCGCCGAAATAATGGTGCGCAGATCACGCAATGGGACGCGCTCCGCAAGCAGGCCGCACAATACATTGTGTACCGTGGTTAGGGGTAGGAGCTTGGGTGTCAGCTCTTCTACGAGCTTCGGCACCTGTTTGCTGAAAAAACCCAGAAGCCCGTCCAATTCGATTCGCCCGAACAGAGTCTCGATATTGTCCTCGGCGACGCGCTCGAAATGCGTGGCGATGATGACCGCTGCGTCGAAAACGGTATAGCCCGCAGCGCGAACCTGCTCCGCCATTGCCGGCATGATCCACTGGGCGGGCCGGCCAAATACGGGGTCGTGCGTCGGGATGCCTTGTATCTCGTCATTTTTGCTACCTGAGGGCATAGCCAGAAGCTTATCGGGATGCACCTCTCCGGCGGCCCGCTCCACCCCATAGACCAGAATTCGGTACCCTGTGGAACGGAGCTCCGGATTATCGCGGACGTGCACGACCGGAACGAGAAACCCAAATTCACGGGATACTTGCCGGCGCACCGCGCGCAGACGACGCAGGAGCCCGCCATCGCGCTCCTTACTGACTAGCCCGACAAGCCGATACCCGACTTGAATTTCCAGCGGCTGGACCAGCTCGACGACGCCGATGTCGATCTCTGTACCTTCCGTGGGCAGTGGCGGCGGCGCGGCCTTGCGCTGGGCCTCGCGATTCTGCTCGCGCCCGAGCCACCAGCCGCTCGACCCCAAGAGCGATGCAAAGATAAGGAACGGCAGATGCGGCATGCCTGGAATGATGCCAAATAGCCCGACGATGCCGGCGGCAAGCCACCATGCTTTGGGGAAAGCAGCAAGCTGGGAAATGACCTGATTGCCAATGTCGTGACCTGTCGAAACACGGCTAACGATCACACCTGCCGCCGAAGAGATGACAAGAGCCGGAATCTGCGCGACAAGTCCGTCGCCGATGGTCAGAAGCGTGTAGGTTTGACCGGCCTCGCCCAGGCTCAAGCCGTGCTGCCAAATTCCAATAACCAGGCCGCCGATCAGATTGATGAACAATATCAGAACTGCTGCGATGGCGTCGCCACGCACAAACTTGCTCGCGCCATCCATGGCGCCAAAGAAATCGGCCTCGTGAGAAACCTCTTGACGCCGGCGCATTGCCTCTTCCTGCTTGATCAGACCGGCATTGAGATCGGCGTCGATCGCCATTTGCTTGCCAGGCATGCCGTCGAGCACGAAGCGCGCTGCCACTTCGGCGATGCGTCCAGCGCCCTTCGTGATCACCATGAAGTTGATAATGACAAGGATCGCGAACACGGCGATGCCGACCGCGTAATTGCCGCCGACGACGAACGCACCGAAAGATTCGATAACTCGGCCCGCGGCCTCCGAGCCCAAATAACCGTCGAGCAATATTACCCGGGCCGCTGCAACATTCAGCGATAGACGCAGCAGGGTCGTAAGCAGCAGCAGCGTCGGAAATGCCGAAAAATCGGTCGGCTTCGCCGTGTACAGCGACGCCAGCAAGATCATCAGGCCAAAGCAGATATTGAAGGTGAAGAGAACGTCGAGGACGAAGGGCGGCAGTGGAACCACTACCATCGCCAGGATCAGAACGAAGGCGCTGGGTCCGGCCAGCGAAGGCAAATGCCGGCGCAGCCCGACGATGCCGGGTCGGACGGCCGCTTGGCTCGCCGGGTCACTCACTGCAACATCCGTGGCAGCCCCGTCAAGACAGCGACGGTGAATGACTCAAGCTGGCCGAGCAGCCATGACCCGAGCAGCGCCAGGGTCAATCCAGTGACGAAGAATTTCGGGACGAAGCTGAGGGTTGGCTCGTTGATTTGAGTGGCCGCAAGGAAGACACTGACGAGGATGCCGATGACCAGGATCACCGTCAGTATCGGACCGGCAACGTACAATATCGTGAGCAGAGCCCCTTGGCTCGCCTCGGACAGCTCTGCCATCCGTCATTTCCTAGCCAAGGCGTTTGACCCGGTCCGCCTGGCTGGCGACCTCGACGAAGCGCAAACCAAGCCGCTCCTCGTTGATGACGACAACCTCGCCGCGTCCGATCAGAACGCCGTTGACACGGACATCCAAAGGTGCCCCGGGGCTGCGGTCGAGCTCGATCATAGAACCGCGCCCGAGGTTCACCACCTCGCGAATGGGAATCTCCGTTCGTCCCAGTTCGACGGAGAGGCGCACAGGAATGTCGAACACGAGGTCCAGCCGCCCGGCTTCTGTAGTCGTCCCGCTGGCCTGCGCGGCGCTCTCCTCCACCGCGGCGCGAAAGCTGTCTTGCGGTTCGAGGGTCTCGAACGGCGACCGCTCGTCACCGGATGCCGCCCCCGTCGCGCTCGACCGCGGAGCGACGGCCGAGGGGGGATCATCGCTCATCGTTGCAACCATTCCTTGTTTCGTTCGACTGCGGCGGCACTAGGACGTCGGCTGTCGACACCAGGCGCTCCTCTATCCTCACCCCAATTCGGCTGCCATGTCTGCCCCAGCGGCCGCGAAACAACGGCAAACCATTAGCCTCGACGGCTACCTCTTCAGGGCGCTCAATCTCGAAAACGCTGCCCAGTCGCAGCCCCAACAGATCGCGCACGGTAAGCTCGATCTTGGCGAGCTCGACGCTGAGCGTCATCGTCGCCTGTCCAACCCCAGTCATCAGGGTCTGGTACCAGCTTAGATCGTGATCGACGGCCTGCTTGACGACGCCGTTCATCAATCGATCATGAAGCGGCTCTAGCATCGCGTAGGGAATGCAGATGGTAAGCTTGCCGCCGCCGTTACCCACCTTCACGTCAAAAGTGCTTACGATGATCCACTCGCCCGAGGTTGCAATCCCGGCGAATTGAGGATTGATCTCGTGACGCACGATTTCCGGCGAGAGGATTTCAATCGGTTGCCAAGCAGTTGCGAACTGCTCAAGCGCCGTCTCCATCACGCGACGCATGGTCTTCTGCTGAAACGAAGAAAATTCCCGATTGGCGATCGCGACGGGAAACCGCCCGTCGCCGCCGAACCGTCCTTCGACAATCCAACTGACCAGGTGGGCGTCGGCAACGAACAGCATCGTCCCGCGCAATGGCCTTGGGTTGACGAGCGTCAGGTAGCTCGGTAGCTCAAACCGCTCGATGACGTCGCCGTGCCTGACCAGCTGTATGACAATGGGTGGCGCCACCTCGACCAGAGGGCGGAGAAACTGCAGCAATTCGGCACGGAGATATTGGGAAAATCGGTCGTTGATCATCTCGAGCGTCGGCATCCACGCGCGCGAAGGTCGATGCTCATTGAAGAAAATGTAGGGGCGAACGGACACCGCTCGGTCCAACTGATCAGACAAAGATGCTCACCCCGGAAACGGCTGACAGCGGTGCGGAACCGTGGGATTGTTTGAAGCTCGGCTGGTTGTCACCGGCCCGCTGCTGGGGCAGAGTCGAGCTTTCGTCCTGTTCTGCGGGCCCCCACGCGTCGGCACCGACCCACGCGCCGGTCAAACTGTACCCGGCATTCCCGAGATTGATTTGAAGTTGACCGATAGCCTGGTTGATCGCCTGCTGAACCTGTAGCTGTGGCGAGCCGAACCATGCCGAGACCTCGCGGCCATTCACGAGGATGCGCAAGGTCAAATCCCCCAGTTCCGGCGGATGCAGCTCCAAAACCACCTCGTGGCCTCCGCCGGTGATTAATCCGGTCAGCTGATAGGACAGCTGATCCGCCAGACCGGCCGACAAAGAAGACGAACCAGAGTCGGACAATCCCTCTAGCTTCAGCCCGATCAGCGGCACGCTTCCGCCAGTTGTGCTCGCCGCAAGCGCCGCCTGACCCTCTGACATGGCGACATGCGAGGCTTCTCTATCTCCAGGAGCGGAGCGCTGTGGTGCCGCACCGGGATCTCCACTGGAACCCAGGAATGCTCGATCGACGAATGTCGGAACGAGAGCACCGGGATCGCGATCGATTTCCTGCCATCCGGCCTCTCCTAAGCTGAGTTTGAAGCTGTGCGGGTGCGCCTCGTTCACGACGAGATCGAAGCTTTGGTTCTCAGCAAGTGAAATGCTGGGCCCGGATTGAGAGAGAGTGTCCTGTTCCTGCGCTGACCTCTGCCAACCGTCGAGCAGAATGGATGATCGAGCTTCGTCCGCCAAGGATGAAACGATTGCCGACCCGGTATTGTCCTCCCCTATAGGGTTGCCGGGACCTCCACCGGAACCCATAAATGCTCGGTCGACGAGCGCCGGAATGAGAGCACCGGGATCGCGATCGACTTCCTGGGATCCGGCCTCCCCTAAGCTGAGGTTGAAGCTGTGGGGGAGCGCTTCGTTCACGACGAGGTCAAGCCTCTGGTCCGGAGCAAGCGAAATGCTGGGCCCGGATTGAGAGAGAGCATCGCGTCCCAGCGCTGGCCCCACAGAACCGTCGAGCGGAGCGGGTGAGCGAGCTTCGTCGACCAAGGATGCAACGATTGCTGATCCGGTACTGTCCTCCTCTATAGGGTTACCGGCAGTATCGTTCGCCCTCGGGCGAGCCGGCGATATGTCCGCTAAACTGGCGGCAATTGCGCCCGAAACCGCAACAGGCGCGTATGCCTCCATGCGGTTCCGTTGCGAAGCCTGGTCTACGATCTTTTGCGACGGCTCTGTCTGCCCGCCTGCATCAGCACCGTGCCGGGAAGGTGCATCTGGCCGACTTGCCGAGGCGCTAGGGCTCTCTAAGTTTGCTTGAGCATTGGACCCGCTCGGGTTGAGCGGCTCTTGGTCGAACGATGCATCGGCAGGATCGGCGATACGGCCAATAGTTGTGTCACCCATGGCGGCACCTGGCACCCGACGATCCGCTGGCTGCACCGGGTGGTGCTGCGGGGCGCTGTCCGCGGTCTCCGCCTGCGGGGCGTTCGACGCAGCCGCCTCCTTTCTCCGCCAGCCCGGCATCACCGTTTGTACTGCGGGCGTCGGGTTTGTGGCAGCGCCAAGCGCATCCGAGAAGTTCCCCCTAACGGAAAGCGGATCAGACTGCGAAGCCTCCTCGATCCGACTCGGCCAATTCGTCGTTCGGTTCGCTCCTAGAGAGCGTACGGACGTCATTGCATCACGCTCTAGGAGACGAGATCGCCGGGTGAGGTGCGAAGGATGACCTTTCCTTCGCGTTCGAGCGCCTTGGCCGCCGCCACGAGTTCCTTCTTCGCCGCATCGACCTCGGCGAGACGCATCGGCCCGCGTGCCTCGATCTCCTCGCGGAGTATTTCGGAAGCCCGCTGAGACAGATTGCGCAATACTTTGTCTCGCAATTCTGAGGTTGTCCCCTTCAGCGCCGAAACCAGCAACTTTTGGTCGACGGCTCTGAGCAAGATCTGGAAGCTTCGGTCGTCAATTGTGAAGAGATCCTCGAAAACGAACATGTTGTCGCTTAGGACCTGAGCCAATTCCCGGTCGATATTGCCTATCGTGTCGAGGACGCGTCCTGCTCGCTCGGCACCGATACTGTTGAGAATTTTGGCCGCGACATCGACTCCGCCGACGGAGATACGGGCTCGCGGGGGACCGCCGGCCAGCAGATGCTCAAGCGACTCGTTCAGCTCCTGAATTGCCGTTGGTGGGATCGCGTCGAGCACCGCCAAGCGGGGAATTACCTGCTCGACAAGCTCGTCGGGAAGATGCTCCATAAGCGTCTTGGCTTGCTCCGGCTCCAGATGGGCGGAGATCATTGCCACGATTTGCGGGTTTTCTGATTTAATCATTTCAGCGAGAGCACGCGGATCCTGCCATTTGACCGCCTCAATGCCAGCGGAATAACGGCCCTGTTTCAGCCCATTCGCAAACCGGTCGGCTTGCTCCGTGCCAAGAGCCTTCTCGAGCACCCCGCGGACATAGTCCTCGGCGCCGATGCCGATCGAACTTTCCTGCCGCAAGACCGCGACGAATTCTTGCAATACAGACGCGGCTGAATTTTTCGCGACGCTGGAAATCCGTGCCATCGCCCTCGATAAGAGATTGATCTCCGGCTGTGACAAAAATTTCACAACCTCTGCCGCGGCCTCTTGGCCGATCGACATCATCACGACGGCAGACTTCTCGACCTCGGTCAAATCAGCCGGCTTGTCTAAGGCTGGTTCTGTCACGCGAAATCCACTCCCTGATCACCTGAGCCGTCCGGGCAGGATCGTTGGCCACCAACGTGCGCACGGTTTCAGCCCCAATAGCAAACCCATCCTGCGCCCCGGAGCTTGGTTTCCAGGTCGGTTCCGATCGGGGTGGCCCCTTGTCGCCTGATGTAGTTGGCTTGCCTGCCGCACCCTGGGCGATCGCTGCGTGTGTTACCCGCACCCGCCGTAGCAGTGGAAACACTCCGCCGAACAGCACCAGCAAACCCGCCAGGGCCATCATCGTGTTCTGTGCGACAATAACCATCCATGGTTCCCTCCACCATGTTCTGGATGTTTCGCCCGCCTCGGCTCCGTCCTCTGCGAAGGGAACATCGACCACTGTCACGTGCCGGGTGTCACCGACCCCGATCGCTGATGAAACGAGCGTGTCGATGGCACGGATTCGTTCAGCCGTTAGCCGGTTGCCCGAAGGATTGTTGACGAGGACGGCGACATTGATGGCACGTAGCTTCCACGAGGGACGCTCCTGGTATTGCACGATTCGGTCGATATCGTAATTGGTGGTCCGATGCGTGTCCGGCGGCGTGGCGGGCGGCTCAGGTTTGTCCGGCGTGGTGGCAGCAGGCGGTGAGGGAGCTGCCCCGACCGGCGGCTGGGTGGTTTGCGTGCTCGGCGATACAGTCGGCGTTTCCGGCGGCCGGTTCGACAAAGCCCCGGGTATCCCCAGGGGCGGCTGGCCGTCCGAAGACCGGTTATGAACCGTCTCGTCCTGGCTGAGCACATGGCTGTCCCCGTATTTGACCGAACTTTCCTTTCCTTGTGAAAAATCAATATCGGCATCAGCCGATACTCGAAAATTGTCGCGTCCCAATACCGGGATCAGCAGATCGGTGAGCGAGGTCTCATATCGGCGGGCGACCTCTCGGGCGATCTCGAGCTGCTGGGGTAGCTGTTGCAACGCGTCCTTACCGTTGGGGTTGAGGATCTTCCCGCCCTGATCGATGATAGTCACATTCTCGCGCGTAAGCCCGGGGACGCTCGCCGCGACCAGTCCGACGAGACCGTCGATCTGCGGCGTTGTGAGCTGCAGCCCCGGCCGCAGTCGGACCATCACCGAGGCGCTGGGTTTGGGAGCGTCAGCAAGGAAGTCCGTCTGCTTTGGCAATGCCAGCTTCACCGTTGCGGAGACGACTCCGTCTACCTCTGCGACGGTGCGCGACAAGGCGGCCTCGATGGCCCGAACGTAATGCACCTGCTCGACGAAGGGGCTCACTCCCAAGCTCTCGTTATCGAGGAGAGCCCATTGGTCGGTTTCCTGCTTCGGCACACCCCGGGCCGCCAATTGCAGGCGCGCTCGGCCGACATCGGCCTCCGGGACGAGAATGACGCGGCCGCCCTCGGTGATCCGGTAGGGAATATTCAGCTTCTGCAACTCGCCGATGGTTCGGCCGCCCTCCTCCCCAGACAGCCCGGCATAAAGCACGGAATAGGATGAGCCCCATGACCACAGGATGGCAGTGATGATGACAGTTGCTGCCAGAGCCGCGCCGGCCACTAGCGCAGTCCGTCCCCTGCCGTTCAACACCGGTTCAAGCCGGTCAAGAACGTTTTTCGGTAGGATACCTGTCAAATTTAGGAAGGCCACATGCCACCCGCGCGGCTGGTTAGACGGACATGTTCATGACGTTCGTGTAAGCCGCGACGATTTTCTCGCGGACGTTCGTGGCCATTTGCAAGGCGAGGTTCGCCTGCTCGAGAGAAACCATGACGTCGCTTAACGAGACATCTTTGTCACCGGAGGCAAAGGCCGTCGCCTCCTGGTTCGCCGAGGTGACCGTGTCATCCACTCGGTCGATGGCAGTCTTGAGAGTGTCGGAGAACGAGGAGCCTGTAGCGTTCGCTGCGGCCGATTCAGGCGTGTCGGTCGGTGGGCTTGCGGAGGTTGCGAGTGTAAAGAGATCGGTGAGTAAGCTCGCGACGCCCGCCACCAACGTGATCGCCGGAATCATGCGTCGCCCCTCAGGGTGGAGTGGACTGGACGCTGTGCCCACTGACGCCGCAGGGTGAGGAAGGCAAGGCGCAGAATGTTATCGCGGATGTCGTTTGGCATTTCTGCCAGGTCCGCTTGAAGCCGCCAGCGATCGCTTCGACCGTCCTCCGCGCAGCTCGTCACTTTGCCGAATACGACAACGGGCTCGCGAAATATCGGGTGAAAAAAAAGGCTAATTCGCAGCCAATCGCCGGGGTCCAGAGCCCCCGGGGAGAGCCAGGCAATCCCGCTAGGCTCGAATTCTATATCGTGGATCGGCGGCAGCTCGATATGCCGATAGGTAAGCCTTCCAAGCAACCCGATGATCATGTCGAGCTTCGTGCGCAGTGGCGCGAGGGCCTCGGCGAGTCGCTCATCGGCGGGGCGTGGCATCGCATCGAGATCAACCTCTTGGAGCAGAAAACCGACGACATCAGAGTTCGATCTCTCGGCGGCTTCGCAAACGTCTAGCGAGGGTGGGTGAACGAGGCGGTCGCAGGAGACGGGAATCATCAGACGGCTCGAGTACATTGCTCAGTCTGATCAAAGTGATAGTCGCTTCGTCATGGTGACCGATCCCACGGGACGATGACACGAGTCTGATGGAGATAATCTGACGAAAATAGGAAATACCGCTACTCTCCTAACATGGAAGAACACCCTATGGCAAGTCCCGAAAACGATCGGATTTTCCAAAGGCTTTGCAAGATCCCCTGGGGCCTTAGAAGGTCTTGGCTCGGTGGGAACGCTCCGGGCCCCTCCGGACGAGCTCGGCGGGTTGTCATCACCGATGTTGGCATTTCAAATCTGAAGATCCTGGAAACGTAGGCCACGTCTCTCGGCAAAGGGGCGCTTGCACATAGCATCACAGGATGCGCGCAAGGCG
>Ga0187819_10001995_pt1 | contig 10683 bp, 13 predicted proteins | sample NC_wetland_sal_i_15_FD_132411 | JGI IMG/M metagenome (GOLD analysis project Ga0187819, IMG submission 132411) | Wetland sediment microbial communities from Neuse River Estuary, North Carolina, USA - SO4_4 | ecosystem: Environmental > Aquatic > Freshwater > Wetlands > Sediment | place: USA...
AACGTCCGACCGCGTGCCTAACTCCTGTACATGCTCGTGGGCGTATTCCCAGGGGAAGCTGACCTTGAAGCACTATCATGCGGCATGCCCGGTGCACCTGGAGGTCCTTGGTCGCTGATTCCGGAAACGCCCGTGCATGCCATTCCTGGTGTGCGCCCGGAACACGATCACGGAACCCGTCTCAGCGGGTCTTTCGTGCGCTATCACCCACTTATTGCTGGCCGCTCGATCGCCTGGTCGAAGCGCGGGTTGGCCGGAGTCCGTGCACAGACACCTGCACCGTTGTCACGCGGCGTGGTGGTAGTCGCAGGTCGGTAGCGCACTGCAGTGACAGCAGCGCCGACGAGAAAGAAGCCAGCGACCCACCCGTCAAGCCGAGGCGAAGGCCGCATACAAATGCCGCCGCTGGCTCCCGACGCAGCGGCGGCCCGCATGAATATGCACAACCCAGGGAACTGTTACTCACTGTCTTGCCGCGAGTCGTGTGCCGCTCCGAACGCCAAGTCGGCGCGTGTGTCACGATGCCGCTATGGTGCGGCCCACGGGCTCACCTTTACTGGTTCGGTGCGCGGCTGAAACCGGTCGGTTTCACGCTGGCTATCCTGGGCCTCGGATTCGTGGAAAGAGGTCGGGGTGAGCGAGAACGCGGCCAGGCTCGCGGTGCTGATTGATGCGGACAACGCCCAGCCCGGCATCACCGAGGGCCTGCTCGCCGAGGTCGCCAAGTACGGGACCGCGCACGTCAAGCGCGCCTACGGGGACTGGACCGGGACGAGCCTGAAGGGCTGGAAGGACCACTTGCTCGCGCAATCCATCCAGCCGGTCCAGCAGTTCGCTTACACAACCGGCAAGAACGCGACCGACTCGGCGATGGTGATCGACGCGATGGACCTGCTGTACTCGGGCCGGTTCGACGGGTTCTGCCTGGTGTCCAGCGACAGCGACTTTACCAGGCTCGCGGCCCGGCTGCGCGAGTCCGGGCTGACGGTGTACGGGTTCGGCGAGCGCAAGACGCCCAAGGCTTTCGTTGCCGCCTGCGACAAGTTCATCTACATCGAGAACCTTCGCCGCGAGGCAGCCGCGGCCGCCGGATCGGCCGATACGGCACCCGCAGCCGCGCCGCGCGCCTCTGCCGCGCAGCTCAAGCGCGACGCCGGGCTTTTGAGCCAGCTGCGCGGCGCGGTGGAGGCGGCATCGGACGACGACGGCTGGGCCCCCCTCGGCTATGTCGGCACGCTGATCACCAAACAGCAACCGGACTTCGACTCGCGCAGCTACGGGTATGCGAAGCTGAGCGACCTGATGGCCGCGACCACGCTTTTCGAGCTGGAGCGCCGCAGCGGGGGCGACGGCAGGCAGGGCTCCATCTATGTCCGCGACAAGCGACGCCGCCAGCCCGGCAAGAAGGCGCAACCCGCCACGACCGGCTAGCTCGGGCTGGCCAGCATCATGGAATCACGGATCACCGATTCCGGAGGCCTAGAAGTCCAACGGCGTGCGTCACCAGCCACGCACCAATCCGCCTGATTCGCGTCGGGGCGATCGCGTGACACATCTGACAACGCACTGTGATGCCGCTGCGAGCGACGTCAGAATTGTCAGGGTCTGTAGATGCCGGAGCGCCCGGCGCGATGCCGCAGTCCACGCGATTGCGAAGCCGGTCCTGCTCACTGGCCGGAGATGAGCCGCAAGGCCTCTTCCTTACTCAGCACTTCTGCCTCGGTGTCGAGCTCGGTCAGGCTCTCGCGGATAGCGCTGAGCAGAGACGCGTTGTTCATGATGTCGAGCGTCTCTTCGAGTGATTCCAGGTCCTCGACACTGATCACCACGGCAGCAGGGTGTCCATGCTTGGTGATCACAACCCGGCCGTGTTCGCGTTCCAGGCGGTCCAGTTCGGTGGCAAGGCGTGCGGCATGATCGGTCTGTGCCTGTCGCGGAGATGAGCTCAGATCTGGAGCTCCGGCTGACCAAGGCCGAGCTGACCTACGACCAGGTTGGCCGGACGGCGGGTTGGCTGCCACCCGGATACCACCACCTGCGGCGCAGCGTGGTGATCGGTGCCGGCAGCGGCGTGTTCGCCGCCGCGGCGGACTGCCTGCTCAGCTGGAAGGTTCACAGCCGCGCTGGATTGCAGGTTGCCGCATCCCGGCCGACGGCACAGCTTGGCGCGGTGGTGCTGCTGAGGATGGGCGCTGGCCCAGTCCGGGTCGGCGCTCCGTGCCGGGTGGTGTACGCGGTGACCGAACCTCGGCGGCGGGGCTTTGCTTACGGCACCCTTCCCGGCCACCCCGAGTCGGGCGAGGAAGCCTTCGTTGTCGAACACAAGCCAGATGACACCGTCACGTTCACGATCACGGCCTTCTTCCGGCCCGCCACCGCGGCGGCATGGATCGCCGGTCCGCTGGGACGGCTGATCCAGCGGCGGATCACTTCCCGTTACCTGCGCACTCTGACAGGAAGCTATCGGGCTTAAACGCCGCTGTTGCCAGCTGCTCGCACCCGACCGGTGCGCTGGTAAACGGACGGACGAGCTAGCAGCAAAGCGCTATGCCGCCAGCCGGACGCATCGGAGGCGCACACGTGGCTCGTGATCGTGCGAGACCGTGTGACATGAGTTGCGTCCGAAAAGGCCCGGCACGGGATGGTGCGTGAGGCGTTGGCGGAAGTATCCCTGGATCGCGCGGCATGGATATATGCCCGGCTCCAAGTCCGGACGCGACCGCGGCGTGGAGTTGCACGAGGAGACAATCACGCAGGATCTATTGCGCGATATATCTCCACAGCCTTCCAGCGATGTCGGTGAAGAGCCTCACGAAGCGGCAAGAAGTGCGCAACGGCGCCGACTGGCCATGGGAGTGGTGGTTTCAAGGCAAGCAGCAGCCACGCCGACGAGCCGGTCGTCAGTGTGCCCACCGCTTCCGCGAATCAGCCGTGCCCGGCATCTTCCAACTCCCGGACGGCTCGCCAACAGTCCATCAGTTAAACACCGCGAGGCGCTGCAGATCGTGCGACCTGGTGTCAGGCCAGGCCAGGCGCTGACTCCGACCGCGGCGTTCCGTGGCCGGGAACTGGGTCGGACAGAAGGTCTGTGTGGATTCACCGGTACCTGGCGATGACTGCCCCGCTCGGACGCGGTGCCGTCGGATTCCGGCGGCCTGCGCCAGCCCGCGGGCCGCTCAGCCCAGCCGGGGCCTGCCCAGGCGGCAACCGCGACCGCCTCGCTATGGTGAAACGCGCCTATGACTCGCAGTGCCTGCTGCGCTTCCATCAGTCGATCAGTCCCGCCCTCCACGTTCAGCTTCGCCGCCCAGAGCCAGCGGCAGCAGGCCAAGAACCTGCCCCCCGGCAGCCCTCAGCCGGTAACCGAGAGCCCCAGCCCACAACACTTCCGGAAGCGAAGAAGGTAGGAAGCAATGACGGACTACCCGGCTCTGGCCGACCTGCGGTTCCTCGTCGGCGCCTGGAACATGGAGCTGTCTGGAGCATCGTTCCTGCCGGATCCGCAGTCCGTGGTGAACGGGTCGGTCGCCTTCGACTGGATCGAAGACTGCGCCGCGCTTGCGATGCGTATGGGAGATACCGCGACCTGGATCATCGGCCGTGACGATGACGAGCAGGATTACCACGTCCTGTACGGAGACGACCGGGGGGTATCGCGTGTTTACCGGATGAGCCTTACCGACAGCGCCTGGCGCATATGGCGGCACACCGCCGAGTTCTCCCAGCGGTTCGAGGCTGAGGTGGACACCGGCCGAGGCGTGATCACCGGGCGCTGGGAGAAGTCGCACGATGAGGGCGTCACCTGGGAACACGACTTCAACGTCCGTTACACCCGCTCAGGTTCGCCTTGATGCCCTGGCCCGGCCAAGGCTCACCCCGACGCCCGGAAACACACCACAGGTGGCACGAACCGTGCTGTAGACGGCGATGCCGCTGGAAGGTTTCATCGCCGCCCCGCACGATGGCATGGAGCACGGGCTGGGAGTGGGTGGCGACCGTCGGCAGGCCTGGCTCCGCGATGGCGATGCCGGCCCGCCGTCATACCGCCCCGATGTCTGGGCCGAGCGTGACAGTGTTCGACGAGATGATGGCCACCGGCGCCGTCATCGCCGGCCGGCGGACCTTCGACCGAGAGGCACCCTGACATGACCGCCGGCCACACCACCTACGAGCAGCTGGCCAGCCAGCGGCGGCACACAGCCGCCTACCGCGAAGGCTACGCCGAAGCCCAGCGCGCCTGCCTGATCGGCCAGGCCGTCCGCGAGCGGCGCCTGGCCCTCGGCCTGTCCCAGGTCGAACTCGCCGCCCGCGCCGGGATGACCCAGCCCGCGCTGTCCCGCCTCGAGGCAGGCAGCGTCATCCCCACCATCCCGCTGCTGGACCGGATCTCCACCGCTCTCGACGCCGACCTCATCGTCGAGATCGCTCCGCACGCACGCCGCATGAGTACAACGACGACGGCTCGTTCACCCCAGATGCCGAAGTGAGCGAGTTGGCCGGATGCATATCTCAGCCTAGTTCGCTGCGCATGAACGACGCAGAACGGCCATTCTTGATTGGCCTCAGTTGGCCACCGCGGGGCGGGGCTTCCCTAGGTTGGGAAACCATCGTGAGGGGCTGAGCGCGACGCTCCGCGATCAGCCCCTACTCGCGGTACCAGGGTTCATATCCGCCCACTGTGTCGGCTCGCGGCGCTTGCCTGCTCGGCCTGCGCCAGGAACGTGTCGAGGTTAGTGATGGCTTGCTCAGTGTTTGCGAACAGGCGGTCGAGCGCTGATTTCATTCTTGGTTCGGTGAGGTGGTCGCGGATTCCACAGGCGGCGTTGAGCCGGGACCGGTCCAGCCACCTTGTCAAGTCGGGGTCGCGGAGCCACAGGTCCTGGGCGCGTAGGGCGATGCAGGTCGTTGGGATCCAGTCGGCGGCCGTGTCCGGGTAGGGGTTGGGCGGGCAGAGCCGGTTCTTCTCGGCATCGTCATGGCGTGAGGCTTCCACGTACCCGGCGAGGGCAGCGCTGAAGGCCGGCTGGCAGGACCGGATCGCCTGCAAGGTGATCAGACCGGGCGCGAATACCGGGCGGCCGGGCGCTATCCGCAGGCCTGCAGCCGAGCAGTCCACGTAGACATGGCCGGCCGCGGCCGGGATCGATCCCTTCCCCAGCACGACCTGGTCGGGGCCGATACGCACGACTCGTCCCTGACGCACGACGTTCTCGATTCGCCGCAGGCTCGTGAGCTCGGACTCGCTCACGGTGGCGCATCGGTACATCGCGGGCTCGACAGCCGGGTCGATCCGGCGGAGCTGCCCGCAGGCTTCGAGCCTGCGGAACAGATCACCGGCGTCCTCGGCTTGGGCCGCGGCCTCGACGTAGAGCGACACCCCCTCGACCAGCCAGGCGACCAGATCGAGCGGCTGCTGGTACGCCCGGTCCAGCAGCCAGGCGTCCCTGGGCCTGATCCAGCGGATCATCTCGGGCGGCACGCCGCTGTCGAGGAGCCAGATGCACGCGTCCATGGCGGTCTTGCCGCCGCCGATGACCGTATATCCACCCGGCGGCTCGGTCAGCGTGACGAGATCGTTGACCGGGATGAGCCGCACTCCCGGCTCGGCCTGGAATGAGGGGGTGTGCGTCGCCGGGATCGACGTCTCCAGGTACCTGGCATCAACGACCTTGCGCCGCACTCGCACAGTGGTCGTCTCGCCGGTCAGGCGGGAGGTGAACTGGCGCTCGCCTGCCCCGTCGATGGGGCAGTCGCACATGCCGAAGAAGCGGACCTGGCCCGAGGGCAGCAGGCGCTCATCGAGCACCCGCTGGTAGTAATCGCAGATCTGCGCGGCGGTTGCCCGTTCGTACATGCCTGCGTTCGGGCCGGTCTTGTCGATGGAGTCACTGCCCAGTGTCTGCGAGTTGACGCCGTAGAACGCCGAGGGCTGGTGAAGGCGCACGAAGGGATATGCGTCGTTCCAGTGCCCGCCCGGCCGGTGTCGCCGGTCCACCAGCACCACGTCGGCGTCTGAGTCGGCGATCAGCGCGTCAGCGAACGCCAGCCCGGCCGCGCCCGCCCCGACGATCAGGTAGTCGGTCTCGATCCTGCCCACGCCTCGATGCTAGCGAAGCTGCCGATCCCATGCCTGCCCGCTGCCGCCATGGGTGCCGAACCCTTCAAGGCCGGATACGCCGCGGCTCGCCGATCGGTTTGCGCAGCTTGACCACCTGGAGTCCCGCGCTGCGAGCACGCGTGGCCTGGCCTGTGTCGTAAGTCAGCAAAGTGACCTTGCGATCCGCCAGCGCTTGGATCGCTAGAGCCCGGTCGACTATCTCGTCGTCGCTGATCGGCAAGCGTGCGTGTCTCGATGGATCAAAGACCACCTCGATGTTGATGTCGCTTCGGGTTCTGCCGTCTGAGCCTGGGACCACGTCCCCGGCCCGCAGCCGCGCGCCGTATTCAGACCACCGCTGGATCTGCCCATTGAGTGCGTCGACCGCAGCATCGAAAGCTGCCACACGTTCATCCAGCTCAAGCGAGACCAGACCATTGACGACGCGCTGGACCCCGATCTCGATGCCTGTCAGGGTGCCAGCCACTCCGGGACGCTCTTCACCCTGGGCGGTCCGGGATGATTTAGTGAGCCTCAACGTCTGGTGAATGGAGTCGCCGTGGGTCACCGGGAACGCGCAAGGCACGGACGAATCCTGCGGCACGCCGCGGTGGCGGCGGTCGCTGCGGCACTGGCTGCTGTCGGCGCACCGCTGATCGGCGTCGCGCCGGCCGGGGCGGCGCCGCGCGCGTATCTCGGCTCGGACGGGCGGATCGCTTATGTTCACGGGGGCAACATCTTCTCTGTCGAGTTCAAGCCGGCGCCGCCGTACGCTGTCGGCCGCAGGCAGCTGACCAAGGCCGGTCACGCGTCCGGGCCGCGGTGGTCGCCGGACGGGGCTCGCCTGGCCTACGTGTACCGAGGCAACCTGTGGATCATGGAAGCCAACGGCAGTCACAAGACCCAGATCACCAGCACGGCGCCTGCCTTCACCGACAGCAGGCCGACCTGGTCGCCCAACGGGCGTTACCTCGCCTTCGTCAGGACCAGGCGGCACTATTCCTACGGTTACCTGATCAGGTACGACACGGTGCGCCATCGGTTCGCGTCGTTCACGACAACGGCGAACGGCCACCTGACCAGCGTGTCGGCCTTGCCGGCACCCGTTGCCTGGACCTGGGCGCTGAACGCCGCCGATCACCGCGAATCCTTCATCGCCTTCCAGGGAGCCGGTGCGCTGTGCCCCAAACCATCCAGATTCTGCCTGGATCTACTCGGATTCGCCCGTCAGGGCCAGTACAGCGACGGCACGTGGACTTCGGAGCTGAGCAGCGCCGCTACCAGGCTGAGCGATCCGGACTGGAACGCAGTCTCGCCGACGGCGCGCAACCCGTTCTTCGAGGTCAATCTTCTCACGACGGTCCTGGACTGCTCCACCTCGCCGTGCAGCGCTGGGCTCAGCCTGACCGTCGGCGGTGCCGTGCAGCAAATCCCCGGGACGGCAGCCTACGAGGGGGTGTTCGCTCCGAGCGCCACCCCGAACTCGGGATACATCGCCTACACCCAGAACCTCGCCACCGGGGGGTCGGAGATTTCCGTCGCGCTGATCCCCTTCATCCTCAACGACTGGCGCCCCATCCCGCTCACGGCCGGCACCGAGCCTGATTGGCAGCCCACCGCGCCGTTTCCCGGCTAGCTGACACCTGGTGACCGCGGCGACGTGCGGAGTGCGGCGATCGTCACCCCTGGGCGAGGCAAAAGCAGAACATCTGCGCGGGATTCGCAACGCCGGTTAGGCCGGACCGGACTAGATCCGCTGGACGCTGGCGAGCGGAGAAACGAGCAATGCCCGATGTATGCCATCGCGGTCATCGCCGGAATCGGCTCGCTGCCCGACACGATCGAGGACCGTCGATCGTCATCACGCTGCAGCGCAAGGCCCCGCACGGCATGGAGACGACCACCGGATCCGCAGGCCCGACGACGATCGTACCGCTGTCATGGCCAAGGCGAAGCAGCACATTTGCGCGCGGCCTGCCGCTGAGGGTGGCGCACCGTAGGCTGCTGGTATGGCCGCCCTGACGCAAGACCAGATAGCAGCGAAGATCGCAACCGCGGAGCACGGCCTGGCCACGGCAACGACGCAGTATGACCGGAACGTGTGCGGCCAGATCCGCGACGAGTACAAGCGTTACGCCAACGAGCGCGCTAAGCAGATAGCGAAGCTGGCCGCTGCTGACGGACAGCCACACCAATGACATCGCTGTGCCGGCCTTGTGACCTATCCGAGCCGGAACGCAACCCCAAGCCCGCTCAGGGAGCTTCCGGGGGTCCGGGAGGTGGGCCGCGAGGCCGCGAGCTTGCCGTCCGCACCGCGCTGACCGGAACCTTACTTTCGTCAGGACCGGGCGGGACGTTCGCCTCTTGCATCGGGGATCGGCCGGAGCAGGGTGGAGGAATGACATAGGGAGTGCATCTAGCGAGGAAGTGATCGAGATGTTCACCCGTCATTCGCACAAGCCCCACCACGCCATTCACCACTTGCGGGAATGGCTGCACCGTTGTAACCCGTACGCCTAGACACCGGCGCAGAAGCGACGCCGCGTTAAGCCTCATGGCACACCTGAGGGCCAGGTCCAACGAATACGGACCCGGCCCTCCAGCCATTATTGCGCGCGATGCGGCCACGTCCGTGATCTTGGTGTAAGAGACGGACACCGTGAAGATCCTCTGGTGATGTTAGGCGCTGATCGCCTCGATGGCATTCACCTCCTGAACGGTGGTGTAGTGGTCGGCGAGTCCGGTGCTGACTTTGGCGAGGATGTCGGGTCCCATGTAGCGGCGGGACTCGGTCCATTCGTCGTTCTGCTCCATGAGCACGGCGCCGACGAGGCGGACGATGGAGTCACGGCTGGGGAAGATGCCGACGACGTCGGTCCGCCTGCGCAGCTCGCGGTTGAGGCGTTCCTGCGGGTTGGATGACCAGACCTGGCGCCAGATCTCCCGCGGCACGGCGGTGAAGGCGAGCAGGTCGTCGCGGGCCGCTGCGAGGTGCTCAGCCGCGGCCGGGAGCTTGCCGTCCAGCGCGGCGACGACGCGGTCGAACTGGGCGTGCACCTCGGCGGCGTCGGGCTGGTCGAAGATGGTCCGCACTAGCGTGGCGACCCAGGGCTGGCTGGTCTTGCTGACCTTGGTCAGCAGGTCCCGCAGGTAGTGGGTGCGGCACCGCTGCCAGCTGGCGCCGGGCAGGGTGGCGGCGATCGCGGCGATCAGGCCGCGGTGGGCGTCGGAGGTGATCAGCACAACCCCGGTCAGGCCGCGGGCGACCAGGCCGCGGAAGAACGCCAGCCAGCCCGCGCCGTCCTCGGCGGAGGTGACCTCGAAGCCAAGGATCTCCCGCTTGCCGTCAGCGTTGACGCCGGTGGCGACCAGCCCGTGCACTAGCACGGTGCGGCCGCCCTCGCGGACCCGCAGCGTCAGCGCATCGGCCTGCACGAACCGGTACGGCCCGGCGTCCAGCGGCCGGGACCGGAACTGCTCCACCGCGCCATCCAGGCTCTTGGCCAGCTCGCTGACCTGGCTCTTGGACAGGCTCTTGATGCCGAGGGTCTCGGCCAGCTTCTCCACCCGCCGCGTCGACACGCCCAGCAGGTAGCTGGTCGCCACCACGCTGATCAGTGCCTGCTCGCTACGGCGGCGCCGCTCCAGCAGCCAGTCCGGAAAATAACTGCCCTGCCGCAGCCTGGGGATCGCCAGGTCGATCGTCCCCGCCCGGGTGTCCCACCGCCGGTCCCGGTACCCGTTGCGGTAATTCACCCGGTCCTCGCTGGGCTGCCCATACTGGGCACCGCAGATCACGTCGGCCTCGGCGCCCATCAGCGCCTCGGCGAACGTCTTGACCATCGCCCGCAGCAGATCCGGGCTTGCCTGCTCCAGGTTGTCGCCCGCCAGCCGGGCAAGGTCCACACTGGTGATGTCGGCCATCGTGCTCTCGCTTCCTTCGACGAGTTGCTAGCTCTGTTCGAAGGATCAGCACGGTGGCCGTCTCAGCTCACGGCAACACGCCGGGCCGGCTCAAAGTCCGTACACCACATCCGTGGACGCGAACCTCAGAATCTCGGCCCGAGGCGATCCGCGCTCCTTCCGGGCCCATTCCTGGCCAGCCTGTCCCGACGTCGGCGATTCACCGCCTGACTGTGCAAGCGGAACGGGTTGCGAAGGGCGACGGCGACGCCACTCCAGTCTGGGTGTCGGTCGTGGTCACCACTCGGGCGAAGGCTCTGACCTCTGCGACCCCCGGTGACACCGTTCCCGGTGACCAGAACACGATCGTTTACCTCGTCAAAATGAAGGGACACTTCGTCGACAACTCGGCGCCCGGTCCATCGGGCCCGAAGGCCCCCGTTGGCGAGTACCTGTCCCTAGTGATCGATGCCAAGACGTTCGAGGGAACGGACTTCGGCCTGAGCCGCAGGGCGCCCCCAGAGCGGCCGGGCAGCTTCGGCCCCGTGACCTACCTCAAGGTCTATGCCTCGGCGCCGTCATAAAACCCCGGGCCTGGTACGGCATCCGGAAATGCCCCATGACGTGAGAAGGCCGGCTGGACTGCCTAGACGGCCGGATCAGGGAACGATCAGCACGGTGCG
>Ga0187819_10001996_pt1 | contig 10679 bp, 9 predicted proteins | sample NC_wetland_sal_i_15_FD_132411 | JGI IMG/M metagenome (GOLD analysis project Ga0187819, IMG submission 132411) | Wetland sediment microbial communities from Neuse River Estuary, North Carolina, USA - SO4_4 | ecosystem: Environmental > Aquatic > Freshwater > Wetlands > Sediment | place: USA: North...
CGACCGGCTGCTCTGCCTGGCCGGCGGCTCGATCATCGGGGACGGCAAGCCCGAGGTCGTGCTGGCGCTCCCGGCTGTCCGCGAGGTTTTCCTCGGCACCGAGGTGACTGCTTCGCTGCACCCGCCCGGCGGTCGACAGCCCGCGCCGCAGGAGCACGGATGACCGCCGCCAACTCAGCCGCAGGCGCTAGCCAGGGCGGCCCGCTGCTCGAAGTCAGGGACCTCAGCGTGCATCACGGTCAGCTGCAGGCGCTGCATGGGGTGAATCTCAGCATGCCGGCCGGCGCGACGCACGCGATGATCGGTGCCAACGGAGCAGGCAAGTCAACCCTGCTGCGCACCATCGCCGGACTGCATAAGCCGACCTCGGGCGCCATCCTGCTGGACGGGCAGGATGTCAGCAGGCTGCGGCCGGAGCGCCGGGTGCTCGCGGGCGTGGCCCTGGTTCCGGAGGGCCGCCGGCTGTTCCCGTCGCTGACGGTGCAGGAGAACCTGCTGGTAGGCACCACCAGCAGACGGCCTGGACCATGGAACCTGGACCGGATCTATGACCTGTTCAGCTGGATGGCCGACCGGCGCGGGCAGCGCGCTGCCCAGCTCTCCGGCGGCGAGCAGCAGGCGGTTGCGATCGGCCGGGCGCTCGCCGCGAACCCGCGGCTGCTGCTGCTTGACGAGCTGTCGCTGGGTCTTGCCCCAGTGGTTGTGCGCAGGATCTACGGGCTACTTCCGCAGCTGGCCGAGGCCGGCGTCACCGTCCTGCTGGTCGAGCAAGATGTTAGCCAGGCGCTTGCCGTGGCCTCGCACGTGCACTGCCTGCTTGAGGGCAGGATCACGCTGGATGGCGCACCCGCGGAGCTGACACCCGGGCAGATAGAGAGCGCCTATTTCGGCATCGGCGCGAACGGTAAGGGCCTACGGTCCGAGCAGCCCATTTTGGGAACGGGGCCGCAAGCAGCCGGCGAGGCGCCCGGAGCGCGCGCATGATCTGGGTCAATGCGATCATCCAGGGCATCATGGTCGGCGGCCTGTACGCGCTGTTCGCCTGCGGGCTCTCGCTGCTGTTCGGGGTCATGAAGGTCATCAACCTGGCGCACGGCGACTTGGCTGTGGTCGCCGCCTACCTAGCGCTCGGCGTCATCGCCATCACGCACGTGCCTGCCGTCTGGTCGTTCGTCCTGGTGGTGCCGATCTTCGCGGCAATCGGCTACGCGCTGCAACGGACGCTGCTGCAGGCGGCCCTCAACCGCGGCGTGCTTACCACCTTGCTGGTGACCTTCGGGCTCTCGGTCGTGATCGAGAACGGGCTGCAGCAGTTCTTCACCGCGAACAGCCACTCCCTGAACATTGGTTCGCTGGTGTCTGACTCGTTCAGCATCGGCTCCCAGATCACCATCGCCTTCCTCGACCTGACCATCCTCGTGCTCGCCGTCGTCGTGCTGCTCGGCCTGCAGTACTTCCTGTCCGTGTCGAAGAACGGCCGGCGCATCCGGGCAGTGGCCGACGATCGCGAGGCCGCCCAGTTGTCCGGGATCGATTACCGGCACGTGTTCGGCATCGCGGCCGCCATCGCTTTTGGCACTGTCGCGCTGGCCGGCCTCGCCTTCGGCATGTACACACAGTTCGATCCCACAATCGGCACCGACCAGCTACTGCTGTACGCATTCGAAGCGGTAGTTATCGGCGGTCTCGGTTCGCTGTGGGGCACCCTGGTCGGCGGCATCCTGCTCGGGGTCGCGCAGCAGATCGGTGCGCAGTATCACGCGGCCGACCAGATCCTTGCGGGGCAACTGCTCTTCCTGATCATCCTGGTGCTCAGGCCGCAGGGAATCACCAGACGCAGGGAAACGGCATGACCGGGCGGCACCTCGAGGCTGCGGGCGCAGAGCTGCCCGCTATCGGCGGGCAGCCTGCTGGCGGCGTTCGGGTCACGCGGTCACGCAGGTCGGTGATCTGGGTCGGCGTCGTCGCCGTCGCGCTCGTTGCAGTACTCGGCTACCTGCCGTACATCGTGTTCTCGAGCACCACCAACCTGCTCGTTCAGTTCTTCCTGTTGCTGACGATGGCCAGCATGTGGAACCTGCTGGCAGGCTATGCCGGCCTGGTGTCCGTCGGGCAGCAGGCATTTATCGGCCTCGGAGCTTATTCCGTAGTGATCCTCGCGAGCCACGGTACGAGCCCGTTCACCGCAATCCCGGTAGCCACGGCGGCCGGCGGGGCGATCGGGCTACCGGTGTGGTGGCTGGTATCCCGGCTGCGCAGCGGGTACTTCGCGATCACCATGTGGGTGATCGCCTCGGTCTGCGAGCTGATCATCATCCAGGTCAGTTCGCTGGGTGGCGGGACTGGCATCGCGCTGCAAGGGCTGAATCTCAGCCCGACGCTGCTCACCGCCTACACCTACTGGACCGCGCTCGCTGTCACCGTCGTTGTGATTGCCGTCATCTACGTCCTGCTCCGCAGCCGGCTCGGCCTGGTCCTGACGGCGATTAGGGACGACGAGACCGGCGCCAGGAGTATCGGCGCGCGGGTCCGTTCGGTTCAGCGGCTCGTTTTCATCGTGGCTGCGGCCGGGTGCTCCGCCGCCGGTGCGCTGTACGCGATCAGCCAGCAGTTCATCGTGCCGAGCGCAGCTTTCAGTGTCTCGTTTTCCGCCGAGATGATCTTCATAACCATCATCGGTGGCATTGGCACGATCGAGGGTCCGTTCGTCGGCACGATCGTATTCTTCGTGCTCCAGCAGACGCTGTCACAGGACGGTGCCTGGTACTGGATCGTGCTTGGCATCGTCGCGATGGCAGTCGCGATCTGGGCGCCGCGCGGACTGTGGGGACTAGTCACCGAGCGCCTGGACATCAGGCTGTTCCCCGTCGGCTACTGGCTTTGGCCAGCCGGCCAGACCGCGCGGCGACGAGGCTAGACCGGCGGCGGTGCGACCACGTTCCCGTCCGAATTAACCCTCGCCCCACACATCGTGAGCTGTTTGCACGACGAGGCGGAGCTTGGCCTTCTGCTCTTCCTGGGTCAGCACGTTGCCCTCGACGGTGGATGAGAAGCCGCACTGCGGCGACAGGCAGAGCTGATCGAGCGGGACGAACTTGGCCGCCTCGTCTATCCGCCGTTTGAGCGTGTCGGGGCTCTCCAGTTCGCCGCGCTTGGTGGTGACCAGGCCGAGCACGACCATCTTGCCTTTCGGCACGAACCTGAGCGGCTCGAACCCGCCGGAGCGCTCGTCGTCGTACTCAAGAAAGAATCCGTCCACGCCGAGCTCGCTGAACAAGGCCTCGGCGACGAAGTCGTAGCCGCCCTCGGCAGCCCAGGACGAACGGAAGTTGCCCCGGCACATGTGCGTGGTCACTGCCATCCCGGCCGGCCGGCCCGCGATGGCGTCGTTGACCTGCCGGATGTAGCGCAGGTGCAGGTGCTCGGCGTCCTCGCCACGCTCGGCGATCTCGGCGCGCTGCGCCGGGTCGTTGAGGTAGGCCAGGCTGGTGTCGTCGAACTGCAAGTACTGGCAGCCGAGTGCTGCCAGCCGCTGGAGCTCGTCGGCATAGGCGGCCGATAGGTCGGACCAGAACAGTTCCATATCCGGGTAGACGTCGTGGTCGATCGAGGCTGGCCCGCCACGGTAATGCACCATGTTCGGGGACGGGATTGTTAGCTTGGGCGTCGCGTCGGTCACGACGGACCGCAGGTAGCTGAAGTCGTCTCCGAATATTGTCCGGTCCAGTCCGATCCGAGCGCCGACGTGCAGGGCGGCCGGGGTGAACTCGATACTGTCCGACGCGTTGCGGAATTTCACCGCGAGGTTGCCTGGTGCCTTGCTGATCCCGCCGAGCTGATAGATGAAGTCCATATGCCATGAGGCGCGCCGGAACTCACCGTCGGTGGCCGACTGCAGGCCCACATCTGCCTGCATGGCGACTGCTTGGGCGATCGCGGCGTCCTCGGCGGCTCGCAGTTGACCGGCGTCGATCTTGCCGTCGGCGAACTCCTGCCTGGCTGCGAGCAGCAAGGCCGGACGGAGCAGGCTGCCGACGTGGTCAGCACGGAATGGCGGTGTAGAGCGCATGGAGGTCACGGTCCTCGTTTCGTTGCGTCATGCCAGGCCGGGCCGGCGGCGATGCCTGTGTAGTTCTCTGCCAGCGAGGTAGCAGCAGCACGCGAGCTGGCGATGTACCTCAGCTGGGCCAGCTGAAGCTGGGCTTCCATTTTGTCGGCACCGGGGGTCCGATGCAGCATGGTCGTCATCCACCAGGAGAAGTGCGTGCACCGCCAGACCCGGTTCAGGCAGGTAGCCGAGTAGCTGGCGGCCAGACTCTCGTCGCCATGCAGCAGGCCGTCCAGGGCTGCGGAAAGCACTGCCACGTCCGCGAGCGCGAGGTTGAGGCCTTTCGCACCGGTTGGCGGCACGATGTGCGCGGCGTCCCCGGCCAGGAATAGCCGGCCGTAGCGCATCGGGGCGCTGACGAAGCTGCGCATTCCGGTGATGCCCTTGTCCAGCACCGGACCCTGCTTGAGCGACCAGCCGGGCAGTTCGAGCCGGCCGGCTAGCTCGGCCCAGATCCGGTCGTCGGGCCAGTTGCCGATTTCCTCGTCCGGGCTGACTTGCAGGTACAGGCGGCTGATCGCCTGGCTGCGCAGGCTATGCAACGCGAAGCCGGCCGGGTGATGGGCGTAGATCAGTTCGTCGGTCGACGGCGGCACATCGGCCAGGATGCCGAGCCAAGCGTAGGGGTAAACCCGCTCCCAGGAAGTCAGCGCCCCGGCCGGGATGGCTGGCCGGCAGATCCCGTGAAAGCCGTCGCAGCCTGCGATGGCGTCGCAGATCGCCTCGTGCCTGCTGCCGTCGGCGGCCGTGTACCTCAGCCTTGGGTGCTCGGAGTCGAGGTCGAAGACCTCGGTGTCGGTCACGCCGAACTCGAAGGCGGCGCCGTCGGCCAAGCGGCGGGCGATCAGATCCTTGACGATCTCGGTCTGCGCATACACGGTCACGCTCCGGCCGCCGGTTAGCTCGCGGAAGTCGATATGCCGACGCTCGCTCGCGAACTGGAGGTAGATCCCGCCGTGCTCGATCCCCTTGATGTCCAGGCGGTCAGCCAGCCCGGCCCGGCGAAGCAACGCGACACTGCCGTCCTCGAGCACGCCGGCCCGCTGTCGCGCCTCGCAATACGCCCTGCTGCGAGTCTCGACCAGCACCGAGTCGATGCCGCGCAACGCTAGCAGGTGCGAGAGCAACAGCCCGGCCGGTCCGGCGCCGACTATGCCTACCTGGGTACGCACTGAATACGCATATCCCGTCGCGGCTTGCCGGGCTAGAACGGGTAGGGCGCGATGTCCCCGCGGATGGTCACCCATCGCGTGTCGGTGAACGCGTCCAGGTTCGCCGTCCCGCCAAAGCGTACCCCCGTGCCAGAGGCCCTGATACCGCCGAAAGGCGTGTTCGGCGCGTCATCAATGGTCTGATCGTTGATGTGCACGATCCCGGTCGGGATCTGCCGGGCAAGCTCAAGGCCGCGCATGACGTTGCCGGTCAGGATGCCGAGGGATAGCCCGTACTCGGAGTCGCCCGCCAGCTTGGCCGCCTCGTCCAGCGTTGAGAACCGCACCACCGGCGCGACCGGCCCAAACACCTCATTCGCATAGGCGGGCATGGCCGGGCCCACCTCGACCAGGACTGTGGGGCGGTAGAACAGGCCTTCGTAGGTGCCGCCGGCGGCCAGCCTGGCACCGGCGTCCACGCTGCCGGTCACCAGCGCGTGTACCTTGTCTCGCTGCCGTTCGTCAATAATCGGACCGAGTGCCACCTGGCCGGATGCCGGATCGCCAACGGGCAGGTGGTTGGCCTTCTCGGCTAGCCGGCTGACGTAGTCGTCGTACACCGAGTCGTGCACCAGGTGCCGCCCGGTCGTCATGCAGATCTGTCCCTGGTGCAGGAACGAGCCCCACGCGCCGGCCGAAGCGGCCTTATCGAGGTCGGCATCGTCGAGCACGATCAAGGCGGAGTTGCCGCCGAGTTCGAGGTGTACGCGCTTGAGGTGCTGGCCTGCCAGTGCGCCGACCTTGCGGCCAGCGGCGGTAGAGCCGGTAAATGAGATCACCGCGACTTTCGGATCAGTGACCAGTGCCTCGCCGACTTCCGGGCCACCGGGCAGGACGTGCAGCAGGCCCTCGGGCAGGCCAGCTTCCTCGAAGACCCGTGCCAGCACCACGCCCCCGCATACCGCGGTGCGCGGATCTGGCTTGAGCACGACGGCATTGCCGAGTGCCAGTGCCGGAGCTACCGACCTGATCGCCAAGATCTGCGGGAAGTTGAACGGGGAGATAACCCCGACCACGCCGACCGGCACGCGTTCGGCAAAGCTCAGGTGCGGCTGCTCGCTCGGCAGCAACTCGCCATAGGGTCGTGATGGCAGCGTCGCAGCCTCGAAGATCTCCTCGGTGGCCACGTGCGTCTCGAACTGCGCGGCCGGCGGGATCTTGCCGCCTTCGCGCACGCTCCAGTCTTCGATCTCGGCGGCGTTAGCCAACCAGATCTCGCCTGCCTTGCGCAGGATTGCCGCGCGCTGAGTGTGCGGTGTTGCTGCCCATGCTGGCTGGGCGGCCGCTGCCGCGGCGGCTGCTGCGGAGATATCGGCGGCCGCTGCCAGGCCGATCTGGCCAAGCTCGGCACCGGTCGCAGGCTCGATGACTGCCGCTTGCGCGCCGCCAGGTTCTTTCCAGCCGCCCGAGAATGCCTTGCCATGCCAGATGGATAGGTCGAGGAGGCTCACCGACACCCCTTTGCGGCTAGATCTGCGGTTCGATAGCTGCCAACCTGCCAACCTGCAGGGCTGCACTCGGACGTCAGCGTAACTTGTGTGCGCTTCACGAACAGCAGTTACGTCTTCGAACACTGAAAATCTAGGAGTCCGGGTACCGGGTGTCAACGCCCGCCGGAGGAGTGAGTGCCTCGGACATGACAACGCACCAGGCGTACTCGGATGGCCTTAGCTGCCTCGAGTACGCCCGGTCACGTCTGCGACCATGGACGGCCTGTTACGGCTTCTTGTTGGCCCACCAAGCGCCGGCGCCCAGCACGATGGCTGCGACCAATGCCGCGATGCCGCGGTAGAGATGGTTGCCGTTCCCCTTGACGTGGCTGCCGCTGTTCAGGAAAGACGGCGCCGAGCCTGTCAGCCAGAGAATGGCCAGGACGAGAGCGATGACCGCTACGACCGCCAGGATGATGACCAGCGAGCGCTTGGAGCCGCCGCCGGGCACGCTTTGAGAACTCACGATTCCTCCTAGATGCTGGCTGCTCCTGGTGTGCTAGGAGCACAGCTTAACCAGCGATGATTACGACCGGCACGGTACTACTAGCCGCTGAGTTGGATGGGTGGAAATGACAGTAAAAGCTAAAAATCTTGTCGATGCACTCAACTGGTCCCAACGCTAGGGTTGCCAGACCATAAGCGCGAGCACAACGAGCCAGATGAGGTTTACCACGCCGCCCATGGCAGCGATCCGGCCACGCTCCACAGAGGCGATGTGCTCGGCCAGCGTAGCCGGACCGAGGCTGGCTGGCGAGACCGACCCGGCTGGCTGGTCTGAGTCTTGGCTGGCCCGCTCGGCGGCAGTGTCTGGGCTCGCCTCGTCGGCGCCCGGGGGAGTCAGGGCCTTGATGGCCCGGCGCTGATCGCGAATGATCAATGCGAGCAGCACGATTGCCACTATGAACAGTGTCATCGCCGCGGTCAGCCACGGATGCGAGAAGTCGTGGTCGAGCTGGCCTAGCACGATGCCCAGAATCAGCACAAGCAGCGAGCCGATGGTGAAGATCGCTGTGATCCTGGTCAGGTAGCGAAGGATCGCGATGTCGCGCTTGCGGATATACCGAGGCGTGGACGAGATGGCGAGCGTGACCGGCCCGATGGTGAAGATGGCGAATCCGATGTGCAGCCATAGGACGAGCTGGTCAGTAAAGGACATGCCGCTGATCCTAGGGCGGCCGGTGGCATCAGGCAGGGCATCGGCGCAAGATCAAGCGCACGCCTCAGCGGTTCCTGGGCTACCTGCTGTACTCGCGGCGGGTCCTGATGAAGTCCTTGACCACGTACTCGCCCAGGCTGTCGGGCATGGCCCGAAGCACCCGCCCGCCGTTGCGCCGCGCTACCTCATCTACGAACGAGGTCAGCCGCTCGTCGTCGGCCAGCATGAAGACGTTCAGCGTGGCCCGGCGTCTGGTCATCTTGTCGACCTCGGCAAGGGTGAGCTCGAGAGTCTCCGGCGACGGCGGCCAGTCGAACCAGAACCGGCCGTCGCGGCGCAGGTGAGCGGTTGGCTCACCGTCGGTGATGATCATGACCACCGGATTGTGCTCGGGCCGGCGGTCAAGGAAGCGCCCGGCCAGCACCAGAGCGTGATGCAGATTCGTGCCCTGCACCATGTCCCAGCTCAGCCCGGCAAGCTCGGTCTCGCGGAGTTCACGCGCGTAGTTAGAGAAGCCGATCACCTGGATCGCATCTTGCGGATACTGGGTCCGGACCAGCGCGTGCAGGGCTAGCGCCGTCTGCTTGGCTGCGCCCCAGGTACCGCGAAGCGCCATCGAGTAGGAGAGGTCGACAAGCAGGCAGACTGCCGCGGACGCGCGGCGGTCGGTCTCGGCGACCTCGAAGTCGCGCACGGATAGCCGGACCCGGGCCCTGGACGATACGCCGTCCCGTGCGGCCTGCGGGTCCGGCTGCTGCGGCGCCGCCTGGCGGAGCAGCGCGTTCCGCACGGTGGCGGCCGCATCTATTGCCTGCTCGTCACCGAATCGCCAAGGTCGCGTGCTGCCGGTGTACTCACCGGCCTGGCCAGCGTCGCGCTGATCGTGATCGCCTGCCCCGCCATCTGGCAGTTCGGCGAACACTTTGCGCAACGCGGTCTGCCCGAGCCGCCGCACGGCCTTAGGCGTCAGCTCGAGCTTGCCGTCTGATCGCTGCAAGTAACCTTGCTGCTCGAGCTCCCGCTCGATCTGGCGCAGGGCTTCCATGTCGTCGACGGCCTGACGGCCAAGTGCACGGCGCACCGCTTCCTCATCGATGTCGTCGAGGCGTGCCCCCGGATAGTCCTGCCGCAGCGCATCCTCAAGATCCGCGAGATCGGCTAGTTCAGCAAGCGCCGCCGTCGCGTCGCTCAGGCCGAGCGGATCGCTCCCGGTCATGCGCGGCTGGGGCAAGCCGGCGTCGATGTCCGGGCGGCGCGCCCGCAGCGAGTCTGCGAGCCTGGCCATCTCGGCCGCGAGGCCCGCATCCTCAAGCGTCTGAGCCATCAGGCCGGACAACTCGTCGCGCTGCTCGTCGGTCAGCGAGTCAAGCAGGCGCTGCGCAGCCGACATCCGCCGCACGAGCGTGTCGACCAGTTCCTCGAGGTTCTGCGGCGAGTCGGGGAAGAGGTCACCGTAGCTGGCCATGAACTCGTCGAAGTCCTGCTGCGTGTGCTCGCCGCGAGCATCGGCTTCCAGCATGGCGTTCAGGGCAGCCATCATGTCCTTGACCCGCTGCATGGCCGCCGGATCGGGCTCGGCCAAGGTCTGCCGCATGCCGCGGAACTGGCTATCAAGCACCTCGCGCCGCAGCAGCGACTTCAGCTGCTCGAATGTCTCTCGTGCGGCCGGCGACCGCCAGTCATAGTCGGCGAGCTGCCTGATGGCCTGGGCAGTATCGGATGGCAACCCGTCGAGTTCGGCCTCCCGCAGCCTGGCGGCATCGTCAGGGTCAGGGAAAAGCTCAGCCCGTTCCTGGCCGATGGCCGTGTCCAGGAGCGAGCGGACTTGGTCAAGGATGCCGTCGAGGCGTCCCCGGCTGCGCACCTCGCGCTGCCGTTCCCTGACCCGACGCAGCAGGTCGTCGAGTCCGCGGTGGCCCGACATGCCGCGACGGAGCAGGTCACGCAGGGCGCTCGCGGCGTCGGTGCCTTCGAGCACCGACTCGCCAAGCGCGTCCACGGCCCCGCGGACGTCGTAGGGAGGCTCGAGCGGATCTGGTCCGCCGGTGTAGGGACCGTAGCGATATCCGGTCACGCCCTTGCCTCCTTATCGAGTTCCAGGCCCGCGGCCCGGGCACCCGTGGTCATCGCTGCGGTCAGGTGCGGTAGACCGCACCGCCGTCGATAGCGTCCTTGGAGAGACGGCGCATCAGGTACAGCCCCTCGAGCGCGAACTCAAGCGCGGCCGCTGCCTGGCCAAACGACTCGCCGCCCGCCATCTTCAGCCGTTCCATGATCTTTGCCAGGCCCGGCACCTCGCCGATGCGGCGCAGCAGATCAGCTGCCGACACTAGATCGCCCGTCTCGACCACGCCGCCGTCGGCAAACCTGGCGAGCAAGCCAGTCATGTCAGCATTGCCGAGCAGCGCGCGGAAGGTGTCGCTTGTGGCACGGCGCAGCAGATGATCGAGCACCTCCTGCTCGCGGCCCTCCTCGCTGACCTCGAACTCGACCTTGCCCCGCAGGGTGCTGATCACCGCCGGCAGGTCGCATACGCGGGCGACCGGCTGCTGCTCACCGCTGATTGCGGCCCGGCGCACCGCCGAAGCCGCAACGGCCTCGGCGGCGGCAATCGCGAACCTGGCGGAGACTCCGGATCTGGAGTCCACGGCGGGTGATGCCCGGACCAGCCGGGTGAACCGAGCGATCACCTGGATCAGGTGGGAAGGCAC
>Ga0187819_10001998_pt1 | contig 10677 bp, 4 predicted proteins | sample NC_wetland_sal_i_15_FD_132411 | JGI IMG/M metagenome (GOLD analysis project Ga0187819, IMG submission 132411) | Wetland sediment microbial communities from Neuse River Estuary, North Carolina, USA - SO4_4 | ecosystem: Environmental > Aquatic > Freshwater > Wetlands > Sediment | place: USA: North...
AATCACAGCCGACCAACCTGGCCAGGTGACGTTCACCGCCAGCATAGATTCTCCCCAGCCTGAAACCCACGTCGAAAGCATTGCCAGCGACATTTTACAACTGACGGGTCAAATCCAACCGCGGCAGAATTCGCCTTGGTCTTGGACAGGCTCCTGGGATCAGCCAGGCATGCAGTTCGCCGCGGTGTTGAAGGTATCGGCCGAGGGCGGCTCAGTTCGCAGCGCTGGAGAGCATCTGGAAGTTTCCGGGGCGAACGCGGTGACAATCCTGTTCAGCAACGCGACAAGCTTCAGGAACTTTCGGGACATCGGAGGCGACGCTTTGGGTGCAGCCCAAATGCATCTTCGGCCCGCGTCCAACCAACCGTATGATCGATTGCGGCAAAGGCATGAGGATGATTTTCAGCGCTTGTTTTTGCGGGTCCAGTTGAGCCTTGGAGAAGACCATCCCTCTACCGAGGCGACTGATCGGCGCATCAAGGATTTCGGCGAAAACAACGATCCCAGTTTGCTCGCTCTCTACTTTAAGTTCGGTCGCTACTTGCTGATCTCCTCTTCCCGACCCGGAGGCCAACCCGCAAACCTGCAAGGGATCTGGAACGAGGACTTGAACCCTGCGTGGGGCAGCAAATGGACAACGAACATCAACCTGGAGATGAACTACTGGCAGGCGGACACGGGCGATCTCTGGGAGACGGAAGAGCCCCTGTGGGACTTGATCCGTGACTTGCGTGTGACCGGCGCTGATACCGCGAAGGTGCACTATCACAGCAGGGGATGGGTTCTGCACCACAACACCGATCTTTGGCGTGCGACGACACCAGTGGATGGCCCTTGGGGTATCTGGCCAATGGGGCAGGCGTGGCTGGCGAACCAGATGTGGGATCACTTCGAGTTCAGTGGAGATCGGGAATTCCTGCGGCGGGAAGCATATCCCGCGATGAAGGAAGCTGCAGAGTTCGTCCTCGGCGCTGTGGTGGAGGCGCCAGCCGGAACACCCTTCGCAGGCCGGCTGGTCACGAACCCATCGACCTCGCCGGAAAACATATATATATTGAATGGCAAGCCCGAGCATCTGACCTACGCGCCCACGATGGATATTGAGCTCATTCGAGAGCTCTTTGAGAATTGTCGGCACGCTGCCGAGGTCCTAGGAACCGATGCTGGGTTCCGGTCTGAACTGGAAGGGGCCTACAAGCGTCTGCCTCCCCTGCAAATTGGTAAGCGGGGGCAACTCCAGGAATGGATCGAGGATTATCCCGAAGCTGAGCCGGCGCATCGGCACGTGTCGCATCTGTACTCGCTTTACCCGGGGCAGGACATCAGTCTCGAGACCGCTCACGATCTTGCCGCTGCCGCAGAGAAGACTCTCCAACTTCGCGGTGATGGCGGAACGGGATGGTCAACTGTGTGGAGAGTAGCTCTTTGGGCGCGCCTTCGAAACCCAGAGCGTGCTTATGCCAACTTGAAGCTCTTGATTACAAAGAGTACACTGCCGAACATGTTTGACCTGTGTCCGCCTTTTCAGATCGATGGCAACCTGGGCGGTCCGGCCGCAATTACTGAGATGTTAATACAGTCTACTCCCGAAGAGATCAGGGTGTTGCCTGCGCTTCCGCAGCAATGGCCGAGCGGCCGCCTGAACGGAGTGCGCGTGCGGGGCGGCGGCAAGGTAGATCTCACATGGAATGAGGGCCATCTCACGGAGCTCAAGCTGCAATCCGATCATGCGACGAAATACCGGGTGCATTACGGCGATCAATCGGCCGAAATTCATGTTGGACCTCACAAGCCTATGGTGCTGGACGGGGCGCTTCACACAACCGGCATGTGATGCTGTGGGGAAGGCCTGGCTGACGAGAAAGCGATTTCTGCCTAGCGGTCTTAGCGGAAGCGGGCAGACGACCGCTTCTTAGACACGTACGTATGTGCAGCGTGATGGGAATCCAATTAAATGGGAGAAATAAGATGAAACGGGTTGGGATGGCATTGATATTATTTGCAAGTTTTTGTTGCGCACAGGAGCCGGATACCTTTCAGCCGGCTGCGACTAACGTCTGGGATGCGCGATATCCCCGCGTCGATAGCGCCGGGAGGGCGGAGTTTCGCGTGAAAGCTCCTGATGCCACGAAGGTCCGGCTTAACTTCTGGAGCGGGCCGAAACTGGATATGACGAAGCAGCCGGACGGATTCTGGTGGGTCACGACGCCGCCTCTCGTTCCGGGCTTTCACTATTACACGCTGATCATCGATGGTGCAGAGGTCACCGACCTCAACAGTCATGCCTTCTTTGGCGGAGGTAAGGACGCGAGTGGAATCGAAGTTCCGGAACCTGGGACCACATTCTATTCAATCCAAGATGTACCCCACGGGCAGGTCCGTGAGATTTGGTACAACTCAAAGGTGACAGGTACGTGGCGGCACGCGCTCGTGTATTTGCCCCCGAACTATGATACGCAGACTAGCGTGCGCTATCCCGTGCTGTACCTGCAGCATGGTGGCGGTGAGGACGAAACTGGGTGGACGAAGCAGGGTAACGCCAACTTCATACTCGATAACCTGATCGCCGCCGGGAGTTCGAAGCCCATGCTCCTGGTAATGGCGTATGGTTACGCCAAGCGTGCCGGCCAACCCGAGCCCGATCTGACGGGAAAGCCCTTTGGTTCGCCGGAAATGATGCGGGCGATGCAGGAAATGGCAGCAGCCTTTGAAGACGATTTCACACAAGTCCTGGTCCCCTACATCGATTCGAACTTCAGGACAATCCCGGATCGCGACCACCGCGCCATGGCGGGCCTTTCCATGGGAGGGTTTCAGACGTTCCAAATTACTTTCAACCATCTCGATCTTTTTTCTTACATTGGGGGATTCAGCGGAGCGGGCCCCATGGCGTTTGGCAACCAGAAACCGGACATGAAGACAGTTTACAACGGAGCGTTTGCTGATCCGGCCGCCTTCGCGAAGAAAGTGCATTTGCTCTGGGTGGGCGTCGGCACAGACGAGCCTGAGAGAATGCGGGCAGGTATTCAGAACCTGCATAAATCACTCGTGGAGGCGAACATTCAGCACGTCTTCTATGAGTCGCCAGGCACATCGCACGAGTGGCAGACGTGGCGCCGCGATCTGAAGGACTTCGCCCCAAGGCTCTTTCAAGTAGCCGCTCAATGAACAGTTGAGCTGCGTTGAACTTACGGCCGGCCAATTGCGCGCAATACATACGAAAGATGCTCGAGGTTGTGTTCGTCATCGCGACCGCTCTGGTGCAGCCGGGGCTATTCCTCGACCCCGCAGCGTTGCAGCAATCGTACGCGCGAGGTTTCCTGAGGGAGGATATCGATGAAAAAAAACAGATTGCTTTGCATCATGACGCTATCGGCAGCCGTCGCTCTCGGGCTTCGGCTTGCGGCGCAAGTACAGACCGAAGTACCGCCGGTCGTTCCCCGAGCGAAGTCAGTATCAGTGGAGCACATTAAGATCCACGGGACTGCTCTGGAAGGCAATCTGGAAGGGGATGCAGTGGATCGAGACGTCTTTGTGTTCCTGCCGCCGAGTTATGCCATCAAGAGGTCCCGCCGCTACCCGGTCGTCTATGCCCTGCACGGCTTTTCCATCGGCGCCGAGCAGTGGACGCAGGAGATTCATGTGCCCCAAACCATCGAGGGAGCCTTCGCGAAAGGCAGCCAGGAGGCGATTGTTGTGCTGCCCGACTCGAAAACTGTGTATGGCGGCTCGATGTATTCGAGTTCCGTCACCACGGGCGATTTCGAGCGGTTCGTCGCCCACGACGTGGTCGCCTATATCGACGCTCACTACCGCACCATTCCTAACCGCACAAGCCGGGGCTTGGTAGGCCATTCCATGGGCGGTTATGGCGCCGCTCGCATTGGAATGAAGCACCCCGATGTGTTCGGCAGTCTCTATATCATGAGTCCCTGTTGCCTCTCGCCGATGGGCTCCAGGCCGGCAAATCCGGCCATGCAGAACGCCATGGCACCGGTAGAGAAGGAATTGGAATCGGTAAAGACACCGGCCGACGCGGCAGGCTTGTCGTTCTTCGCCCGCGCGCAGCTCGCTTCAGCCGCAGCGTGGTCGCCTAATCCGAAAAACCCGCCGCTCTACCTTGACCTGCCCCGCAAGAAGGGTGAGCCCCAGCCCGATGTGCTGGCCAAATGGGCGGCCAATGCACCTTTGGCGTTCATCGACCAATACATCGGCAATTTGCGCCTGTATCGCGCCATCGCAATCGATGTAGGCGATCAGGACGGTTTACGGTTTGACACAATCAAGCTGCACGATGTCCTCGACAACTATGGCATAGCCAACGGTTTTGAAACTTATCACGGCACTCATACCAGCGCCGTCGCCGATCGCTTTCAAAACCATGTGATACCTTTCTTCAGCAAAAACCTGTGCGGGACGGAAAACTGCCATTGAGCGCGATGCTGGTCGTGGGCTTGCGCCGGCGATGGTGCAGGTTCTGGGGCGAGTGAATAGCTACCAAAAGTATGTGGCAATGACACGTGGAGGGCCGCCAACATTGTCGATCACACTGGCCTGAACGACCACCTGAAGGTTTCTCTTCTGCCAATCGGCCGGAGCGGTTCGGAGGGCCTCGGGCAGATATTCGGGCCCGGAAATCAAATCTGCTGCCGCTTCCGTCCCATGTTCGCCGAGTCCGGCCACGGCAATCAGAACCTGGCCGGTCTTGGAGTCCAACAGCCGGGTAACGACCCCATAATCTTCCTTAACCTTAACATACGGCCCCGGACCGTATGACCAGACCCTCCCCGGGGAGCTTCGGTCTTTGATCCACAACCGTCCCCCCTCTTCAGCAAACACGAAACGGAGGCCGGAGGTCATTTGCAGCGTCCAACGGTTGTTGAAGGCGCCCACCAGCACGGCAGGTGAGTTGCGAAGGTCGGCAAACGAGTAATGGCTCCCAATCCTGACTTGACTTGGCTTGTTAATTCGCGCGAAGAAGGCAGAAAGCTGAGCCGCCACATAGGCGTCCCCCATGGCCACACCGAACTCAGGAAACTCAGCAATATCCCCCCACGCGATCATCTGTTTGGGATCTAAGGGGAGCGCCTTATCGTACCTGTCGACCTCCGTCTGAAACTCGGTGGGATGGGTCTTGGAATACTTCCGAAAGAGTTCCAGCGAGGGGCGATAGACGACGGTCTTGGCCACGCAGATCAGGACGGGCTGCGAAGTGGCAAATGATGGAGACCAGAATTGATCCAACATGGAAGTCTGCTGTTTGGCGTGGCGGACGTAAACAATGACGGCAGAGGCCAGCGCCAAGCCCAGCGGCAGTGCAATCCCTGTTGCCAGCCGCCGCCTTCCAGTTCGCGGGGATAAACCAGTTGGCTCCATCTCAGGCGGAGCTATGCTTGAACCCCAATGAAACTCCGGCACATACGTGCCGAGTGGGAGCTCGATCCGGACCGGCGGCAAATCAACTTTCTCGCGATAGTATTCTTCCACTCTCCTCCGTACCTCGCCGGCTTGGACTCGTACCACTCCGTCATCTCCAGTCGAGTAGCTCGCAGGCCGATGAAAAAGCTCCACACCAATGCTCCTTTCCTTCAGAAGCTCAGTGTGTCCATCGAGTGTCTGTTTAACCACGTAAGAAAGGAACTGCTGTGAGCGCTTGCTCGTCCTAAAGCCTTGGCTTTTCAGGATTTTCTCCAATTCGCCCAGGATTATGGCTTTTTGTGGTGGCTCCATGGATGCCACTTCGTGAGGACTCGAGAGCCCGTTCGAATCAGCTCTTGATTTCATAGCCTCACCCCCGTACCGCAGCCCAACCTTCCGTGCCTTACGCAATGCCGACTGATCGGCGGCGCGACATTGCTCCTCTCTGCGTCAAACGTGACTAACGGGCCGTCACCCGACAACAGGTCGACTGCATGCTGAAGAATCGGCTCGCTGATATCTAGCGGCGGGTACACCCCGCCATATTCTCATTGTTTTCAACGCCCGATGGCGGAGTAAAGCCGCCGCTACGCCCTTTTCCCGCAGCCTGTTACACCTCTGTTTCGGCGTGTCACGCGGCTCGGGGCCGCTGCTTACTGTAACAAACCGTAAGCTACGTTGACAAGTCGCAAGGCGCTGTCCCAGCCTTCACTCGTGCGCTCATCCTGCACGTGCTAGTAGAGATTTTTCAACTGCTTACTCCTTCTAGGGAAGGAGCCGCCGGGTCCACGTTCCCAGGCCCGTCTTTCGGCGCCTGGGATGCGACTTGAAGGTTGGTGACTGGCCCACTTGGGCCCAAGCGTCGGGTCTTGGTCGTCTCACGAGAGAGACAAAATCCGTTTGAGGAGGGCATAATGAAGGGTAAAACCCTGCGAGTCGGTGGGGGATTCAGTGATTGTGTGTTCGTCCGCAACCACAGGTGGGGGTTTGCGGCTGCGATTAGTGCATTGTTGGGGTTCACATTGCTTGGCCCTGGCGCCCTGAGAGGCCGGGCGCAGGCACAGGCTTCCAGTGCCTCACTGAGCGGCTTCGTGTACGACAACACGGGTGCTGTCGTGCCGGAAGCCACGCTAACTTTGTCTAACCCCGAGAAGGGGTTGACTCGAACCATCGCCACGCAACCGGACGGCGCGTACGCGTTCACGTTGTTGCCCCCGGGGACGTACGCGCTTAAGGTCGAAAAGAGTGGCTTTGAGACTTACGTCCAGTCAGGAATTGCGCTGACAGTCGGCCAAACGGCTACGCAAGATGTGAAGTTACAGGTCGGGGCTGTCACCCAGCAGGTCACCGTGACGGCCGGCGCCGCCATCTTGAACACCGAAACTGCTAATGTAGGGCAGACCGTCGCGGAGCAGCAGGTTGTTGAGCTTCCCCTCGACACCCGAAACGTGTTCGTGCTTGTTTCCCTGAATGCCAGCGTGAACAACAGCTCGCAGTATCAAATAGTGAACGGACCCGGGCAACAGGACACCGCCGACCAGGACTTCTATTTCATGAACTTTGGCGGCGGACGATTCGGCACCACTGGCGTCCTGCTGGATGGCGACTGGGACGTCGGCATGGACTGGGGTGGATATATGTACGTCCCCTCCGTGGACGACACGCAAGAGTTCGCGGTTCAAACGAACAGTTTCAGTGCTCAGTACGGGTGGAGCACTGGGAACGTCATCAACGCCGTTACCAAGTCCGGCACTCGTGACTTCCACGGCGATGTGTGGGAATTTCTCCGCAACTCCGACCTCGATGCGAACAACTTTTTCAACAACGCACATGGCGTACCCCGGCCGCAGTTCAAGCGCAATCAATTCGGATTCACGGTGGGCGGGCCTCTCGATATCCCCAAACTCTACCGGCAACGCGATAAGACATTCATCTTTGGCGAGATGGAATTCCTCCGACAGACCGCGCCCACCACGTATACCACTACCCTGCCGACGAGCGACATGAAGAGCGGTAACTTCTCCGCTCTGCTTGGCTCCCAAATTGGTACGGACGCGTTGGGCCGGCCTATACTTCAGGGTCAGATCTACAATCCTTTCACCACGCGGCTGCTCACGAACGGCGGGACGGATTCGGTTTCGGGTTTGCCCGTTTCCTGCCCTGGCGGTAAAGCAACGTGCTACTATCGCGATCCTATCGCTGGCAATGCTCTGTCCTCCAGCACGGTGCCTATCAATGCAGTGTCGAGCAACTTCCTGCAATATTGGCCGAACCCAACCACAAGCGCTCTGGTCAATAACTACACCTTTTCCGCAGGGACTATATCGAACTGGCCATGGGAATTCTCGGTTCGGGGCGACCATAACATTAGCGACAAGTCGAGACTGTTTTTCCGCTGGTCACAGAAACATGAGTTCAAGCAGATTGCAGCAGATATTTACGGCGCCAGCGATCCGGGTGGAGGAGGAGGTAGAGCCCTCGACAACCGGTATGACACGGCCCTTGGCTACACTCGAACCTTTAGTCCCACGTTGGTCATGAGCGTGAACCTGGGCCTCGCCCGCTGGACGGAGGGCAATGCCATGCAGGCGTACCCGTTCAATCCGTCCACGCTCGGGTTGCCGTCATTCCTGGACGGCGTTTCGAACGAGTTTCCTAACATAGGGGTTGATGGGATCAATGGCCTCGGCCCGGGGTCGGTGTCTGGCGGCGCAGGTCAAGGGTTGTTTCCTCGAGACACCGGCAGCTACTCCTTGGGCTTCACCAAGACTCTTGGCACGCATACTATGAGTGTGGGTTTTATGGGAATTGTGGGGGAGAACACGGGCGGTCGGCTGGCGGTGACCGGCTTTCACTTCCCCGTGAGTATGACTGAAGGCCCTGACCCGACGACGGCGAGTCCCTCGACCTCCGGGTATGGCTTCGCTTCTTTCCTGCTAGGGACCGGCGACAATGGTGGTCCCAACGGAGCTGCCAACGGAACCGCGCTCAACCAATTTACGGTCAATATGAAAAAGATGTACGGTTGGTACTTCCAGGACGATTGGAAGGTCACCCGCAAGCTCACCATGAACCTCGGACTGCGGTACGACTACCAGCCCGGGCCCACGGAGCGCTACAACAGGCAGCAATGGTTCAACTTCGCCGCTGCCAACCCCATCAGTCAAAAGATAGGCTTCACGGTTCCGGGAGAAATTATTTTTGCAGGGGAGGGTACCGGAAGGGATGCTTTCAATGCCTCATTGACCGACTTCGCGCCCCGGATCGGGTTGGCCTTCCAGGCAACGAACAAGCTGGTGGCGCGGGCCGGTTTCGGCATGTTCTACCTCCAAACTTATCAATGTTGCCCCTCGTCTGACGGCTACACGCAGGCCACTCCTTACGTTGGCACAGTTAACGGGATTACGCCCGAGAACTTGATCAGCAATCCCTTCCCCAACGGGTTGATCGAGCCTACGCAAAACTCCTTGGGGGGGTTGCAGGATGTGGGCCTTTCGGTGGGGAGTGCTCTCCAACACACCAGGCCAGCACCCTACGTGGAGCAGTGGATGTCTGGCCTGCAATATGCCCTGACGCCGAACGATATGATCGACGTGACTTACCTGGGCAATCATGGCGTCAAGCTGCCCTTTGGCGGAACGCAGGCGAATCAATTACCGCCTCAGGATTTGGCGCAGGGTAACGCCTTGACCGCGCCAGTCACCAATCCATTCTATGGCTACATCACCGCGAGCGGTTGCGGTCTTAGCAACACGACGGTTCCCGCATATCAGTTGATGTTACCTTATCCAGAGTATTGCGGAGTAGGCAATTCTCAGCCTCCGGGCTCCTTCTCGACTTACAACGCGGCCGAGATAACCTTCCGGCATCGCTGGGCTCAGAGCTTGCAGATCGGAGTCTCCTACACAATCTCGAAGTTCATTGACAATGACGCGGGAGAAGGATCATGGGCGAATGCCGGAAACGCAGGAGACCGCAGCGCTTATGACCTGGCTGCGGAAAAGTCCCTGGACGGCGATGACATTCCTCAGAGCCTGGTTGTGAACTACGTCTACCAGTTGCCCGTAGGTCATGGCCAGCACTTTGCTTCTAACATGAATGGGGTTGCCAACGCGATATTGGGTGGGTGGCAATTGTCCGGCATCGCCACCGCCAAGGAAGGCTTCCCCTTGAGTATTTCGACGAGCGACAATACGCTCGGCACGTTCAATGCGGGCCAGCATCCCGATATCATTGGCAATCCGCACCTATCCAACCCCACTATCAGCGAGTGGTTTAACACAGCCGCTTTCGCGCAACCCGCCGCCTTCACTTTCGGGGACGGACCGCGCTACATGCCGAACCTGCGGGCTCCGCATCTCCGAGATTGGGATTTCGGCATCGAAAAATGGTGGCACCCGACCGAGTGGTTCCGTATTCAGTTCCGGGCTGAAATGTACGATGCTTTTAACAATGTGAACTTCTTCGCTCCCAACCAGACCTTCGGTAGTCCGGGGTTTGGTCAGATCACCGCGGCAGAACGTCCCCGCGACATCCAGTTTGCGTTGAAGATGTACTGGTAGTCGCGGCACAATACGCCATGTCTTAGCTTTCGACAACCCTGGGGACTGAGTAAATTCCCCAGGGTTGTCATATTATGTTGCTGGTGGACGTTCAGTACTCTCTGAGCCGTAACAACTGGTGTCCGCAAGTTTGTGCGACGTGAAAATTTGCGACTCGGCCATTCCAAATCACGCCGGTGGTTCTTAAGCATAAGAACACTGTCAATGCCTTGCGTGCGGGGTTGTATTAGAGCCTTGCTGCTTTTCATCGCAGGCTCGCTCACCACGGCCGCTCTGACGGGCCAGCCATCGGTAGACTCGCAGAAGCCGGAGGAGAACCTTGCGGCACAGGCTGAGGCGGCCCAACGTGACGGCGATTACCGCGCTGCGGCTCAGATCTATCAGGAAATGCTGAAGTCCGCGCCCCACTCCGCAGAAATCCGCGCCAATTTGGGACTGATGCATCATCTCCTAGGCGAATATCCTGCGGCCATCCGCGAGTTTCGTACCGCCTTGCAAGAGAACCCGAGGCTCTTTGTCCCTAATCTCTTCTTGGGCTTGGATCTATTGCAGGTCGCAAAACCCAACGAGGCCGTTTTCTATCTCGAACGGGCACATGACGTTGATCCCCACGATCCGAATGCACCATTAGGCTTAGGCCAGGCGTACACGAAATTGGGCAACCTGCTGAAGGCTCGGACCTCCTATAACGAGGCGG
>Ga0187819_10001999_pt1 | contig 10675 bp, 11 predicted proteins | sample NC_wetland_sal_i_15_FD_132411 | JGI IMG/M metagenome (GOLD analysis project Ga0187819, IMG submission 132411) | Wetland sediment microbial communities from Neuse River Estuary, North Carolina, USA - SO4_4 | ecosystem: Environmental > Aquatic > Freshwater > Wetlands > Sediment | place: USA...
ACCCCCGAGATCGACATCTACTCCGGCGGCGATGACGGCGACTGCGGCTATCGTTTCAAGAAAGGTGTGCGTTACCTCGTTTTCACCGAGCAAGGGACGGAAGGCCGCCTCTTCGCCACAATTTGCAACGGCACGCGGTCTGCCGCTGAGGCTCTCGCCGTTATCCCTCAGCTTCGCGCCATGCGCGACGGCAAACGCGTCGCCTCTGTCTTCGGGATTCTGCGCCGCGCCGATCCGCCGACCCTGGCCTTGCCCGGCGATCCTGACGATGCCCTTCCCGATACTGCACTGAAATTGCGCTCTCACTATGATCGTTTTACTGCGACCACGGATCAGAACGGTGTTTACTCGTTTTACGACGTCCATGCCGGCGAATATCACTTCACCGCCGACCTATCCTCCAGCCTCGTTCTTACCCAACGGACGCTCACCGGTCCGTTGCCGCTCTTCAATATCCCTGATGGGGCCTGCTACGAATATAACGTCGACGCACTTCCCACCGGCCACATTCAGGGTAGTGTCCTTGGTCCCGACGGAAAACCGCTGCGCCTCGCCTCTCTCGAACTCTTTCGGCTCGGCAGCTATGACCCTTCACATTCAGGTTTGTGGACTTTCCAAGGTTTCAAGGGGGTCTTCGATTTCGACCATGTCGGGCCGGGCCAGTACATCCTGGTTTACAACCGGCCTAACCGCAAGAATCCCAATTCACCCTACCCACGCACGTTTTATCCTGGTACGGAAGATCCCAATGAAGCAAAGCCCATCGATGTCAAGGAAGGCGAGCGGCTTTCAAAAGTAGATTTCGCCGTCAAAGATCCGTTCTCGACTCGGCAGCTCCGTGTGCACCTCAACTGGAAGGACGGCATGCCACCCGGCTCCGTGACCGTGATGGCCAAGGGCGATCAAGGCGACAATCCCGCTGCCGCCAAGGTTAGCGATGGCGTCTTCGATTTCACACTCCTGGAGTCGGCTCATTACACCGTCTCCGCCTGGGAGGACCTCGACCCCACCCGCGCCGGAAAATCGCACCCGGGCAACGCCGGTTGTTCGTTGCCTCCACGCATTGAATCCGATTCCCTTTTTATCGACGGCGCCGACTCCTCCACACCCGAGATCACCCTCACCTTCGCTTCTCCGCCCTGCAATTAATATTGGAATTTAGCGACGCTTGCGGAGGCTTCCCGAGGAACGCTGCTCCCGGCGCATGATGGCTCCCGGTTTTCGCTTGCGGCTCTTACGCGCTGTTACCTCGATTTCGATCTTGATGCGAGCGTCGGCTAGCCCGGCAGAAATCATGGTTGCTGCGGGGCGCACGTCCCCAAAATACTCGCAAAGCACTGGCCAGCACGGTTCGAAATCCGCGCCTCGCGGCAGGATGTAGCGAACGCGAACGATATCCGACTTGTCGCTCCCTGCCTCCGCCAGCGCGCGATCGATATTCACCAGGCACTGCTTTGCCTGTTCCACAACGTCGTCGGAGATTGTCATGGTTCGGTAGTCGAAACCGGTCGTGCCGGAAACGAAAACCCAGTCGTCTTCAACAACCGCGCGCGAGTATCCGATCTCGCGTTCAAAAGATGAGCCGGAAGAGATAAGCCGTCGCATGAGTTCTCCCTATGTGGGATGTTCCTGAAAGGCGAGTGAGATTTCAAGCTGAAGATCCCCAATCCTCATATGCAGCGGAAGGGCGGGCTTCTAACCCGGTCGCCGAAGGAGATGAGCCGAACTCGAACCCATAAGCGTTGCACATAATTGGGCGCGCACACGCAGTGGATTTGCGGTTTTGCATTCCGAGACGGCGTATTAGAATCGCCAATCACATCAAATTTCGCAATGGCATAGAGCGTAAAGAACGACTTCTGTGGAATTCGCACCACGAGAAACATGGAACTAAAGCTATGAGGAACAAGCAAAAGGCAATTTTTATAGTGTTTGGCTGTCTGTTGCTGGCGTCGCTTGCAGCGGCAGTGTTGACGCGAAGCTGGGGGAACTATCACGAACGGCTGCGGGCCATGCGGGAAGCGTTTGCACGCACAGCGACATTTGTGGACACGCGCGAGATGGAAATGGCGCAGCAACTCGCGCAGCTGGCGGTCACGCCGAGGGAACGGGATTACGCGCAACAGTCCGTGCAGCTTGCGGACCACTCGGTGGACACTGCTTTCGATGCGGCCCTCCGCGAGGCCGCCGCCAATCCTCCCCGGTTGACCCAGGAGGCGCGGGAACTCACTCAACGGATCAAGGCGGCCGAGGCGATGGTCAACGCCGATCAGGACCGCGTCACGGAATTGCAGCACAAACTCGCCCAGGCTCGGCCGGGCGATAAAGACGCCATTCAGGAGCAAATCGACCTGGCGCAGGCGCAACTGAGCCTGGACCAGGACGACCTCCAGGACGCGCAGCAAGACCTGATCCGTGCGGGCGGGGACAAAAGGGCCATCGTCCAGAAACAGTTCGAGCAGTATGAGCTCAGCGACAACGAGGGGAAGGCGCTTGCGACAACGGCGGCGGTAGCTGAAGTTGAAATGACCGCGTCGGCGAGCATCGTCGCGGAAAGCCGCGCCCTCTTTTCACTGCGAAATAAGGAAGCACTCCTCAAACAGGCGCAGGCAAACGCGCTGGGGCGGCAAGCAGCGTTGAAGGCCCAGCACGACACAGGCGAGAAGCGGCTGCAGGACGAGAAATCCCAAAAAAGCGCTCCCCGCAGCGCTGGTCCGCCAAGCCCAGCGGGCGCGAGTGCGCCGACGGGCAATCCGGGGAACCAGGGGGCGGGTGGGGCCGGCGGCTCGGATACGGGGTCGACGTTGTCATTAGTTCGGCGGCTGACGGCCGAGCAGAAGGAACTGAGCGAACTCGACAAGCGCATCGAGGACGAGGAAGAGCTTGCCGGCGTGTACGGCAACTGGCTCACCTTCGTGGATGCGCGGGAAAAGGCGTTTCTGCACGGGATTTTCGTCGCCGTATTCTGGATTTTGCTTATCGCGGCAGGCGTGCTCGTGGCGAACTACCTCGTGCAGCGGTTTTTCGCGGACGTGACGCCGGAACGACGCGAACTGCACACCATGCGCACGGTGGCGCTGGTAGTGATTCAGGCGCTGGGAGTTGCGCTGATCCTGCTGGTGATTTTTGGCGTGCCAAATAATTTTGCCACGTTCATTGCGCTGGCCACGGCGGGCGTCACGGTAGCCATGAAGGATTTCATCGTGGGATTCGTGGGCTGGTTCGTGCTTATGGGCAAGGACGGAATCCGCCCGGGAGACTGGGTCGAGATCAATGGCGTGGGCGGAGAAGTGCTCGAGGTGGGACTGTTCCGCACTGTGCTGCTGGAGACGGGAAACTGGTCGGACGCGGCGCATCCGACGGGGAGGAAAGTGGCGTTCGTCAACAGTTTTGCCATCGAGGGCCACTATTTCAATTTTTCGACATCGGGCCAATGGGCTTGGGACGAGTTGCAGATTCAGGTGCCCGCAAATCTTGATCCTTTCTCCACCGCGGAGGCGATTCAGAAGATCGCTGCGGACGAGACCGCAGCGAACTCGCGTCAAGCGGAAGAGGAATGGACGCGCGTGGTGCCCAGTTATGCCAAGCGAAAATTCTCTGCCGCGCCATCCATGAGCGTGAAACCGACGGGCGGCGGCGTCAGCATAATCGTGCGCTATATCACCCGAGTGCGCGACCGCCAGGAAGTCCGTGGCCGCCTCTACCGTGCGATCTTAGAGCTCCTTCATCGGCACGAAATAGCAGAAGAAGCCCCCCGCAGAGCCTAGCCTCGCTACGCGCGCAACAATGCCGCCCCAAATTGAACCGTGTCCCATTTTCGTGGATTGCGCTGCATTGAGTGGTGACACGCAGCCTTGAGCCGCGTCAACTCAGTGCGGAGCCGATGTCGGTGTGCGCGAAATCGCCGCCCTTATATAGAAGCGGTTCGCCGGTCGCTTTGGCCAGCGCATATGCAAAACAATCACCGAAATTCAGACCTGCGGGGTGTCCAGTGCCCTTGCCGAAATCGCGATAGGCTTCACGCGCGATGCGCGCTTGAGCCTCGGTAACGGGGTCGATCGCAAGCTCAGCCGCTCTAAAGAGATCGTCAAAACGCCGGCTGGCGATGGGATCGCGGGCCGCGTCGATCACAATGGCAGCTTCTACGTAGTTCACAGCTGAAATCCGGCGACGCTGCGCTTCGGCAATGGCCTTTGCACACGAAACCGCTTCCGGTTCGTCGCGCAGAATTGCGATGATTGCGGACGCGTCGACAATCATCGCGGCAGACCTCTTTCGTCGTAGAGGAGTTCGCCATGGTCGACAGAACGGAAGGGCTCGCGCAAATGTGCCGCGCAGTCCTTGCCGATCCAGAGCAGACGGTCCACCAGCCCAGCGCCTCGCTCCGCGCGCACGCGGTCGAGCCGTTCGCGAAGCGCTTCAGTGATCGCCCCGGTCATGCTTTCGCCAGTTAGATCTGCCAGCTCTTTGGCTAGTCTTTGGGCTTGTTCATTCTTGATGTTCATCGCCATGTATTACACCTGTCTACCTTGCAAGTATACCACGGTACTATAGGATGCGCAATCTTATGTAATCTCAGGAAGTCAGCGGCCGGTGCAAGGTCAGAGAAGCGAGAAGATGTGGAAGGTGATCGCTCCGAGAGCGATTCCTATAGCTGAACCAGCTACTACGTCGCTGAGGAAATGCATGCCCAGTATAATCCGGGAACTGGCGATCAGGAATGCGACCGTCAGCAGGTAAGCCAACAGGTCGGGGTAGAATAGCCCGATTGAAAGCGCCACTGCGAAAGCCGTAATGGAATGGCCCGAAGGAAAAGAATACTTGTCCGGCGGAAGGATTGACGCCCAGCAGTGCGGCTCGATCTCGCAGGGACGTTGCCGCCGACTCGTATTCTTCAGGAGGCGAAAGAGGAAGATGCCTGCTACGGCAGCGGTCGCCGCCGCGCCGATGGCTTCGAAACGATTCCCGCCTCCAAAAAAATAGAGAATGACCCCGAGTGTATACCAGAGCCACCCGTCGCCGCCGCGCGTCGCCAGAATCATCAGGATGCGGAACCAACGCGGCGCCTTCCAGCGGTGGACGCGCCGCATCAAGCGATAATCGTTGGACTCGATCTGGTTCCAAACGGCTTTGCGAACCGTCATACCCATTCTCCCATGGCCATTTGCGCTCGCGTTTGCGGAACCGGCCGGGGGAAGGAGGTCCAGGGCGGGCGCCTGCGCGACTTGGGCTGATTGAGAATCTCGCCGGCCCACTTGAGATTGAAAATGTGCTCGCTGACATAAGTGCCTAAGGTGACTGCGGGAATGAGTACGGCGAGAGGAGCCAGTGCGATAGTCCAGGATTCTTCGCGCATCATTTCTGCCGCAATCAGCAGCACGTCGCGCGTCAGCTTTTGAAACCCGCCTGACTCACCGTGGACGCGGGCCATGCCGCAGCGAAGGCCCGCGAAGAATTCGTCTTTGTTGCGCGCGCCGATGACTTCCGTGTAAGCCGTGCCAACCGAAGGCAGGGCGTGCGCGTCACTGCCGGCAATGCCGATCTTGTCCCATTGTTTCGCGAGCATGGCCGCGTGCGCGTTCGCCGATTCGAGCATGTGGCTGTTGCGCGCCTCGATAGCGGGGAAATACTCCCGCAGCCAGGCAAAGTCCTCGCGATCGCGTCGCCCTGTGAGACTCGAAAAAACGTGATTGATGCTGAAGAAAATTCGCCGCTCGCTGAGATAAATCAGCAAGGCAACCAGATCTTTTCGCCGCTGCTGGAGCTGAACGTGCTGGCGCTCATGGAAGTCGTATACGCCCACATGGACTTCCGTTCCGCTGGGCATCCTGCACGTTAGCTCCTCGCTGAGGAAAAACCCGGGGCGTCCGCGCAACTTTTCCGCGCCTTCGATCGAGTCGTGATCGGTTAGGGTGAACAATGTCATCCCGCGGCGAGCGAGAAGATCATAGACTTCGTCGGGATCGTTGTAGCTTTCGCGGCAAAATTTTCCAACAATGGGCGTGGTACACTGGCCGGAGAAGTAGCTGTGGACGTGCATGTCGCACTTCACAACTACAAACGTACGAGTCGCATGTTACGCCAGCATGACACTCACGCTAAATTTATGAAAATGCAGCTATTTAACTCTTACGACACAGAAACATACTTTTAACATTCCCGTAGGGGGAAGCGGCACGCTTAGTGCCAAAATCGCGTCACTCATGGAACGAATCGAGTTCTGTTTTTTCGATGCTGGGGGCGGCCATCGCGCCGCCGCTGCCGCGCTCGAAATGGCTGCTCGAATGCAGCAACGCCCGTGGGACGTTCAACTTACAAACCTACAGGAATTACTGGATGAGCTAGATATACTCAAGAAGTATACGGGGCTGCGCATACAGGACTTCTACAATTGGATGCTGCGCAGCGGGTGGACCCTCGGCAGCGAACAACTCATGCGCGTTCTTCAGTTTGCCATCCGCGTCTATCACCGCCCAGCCGTGCGACTGCTCGAAACGCATTGGCGAAGAACGAAACCCGATATGGTCGTGTCTTTTGTGCCACACTTCAATCGCGCGCTGGGTGAAAGCTTTAGGCGTGCTTTTCCGTCGCGGCCCTATGTCACGGTGCTGACCGACATTGCCGATTTCCCTCCGCATTTCTGGATCGAACGCCAGCCCCAGTACGTGATCTGCGGCTCCGATCGCGCGGTCGCGCAGGCAAAATCCCTGGGATATACAGACGAAAACATATTTCGCGCGTCGGGGATGATACTGAACCCGAAATTTTATGACACTCCTGTCGGGAATCGGTTCCGCGAACGCGAGCGATTGGGCCTGCGTGCCGGCCTTGCGACCGGACTCGTCCTTTTCGGCGGCCATGGTTCCGACGCCATGCTCGAAATCGCAAGGCGCCTCGACGAATCGGCCCTGCAACTCCAACTCATCCTGATTTGCGGGAAAAACGAAAAGCTGGCGGCAAAGTTGCGCGGCGAGAAATCGCGGCTTCCACGGCTGGTGGAAGGATTCACAACCAAGGTCAATTATTACATGCAGCTCGCCGATTTCTTCATCGGCAAGCCTGGGCCCGGAAGCGTCAGCGAAGCGCTGGCCATACGTTTGCCGGTGATCGTGGAATGCAATTCGTGGACGCTGCCGCAGGAGCGCTACAACTGCGAGTGGGTCCTCGAAAAAGAAGTCGGAATCGTCCTGAGGGACTTCAAGAAAATCGAGAATGCGGTTGCAAAGCTGATCGAGCCAACGACCCTCGCGCGCTACCGTTCCAACGCGGTGGCACTCAACAACCGCGCTGTTTTCGAGATTCCCGAAATGCTGGAAAAGATTCTTGCCGAATCGCGTGTCGCCAAAGGACAAACAGAAGCCGTTTCTCGCCAGTCACTCTAGTCGAGCATATGCCTCATAAGCGCTGCGCCCCGAAGCCTTCGAAAACCGCAAGTCCTAAGACAGCGTACTAAGGATGCTGAAAATCCGTGGGCGTGCGCCTCGACGGCGGAAGCGCAATTGTGGCAACATCGAATCACGGATGACTTCAGCAAAACTGGGGGATTGTAAATGGAAAAGGCAACGTTCGCGGCGGGCTGCTTTTGGGGAGTCGAGGACGCATTTCGGCAAGTGAAGGGCGTGACCTCAACGACAGTCGGCTACACGGGCGGCACCACCAAGAATCCAACGTATAACGAAGTTTGCACAGACCAAACCGGCCACGCCGAAGCCGTCGAAGTGGAATTTGATCCTCAGCAAGTTTCCTACGAGCAGCTACTGAAACTTTTCTGGGAGATTCACGACCCGACCACGCCTAACCGCCAGGGACCGGACATTGGCGCACAATATCGCTCGGCAATATTCTTTCACGGTCGGGAGCAAGAGGCAGCCGCGCGGGCATCAAAAGCATCATTGGAAACTTCAGGGAAGTTCAGGCGCCCCATCGTTACGGAGATCAAGCCCGCGCCCGAGTTTTACCGTGCAGAGGATTATCATCAACAATATTTCGAAAAGCGTGGCATCAAGTCCTGCCATATCTGACAGTCGACCTGACAGCCAGGGCTCAAGCAAAGCTGATCCCGGCCTGTAGGGGCGCTGCTCGCTGCGCGCGGTCTGTCGGGGTCCGCAAACGGCGTTCAACGCGGACAAAACGCGTTGGGCTCTGCCTGCGTGCAACTGATATCGGGCTGAAAGCCCGGCGCTACGTTCAGATCTTAGGCCCGAGCGCGCGCAAGCCGACCATTCGTTGCGCGCGTCAGCGTGTCACCCGCGATAAGAGCGGAAGGCGAGTACCGCGTTCAGTCCGCCGAACGCAAACGAATTCGACAGCGCGGCTTCGACCTGTTTCGGCCGCGCTTGATTAGGAATGTAGTCGAGGTCGCACTCGGGATCGGGAACCGTGAAGTTCGCCGTGGGCGGAAGAATGCCGCGTTGCAGAGCAAGAATAGTGGCAACGGCTTCGATCGCGCCTGCCGCGCCGAGCGCGTGTCCGTGCATTGATTTCGTCGAACTGACGGCGAGTTTGTCGGCATGCGGGCCAAAGACGGCTCGGATCGCGCGCGTTTCGATAGGATCATTTCCGGGCGTGCCCGTGCCGTGGGCGTTGATGTAGCCGACTTCTTCCGGCGCCAGCCCGGCCATCCGCAACGCATCGCGCATCGCGCGCGCTGGACCCTCCACGGTCGGCTGCGTCAGATGATGTGCGTCCGACGACATCCCAAATCCGCAAATCTCCCCGTAGATTTTCGCGCCGCGGGCTTTCGCCGCATCCATCGGCTCGAGAATCATCATCGCGCCGCCTTCGCCCAGGATCATGCCGCGCCGGTCCTTGCTGAAGGGGCGGCAAGTGTCCGGCGAAATCACGCGCATGGCTTCCCATGCCTTGAGCATGCCGATTGTGAACATGGCCTCGCTGCCGCCAGTCACCGCGAGTTCAACGTCGCCGTCGCGCAGCAGCCGAAAGGCCTGGCCGATGGCGTGATTGGCGGAAGAACATGCGGTAGACACCGTGTAAGTCGGACCCGAGAGCTTGAGGTCCATGGAGATGTGTGACGCGCCGGCATTCGACATCGTCTTCGGAATCGTCAACGGGTGCACGCGCCCGCGGTCGGTGACGTACAGATCTTCGAATCCCACTTCGATTGCCGCTTGCCCGCCAACCGCCGAGCCGCATACGACAGCGCACTGCTCGCGCAATTGCGGCGTGAGTTCGAGTCCCGAATCGCGCAGCGCATCCCGCGCGGCAACCACCGAAAATTGCGCGAAGCGGTCGATGTAATCTTCTTTCCCCGGCTCGAAATGTTTTTTGGCATCGAAGCCGCGCACCTGGGCGGCATTCTGGAAACGAAGAATCAGCTTGTGATAATCAACGCCCTCGATCGGTGTGATGCCGGAACGGCCTTCGCGCAGAGATGCCCACGTGTCCTCCGCGTTGAGCCCCAGAGCCGAAATGATTCCGACGCCCGTAATTGCAACGCGGCGCGGCGCCATCTCAGCCCTGCTCCAGGCCTTGGCCGCAGAAATTGTCGAGTGAATTCATCCGGTTGGGTGCCATCAGGTCGCCGGCGATGTCGAGCCGACGGACCCTTCCGGCGGAGTGGCGGCAATGATCTTCTTGATGCCTTCGACTATGTCGTTGACGGTGCGGATCGAGCGTACGTCGTCGTCCGGAATCGAAATCTTGAACGCGTTCTCCAGTTCGAAGAGAAGCGTGAAAACGTCCAGCGAATCAATCCCTAGCTCCTGCAAATTCGTTTCCCGCGTGATTTTCTCGGCCGGAATCCGCTTCACCGACGCCAGCGTGGCAATCACTTTCTCCGCTACAGCATCAGCCATCCATCCTCCGTACGATTAGCGTATGCGCGACGGTTCTACCACACCGAACCTGTTATGCGCCAGGAATTCGCGGCGCACACCAAAACCGTAGCCCATCATCTGTAAGAAACCAAATTCTAGCAGTGCGACTCGCGTTTTTGTATCGCCACAAATAGAACGTTTTACGCGGCGTGGTGGGCGGCAGCACTTTCGAGCAATTCATGAATCAGTGTCTGATAAGGCTTCTGTGACCGGCGGGCCAAACGGCGCAGCCGCGCTAGCAATCGCGGATCGATTCGGATCGCAATCAATTGTTTTGTATGCGCTGATTTCGGCCTGCCCACGCGTCGCGCTTTTTTCAATTCTTCATTTGTGGATTCCGGGATGTCCGAAAAGTCGATGTCACGATCCAAAATATGCTTTGCGCTCTCTGCGGCTCGCTTGCCGAGCGCTGATGATGCGTACGATTTCTTTCGTGCCTTGCTTTGCATCTCCGTGCCTCCGAATAGTGTAAACGGCCAGCAGCACGCGGCCCCCAAGCGGGGCGTCCGGATCTCTTGCGCCGCAGCTCAGCTTCAGAATGACGCACGTCCTCCCAGTCCAGCCCGTCCGGATCGGCGAAAATCGAGGCAGCCTCTTCGAAGGAAACGTTGTGCTTTTTCAGATTCGCCGAAGTCCCACGAAAACACAATTAATGTATATACGCTAATTAGTGGAACAAATCAAGGTCGCTAGACGAGACGAGACCGGGTCACCGCGATGGTTTGAGAGGCGCCGGTGCGGAGGCCTGATCGAAGACGCCCTTGGCGGCCGGGGACAGCTTTTCGACGTTGGCCAGGAACGTGACCACCTGCCACATCTGCTCCTCGCTCAGTGTTTTG
>Ga0187819_10002001_pt1 | contig 10674 bp, 1 predicted proteins | sample NC_wetland_sal_i_15_FD_132411 | JGI IMG/M metagenome (GOLD analysis project Ga0187819, IMG submission 132411) | Wetland sediment microbial communities from Neuse River Estuary, North Carolina, USA - SO4_4 | ecosystem: Environmental > Aquatic > Freshwater > Wetlands > Sediment | place: USA: North...
GAGTACGGTGCTGTTGGTGCAGACATTCGCCGTCGGCGTGCCACAGGTCCAGCCGGTGCCGGCCATCGAGGCGAGAGTCAGTCCGGTCGGCACGGCTTCCGTGACCGTGACGGTGCCGCTGGTCGGCCCGGCGTTTGCGCCATTCGAGACCGTAACGGTGTAGTGATCGCCCTGCTGGCCCTGCATGAAGTTGCCGGTGTGCATCTTGGTGATGGCGAGCACAGGCGGAACGGTCGGATTGATGACGGTCACGTCCGAGGCGCTGGTCGGGGCTGTCGCGCCGCCGCCCGAGACAGTCACGGTGTTTGTGACTTGCGCCGGGGCGTTGGCGGCGACGTTTACGGTGACGGTGATGGGCTGATAGCTTTGGCCGCCATTGAGTACGGTGGTGTTGGTGCAGACATTCGCTGTCGGGGTGCCGCAGGTCCAGTTCGTGCCGGCCATCGAGGCGAGAGTCAGTCCGGTCGGCACGGCTTCCGTGACCGTGACGGTGCCAACCGTCGGCCCACCGTCGTTCAATACCGTGACCGTATAGGTCGCGCCCTGCTGGCCTTGCGTGAAATTGCCTGTATGCTTCTTCGTGATGCCGAGCGCCGGCGGATTCGATGCGCCCGCGACGGTGCCAGTCGCGTTGATTGTAATGTTGCTGGTGCCGTCAGTGGTAAGGAGGAGTGTTTCGCTGACCGGGCCCGGCGTGGTAGTGGATGCGGGAGCGAAGGTAATGATGATCGTGCAGGTGCCCTGCGGTTGGAGGATTACGGTCCCCCCGGTGAGGCAAGTGCTTGCGCTTGAGAAGCTGAAATCGGGAGGAACGCCGGTGCCGCTGATGCCCAGCGGTCCGAGGCCCACGTTGGTGATGGTGATCGGGTTGGAGTTCGCGCTGCTACCTATGGCCACGGGAGTGGGGAAATTCACCGATGTTGTGGCGGGTGACGGCGTTCCCGGCGCGGCTGTGATAGGCCCAGCAAGTGCGACATGGGGATTGCTGGATGTTTGATCCAGGAACGCGAAATCGAATGGCGTGATGGCGTAACCGGAGACGTTACCTTGTGTGGCGCTTTGCAGCACGGTGTGGCCGAAGGAATCGACAGTGTAGGTCAACGTTCCGAGCGACTGATCGAAGGTGAGGTTTCCCCCGATATGACTCGAGTCAGCGGTGATGACCATGGTGTTTTCCGGTCCGAGGACGGAGATGCCCGAGAATTCCGAATGGGAGCCCGGGAGAGGCTCTTGCTGGCCGAGATAGAAGCCAGCAGGGGTGAAAGGCGAAGCGCCGAAGGGAGCGCCCACCTGCGGGGTGATGGTACCGAAGGAAACGGAGGAATCGGTGGTCATCATGAACCCGCGGTCTTGCGACGCCAGATAGAGGATGGCGCCGCCTGAAGCGGGAGAGAAGGTGCCGCGACCGGTAGAGGCGACGCCGTAGCCGCCGGTGAGGACTTCGCCGATCTTGAGATTGCCGCCGTCGTTCGAGTCCGCGGTGATGCTGGCGGTGGGAGTGGTAGTGCTGTTGGCGGTCAATACGCCGATGATAGCGGCCGTGCCGTTTGCGCCGGTACCGCCGAGGCTGATGATATCGGGACCGGCGAGCGAGCTATTGGTGAACGGTGAAGTTGACTGGCGCAAACCAGAGCCGATGAGGAGGCCGTTCACGTCTCGAGAATCGAGCGTCATGGCGATGCCCTCATTGGCATTGATCTGGTAGATAGCAACCTTGCTGGGAGAGGCGGTACCGTTGTTCGTCACATTGACCGACTCGACGATGCGGCCATTCGTATCGGGCGCCGTGTAGGTTCCGGAGATCGAAGTGATAGTGGAGAGAGTACCGCCAGCATTGGTATCCGCGGTGCCGGAAACTCCCAGCGTATCGTTAATATCGGTGAAGGTGATGAGGCCCAATTCGGCGAGCCGGAGCAGACCGGGGCCCGGGCCCTGGCCGGATAGCCCGAACGTGTACGTTCCGGCGAAGGTGCCCGCGTTGAACGCGGTCGGGTCCTGTAGACGCATGAAGCCGGAGCCGATTAGACTGTTTCCGTCGTTGTCGTCAAAGCGCGTGAGACTGACGGTGGAGGCGATGCCGCGATAGACGTTGCCGACGGAGATGGCGTAGACAACGGTTCCAAAGCTGGTCGAGAGAATGAGGGTTCCGCGATTGTCCGGACCGACGGAATACGTCCCCGTAACCGGTTGCGCTTGCGAAAGTATTTCTACGTTGTTGAAATCGATGATGCCGGTGACGCCGCCCTTGCCGTCAAGCGTCAAGCTGCCAAGATCACCTTCCTCCTCGTTGTTGACATTCTCGCTATAGCCCTGGAACAACAGCGCGTATTGTCCATTTAACAATCCGGGTTGCGTGTTCGGAGGAGCCGCAGCGATGGGGAGCGAAATTGTTGCTGTGGTCATCTGCGGCGGCGTCGAAGAGTCCGTTACGGTGACGCCGAACATGAAGGTGCCAGCCGTTGCCGGATTGTTCGCGAAGACATGCCCCGCTGCCACGTTGTTGAAGCCCGTGGCGCCAAGTGTGAAGCCGGTGGGCAGACTGCTGCCATCGGCGACCGCGAACGTATACGGCTGAGTTCCGCCCGTCACTTGAATGTCCGCGCCGTAGGGAACAGTGACGGCACCGGGGGGCAGTGTCGTTGAGGTGAATGTGGGTCCGGTACTCGTCGAGAGGGCGAACGTGGCCGTGACGTCCAAGATGGGTGAGGGCATGGTGAACACGCACATTGCACCGGTGGTGCATGGGAACGTAAAGCCAGCAATCGTATTGCTACTCCAACCGCTGAAAGTTGAGCCGGTCCCTGGCGTTTCAGTCAAAGACACTTGTGCCCCGACCGGCGCGACAACCATACACACCTGGGGCGCACCGGGCACGTCGGAGCAGTTAACTTGGGGCGGATTGGGCAGTCCGACGATCGTTCCGGTGACGGTTCCAGTTCCGGTGCCGGCCGTCGTCACCTCGAGAGTTGTTTCGAGGATGATCGTGGCTGAAACGGTCAATTGGGCTGTCGGCATGTTGAAGGTGCAACTTACTGCCGTCGAGCCCGCGCACGGGAAAGTAAATCCGGAAACTGCGCTGCTGGACCAACCTGTGAAGGAGCCGAGGGTCGGATTCACAGTGAGCGTAACCTGTGTTCCTGGGGCCAGAGGGGTGCTGCAGAATCCTTGGTTGCCCGTGGAGCAATCGATTTTGGTTGTGTTATTCGGCCAGAGGACGTTCCCTGTGCCATTGCCGAGCACCTGCACAGTTAGCGTGTTGGTGGCGGCCGGTGCAGCGGTGCCGGTGGCGAAGATCGAGGCGGTGAAGGCATCGGTCAGAAGGGTGATCTGTTCGCTGAGCGTGACACCGGTGGCCGTGCCCGGCTGCGGGGCAAAGGTGACGATCACAGTGCAGGTGCTGTGAGCCAGGACGACAACTGGGAAGCCCGTGACGCAGGTGCCAGTCGAGGCCGAGAAGTCGGTGGCGTTCGTGACTCCGGTAATCGAGAGCAAGCCGTCGCTGGCGTTTGTAAACGTCAGCGTGATAGTGGCGTTCGAGCCGATGGCCACGGGCGTCGGGAAGTTCACATTCGTGATAGCCGGCAAAAGAAGGCCCAGAGGCATGACGAAGGATTCGGCCTCATGGATCTCCGGATGGCTTTGGGTCGGGTCGATTTCGGTGAAAACCAAGTGAGACGGGGTGATGGCCTGACCAGTTTCATCGGTGCTGGACGACAAACTGGTGTGATTATTCGTAAAGACCAACCGCCCTGTGGAAGCAACGGAGATACCAAAAGACGCTGTATTGGCGTAATCAAGCCTGCCATCTGCGTGGCTGTCGTCAAATGTGGCACTGAGGGTATTGTTGCTGATCGAGGTAACACCGGAGTTATCGTCGCCCGCATCGGGCGCGGCAGGCTCGCGATCGCCAAAGAAATAGTTGGTGGACAGCGACCCGCCGGTAAAAGGCCCGCCCGTCTGCAAGTCGATCGTCCCGAAGCGGGGGTTGGCTACCGAATCCATGGTGTAGCCATGGTCCGGCCGCGAGAGGTAGGTAATGGGCTGGTTAGCGGTGCCGGGGATGGTGGTAACAAAGCGACCGTTGGCCGCCATCGTGTAGGTGTCGTTCTCGGTTCCCTCGATTGTGACGGTTCCGCCGTTGTTGACGTCCTTTGTAACCGCAACGGTTCCCGTGGTCGGATTTGGCCCTGCTGCCGGCGTATACGTGGCGACCCCAATGAACACGCCGCTCTGGGATCCGCCGATGGGGCCCTGTTTTGCGACGACGTCCGGCCCGGCGAGCGAGGCGGCCGTGAAAGTCCCGGGGTTCATTTGCCGTTCCCGCGTGCCAGCAAGGATGGTGTTGGTTGCCCCGCTATCGATCTTCAACGAGAACAAGTTGTTCGCATCCACGATGTAGACGGCCTGGTCCGAGGTGATCGTGCCGCTTACGGAGTTGTTCAACGTCAGGTGGTACTGGGTGCGGCCGACCGCGGAGATCGCACCGTTGGAGCCGTCCGTGCCATACGTGCCGCTGACTAACGTCTCGGTGGACAAGGTACCGTTGTCGTTGAAGTCGTCGCTGGCGCTGGTGATTGTGCCGGTGGCGTTCACCGAGCCAATTCCTACCTCAGTTACGCGGTTGTGGGTGGGGTTTTGACCTGTCGCCCCAATGATGTAGGTACCGGCCAGGGATGCCGCGGTAAAAGCGTTGGGGTCTTGAAGTTTCGCAATGCCTGCGCCGCGGATGCCTGTGCCGGTGATGTCGTCAAATTCGGTGAGGTGTGCCGTGTGGGCGACGCCTTGATAGACGTCACCGACAGACATAGCGAGGACCGCGATCGTGACTCCGCCGCTTTGCAACTTCATCAGGCCGCGGTGGTCGGCCCCAATCGTGTAGGTTCCCGTTACGGAAACTGTTTGCGGGGTCTCGCCTGAGCCGTTGCCGTTGGTGTCCATTGTCCCGCTGTCGATCCCTCCCTTTCCGTTGAAGTGGAGGCTGCCGACGGCGCCGAAGTATGAACCATCAGAGTCGTTCACGTCGTGCATGAGGAAGGCGTAATTTCCATTCGCCAGAGCCTCTTGCCCGCCGGGCGGATTGATGATGGTAAGCGTCACGGGGGTGCTGCCGTGCTCGCCGAGAGAATCCGTAATATTCACGGTCAGGGGGGTCGCTCCCGTGGCCGTTGGTATCCCGGAAATCGTCGGTGAAGTGAAACTGAGTCCCCCGGGCAATGTGCCGGTAATGGTAAACGTGTATGGCTTGACTCCGCCGATGACTCCGTCCGAAAGATTCGAAGCATAGGGAATCCCCACGACCCCTGTGCTCAGTTGAGAAGAGACAATCCCAATCGTGTTGTAGGCTGCAATTACTTGCTGGGCAGAACTCAGGGTTACGGTGCAAGTGCCGGTACCGGGACAGGTCGTCGTCGAATTATTCACCGACCAGCCCAGGAATCCGGGTCCGTTTGCCGTCACTGTCACCACCGTCCCCGACGGGAAATAGGACGTGCAGAAGACTTCCACACTGGTGCACGTGCCGCTGGAAGGGCTGCTGGTGACAAAATCGGCGGCATTGACGGAATCGACTTCGACGATCAGAGGCACTCCCGTGCTGATCACGTCGATCGAAACAGTCGCCGTGTTGCCACCGGTTACAGTGGCGGTGTTGGACAGCATGCCGACGGCCATGGGGACAACCGGGATGTTCAGGGACATGGTTTGCGCGGGAGCAAGCGAGGCGATGGTGCAAGTGATTGAAGTCGTACCAGTGCAGCCGGAGGAGAGCTAGGTGGCGCTCAAGCCGCCCGGCAGGGTGTCTGTGACGTCGAGGTTCGTGAGAGTCGTGCCGCCGGGGTTCGTGACCTGAATTGAGTAGGTAAAGCTCGTTCCGAGCTCGACAGAGCTGGGAGCGTCCATGGTGATTGTGGCCAACGCGGGGCCACCACCGCTCACGGTGGTGGAGGTGGTGGCGGAATTGTTGGAAGTGTTTGGGTCGGGGATGGTGGAGGTGACGTTGACGGTGTTCGTGAGTGTGGTGGCGGTCGTGGGGTCAACGACGATGTTGATGGTGACGGCGGAGGCTCCGTTAACGAGAGTGCCGAGGCTGCAAGTGACCGTGGTGGTGCCGGAGCAGGAGCCGGCGGACGGCGTGGCGGAGACGAGAGTGACGCCGGGGGGCAATACGTCGGTGAGGGTCACATTTGTCGCGTTGAGCGGGCCGTTGTTGACGACGGAAATTGCGTAAGTGAAATTCGTGCCAACCGTGCCGGATGTAGGCGCGGTCATGGTGACGGCCACGTCGGCGCCGCCTGATTGGGGCTGCCCGAGTATGGCAATTCCGAAAATGGTGTTGAAGCTCAACTCCGACGTGTTGAAACCCAGCCCGGTATTGATCGTATTGAGAACGGTCCCGTCCGAGATGCGGACCTGGTACACCTTCCCGCTGAGAGCGTCACCCGTCCAGAACGACAGACCGTCGGGATTCAGGTTCAGGGCGTAGAAGAGGCCGCCTGGGCCACCGGGGGTGTACGTCCCAATCACACTGCCAGTGGAACTGAGGTGTGTGATTTGTGTCGTGTTGGCGACCAAGACGCTTCTGTCGCTCACTTCACGAACGGCGAATGCGGGGCCTCCCGTGAGCCCCGTTGCGAAGTCGGGGTTTTGATGGTTATTTACAATGTCGAAATCCTTCACCGTTCCCAGTGCCGAGGACCCCGCAGCCTGGGCGGTATAAAGAACACTGGCGCCGTCGTCGAGCAACTCCATATAGCCAACGCCGCCGTTGTCAAAAGAAGAGGAGGTGCCACCGGCCCCGTAGGCCGGGAAGAAGGTGGCTTCGAGTGCACCCGAATTGGAAAGCTCCAGCAACGTGTTTTGCCCCGCGCTTTGGCCGACGTAAAGGTTGCCAGTCGGATCGAAGAAAATTCCCAGCGGGCTGCTATTGAATCCAAAGTCGAGCGTGGACGGGCCTGCGCCGTTGTTGTTGAAGATCTCCACCGCGCCGTTTCCGGTAGTCGCTTCCGGATTGGCGGCATACAAATTGCCGAACGAGTCGAAGGTCATTCCCCCGATGACGCCGCCGCGTGTGCCGGGGAGCACCTGGACCAGCTTCCCGCCCTGCGTGCTGGGGTTGTACTCGAAAATCATTCCGTCGACTGTGCCGACAAAAACATCGCCCTGGCCAAGGGTCTGCGTGGGCACGCTAAACACGGCAGTGACTATCGCTCCGTTGATCGTCGGCAAGGCCGCTATGCTGGAATACACGGTGCACGGGCCGGTACCTGCCGAAACGATCCCGCTGGTGCCGCAGGATCCGAGCCAACCTGCGAACACATCATTGCCGCTGCCCGTGGCGGTTACGGTCAATAGCGGGTTGGTCCCGAAGGGTGCCATGCAGGGGTTGGGAGCGATGACGCCGTTGGTGACGGTGCAAATGGTCCCGCCGGGAGTGATCGAGATGGTTCCGCTTCCGTTCCCCATGGCGGCAACCGATATGCTGGCGGGGCCAAAGTTAGCAGTGACGTTTTGCGCCGCATTCATGGTGACGGTGCAGGTCAATATGTTCGAGAGCGGGCAAGCGGTGGCTGAACCATTGACGGTCCAGCCGGTGAGAGTGAAGTCGGAAGCGGGAGAGGCGACCAGAGTCACCGACTCCCCTGTCGCGTAATCGGCCATGCACGCGCCCTGCGGGCAGTCAATCGAGCCGGGCGAACCATTGACCAAACCTTGCTGTTGAGACGCGACGAAGCCGCCGCCTGTTGAGCCAGTTGTGGCGACAGTGAGGGCAAACCCGGGCGGGGCAATGGCCGTGCCGGAAAGTGTGAAATTGAATAAAGGATTGTTGGGATCGTTGGTGGTTAGGGTGATATTGCCGCTGACTGGGCCGGGAGCGGTGCCGACGGGCGGACTAAATCCAACGATAAAACTGCATCCGCCGCCGGGAGCAACCGGGGCGGGTTGGCTCGCGAGATTGAGGCAGGCATTAAAGAGGGTGAAGCCGGCCGGAGGCGCGGAAGGAGTGACCGTGAGGTCATCGAGGCCATTATTCGTAATCGTGATGATCTGTGATCCGCCCTGGTCGCCGATAAGCACGGGGCCAAAATTCGTCAGCGAGGTGGGAGAAGCCGCCGCGGAAGGGGCGAGGAGGACTTTGCGGACGCGGTTGTTGCCCGGATCCGCAATGAACAGGGTATTGGCGTGGGTTGTCGGGTCCGTGACGATCGCGAGGCCGAAGTTAGAGATGAGCGCCTGCGTGGACGCTTCGCCATCCCCGTTGAATCCCCCGTCGAGGTTGGTGACATTGCCGGCGACGGTAACGGCAGTTTGCGACTGAGCATCAATGCGCTGCACCACGTTGTCAAATCCGCCACCGACGAAAAGGTTTCCAGTCCTATCCAAAGCTACCTGCTGAGGGAACTGCATGCTCGCACTGGTAGCCGCGCCCCCGTCTCCGCCAAAAGTGGGCTGCCCGTTGAATGCGTAGGTAGTAACGTTCCCGCTGGTGTCGATCATGCGGATCAGATTGTTGTTGGCGTCCGCCACGAAGAGATCGCCGTTTGTTGGACTTGTACTACTCGTATCAACGACGATTCCCCACGGCCCGTTGAACGTCGCGGAAGCGCCTTGGCCATTCGCGGAACCAGGCGTGCCGGTCGGTGAGCCTGCGAAGTCATAAATGTTCCCGGCAGTGGCGCCGGAAATAGGGCAAGTCGCCGTTACGCAAACAACGCGGATGCGGTTCGCGCCACCATCCGCAATGTAAACATTTCCGTTTGCATCAGTTGCGATCCCAGTGGGGGCTCCAAAGCTTGCGCTTGCTGCCGACCCGCCATCCCCGCAGGTCCCACTGGGGCATCGTGTCCCGTAAGTACCTGCAAACTTCGTGATGCTCCCCGCACTCACCTCGCGTACGATGAAGTTACCCCGATCAATGACGTACATATTCCCGGAGGGGTCGAAAGCCATTCCATGCACATTCGAAGTGAAGCTCGCTGAGAGTGCCGAGCCTCCATCGCCATTTTTTTGCCCCGGTGGGCCGATCGCTCCATTCCCCGCAAAGTCCGTGATGTCCTGCGTCCCTGCATTGACTTCGCGAATCCGGGCGCCATCGGTATCGAAGACGTAAAGGTCCGCGGAACTGTCCGCGATCACAAAGAACGGTTGGCCGATGACGGCACTAGTGGCCAAGCCGGTATCGCCGCCCGTGCCGCCCCCAGCGAAATTGTTTATTGCAGGCGAAGCGCCCTGCGTCACGATCCGGAAGCGGTTCGAGCCTGCGTCTCCGATCAGCACCGCGTCGGCGCCATTCAGTCCGACTGCAACCGGAGAGTTCAACGTGGCGGCCGTGGGTGAGCCGCCATCGCCGCAACCCGTGGGATTGAGGCATATGCCTGCGTTGCCCGCGATCGTCGAGATATCGTGGGCCACCGTGTTGTCCACTTTGCGGATGCGGTTGTAAAAGGTGTCGGCGATATAGAGAGTCTCTGTCGAGTCGATGAAGACGCCCTCAGGGGCGCACAGACTCGCACTGGTGGCTGCCCCTCCGTCTCCTAAGGTGCTATTGCACCCATTCGCCAGGGTGCCCGCATACGCGTTGATCACGGGTGGGGCGGCAGTGTTCACAATGCGCACCAACGAGTCACTAGTGTCCGCGATGAAGACATTGCCGGAGGAATCAACGGTCACTCCAGTGGGACTGTTTAAGGTCGCTTCGGTGGCCGGGCAGCTATCTCCGACGGCGTCTGTCTCCGCCGCGCAAGTTGTGATACTGCTATTGGGCGGGATGCCTGCATAGGTCGTAATGATGTGGTCAGGAGTATTGTCCACCTTACGGATTAAATTGTTATTCGCGTCCGCGATGAAGAGATTTCCGTTTTTATCGACGGCCACGCCGTCGGGGAAATTCAACAGGGCGCTGGTGGCAGGGCCGCCATCGCCGCTATAGCCGCCAAAGAATCCGATCCCGTCGTACTGATTCCCGGAACCTGCGACGGTGGTGATGATGCCCTTCGTGTTGACTTCGCGAATCCGATTATTGTTGGCGTCGGCAATGAATAAGTCCCCGGCACCGTCCACGGCGAGGCCATAGGGACTATCCAATTGCGCGCTTGTGGCCGGGCCGCCGTCGCCCGAAAAGCCGATGATGCCGGTTCCCGCGTAGGGCGTCATAGTTCCTGATGGGGCCACCTTGTAAACGATTGAGTAGCCACTTAGGGAGATATACGTGTTGCCCGTGATGCTGTCGTACGCCACGCCAAAAGCGCTCGGTAAATAAGCGCTGGTCGCGTTGGAACCGTTTGTTCCGCCGCCCGCCACCGTGCTGATCTTGTTCGCAGTCTGCGCGCGAGCCGGAAGGATGGTGGAGCAAATGAGAATTGCGAGAATGACTAAGCGACGCATGAAGAAGCCTCCCAAGTCCGTCGTACTTCGGCACGGCTGCCGCCCGACAGCCTGACGAATCGTTCATCTAAGTTCAGGGGGCGAAAAGGCGCAAAACTGGTGCGCGATGACGCGGAAAAGTACTGCAAGAAGCGCACCGAAACAAGCCTTTTCTTGTGGGCGACGCGGGGTAAATCCGGCGGGGCGGACTGGCGCGCATCGCACTGATTGCATTGATTTTATGCCGGATGGGAGGGGCACGGAAGAGACGCCCAAGGAGTACCAGATTTCGCTGGGAGGGCGAATGAGAACCCA
>Ga0187819_10002002_pt1 | contig 10673 bp, 10 predicted proteins | sample NC_wetland_sal_i_15_FD_132411 | JGI IMG/M metagenome (GOLD analysis project Ga0187819, IMG submission 132411) | Wetland sediment microbial communities from Neuse River Estuary, North Carolina, USA - SO4_4 | ecosystem: Environmental > Aquatic > Freshwater > Wetlands > Sediment | place: USA...
GAACTGATCGGCGATACCGAAGCGGTCATGCGCGGTGGGATACATGGCGTCGAACGTGCCGTGTATGCCATCCGCCGGACCTTTGTCGCCGGAGGCGTAGTCGTAACCGGCGAAGAAACGTGGCCTCCACGCGAGCGAAGCCATCGTATAATCGACGCCGGCACTGGTGGCCCAGGCCTTGATCGGGTTAGGGCCGGCGGAACCACGCTCACCGATTAGCTCATAGCGATAATCCACGTGAGAAAGCTCCCTGCCGCGGATGCGGAACCCATAGGCCTGCTCGTCAAGATGTCCGGTCTTGTTCGCGCCAGAGGCTTCGAGCGCGACACTCGGTTCCAGTCGCCAGAGTACGAAAGGTTCGATCGAAGACTTCGGTACAACCCGCGTTATCCAACCATACGCACCGTAAATGTTGTTGCCTTCTTGATGGTGAGAAATGCCGTCCAACTGAGGAACAACCACCGAGGCCGCAAAAAGTGCGGCGCGGAGCCGGTCGACGTGAATATTAGTCACTACGCCGTCATAGGAGCGCGCCTGATTGCGCCATTCCGAGTTGGCGATGATCGTGCTGTTGTAGTCGATCAGCTGACGGCCGACCGTGACGTATACCGAACCCTCCGAGTTGCCCAATTGCGCGTAAGCCAGTTTCAGGTCCCACCTCACATTGTTGGGTGGGCCGACCGGTGGCTTCTCCAGGAACGAGCGCGCATCCTGCACCTGCGCCACTACTCTAAACCAGCTTGCCGGCAGCAGCAGCACACCGAACCGAAAGCGGTTCAGGAGATAAGAATCGCTGTTGTTACGCTTGAAACCGCTGCCGCTATAGCCTTCCCAACGCAACCGCTCATCCAGCCCAAACTGCAGCCATTTCGGAAGTTGGTCGTTCAGCCTACCGGTCGGCCGGAGGTCCGGCAGGTCGTACGCCCCGGTCGAAATCAGCGGCGAGGACGCGGGACCACCAATCGGTGTCAGCGCGGAATCTGAACCCAGCGCCGCAACCTTGTCATATTGTCCGGACAGCCCACCTGAAAGCGCCGCCGCCAAGCCAATCAGCGTGGCCCACCGGATCCAGAAGCTTCTTAAGTTAAAGAATCCCATAGCCTTTTTTGTATCTCTACTTTATCGATCGACAATAGGATATTACCAGCGGAAGTGCGATGGGGTCAACCGCTAAGGAGCGGTCGGGAGGCTCAATTGAGGAGCCTCACTCTACGGCTGGGCGGAACCTTTCCACACGTCTCCACGAATCGCATCATCGAACACGATGCCATGGTTTTGCTGGAAGGTCTCCATGGCCAGATCGAGTGCAGCCATGTCTTTGGCTGCCGTCACGCGAGCTTCGATTTCGGCATATTGAGCCGTGATCAGATCGCGCTGCGCCAGAATCACCGCGTAGGGCGTGGCGAGCCCGTTCTGCAGCCTCACCTGCTGGCCGGTAAAAGCAAGTTGGCTCGTCTCTACGGCTCGATGCGCGGCCTCGACCTGCGCTTTGTTCTGGACCAATGCCACCACCGCCGACCGCACCGCCAAACCCACCTGGCTCTGTGTTTGTGCGAACGTCGCCCGAGTTTGCTGAAGCTCCAAATGGGCTCGAATGTCGTCGGCCTGCGCCGCCCGGTTGAAAAGATTAAACGTAAGCGAGAATCCGGCGGCGTATTCGGGATAAACGAATCGCGCCAGTTGCCGGAACGTCGAGCTGGTGCCCGCAGTCAGCGAGTAGCCGTTGTACATGCTGAAGAAGCTGAACACCGGAAGAAGATTGTTGTGCGTGAATGCGGCCGATATGCGCTCATTTTCCAACTGCAAGAGACCCTCTCGAATTACACCGCGGTTTTCCATGGCGGACTTCAACGCAGCGTCCAGCGGCGGGGCCTGGATTGCGTCCGCCTCGGGCAGAGGGTCAGTCGGCACGATCGTTGCTTTGTCCAAATCCGCATTGAAGACCTTGCTGATGGTGGCCTTGATCTTGGCTTCCTGCAATTGAAGATTGGTTTGCGCGATCACCAAATCGCGGCGGCTGGCAGCTAACTGCGACTCGGCCTGCACCAGGTCAAGCTGCGCCAGTGCACCTGCCTCAACCTGTCTCTGGTTGTCCTCATACAGCTTTTCGGACGCCGCAACGGACTGCGCCGCTACGTGGACCTGATCGGTCATCGCGACAAAGTCCCAGTACAGGTTTGTGGCGTTGGAGAGATTGTCATCCAATTGCTGGCGGAAAATCTCGCCGGCTATCTTACGATTGTTTTTCGCGAAAGTGATAAAGCGCTGGGTCAGCGGGAGCCCAAAGCCGTTCAGCAGCGGCTGATAAACGGCGAGCGAAACAAATCCGGTGAACGCTGGGTTGAAAATCAGCCCTCTTTGTGTCGAGCTTTGCCGCTGGAGGTTGAATGCAACACCATAACTTGTTCCGAACGGCAGCTGCTGCTGAAAAAGCGTTTGGAGGTCCGTGGAGGGAGTGGTCACGGTAGCCACTCCCGAGACTACCGCCGTGTTGAGCGGGCTCACTACGCGGTCGAAGCTGAAATTGGTTGAAAAGGTGGGGTCAAAATTTCCGTGGGGACCGATGACCACCGATTTGGAAGCAGCAGTAATCGCGGCCGGACCGGTGCCTCCCGGAGAGAGCGGCGCATTCCCGCTTACCCCAGCTCCAATAGCTCCGGCGAAAAGCCCCGAAGGGACCGGCGCGCCAGGTACGCCGCGCGCCGCTTGTCCGGATTTGGCCCGCAGAAAATCGGCTTGCGAGATCAGGTAATTGAAACGGTCCGCTTCGAGAGCCAGGCTGTTCTCCACTACCAGTCCGAGAAAGTCGTTGAGCGACAGCTGGATTTTCCCTTCGCGTAAAAGCTCGGTCAATCGCGGGCTATTCCTCAGATTGGGCTGCGGCAGGTAAGCCGGCCGGTACGATTCCCAGACCCTCGGAAACATCGATGGTCCGCGATTGAGAAAATCGCCGTCAATCAGATCGCTCGATTGCGCGCTGAGCGGCACACTCGCCACGATTGTGAGCATCGCAATCAAGCTAACGCCGCGGACAACGAAACCGCCCCTTCCGAACAACCCACGCAAGTTCAGTTTCATAGCGGCGGCTATTGTTTCGTCTCCGGCACACCCGTATAGCGGGGATAGCGCAAGGGAGGCGCTGGCTGCTTGGTCACATCGCCGCTTAACGCGTCCGAAAGCTCCACAGCGTTGCGTTCCAGCGTGGCGCCCATGGCTCGATCCATTTCCACCAGAGCTTTCGCGTAAGTAGCCACCGCGGCGATGTCGGCTTGCAACGCAGTCATCACATCCCGGTCGCGCAAGATCACGTTGTAGGCCGTGGAGAGTCCCACCTGCAGCTTCTTGCGTTCTGCATCCGCCGTCTGATTGGCCAGCTTCACCGCTTGGTGCGAGGACTCCACCTGCGCCCGGCCTTGAATAAGCCCGATAATGGCCTGCCGTACTTCGAGACTCACCTGCTGGCGGGTGGCCTGGAGATTTACTTGCAACTGCCGCCGTTCCAGGCGAGCGCGCATATTGTCAGCCTGCGCGGAGCGATTCCGAATCGGCAGCACCGCGCTGACGCCGCCCGCATACTCCGGATATTGGAGTACAAAGTCCTGCGTTAGCGATTGCTGAGCGCCCGCCGCCGCAAGCACGCCGTTGTTTACAAAGGTGTTGCCCGCCAGCCCCGCGCCCGCATACAGTCCAAACAGGCTCACGTTCGGTAATAAGCCGTTCTTGGTAAACGCCACGCTGATTTCTTGGTTCTTCAGATCCTGCTCCGGCGCCAAAAGGTCCGGGCGCTGGCGGAAAGCTGTCTCAAGTGCGGGCTCAAGCTGGGGAACGTCGCGCTCGTCTGGTTCCGGCAGCTGGTCAGTGGTCTCGATCTCAGCGCCGTCCAGTTGCGGATCGCTTCGTTTGCTCAGCATATTCTTCAGCTGCGTTTGTTGCAGCTGAAAATTGGTCCGGGCAATGATCAGGTCGCGGTCGGCGGCTGCCAAGGACGCGTTGGCAGTCGCCACATCCAGAGCCGCGGCAGTACCCAGTTCCGCCATAATCTGGCTTTGCCGATACAGTGTTTGCGCCGCCTCCCGGCTTCGCTCGGCCGCTGCGATCGCCTGTCGGGATGCGGCCAGGTCCCAATAAGCGTCGGTCACTTGCACTACCACATTGGTTACCTGTTGGCGGAACAACTCCTCGGACGTCCGAATGTCGTTCTGCGCAACCATCATGAAGCGCTTGTTCGGCAGAAAACCGAAACCACTCAACAGCGGTTGATTAAAACCTGCGGAAAATCGGGTGATCACGGCTGGATCGTAGATCAGGTGCTGTTGCGTGGAACTTTGCCGGATTCCGTTCATGGAGAACAGAAAACTCGTCCCGTCCGGCAGCAATTGCGTGTACGTGCCAGTGTAAGCGGTCGAATAGGTGGTCACTTGCGGTACGCCGGCCACCTGAACTGAATTCAACGGCGACACCGTGCGATCCCAGCTCGTATTCAGCGTTATCGATGGGTCGAAGGAGCCAAGTTGCGGAACCTGGACCGCTCCTCCCCCGCCGCTGATCCCGCCCGCGCTTCCCACGCCGCTGGCGCCCTGGAACTGGTTCACACCCACGCCGATCGCGCCGACGCTGAGCCCCGCCGGAAGCAGCGCGCCCGTAATGCCTCGCGCAGCTTGTCCCGACTTGGTTCGAAGAACGTCGACCTCAGCGATCGGGCGCAGAAAACGCTGCACCGCGATATTCAGGTTGTTCTCCACCGCCAACGCGAGTGCGTCCGAGATGGACAACTCCATCCTCCCGCCGTGAATCAGGTCTCGCAGGCGCGGTGAATTCTCCAGGATAACGGGCGGAACCGGTTGCTCTCTGTAGGGCTTGATCAGGTTTGGAAACTGACCCGGTCCGTTGGAGTAGTTGGGCAGCAGTGCTTGCCCGCCGGCTTGAGCGTAAAGCGCGGGCGGCACGTGGCAAACCGAGCAGAAGAAAAGAGAAAGCTGAACGAGTCGCCTGGATAAGGCTCTCCCGTCCCCATTGACAAACACCATGTCATCAAATATAGCCGACGGACCAAACGAAATCTACGGTAGGGATCAGGACGACTTCTTGCTCACCGCGGTGGCCGGCCGCGTGCCGCTCCAATACGACCATGCTAGCTTGACGTTGCGCAGAACCTCGCTCTCGCTCAAAGGCTTCCGCAGGACGTCGTATCCGCCGTTAGTAACAACTTCGTTCCACAGGTAGTCGTCGATGACTCTCGAAATCAGCAGCACGCACGCCCCGCAGGACGCTGCCGCCAGCGAAGAGACCGCGTATCTCCAGTCCGCGCCGTCAATGTCGCGATCAATCAGAATGATCTGCGGCTTGCTCCGCTTCAATGACTCGCGCGCTTCGTCGCTGTTGGAAGCAAACGAGATGCTCCAGTGGTTCCGGCGCGAAATCTCGTCCAGCAATTGCCGGTCCGGATCAGTCCCCGGCACGCACAAAATTGTGATGCGGGAGGCTTTCGCATTCCCGTCGCGCGGCTCCGTCAACCGCTCGGAACGCTGATTTTTCCCCGGAAGGAGATTGGAAATGGTTTTGACAATTGAACTGATAGCGTCCCGCATGGAGGCATCCGGACCAGAGACACTGCTCTTGAGTTGAGCGTAGCCGAGCCATCACGCCCCCGTGAATACCGGAACCTCGGTATTCATTTCAAGGCCAACTTGGTATCGGATGATCGCAACACATCATTCCGCGCACCGGCCTGCACTGCTTGAGCAATTACTGTGGGGAAAGAGGGTGGGCGCCCCCGTCGGGGTTACGGGTAAGTGGGAGCGCCCGGGGTGTTTGTTGGGGATTAGAAGTTATCTTTAGTCTAGGCGGAATGCTGGGATTTCAAAATACCAACTGCTCGGTAGGCGCCGCACGGAAACATAGGTAGGAAAGTCCCGGAACCCTTGCGCGAGCCGGTACTGTTACCGAAAATACGGAGGAACGAGGGCTTAGCGCCGGCATTCTCACCAAGTTACCGCGGGATACGACCGATGCGGTTTGCGCCGCTCCAGCCCGGCTTCGATTTCCAGCAGATTTCACGCCGTCGCCTGAGCCGGAGTTGATACAATCCTCACTATGATGACATTCGCTCGTATCTCGCTTGGTATCTTCCTTCTATTTGCCATGGGACGGTCGCAACCCGCCGCAACCGCACACGCTAAACAGGGCTCGCCGGATTCGAGCGCCATCGAGCGCGGCCGTTACATCGTGGAGGATCTCGTGCAGTGTGCGCGCTGCCACACGCCCAACAATCAGAACGACGAGGGAGAGCGAAGCAACTGGTTAAGAGGCGGACCGCTCCAGATCCGCCCCACCTATCCGGTGGCCAACTGGGCAGAGGTAACGCCGCGCCTGGCGGGCGGCCCCCCGGGCACGGACGCCGACTTCATTCGACTCATGACTACGGGCATCGCGCGCACCGGCCAGCCCCCCAGGCCCCCAATGCTACGCCCGCACATGACCCGCCCGGACGCCGAAGCCGTGCTGGCCTATCTTAAATCGCTGAAGTATTGAGTGCGCTTGCTTGGAGGCGCCCGGCGATGGCCGAGTTGGCGGAAGCTAGTGGGGGTCGAACCCACCCGCGATACTAAGTACCGCACGCTGGTTTTGAAGACCAGGCCCAGCACCGGCCAAGATTAGCTCCCAGGCGTGATTCTAGCATCCGGGTGTGCCGGCTCGTCTATCACAGCGTTGCGATACTAAACGCCCGCGGTCGCCGCTGGTTGCGTTCCCGCCAAACCCAGCTCCGCTGCGCGCTGCTGCATCGCTTCGATGCAAAACGCGATGTGCTGGTCCAACTCCACGCCCAGCCCCGCGGCCCCGTTCAGGATGTCGTCGCGGCTCACCGAGCGGGCGAACGCTTTGTCCTTCAGCTTCCTGCGCACCGACTGCACGTCCACCTCGTGGATGCTGCGGTTAGGCTTGACGTACGAACACGCCGTCAAGAATCCCGCCAGCTCGTCGCAGGCGAACAAAGTCTTCTCGAGCGCCGTCTCCCGCGGCACTCCCGTGAAATCCGCATGCGAGAGGATCGCGCGCCGGATCTCCGCATCCACGCCGCGCTCGGCCAGTATCGGCTCGCCTTTGGTCGGATGATCCGGCAACTGCGGGTGAATCTCCCAATCGAAATCGTGCAGCAAGGCCGTGATCGACCATTTGGCCTCGTCTTCTCCCAGCTTCCGCGCGTAGGCCGTCACGCACGCCTCCACCGCCAGCGCGTGCCGCCGCAAGCTATCCGACTTCGTGAATTCGCACAGTATTTCCCAGGCCTGTTCTCGCGTCATCCCGACCATGGTAGCGAAACCGCCATGATATAGTGTGAACAGAACCTTCCTCAGTGGGCCTGTGGCGCAGTTGGGAGCGCGCTTCCATGGCATGGAAGAGGTCGTGAGTTCGAATCTCACCAGGTCCACCAAACATCCGCCAGACGCGTGAGCCATACTGAAGAGAACATGACGGTTGCCCACATCGAAATCCCCGAGGCGGAGATCGCGAAGCTCTGCCACCGAAACGGCATTCGGAAGCTGGCTCTCTTCGGCTCGGCTCTCACCGATCGGTTCTCCGAGTCCAGTGACATTGACCTGCTGGTGGAGTTCCAGCCGAGCGAACGAGTCGGGTTCTTTCGTTTGGCGGACATTGAAAATGAGCTGAAGCAGTTGCTGGGTGGCCGGAAAGTCGACTTAAGGACACCAATGGATCTGAGCCGGCACTTCCGGGAAGAAGTCGTCCGGAATGCCCAGGTCCTCTATGCAGAACCCTGATGCTGTCCGGCTGCGTCACATGCAGGAAGCCGTCACGCTCGCTTTGAACATGACAGGCGCAAGCAGCCGGTCGGACTTGGCGAGTGATTCGATGTTGGCCATGGCGCTGACTCGCTGCCTTGAAGTCCTCGGGGAAGCGGCCTCCAAGCTTAGCCCCGATGCGCGACTTCGGTTCCCCAACATCCCGTGCGCGAAGATGATTTCGATGCGAAACCACCTCATCCACGCGTATTTCGACGTGGATCTCGATGTCCTTTGGACAACAGTTTCTGAAGACCTCCCGCCCCTGTTACCGGTTCTTCAGTACGCGTTGGATCAAATCGATCATTGAGCACCAGGTCCACCAAATTGGTACCCATCTAGTACCGCTCCGGCGCAACCGCCAATCCGCAGCGGGGATCTATGCAACATAATTGGAAGCCGGAGATCGAATTCCCGGAGATCCCATGTCAAACGACTACGCGAGTTCGCGCCGCGCCCATCCCCCAGCCAGTGTCCTCGTGCTACTGCTTCTTGGCTTGGCACTGGCGCTGGCCGGCAACGTGTATCAATTCGTGAAAAGCCAACGCATCGCGCGCGATGTGGCTGGCATCCAGCACAATTTGCAAACCCAGATTACGCGCTTAAGCGACGCAACATCCGGCGCTTTCGACGTCACCGAGCGCCGCTTCGAGGAGTTGAAAAGGCTCCAGGATTCTACCGCGGCCGCGATCATCGATGCCCGCTCCGAATTGCGGCACAGCAACTCCCAGGTGGCCACGCGCCTGGAGGATAGAAATCAGCAGCTTGCCCAGAAGAACCAGGAATTGACCGCCCAATTGACCGCGCTGAAACAGGATATCAGCGCCAGGCTGCAGAACGCCACCGCAACACTCGACACTGCTAACGCTAAGTTACAGCATGTCTCCACCGAGGCCGAGCGCAACCGCGCGGATCTGAAAAAAGTCGCAGGCGATCTTAATGCGGTGACAGCCAAGCTCACCAATAGCGCCAAACCCGTTGCGACGCTGCCTCAACCGCTCGCAGCGCCGCCCCAACCGCCCGCCAGGAAGCATTTACCGTTTGATCTGCTCACCACCAAGGTCCCCACCAGAATCGGCGAAATTCAGATCGCGATCCGCAGCACCGATCCGAAAAACAACCGTTACACCATGGACCTTTACACCGGCGACAAAGTCGCCCGCGGAAAAGACTGCGCCATCAACGAGGCCGTGCAATTCTACCTGTCCGGCAACCCGCTGCCATACGAGGTCGTTGTCAACCAGGTGTGGAAGGATGAAGTCATCGGTTATGTATCGGCGCCGGTTGTTCCGGGCCCCCGAATTCAAACCGCCGCCACAGCCTTACGTAACAACGCCTCGTCAGCGAGCACCCGGTAGCCAATTTAAGTTTCGTCACCGTGACGCGTTTAGACGAGTAGTTTCCGCCAGTCGTTTTTTCCGCCGCCACCGCGCATGCGTCTTCCTATGCCCCGCTAGCTGAATGAATTGTGCTCCCGGTCCGAGAATTGCCATACACAATGGCGGGAAGGAGCACAAAAGATGAAAAAGGTCATGCTAGGTCTGTTACTAACAGGTACTTTCGCTTTCGCAACAACTTATACAACTACCCGAACGGATACGCCGGAACAAGAGCACCATATGGCTTGGTACACCAAGTCGGCTCTGGCCACGCAGTCTCCCAGGATCCACTTGGGCAAAGTCAAGCATCATGAAGTGGTGCGTACGGGCGATCAGATCAACGTAAACAAAACCACTATAACCGCCTTCGTTTCGTCCCACAAATAGCTTCAGAATAGGCGTCGCCACGGTTGGCGCTTGAGCGGGGATTTTCCTGGACAACTAGCGAGAATTCCCGCCCGCCAGCTTGAAAATCAAGAACTGTTGCCGTGGCAGAAAATCGAGTTGCTCAGCCATCGCGTATCCGGCGTTAGCCATCTCCCGCTTTACCTTCTCCGGTGGAAAGCGGAATTCTTTCGGTGGCCCATCCGGCGAGTCCGGTCTGAAGTCAATAATCGCCACGCGCCCGCCCGGCTTTAGCGATTTTCCAAGCCTCCTGAAATACGCCTCCCGATTGCCAATGTGATGAAAAGTGTCCACGATCAGCACTAAGTCGACGGGCTCCGGCAAATTCGCATTGTCCTCCGACGCCTGCACCGCAACCACATTCTTCAAACCCTCTTTGGCCAGGCGCTCACGAATGTAGTTGACCATGGATGGCTCGATGTCGACTCCATACACCTTGGGCGCCGCAGCCGACCGTGCCAGCCGCACCGTAAAGTATCCCGTCCCCGCGCCCAGATCCGCCACCACCTGCCCCGGTTTCAACTTGAGCGCCGCGATTACCTTGTCCGGTATCTGCCAAGCGTCCCGCGCCGGGTCGTCAAAACTCTTGGCCCATTGCTCGGGATTGTCGAAGCGATGCTGCATGTGGTCGCCATGCTGCATTTCGTGGGTGTCTTGCGGCGGTTGAGCCCACCCCACAACACTTGCGGCCAGGAACACAAGGAAACAACGGTTCAATCGCATCGGTACCTCTCTCCACAATTCTTTCATAAGTGGACCTATTTGCTTACAGCCGCCGTCATTCGGCTGGCGCGGAAAAGATCGTCGCCAGCCGCCAAAACGTCCCACCGCAGCCTCTCCGCGAGTGCAGGCGACTTCGCGAGAAAACTCTTTACCGCCGCGGCCGCTTCGGGCGTTCGCTGATAACCGAGTACAGCCTCCGCCCATCGCGCCGGAAAAAAAATGTCGCCCGTGCGCTGGATTTCGGGCAGTATTTCAAGGCTCGGGCGAATGAAGCGCTCGGCCGATGCCTGACGCAGCGGATGGTTCAAATAATGCAGCGATTCGAGCACCCACGGTTCGTGCCGCCGGTTCTCCACCGTTCGCAAAC
>Ga0187819_10002003_pt1 | contig 10673 bp, 5 predicted proteins | sample NC_wetland_sal_i_15_FD_132411 | JGI IMG/M metagenome (GOLD analysis project Ga0187819, IMG submission 132411) | Wetland sediment microbial communities from Neuse River Estuary, North Carolina, USA - SO4_4 | ecosystem: Environmental > Aquatic > Freshwater > Wetlands > Sediment | place: USA: North...
ACTTTGCTCACTCGCCTTGTTCCTCGAGGGATTCAACTACGGCGTCGTGGAACTGCGGCCGCACTTGCTTGATAAGCTGCGATTTCTTGTCCGGCCAGGTGCGGTTGGTCAAGAGCACGATGGCCAGCCGGCGCTCCGGATCTACCCACAGCGACGTCCCCGTATATCCCAGATGTCCGAACGAGCGCGGTGAAAAATATTTTCCCGATTGCGAGGGAGTGCTGGGAGTATCCCATCCCAGCGCGCGCGAGCTTGCGCCATGCCGCCGGGTAAACAACTCAACCGTGTCCGGACGCAGAATGGGCCGTCCGCCTTGCAGCATGCAGTGCGCGAACGCGGCCAGGTCGGCGGCATTGGAGAAGACCCCGGCGTGTCCCGCTACCCCGCCGAGCACGCTGGCGTTCTCGTCCTGCACCTCGCCCTGAATGATGCGCCCGCGGAATTCGCGGTCGTCCTGCGTGGGCGGAATGCTCGCCCGCAGTTGCGCCGGCGGGCAATAGGCCGTGTGATGCATGCCCAGCGGGCCGAAAACCTCGCGCGCGCAGAATCTGTCCAAAGGCTCGTCCGCGATTCGTTCCAGCGCCGCGCCCAGGATGATGAAACCGATATCGCTATACGCGGCGCGGGTGTCGGGATCGGCCTCGAGCGGCACGGCCAGCGCGGCTTCGAGCAGTTGCTCGCGCGTGTGCGCGTCCCGGTAAAGCCGTACGTACGCCGGCAATCCGGAAGAATGCGCCAGCAGCATGCGCACCGTGACCGACTGCCGGCGGGCATCTCCTTTGGCGAACTGCGGGATGATGCCTGCGACCGGCACGTCCAGGTCCAGATGGCCGCGCTCATAGAGCAGCATGGCCATGGCCGTCGTGCCCACGACCTTGGAAACCGACGCCAGGTCGAAAATGGTTTCGGCCGTGACTTCGGGCGAACCGGCGTCGTAGGTGAAGCGTCCCACCGCGCGAAGGGCGATCAATTTGCCATCGTGAACGATCGACACCGCAGCCCCGGGAAAGGCGTTCCTGGCTACTGCCTGGGGCAGGATTTTGAAGGCGGCGGCAAACCGAGCGTCCTGTTGATCGAACGCGGCTGTCGGGGTTGCACGGTGCTTGAGGGTGGCGCTCTTCAGAGGGACAAAAGACCCCAGTCTCTGGCAGGCGGCATGGCCTGTGCGAATCTCTTGTCGCCCTTATAGCAAAGGCAGGCAGGGCCGGTAAAGAAAAAGCCGGCGGCGGGCCGATGCCAAATTCTCATAGGGTCGATTTCTTCCGATTTTCATATCTCACCGCCGCAGCATTATGTGAAATAGTATTTTAACAGACGCGCAATCAATCCAAGTATTTGATTAATAGATACTTACAGTAATTACCCTTCGGTCACAAACGTGCCTCTCCCCAAGCGAAGCCAGTAATCTCGTGGGACCAGGTTAGTTCCCTGCGGCTACTCTTAACTTTAGAGATTAGAGGAGAGACTATGAAGTCTTACTTTAGCGATGTCAGGTGGGTAACGCGCTTGGTCACACTGCTCGCACTTTGCCTGCTGTTGTTTGGGCTGAGCGCGACCATGTTCGCCCAAGGCGGTCCCCGCGGTGCTATCACCGGCACGGTGAAGGATCCATCCGGCGCCGTGATCCCCGATGCCACGGTGCAGATCATCAACCAGGGAACCGGCGTAGCCGAGCGCACGGTGGCTTCCGGTAAGGACGGGAGCTTCACCGCCACCTTGCTCCCGGTCGCCATCTACCGCCTAATGGTGACCGCACCCAAGGAAGCTCATTTCGCCACGTTGGAGGCTCCTGGCGTCGAAGTACGAGTGACGGAAACCACGACCGTCGCTCTCGTGATGAAGCCCGGCGCGGCCACCGAGGTCGTGGAGGTTTCAGGGGTCGCAGCCGCGGTGAACACCGCCAATGCCACTACGGGAGAGACCATCGGCGCGCACACGGCCAGTACGCTGCCCTTGGTGACGCGCAACTTCTTCGCCTTGCTGGCCCTCTCTAGCGGCGCCAACACGGAGATCTTCGACTCCGCCGCCCTGGGGCGCGGAGCGGTGAGCATCAACGTCAACGGAATGCGTCCTACCAACAACAACTACGTGTTGGAAGGCATTCCCGCCAACGACTTTAACCTGCCCATCCTGGACAATGTGCCGCTGCCTAACCCCGACACCATCCAGGAGTTCAAGACTCAGACCTCCATGTACGACGCTTCTTCGGGGCGCAACGGGGGCGGCAACGTGCAGGTGGCATTGAAGTCGGGCAGCAAGGACTGGCACGGGGATGCCTACGATTTCTACCGCAACGACAAGATGAACGCCAACGACTGGTTCCTGAAAGCAAGCCAACTTACCGAACCGACGCCGTTCAACCAGAATCCGAGACTGCACCAGCAGCAATTTGGTGGTTCGCTGGGTGGACCGATCCCGATCACCAAGGATTGGTTTATTTTCGGCAACTACCAGGGGACGCGGGAAACTTCCGGTGCTTCCTCGGGCACCCAAATCAATCAGCCGATCACGGCGCTGCCCACCACGCGCAACGCGGCCACGTTGACTAGTACTTTCTTCCCTGGTGGCTTCACCGCCTGGGGGCTGCCCGCCAGCACCACCTTGAATTCAGTGGCTTTGAATATCCTGAACCTGCCGGCCAGCGCGTGTCCCACCTTCGCCGCCGGGGCCTACTGCATCCCATCAGTGGGCACGCCCGGCTTGGTAGGCGCGCCGAATACTACGACGGCCCCTACGCCCAACCAGGGGAATGTGACCCGGTCCTCTCCGGGCACCTACAACGAGGATGAGTTCACCATTTCGTCTGACAAGTCGATTGGAGACAAAGACAAGCTCAGTTACCGCTGGTTCTATGCCAACTTCGACACTGATCAGCCATTCGGTGGCGGGGCGAGGCTGCCTTTCGCCCGCAGTATCCCGCAGCAGAACCGCTTCGCCAAGCTGGGCTGGACCCACATTTTCTCCAAGGACATGGTCAATGACGCCCGGTTTGGCTTCAACCGGTTTGTCTTCCTCCGCTCACCGTTCGAGCCCATCTCCGCCAGCGAGATCGGCGAAACCCGGCCCAACCTGACCGACTTTGCCGCCATGTCGGACTACGCCGTAACGGGGCAGTTGGGCCTGGGCACGGGCGCCAATGACGACCGCGGCACCTTCTCCAACGGTTTTACTTATGCCGATGATCTGTCCATCACCAAGGGCAAGCATGTGCTTCGCCTCGGCGGGGAGGTCGACCAGTACGAACTCAACCGCTACAACAACTTCGCTACCCGTGGTACCGTCAACTTTAATTCCCAGTCGGGATGCGATGGGACGACGGACGACCTCAACTCGGTGCAGAACTTCCTACTGGGATGCGTGGGCACAACGCAGGCGGAGTCGGGCATCACCCGCTACTACTTCCGGGCGATGGACTTCGCAACCTACTTCCAGGATGACTGGAAGATCAAACCCCGCCTGACGCTCAACCTGGGCCTGCGCTGGGAATTCCTGAGCACGGCCCACGACAAGCGTGGCTACGGCACTAACTTCAACTTCGACGCAACCACCAACCCGCCGATCCAGGAGATCCACCCCGGGAGTTTCCAGGGCCCCCTGGCCACTTCCGGCGTTCCCGATTGCACGCTGAACAATTGCCTGTTCAAGAAGGCGCTGGAACCGCGCGCCGGCTTCGCCTGGGACATTTTCGGCAACCAGAAGACGGTGGTGCGGGGCGGTTTCGGCATCTTCTACCAGCGCATTTCCAACCAGGCGCTGTTGCAGACCACGGGCGGCCTGCCCTTCCAGATCGCGGTGGCGGCGCCAGGCCCATTTACGGTCAGCGCGGCCAATCCGTTCCCGAATCTCTTGCCGGCCGGGTTGTTCCCGCTGTCTTATGGTGACACCTTCCCCACCCTGGCTGCCTTTAATCCAACGACCGGCGCGCCCATCTTCAACAGCGCCAGCGGGGGCCCGGCGGCAGCCGCGTACTTCCAGCCGGTACGCAGCTTCGTTCCACCCCACTCCATGACATGGAACTTTTCGGTGGAGCGCCAACTGGCCAAGGACTGGGTGCTGCAGTTGGCCTATGTGGGCAGCAAGGGTTACAACCTGGTCGGGCCGGGTGGCGCACTGGATTACTCCCAGTACTGCACCGAACTCAAGCCCTGCGTCATCCCCAACACCATCGGGCAGAACGTGTCGGTGCTTCCGGGCACACCGTTCGTGACCAAGAATGCGGATGGCAGCATTACCATCACCGGGAGCACCGGGGCCAATGCCGAAGCCCGCGTGCCTGCACAGTACCTGGGGAACTCCAACAACCTGTTCTTCCAAACTTACAACGGATCCTACTCCGATTACCACTCGGCGCAGATTTCGGTGACCCATCGCTTCGGCAACGGCCTGTACTTCCAGGGTGCCTACACCTACTCCAAGAGTATTGACAACTCGTCTGGCTCCAGCTTCTCGGATGAGTTGAACGGGCTCTTCCTGTGGGGTGATGACAGCAACCCGAACGAAGGGCGCGGCGTCAGCGACTTCGACCGCCCGCACCGCTTCTCGGCTAGCTGGAACTACGAGGTGCCGCTTGGGCGGTGGCTGGGCAAGGGAAACCAAGGTCTGGGCAAAGTGGTGAACGGTTGGTCTGTAAACGGCCTGTTCGTATGGCAATCGGGCCTGCCCTTCATGGTGTACAACAGCGGCGCGACTACTCTGTCGGACCCCTTCAACGAGAACGACAGTTTCTTCGCCACCTACGCTCCGGGGGCGTCGCGGTCGTCGGCCTTCATGGGTCACTGCACGGTCAACGGCATCACCTACGCGGCCGGCAGCATAGGTTGCTTCATCAACCCGGCTGCCCTCAGCGGCGCCAACTGCGTCAACGCCCAAAACGTGATGGTTTCGTGCTCAGATCCCACCGCTCTAGCGGGTTTTGTTCTCAACGGGAACGTGGGACGCAATATCTTCCGCTCGCCGCGGCAGTCCAACATCGACTTCTCCCTGATCAAGAACACCAGGATCACAGAGAAGACTAATTTGGAGCTCCGGGTGGAGGCGTTCAACCTGATCAACCATCCGGCGTTCAACGGTCCCCAGGCAGGACCGACCTCGCCCATCAATGGCGCAACCGGCGGTTCGTTCGGCAACTACGGGGTTGTGGATATTTCGACGCTGAACACCGCGATCATATCCACCGCTAACCGTCCTCGCATCATGCAGCTCGCCGCGAGGTTCAGCTTCTAGTTGCGGCGGACTGGGCTAATAGGGGAGGCGCTTGGCGCCTCCCCCTTTTTTGTTTCCAGGAAAGTATTTGCAGGGGGCTCCAGCCCCTGAAGCAGCGAGCGGCGGGCACCGGGTCGGGTTTCGGAGCTTAAGGAGCGAGCTGTTTCAGGCGGCCCTGCTCCTGCCTGGCCTGATCCGCGGTCGGGGAGTTGGCCGGGGCCAGGGCCACGGCCTTGGTGGCGGCTTTGAGGGCGTCGGAGTACTTTCCCTGGTGGTCCAAGACGAACGAGAGACGCAGCCAAGTCGTGGGGTCTTCCGCTCCCTGCTTAGTCGCCAGCGCTTTGCGGAACTGCTGCTCCGCGGCGGCATCCTGCCCCTGCAGCAGGTTGGCCTGTCCTAGGGCGGCGTTCGCCATGTAGGCGACCATGTCCTTAAAGGCCTGCTGCTGCTCTGGCGTGGCGCTTGCCCCCAGGTAGAAATCGCCTTTCTCCGCCAGTTGCAGTGCCCGCGTGGCGTCGTCGCTGACCTCTTTAGTTTTTTCCTCGCGATCAATGTCAGTACCGCGAGTGCTCTCGGCAAGGACCGAGCTGGTCAGGACCAGCGCTTCCACGTTGTTCGGGTTGTATTGCAGCGCCTTCCGCCCCATGGCCAGGGTTTTATCGATGTTGCCGGCTTCCTGGTACTTGGCCATAACCTGCTGGTAGAGGATGGAGAGCAGTTCGCTGGTGGGGTAGCTGGTCTCGAAGCTTTTCGCGGCAGCTTCCGCGGCTTCCGGGCTGGCGGCGTTGACGGCGGCCAGAAAGGCCGCATACTCCTCCTTGCTCTTGGCCTGCGGCACTTTCTTCTTGGCCGTGGCCGCCTGACCGGATGCCTGCGGTGGCGCCGAACTCTGTCCCACTGCCAGCCCCGTGGTTAGCAGGAGAGCCGCCAGGCACGTTCCTGCCGCTTGCTTCAGATGATGGCTCAACATAATTGCGTCTTTCCTTTCTGGACGGTCGCCATGGTGGTAGCTCGCAGCAGTCTCGTACCTGAAGTCGGGGCGGCTGCGGCCACGATGGCTTCGCTGAAGTTTACGGGCTGGGCGGGAGCGAGGTCAACCGCGGGGGCGATTGCCTAAAAATGCCACGTGGAGGATGTCAGTGCTGCAGGTTTTGCAGCGAGCGGAGCGTGGCTCGCACCCGCTCGGCGTTCTCGTCATGGGGCGCTTCCGTCAGGAACTGCTCATACTCCAGGGCGGCCTGCCGGAGATCCCCTTTCTGCTCCCAGGCCTTGGCGGCGATCAAGTGGACCAAAGCGTAGGCCTCGTGGCCGGCTGAGGAGTGCACATTGCGGGCATAGGCGATGGCCTTGTCCCACTTGCCTTGCATTAGTTCTGCCCGTGCCAACATGGTCAGCGTCACCAGGTTCACCGGATCAGCGACCAGCGATTTTTCGAGCAGCGTTTCAGTATTGCTGTAGTTCTGCCCTTCGTACTCCAAGCGTGCCAGATCCTGGTAAGCGGCTACCAGGTGGTCATCGAGGTTGATCGCCCTCTGGAAAGCTGTGCGTGCTTCGTCGATCGCCCCGCTCTTCATTGTGGCGACTCCCAGACCGCAGTAGGCATAGGCATACTGCGGATAGACCTCTATGGCCTTCCGGAAATGCTCCTTGGCCTCTTTAAAGTCGTTGTGATGGAGCGCGTTGTAACCCTTTTCCGCCTCCTTGCGGGCCTCTCCGGGAACGTTCAGGGTTGCCACCGCCGCAAGGGTTCCCTTGCCCGGGACCTTGCCTGGCGGACTGGTCCGCTTCAGGCGGACAAATACCGTGCTATAGCGTATGCCGGAGGTGATGTCAAACTGGGTGCTGGTCGGCTCGGCACCCGGACCGCTGACCTTGAGCTGGTAAGTCCCCGGTTTCAGCCCGGAAAACAGCACGTCCCCAGAATTGGAGGTCACGCCTCGGTCAGATTCTGCGCCGGTCGGGTCCACCAGTGTGACCAGCGCGTTTTCTACCCACTGCTCGTCCGTGTAGGTGGCGTGCACGCACACCTGGTAGCTGACCTTTTGGGCGCAACCGGGGCGGGGAAAAAGAACCGCCACAGCCAGGCAGACCACGGGAAGAGCGCGCCTCAGGCTTGCCGTCAGGTGGGACACGTCCTGCGCAACGACTTCTGCGATAATTCTTAGCCGGCGGTACATGACAGACCCGGTATCCGTACGAGGCGGGTAGTATACTCCGCCATCGCTGATTCGTGTGCCCGGCAGGTCCTAATATAAAAGCCTCCAGCGGGGCTTCGTTCCTTGCTTTGCCGCACCTCACAACGTAGAATTTCTTGTTCCAGTGCTCATCCAAGGAGCCGTGAGTCATGTTGGTCCGTCCAGTTCTACGTGTCGCACTCACAGTTTTGCTGACGGCGACCATGTTTGCCGCCCAGGAGGGGAACGCCAAATCCGGGGACAACGCCAAGGCCCAGGCCAGCAGCGGCCAGACCGGTTCGGAAGCGGATCCCCTCAAGCGCCCTCTGACCGAGAAGCAGAAGAAACAGAATGCCAAGGCGCTTCAAAAAGAAATAAGCAAGACCTACAAGAAGTGGCTGGACGAAGACGTCCGCTGGATCATCACCGACGAAGAGCGCGCTGCCTTCAAGCAGTTGTCCAACGACGAAGAGCGCGACCAGTTCATCGAGCAGTTCTGGCTGCGCCGCGACCCCACTCCCGAAACAGCGGAGAACGAGTACAAGGAAGAGCACTACCGGCGCATCGCTTACGCCAACGAGCACTTCGCCGCTGGCGTCCCCGGCTGGCACACCGACCGCGGCCGCATTTACATAATGTACGGACCCGCGGATTCGATCGAGGCCCATCCTTCGGGGGGTTCGTATGATCGCTCGCCACAAGAGGGTGGCGGTTCGACCTCGACCTATCCCTTTGAACAGTGGACCTACCGCTATCTGGAGGGCATCGGCCAGGACATCACCATCGAGTTTGTCGATCCCTGCATGTGCGGCGACTACCACATGACCATGGACCCCCAGGAGAAGGACGCTTTGCTGCACACGCCCGGCCTGGGATTGACTATGGCCGAGCAAATGGGGGTAGCCAGCAAGGTTGACCGCGTGAACAGCCTGCAGTCTTACAACCCCATGAATCCCTTGGATACCAATAACAGCAAGGAGTTCGACAAACTGGAGCAGTTCGCCAAGCTCAACGCACCCCCGAAGGTCAAGTTTAAGGATCTGGAAGAGGTGGTCTCTCACAAGCTCAGCTACAATCTGCTGCCCTTCGATGTGATCACCGACTTCGTGAAGGTGACTTCCGAAACGACGCTGGTCCCGATCACCATCCAGGTGAAAAACAAGGACGTCACCTTCGTGGAGAAGCAGGGAGTGCAGACGGCGGTGGTCAACATCTTCGGACGGCTGACCACACTCACCGGCCGCATCGCTCAGACCTTTGAAGACACGGTGACGGTGCAAACGCCCTCGGAACTGCTTCCCAAGGAGCAGGAGAAGCCGTCGGTGTATTGGAAGGCATTGCCGCTGCGAGCGGGGCGCTACCGGCTGGATGTGGTGCTCAAGGACCTCAACGGTGACCGCATCGGCCATTGGAGCCGCGGGATCATGGTGCCGGAGTTCAGCGACGACCGCTTGGCGGTCTCCTCCCTGATTCTGGCCGACAATATGGAGAAGGTACCCACCAAGAACGTCGGCACCGGCAGCTTCGTCATCGGCGACACCAGGGTGCGGCCGCGGGTACCTGACGCCGGCAAGCCGATCAGCTTCAAACGCGACCAGCGCGTCAATTTCTGGATGCAGGTGTATAACCTGGGCATCGACCCGCAGACGCACAAGCCCTCGGCCACGGTGGAGTACGAGATTACCAATCTCGCCAGCCACAAAGCCATCGTGCATGCGGTGGACTCGACGCAGCAGATGGGCAATGTCGGGGATCAGTTGACGCTGGCCCGGAGCCTGCCGCTGGCCGCGGTCGAACCCGGCCAGTATCAGGTCAGCATCAAGGTGGATGACAAGGTCTCGAAGCAGAGTGTCGCGCCTACGGCGACGTTCACGGTCGAGTAGGCGCGGCTGAGCCGCCACAAGAAATCTGAGGCGCCTTCAACCGATCTCGACTGGTCGGGCCGGTAGCAACTTCCTACGTACAGCAGCCTTGGTGCATACTGGGTGGAGTGATCAAACGGACATCCTCCGCGCTGGCGCTGGTTGTGATCGCCGCCTTCGTCGCCTGCCCCTCGGCCTTCCCGCAAGCTGATTCGGCTGATACATTCCCCACGGTCGACGCCGTCGTGCAGCAGGCGGTGGACGGCGGCTCGATCCCCGGCGCCGTGTTGGTGGTCGGACACGCCGGCAAGGTCGTTCATCGCCAGGCCTTCGGGTCGCGGGCGCTCGAACCGCACACCGAAGCGATGACGCCTGACACCATCTTTGACCTGGCGTCGCTTACCAAGTCCTTCACCGCGACCTGCGTCATGCGCCTGGTGGAGCGCGGGCAGGTGCGCCTGAACGATCCCGTGGCGCGCTACCTCCCCGAGTTCGCCCGCAACGGGAAACAAGAGATCACGGTGCGCCAGTTGCTCACGCATTTTTCCGGGCTGCCCGCCGATCTCGACTTGAAGGCATCCTGGAGCGGCCACGCGCAAGCGCTGCAGCTCGCTTACGACGTTCAGCCAGTGATTCCGCCCGGCTCCGGCTTTCTCTACAGCGACGTCAATTACATCGTGCTGGGCGAACTGGTGGCGCGCGTCTCCGGCATGCCTCTGGACAAGTACGCGGCAGCGCACATCTTCCAGCCCTTGAAGATGGAGACCACGCGCTTCAACCCTCCGGCTGAGTGGCGCCCGCGGATCGCGCCGACCGCACATGACGAGCACGGTGTGATGCTGCGCGGCGTGGTGGACGATCCCACCGCCCGGCGCATGGGCGGCGTCGCCGGGAGCGCCGGCGTGTTCTCGACTGCCGACGACCTGGCGCGCTTTGCGCAGGCGCTGCTCGACCGCAACGGCAGCCTGCTCTCGGCGGCAGCCATCGAGAAGATGACCACCCCGCAGCAGCCGGCGAACTCCAGCGTGCTGCGGGGGCTGGGTTGGGACATCGATTCTCCCTTCTCCACCAACCGCGGCGAGCTCTTGCCGGTGGGGTCGTTCGGCCATAGCGGCTTTACCGGGACTTCGCTCTGGATTGATCCCGCCACCCAGACCTACATCATCCTGCTGTCGAACGCGATTCATCCCAGCGGCACGAATAACGAGATCGTGTCGCTGCGTACGCGCGTGGCCAATGCGGTCGCCGCCGGCTTGAACCTTTACGTGAGCGGAGAAGGCGAGCGGCGCTGGGCCGCGATCACCGGCTCCAACGAGACCCTGGCGGGCTCACGCCGCTTGCCGGACCGCAATGGCACGGTGCGCACGGGGATTGACGTGCTCGAGTCCCGTGGCTTCGCTCTTCTGCGCCACGGCCGCAATTCGGTCCGCGCCGG
>Ga0187819_10002004_pt1 | contig 10671 bp, 10 predicted proteins | sample NC_wetland_sal_i_15_FD_132411 | JGI IMG/M metagenome (GOLD analysis project Ga0187819, IMG submission 132411) | Wetland sediment microbial communities from Neuse River Estuary, North Carolina, USA - SO4_4 | ecosystem: Environmental > Aquatic > Freshwater > Wetlands > Sediment | place: USA...
ATTCTTGGCATCGACCGTTTCATGAGCATGTTCAGGGCTACCGTGAACATGATCGGCAACGGGGTTGCGACCCTGGTTGTTGCGCGCTGGGAGAAGGAACTGGATGGCGAGACGCTGCAGCGAAATCTTGCCGGAGGTTCCGTGTAACGCTTGCGCCACGGCTTCTGTGATTTGGCGGTTGATGGTATCCTTAATTGGATATGGGGATTCCGAAGCTGCTGCGTAAAGTCTTCCTGCTGGACCTGCTTCAAGGCCTGAAGGTCACGTTTCGTTATCAGGATCCCAGGGAAATTTATACCGAACAATATCCCTTGCAGCGTCCGCAGGTGGCCGAGCGTTATCGCGGGGCACCGCGGCTGAATGTGAATCCCGATACCAACGAGACCATGTGTATTGCCTGCGATTTGTGCGCGCTGGCATGCCCCGAGCATTTGATCGTCGTCACCAGCGCCCGCAACGAGCAGACCCGCCGCAAGGAACTCACCAATTTTACCTACGATCTAAGCCGCTGCATGTTTTGTGGACTCTGCGAGGACGCCTGTCCCGTGGACGCGCTGGAACTGACCCAGGACTTCGAACTGGCGAGCTACACTCGCGAAGGCGCGATCTGGAACCGCGAGATGCTGGAGAAGGGTCCGCAGCCAACGCAGTATAAGAAATAGTCGTTGGCCATTGGTCGTTCGTCCTTGGTCAAATCCAAGTTAGCGTCCGAGCCAACGACCAACGACTACCGGCCAATGGCCGGTTGTTGCTGTGTCATGCAATGCATTGCCCCGAATCCCCAGATTAGATCTCCTGAGTAAATTCCAATGACGTCACGATCCGGGAACACGTCGGCAAGGATGTCCAGAGCGAAGCGGTCGTTGGCATCGTTGAAAACTGGGACGAGCACTGTGCCGTTTGCTATATAGAAATTGGCGTAGCTGGCTGGCAGGCGGCGTCCTTCGAAAACAACCGGCGCGGGCATGGGGAGTTCGATGATCGCAAGGGGATGGCCGTTTTGATCGTTGGCGGCGCGCAGGCGGCGGATGTTCTCACGCAGCGGTTCGTAGTTGGGATCATCGGGGTTTGTTTCGACTGCGGTCACGACCGTGTCAGGAGCGACGAAACGGGTAATGTCGTCCACGTGGCCGTGAGTGTCATCGCCGCTGATTCCAGAGTCCAGCCAGATCACGTTCTTGATTCCCAGATAGTCAGCGAAGACTTTCTCGTAGTCTTTGCGTTTCATGGTTGGGTTGCGCTGCTGAACCTTGCTTAGCAGGCATTCTTCGGTGGTCAACAAAGTGCCGTGACCGTTCACGTCGATAGAGCCACCTTCGAGCACGACGCGGTGCTTGTCGACGACCGGGCTCAGTTCGCGGGCATTGGCGGCTTTTGCCATGAGGCTTGCGATCTTTTCGTCGTGCACATAGTTTGAATATTTGGCCCAGGCGTTGAAGCGCCATTTGACCGCGAGAAGATTCTCTTCCGGGGCTGAAGACTGGTTTCTGTTTGTGCGACTATCGGCACGATTGAAGCCGTGCCCTTCCCTTTTGGAGCCACATGGGGACAGCCGCCCTCGGCTGTCCGGCCGAGCGAAGCTCGGCGTCGTCACAAACGTGCAGCCGGAGTCGCGGGTCCAGGCGCGGTTGGTGGGCCAACAGTGGAAGCGAATGTTGTCGCTCAGTGCATTGGCGCGGTCGAGGACTTTGCGGGCCCGTTTTTCTGACGCCGCATCGTCGACGATTAATTCGACGCGTTCGTGCTGAGCCAGATGGCGGATGATTTCGGCGTAGACCCAAGGGATGGGTTCAAACTTTCCCGGCCAGTCGTCGCGATAGTGGGGCCAGGCCAGCCAGGTGGCGTCGTGCGGCTCCCATTCGGCGGACATGCGAGGGCTGTGAGTTGCGGCTTTCGGCCCGGACATTAGGGATCTGCTTGGCATCTAAGTTGACGGCTGAAGCCGAATTCGACACAAACCAGTCGTGCCACTCAGGAATTGCCGCTCCACCCAAAGGCGCTGCGGAGCTCTGCTCCGCCCTGGACGGGCGAGGCGCCCGCCCCACACGATTTCTTGCCGCTCAGTCGATCAGCCGGCTTGTGATTGGGGCATAGCTATCGATTCTGCGGTCGCGCAGGAAAGGCCAGTTGCGGCGGATGTCTTCGAGCGCTTTCAAGTCAACTTCGCCCATCAGGACTTCCTCTTCGCCTTGCGAAGCCTCGGCGACGACTCGGCCGAAGGGATCACATAAGAATGACCCACCCCAGAACTCCAGTCCGGCACCGGGAGCAGATTTGCCGCGAACGTCTCCGGTCTCAAACCCGACGCGGTTGACCACGGCCACATAGACGCCATTGGCGATGGCATGTGCCCGCTGAATCGTGCGCCACGCATCGTGTTGGGCGGCACCGAACTCCGCCTTCTCGGCGGGATGCCAGCCGATCGCAGTCGGATAAAAAAGCACATGCGCGCCTTGCAACGCCGTAAGACGAGCCCCCTCCGGATACCACTGATCCCAGCAGACCAGCGTTCCCACGCGGCCGACGTTGGTATCGAAGGCGCGAAAACCGAGATCGCCGGGTGTGAAATAGAACTTTTCGTAGTAGAGCGGGTCGTCGGGGATGTGCATTTTGCGGTAGAGACCGCGCAGAGTGCCGTCGGCATCGAACATGGCCGCTGTGTTGTGGTAGACGCCGGCGGCGCGCTTCTCGAACAACGACGCAATCAGGACGATCCGGAGCTGCTTGGCCACTTCCCCGAGCTTTGTTGAGGTCGGACCGGGGATGGGTTCGGCGAGATCGAAGAGGGATGCGTCTTCACGCTGGCAGAAATACTGGGTCAGAAAAAGCTCGGGCAGGCACACGATCTGGGCGCCTTGCGAAGCGGCCTCGCGGATGCGGTCGATGGCGTGCTGCAGATTCCTGTCAGGATCGGACGTCATCAACATCTGCACCAGTCCGACACGAAATTTCTCAAGCGGCAAAAGCGGAAGCTCCTTCTGGGACGAAATAGAATATCAGTTCTGAGCTATCAGTCGAATCGTAGAAAAAAAGGCATGGCGGAAGCCATGCCATCACCGCGATCCAGCGTGTAGCCTGTTATGACTTTTTCTCCACCTCCAGATTATTCTGTACGCTGAAAGCGCCGAAAACCTGGCCCGCGCGGATGCCCGCGATCTGCTTATCCATGGAAGTGGCTACCGTGCCGTAAAGGCTCAACTTGCCGTTGTCCACGACGATTCGGATCGGCCTTGCGGGGTCTATCGCGTAGCGGCTCAGCACTGGATCACGATAAATCGCCCGCATCGCGTGAATTCGGATGTCGTCGTCGAAATTAGAAACCGGCGCGACTTTCGTGTTGTTGATTACGTCTTTCACGCCGGGAGTATTGTCCACCAGCGCCAAAGCCGAGTCGCGATCAACGTCGGTGCGAATTTCGCCTGTGAGTGTAACCACACCATTTTCGACCGAGGCGGTGACGAAATTAAATGCAATGTCATAGCCCATACGGTCATAGTAGAGCTTGCGATCGAGTTGGGCCGCAAGTTCCGCGTCGGGGACGCTCTTGCCGTTCACCACAATCAAGTTTCGCACTCCCTGCACGTTCTCCGTCTTGCGGATTTTCTTGGCCGCATCTAACTTCTGCTGATAAAGATCCACCTTGCCGCTCAGGGTGACGATGCCATCCTCAACCGCGGCTTGGACGTTGTGAAATTCACTTTTGGCTGCAAGCTTCTGTGTGACTTTGGCTTGAATACTGATGTCGTAGCGGCTCGCGGTAGTAGTTTGCGCCACCATGCTCGCACTCAGGACGCTCACGCCAATAAACCAGACGAAACTCCGAAGAAAAGCCTTCATGAAATTGATCCTCCGATCCCCCACCAGGATCAAACCCAGAGTCTGACGAAAAGTTTTCATATTCTTGTCCCCGCCTCTTAATTACTAACCGGTTAGTTAAATGATGAGATGCGATAAATGTTGTGCGAGAACGTAAAGATTTGTATGTTCAGCAGTTGAATTCGACTGGTATTGCGCGTACGGTAATGTGCAGTCCAGGCAGCGAAGCGGGCGCTAAGCTAGGTTAGGCACTTGATGATCAGTCTTCTCTCTATTGTCGCAGTGGGATTTTTTCTCGGGATGCGCCACGCCACCGACCCCGACCACGTGATTGCGGTAACCACGATCGTAAGCCGACAGCGTAATCTGCTGAAAGCTGCGATGACGGGGATTTTCTGGGGCATTGGCCATACCCTGACGATTTTCGTGGTCGGTACTGCCATCATTCTGTTTGATCTGGTCATTCCCGCCCGTGTCGGTCTTTCCATGGAACTTTCCGTCGGGATCATGCTGATTATCCTTGGCCTGCTGAACATCGCAACCTTTCTGCGCGCCGCCGGTTCGCTCGCTCCCCACCATCAGGAACAACATGAAGTTATGCATCGGCATGCTCACAGCCATGGGGACTACGTCCACAGCCACGTACACGGACACGCGCCGGACGCGCACCCTCACAGCCACGACCAAACCCCGCTGAACTGGCTTGATCGATTATTCGGAAGGATCGGCCTCTATCAGCAACTTCGCCCGTTGGTAGTGGGGATTGTTCATGGACTCGCGGGTTCGGCGGCCGTGGCGTTGCTCATCCTTACCACGATTCGCAATCCGCGTTGGGCGATTGCTTATCTGCTTGTTTTTGGAGCCGGCACAGTGGGAGGCATGATGCTGATTACGATGAGCATCGCCTCCGCCTTCAACTTCTTCGGAAAAGGGCAAGAACGCTTCTCTCAACGGCTAGGGCTGGTTTCTGGCCTGGTGAGTTTGGGCTTCGGGATGGTCCTGGCTTATCAGATTGGCATTGCCAACGGCCTCTTTACCGGCCATCCGCAATGGACGCCTCGATAACAAAGTGGAAAGGCCGGCGATGGGGTCGCCGTTGCCTTTCCCCATCTACACTTCCGGAGCGGCTTGGATATAGGCGCGCATCATCCGGACTTCGTGATCCTTTTCGCTCAAATCGTGGAGAAGGATATCGCGCAGGGAGACAATGCCCTGCAGGCGCTTGCCTTCGCAAACCGGTAAATGGCGGAAACCGTGGCGCCGCATCAACAGCATGCAGTTCTCCAGGCTCTCGTCGGGAGTTACAGTCAGCGGGTCTTCGGTCATGACTTCATCGACCCGCGTGGTTCGAGAATCGCGTCCTTCGACGACAACTCGTTTCATCAAGTCGCGCTCGGAAAAGATGCCGATCAGAAGGCCGTCGCGGAGCACCGGCACGGCACCGATATTCCGATCGACCATTGCTTGCGCCACGTCGAATACACTCTGATCGGCATCCGCCCGATAAGTATCCTGCGTGGTAATCAAATCGTAAACATGCATGGGGCTCACCCTCCCGGGAATTGTCACACAACGCAAACCGCGAGAGTATATGTCGAAACGCCGCGGATTAAAAGAGCGAAAATTATGTATTCAAAGGTTCAGATTCCTGTAGGCCCAAATTGGACCGCCGGACTCTGGCTACTTAGGGCCAATAAAGACGAAGTAGGAACACGCCCAAAGCGCCGTGGGAATGCCGCCGCGGGGCCGGGCGGTCAGAATAATGTTGTAGTCCTCGGAAGGCTGGAGTCGTTCGACCACGGAGGGCAAGGACCGCGGCTGGGCCACCGCCAGATGGGCCAGAAAGCGGTAAATGTCGGGTTCGCCGCTATAACCTTGAGAGATAAAGGAAATCTCCGTATTCTCGCCCGCGAAGTGCCAGCTCAGAGAAGCCGCCAGGGCGATCGCATCCTCGTACGCCTTCTCCGAAACTACCCCCTCGCCCGGATTGTCGAACACAATGCGCAGTTTGCGCTCGTCCTCGCGGCTGAACTCCCGCACTTTGAGCGAACCCGACTTGGCGGTCGCCTTCCAGTCCACATGCCGGGCCGAATCCTCCGGCATATATTCCCGTATCAGATACAAGTCATCGCCCCGCCCCCGGGCAAAGGTTTCGAACTCGCCCGTGATCATTGGGAGAACCTCGAAAAACTCATCGGCCGGTTCCACCCGCGGATAGACAATGATTTCGCGGACCAGCGGCACGCGCCGGGTCTTGGTCAGAAAGGCGAAAGGAAAGCGCGTCGCCAGGCCAAAGCTTTTCTGCTGATAACATCCGCGGCGATCGAAACGCACTTCCAGGTCGGCCGTCAACTCACTGCCCGCAGGAACATAAGGAAAGTAGGCCGCCCCTTCAAAGATAGCCGGAGGCCCTTCGGTTTTCGGAGCTCGCCGCAGTTTGTAATCGCGAAACTGGATCCAGCGCTTCCCAGTAGGACGTCCCGGCGGCAACGCAAATGTTGTCGGCATCCACTGCCAGTGCTTGCCAACTTTATCTTTCTCGACCGGAACCACGTTCACGGAAAATGACGGCAACCACCGCCGAGTATTTCGCAACACGATTCTGCCCAGCATCGGACGGCCCGCAAACACATGTTCAGGCAAGCGGACATCCAATTCCAGGCCGCGCAACACCATGGCAGACGCGAAGCCGGAAACCGCAATGGCGGCTAACATCGCGGCCACTACGATGTAAAGCAAGTTGTTGCCTGTGTTCAGTGCGGCAATTCCGATCACCATGATGATGGCCACGTACCCGATTCCGACTTTAGTGACGTCGTAATCGAAAGCATCGCGAATGCCGGCGCCGGCCACGCGGCGGGCGAGATACGGCACGGTGGTCAACCCTACAATCACCGCCAGCAATAGCGCAGCAGACGCCAGCACCAGAGTCGCCCAAAGGTTTCCCGACTCCCGCGACACCGTGGAAAAAAGCGCCGCGCCGAAAGCCAGAGTCAAGCCCACGATCGCCAGCAGGAATCGTACCCAGACTTCCGGAATATCGAGATGCAGAAAACGCGAGACCCGCTGGATCGGGGAAAGCTGCGGAGTGTTGGCCGGGTTCATTTCTGTCTCGTCTAACAAGGCTTTGCTGGGAAGGGCACGGCTTCAGCCGTGCCGTTAGGCCTGGAAAAACGCGGGCTCTAGCCCTGAGGGATGAGCCCCACAGACTGAAACGCGTCTCTAAAAACGCGTCCAGCTAATTTCGAGGTTAGCACCGGCTGAATCAAGCATCAATGAGAGTTTGATGATAGGAACTCGCCCACTACGCGATTGAATTCTTCTGGGTCTTCTTCGTAGGGAAGATGTCCAACGCCCTCAATCATAACCAACTGGCAATCGCGGAAGTGCTGCTTCAACTCCGCGGCAGAAGCGGGATCTACCGCAGTATCCAAGCTACCCCAGATCAGCAACGTTGGAATGTTCGCGATGCGCGGCAACGCCGATTCCAGTTCTTTCAAATCGCGATTCCACGACCGCGCTACAGCCAACGCATATTCGTACGAACCCGGAATGCGCATAGGCTTGCGGTAGCCTTCAAGGCTGTCGGGCGGAATGCGGCGCGGATCGCCGAACATGCGGCGGTGGTAATACTCGTGCAGGCTGCGCACATGAGGAGTGAGAGTCGAAAAGAGCGGAGCGATCAGGGGATTACTTAGAAAAACCGTCAACCGCTTTCCGTGCGCGGACCAGGGATTGACCGGATCCACCAGAATCAGGCGCCGAATGCGATCCGGAGCCAGCGCTGCCATCACCATCGCGACTGCCCCGCCGTGCGACGTCCCCAGAAGATCACAGGAGGCAAGACCCATCTTATCCATAAACTGGATGAGACGCTCGGCGCTCGCCTTAAACGAGCAGTCCAGCCCTGGCGGCCGATCGGAGAAGCCGGTTCCCAAAAGATCGATGGCGTAAACAGTCGCGTGCTGCGCCAACGCGGGAATCGCAAACCGCCAGGAGAATGAATATCCCAGCAAGCCGTGGACCAGCAGCAAAGCCGGCCCCGAGCCAGCCCGCAGATAGCGCATACGGGCGCTCTCCCCCCGAACGTCCAGGGCGACCCAGAGTTCCTCAACGGCAACCTGATGCGAATTGATGCCAGCGTCCAACGCCTTGGTCATGGAGATTTTTTGGCTGCGGCGAGACAACTATTTCTCGCTCCCAACCTTCTATATAAGAGTATCGCCTCTGTCGCTTCTTGAGGGAGAGTTTCGACTCTCCCTTATTTTTCTGGGGGCGATCGTCTCCGGAAATGTTTAGTCCAAACCCGTAGCTGTCTTCCTGAGCAAAGCGCAGGATCTGTGCATTCCGCCTGCAGCGCCAACATCCTAAAGGGAACCGCCTGCTTACGCCTTTCTTAGCAGCTTCTTTAACACGCGCATGCCCTTGTCGACATGCTTTTGTTGCAGCAGGAACGGCGGCAGGAATCGGAGCACCGTGTCCTGGGTGCTGTTGAAGAGCACGCCCTCGGCGAGGGCCTGTTCCACGACGGGGCGGGCGGGAACGTTGAGCTGCAAGCCCTGAATCAGGCCGCGGCCGCGAACTTCGCGGGCGACCGAGTAGCGTTCGGTCAGCGCTTTCAGTTGCTGCTGCAGATAAGCGCCGACGCTGACAACATTCTCGAGCAGTTTGTCATCTTCGAGGACAGCCAGATACTCGAGTGCAACCCGGCACGCCAGCGGGCCTCCGCCGAAAGTAGTACCATGTTGCCCCACCGAGATCGCCGACGCGAATTCTTCCTTGACCAGAAAAGCGCCCAGCGGGATGCCGGCGGCAATCGGCTTAGCAATTGCAACGATGTCCGGAATGATGCCGAAAGTTTGGAAGGCGAAGAGTGTTCCCGTACGGCCGAGGCCGCATTGGATCTCATCGAAGATTAGCGCGGCACGATGACGGTCGGCAAGGGTGCGGCACTCTTTCAGGAATTCCACCGAACACTCGTGGATGCCGCCTTCGCCGAAGATGGGTTCGAGAACAATCGCGCACGTGTTGTCGTTGACCACGGCGCGAAGGGCTTCAGCGTCGTTGCGTGGGACAAATTTCACGTCCTCGAGCAACGGTTCGAAACCTTTGCGGTATTTGTCCTGCCCGGTGACGGACATCGATCCAAAGCTACGGCCGTGATAGGAGCCTTCGAGCGCGACCAGTTGGCTTTTCGCGGCGCCTCCGACCCGGTGTCCGGCGAGGCGCGCAAGCTTGATCGATCCTTCGATGGCCTCGGTGCCGCTGTTCGAAAAGAACGCACGTTGTAGTCCGGAAAGGTTGCAAAGCTTTTCGGCGAGGCGTCCCTGATATTCGTTGTAGTAGAGATTCGACAGGTGAATGGCGCGTGCCGCCTGCTCGCGGATGATCTTGACGATTCGCGGATGGGCATGGCCGAGAGCATTCACTCCCAGGCCGGCGACGAAGTCGAGATACTTCTTGCCGTCGAGGTCGAAGAGAAAAACTCCCTTGCCCCGCTCGATGACCAAAGGGTAACGGTTATAGGTCTGCAGCAGAAACTGTTTTTCACGCTGGATTACTTCTTCGCTGGTGGTCATAGGGAAACTAGAATTCTACCTCGTCGAGAGAAGTCTTACAGCGGTCCGCGCCGCGCTTCAAAGGCAACTACAGATAGAAAGCCTCATCCCTCTGGCATGGGCCAAAACGCTTCGAGTAGAATGAAGCTGCGCAGCTGAATTCCGCGGCATTGGGCCGCTTGAACGAGGGTGAACCTTTTGGCCACAACCGTAACCTCTGGCACGCAGACTGCTCCGCAGCTCCCCAATCATAAAGTGAAAATCAAGAAGCCGGGGCAGCGGGCTTGCAATGAGAAGAATGAGAAAGGCAAGTTTTGCGGCGGGCATCTGAAACGCTGGTTCTATACCACGGATGTGCTGGAGCAGGCTTGCGGCGATGTGGAGAAGGCTTGGGGGCGCGATGCCGAAGTTTATCGCTGCGAGCATTGCAAGACGCTGTATTTGCCGAACCCTGAGGACTCGGGTGGATTGAACGTGGCCGGATCGGGGCGGATCTCAGTCTTCGGGCTGACGGTGCCACCGAAGGCTAAGTAGAAACTGCCGAGCTTTGCTCGGTCGGACAGCTAGGGTGGCTGTCCCCACGTGATTTATAGTTCCCACAGCACACAACCATGTCATCTTCTGAACTCATTTACGACTGGAACCGAATTCATCCTGCGTCACTGCGGCCGGCGGGACATGTTCTGCTCAACGATGAAACGTTGCGCGACGGGCTGCAATCGCCCTCGGTGCGCGATCCCTCCGTTCAGGAAAAAATTCCGATACTGCATTTGATGGAAACTCTGGGCATCAACTCGCTCGATCTCGGATTGCCCGGAGCAGGACCACGGGCGGTGGAGCACGTGGAGGCCTTGGCGCGCGAGATCGTCGCTCACAAGATGAAAATCCGCGCCAACTGCGCTTGCCGTACTCACCAGAACGACATACGCCCGATCGCAGAAATTGTGCAGCGCACTGGGCTGAAGATCGAAGCGGCGGCGTTTATCGGATCAAGCCCCATCCGCCGTTACACGGAAAACTGGACGGACGACTTCCTCCTGCAGACGACGGAGAGCGCGGTGAAATACGCGGTGTCGCTCGGCCTCGACGTGATGTACGTGACCGAAGACACTTCGCGATGCGATCCGGCCATGGTGAAACGCCTCTACACCACGGCGATCAATTGCGGAGCACGCGCAATCGCTATCTGTGATACCGCCGGGCACGCAACCCCGATGGGGACATTCGCCCTCGTGCAGTTCGTCATTAAAGAAGTAGTGAAACCATCGGGCGAGAAAATTCGCGTCGACTGGCACGG
>Ga0187819_10002005_pt1 | contig 10668 bp, 11 predicted proteins | sample NC_wetland_sal_i_15_FD_132411 | JGI IMG/M metagenome (GOLD analysis project Ga0187819, IMG submission 132411) | Wetland sediment microbial communities from Neuse River Estuary, North Carolina, USA - SO4_4 | ecosystem: Environmental > Aquatic > Freshwater > Wetlands > Sediment | place: USA...
CCCTCTGCTACGCGGATAGGGTCTACTTCGCCCACAAGGTCAGAGATGGTGATGTCAGGCGTCGCTAATTTCTCACCGTAGCGCCTATCACGCGGTAACCAGGCAATTTCTACACGATCGCCCAGCTCATCTACTTTGTCACGACAAGCCTTACACACGGGTTCAAACGGGTCGTCATTTATCTCGCATCCTGCGATAATCGGCACAACCTCATCCAGGAGGTTGACCAGGGCGCGTGCCATGCGTGTTTTCGCCTGCCCACGTTCACCTAAAAAGATGATGTCCTGACCGGAGAGAATGGCATTTTCGACTTGTGGGATAACGGTCTCTTCATAGCCTATAATCCCTGGAAACAATTCTTCCCCTCTACGAATCTTCTGGATGAGGTTTTTCCGCATCTCTTCTTTGACAGAAAGTACTCTATATCCGCTTTCACGCAACTCACCAATAGTGCGTGGTCGGGTAGTTATAGTCATTCGGCTTTATGCTACCTTTCTTGGGGTTGGCCTCGTGCGATGCATGTCTGGGACGGGGACAAACAACCAATCCTGCATGACCCCACTGCACCAAAAACAGGTGGAACCATAGTAATTCTACCGCTTCACGAAAGAAAGCGCAAGGGTGATGGTTATTCGGCCCGCTGGATGTCAAGTCATCGATTTGGCAGAGGGATATAGTGAATCTAGATTCGGTGCAGCACTGTGAAACACACCCAGCAATAGTGACACATCGGAGGGTTGAACACTGCGCTATGAACAGGGTCCACCGTAACCATCGATTACATCCTCTCTATAATAAACAACTTGTACTCTTAGCTTTGACAGCGATCATGTTACTTGGTTCTTTCCTCCTCGCACATACTCACCAGGATGCATACGCTGCTAACCCAGGCTCAGGCAACGCTTGTGCCTGGCATACCGTCCATCGTGGCGAAACCTTGAGCAGAATTGCCCATAGTAACCATACCACAATTTGGAGGCTGGCACAGGTAAATTACATCAGTGATGTAAACCTGGTTTTTGTAGGTCAGCGCCTGTGTATTCCATATCGATTGGCAGCAGGTTTTTCGGGGAGCTCAGGACTCAGTGGCGTTCTGTCTAGCGGTGCCGTGCGCTGGTATGATTACACTGCGCTGCAATGGTCTACACATGGACAAGTGGTCGCGATGCTGCATGGGGTCGCTGCTCGGTATGGATTACCAGCAAATCTACTACTGGCTATTGCATGGCAGGAGAGTGGTTGGACTCAGCATGTGATTGCGTGGGATGGTGGTATTGGGGTAATGCAGGTGATGCCATACACGGCCATGAGGATCAACACTGGCACAGGTATACGACGGGACCCCTACCACCTATGGGATAATATCAACCTTGGCGCGACCCTATTGAGCTGGTTATGGCGAAATTTTCATGGTAACCTGGTCCAGACCATTAGCGCTTACAACGAAGGCAGCTGGGCGGTCGTGCGTCGCGGCGTCTATAACTGGCACTACGTGAGCAACGTGCTCTCTTTGATGCGCGTTTTCAGGTAAAGGGAACATCCGTAGGACCTTGTCTGGGGGCAGATATGCCTGCAAGGCAACCACCACCTTCTCGTTGTTGTATGATATAAGTGGGTGGTGATTGCCTCAGGTACCTGACTCCTCGCCGCCTCCGACGCGAACCACCGAAGGTGGTGAGCAATCCAAATAGTTAAGGAATTGGCGCATGGATGCTTTTGAACTCGCCGATCTTATCAGGAGACGAAATCGATCGGATAGCTCATATCTCGAATTTCTCCGTGTATCTTCACTCAGCGTTGGCCTATATGCGCTTTCAGCGGGTGCGGTCGATCCACAGCAACCACATACCGAAGATGAAGTCTACTATGTCATCAGTGGTCGTGGCTTCATCCAGGTAGGCATAGAGAGTCGCGCAGTTGAAGCAGGGACGCTCGTCTTTGTGAATGCCGGTGTTGAGCACCGGTTTCATACGATTACAGAGGACCTGACTCTTCTCGTCTTCTTTGCCCCCGCAGAATATTCATTAGATCCTGACCGTTCTTCCTATGGGGGCAAGCCTGCTGAGTGAATTGCGCGTGGGGAGTGATGGTGGGTTACACCCGGCCTCTATCTTCCGGACGCCAAAGAAATCTGGGTCGGTGAGCGTGAATCTGACTACATCATATCTGGACCATACGGTGTATACTATGATGTACTGAAGGGAAAGCTCGGTGCAATCAACCGTTTTGTTGAGCTAATGCAAGGGATAGACATCGAATTAGAAGGCGATGCCGCACACACATTAAGGAGTCTTGGTGGAACCGATTAACATCAGCGACTATGAGGCACTTGCTCGAGCACACATGGAGCCTGCCAATTGGGATTTCTATGCTGGTGGCAGCGACGACGAGATAACACTGCGTGCCAACCGCACAGCATTCGAGCGCATCCGTCTGCGTCCTCGTGTGCTGGTGGACGTCAACGTGTGTGACGTACGCACCACCGTGTTGGGCACGCCGGTCAGTATGCCCATCCTCATCGCTCCAACGGCATATCATGGCCTCGCTCACCCAGAAGCTGAATGTGCAACCGCCCAGGCTGCTGGCGAAGCTGGCACACTGATGATTGCCAGCACAGTCTCAAACCGCAGCATGGAGGAGATCGTCGCGGCTGCCAGTGGCCCCTTCTGGTTCCAGCTCTATACCCATGAGGGCTACCAGGTTTCCGCAGAACTGGTGAAGCGTGCTCAGGCAGCTGGCTATCGCGCAATTGTCCTCACCGTCGATCTCCCTCGCGTCGGTCGTCGGGAGAAAGATATCCGTAATAACTTTCGCTTGCCACCCCATCTGCTCGAAGGGAACTTCACCGTTAATACTGATATATCTGAAAAAGCTTCCATTCTCACCTGGGATGTCTTGCCCTGGTTGCGCAACATCACAACGCTTCCTATACTGCTCAAAGGCGTTCTCACCGCAGAGGATGCGAAGCAAGCGGTAGAATATGGCGTCGAAGGGATCATCGTCTCTAATCACGGAGGTCGTCAGCTCGACACCGCTCTGGCCAGCATCGAAGCCCTCCCCGAAGTCGTCGAAGCCGTCGCCGAACGCTGCGAGGTCTATATGGATGGTGGCGTACGTCGCGGGACCGACGTGCTCAAAGCCCTGGCGCTAGGAGCGCGAGCCGTGCTAGTCGGTAGGCCCATCCTCTGGGGGCTTGCAGTAAACGGCACGGCAGGCGCACGCCATGCCATGGAGTTGCTGCGCAATGAGCTTGAAATGGCAATGGTGCTCTCCGGTCGCCCCACAATCGCAAGTATTGACCGTTCGCTGGTTCGTTTACCTTAAACACAAAAATCCTCTTTCGCAATAAGGAAACATAATTATGGACTTTGAAAACGAAAACCAACAAAAGCGTGTATTACTGCTCATGTCTCCTGCCACCTATCGGGCGGGGGCATTCTTGAGCGCAGCGAAGAAATTGAAAATTGAGGTAATTGTGGGCATTGATCTGCCTGAGCAACTCAGCGACTACTGGCACGTACCATTGGGCCTGGATTTTCTGAACCCAGACGCATCGGTGCGCACCATCGTCGAGTTCGTCCAGAAACAACCCATCCATGCCATCGTCTCGGTTGATGATAGCGCCGTTGAAATTGCCGCCCGGGCCGGTGCCGCGCTCGGCCTTGCGCATAATTCCCCACAGGCTGCCGAGGCCGCGCGCGACAAACTACTGATGCGAACATTGATGTCGGAAGGTGACGCGCCATGCCCGGTTTTTCGCTCCTTCTCCCTCAGTGCTGATCCTGCCTGGATTGCCACCCAGGTGACATACCCCTGTGTGCTGAAGCCATTACGCCTCTCTGGCAGCAGGGGCGTCATCCGTGCCGACAATACCTCTGAATTCATCACCGCCTTCCATCGCCTCAAGCGCCTTTTGCTTTCCGAAGGCTATGCGGAAGAGGAAACCTCTATCCTCGTTGAAGACTTCATCCCTGGTTTCGAGGTTGCTTTGGAAGGTATCCTGACCCATGGCCAGCTAAAAGTATTAACCCTCTTTGACAAGCCCGATCCGTTGGATGGCCCCTTCTTTGAGGAAACCATCTATGTCACGCCTTCACGCCTGTCTGCCAAAGTCCAACAAAACATCGCCCAGTGCGTAGCCATTGCTGCGGCCTCGCTCGATCTGCGAGAAGGTCCCGTGCATGCCGAACTGCGCGTCAACGAGCAAGGACCATGGATGCTAGAGATTGCTGGACGTTCCATCGGCGGCCTCTGCTCGACGGTCCTGGAGTTCGGCTCCGGCATTTGCCTGGAAGAGCTGATCCTGCGCAACGCTATCGGGCAAGAAATCACCTCCATCGAGCGCGAACAGCATGCAGCAGGCGTGATGATGATCCCCATTCCATCTGCAGGTATGCTCAAAGCTGTTCTTGGCGTGGAAGAGGCAGAGCAGGTGCCGCTGATTACCGGCGTTGAGATTACGGCCAAGCTGAATCATCCCCTGGTGCCGTTGCCCGAGGGTGCCACCTACCTGGGATTCATCTTTGCGCGTGGTGATAGACCCTCCGAGGTAGAAGAGGCGATTCGCAGAGCGCATGGGTTACTGCAGTTTGATATCAGGCGAGAGATACCTGTTTGCAACAGAGCCATAGGATATTAATAACAGTGCTTCAAAAGCAAACATACCTATGCAAAAAAGGAGTTCTCTTATGGCAGAACAAAGAGCTTCACCTCTGTATTTACACGCCAATGCGCAAGATATAGCGTCCTTAGCAAACAAGCTTACCCAGTTCAGCCAGAAACTCAGTCCAGTAGAGCTTTCACTGTTCATGGAGCGTATCAAGCGTAGTATGCCTGGTGTGGACGTGGATAGCATGGGCCCTGTTGCCCCCAGCCCCGCTGTCTTCGGAGCATGGCTTAATGCTATCGTCGATGGTGACTCGCGCTGGTTCCCGACGTGAACGCGAAGTTTCATTTTCATCTGAAGCTTGCTCCTACTGTTGTGTTATGGACACTTTGACGACTCCCTATGAGACTTGAAGTGCTCTGAGCCAGAGTGTTGCCACTTAATATGTCGGATCCAACTGATCCTTCGTTGGTTCCGCTCAGCAGAACCAGGATTCAGTTAAATGTGGCAATACCTTACCATTGCCATAGCTCTGCACTGCTTGAGAGATGCACAGGTCCTCACCGGCCACAACAAGCGCCATTGCCTTGATAGCGAAAAATGTCTCAATGGGGTCGGCGTGCGCCTGCTCGGCCCGCTCTACTAACGTGGCTACCTCGCATTGGAGCTTGTCCATGCGCGGATCAGGATGTCGCCAGCGATAGGTATAGGCAGCCGCATCAAGCTCACCAAGCCATTGCTGGCTATCAGGCGAAGCGAGGAGTGCTGACCCTGGTGGAATGAGCAGGCGAATTGAGAAATGTACCGGATCAATGTGCTCGACCAGGTGTCGCTCCTCGAAGAAGTTGAGCAGTGCGAGATAGCTCTCCAGCGTCTCCCACGGGGAGAACGGCAACAGCGAAGGACGTAAAACAATGCCCACTCGCTCCAAGAGATCGAAGGTCTCAGCAACGTCAGCGCTGGTATGGCCCTTGTCGAAATGCTGAAGCACAGTATTATTGATTGACTCAACGGCAGAGACGATGAATGCACATCCCAGGTCGCGAAGTTCTGGCAGGAGGTGACGTTGCTTCAAGAGATGCTCAATTTTGATCGTTGCATCGAAGGTAACATCGGGGAATTTCCGGTGCAGCGCACGGGTAATGCGCAGGGCATGGGTCGGCCCGTTGAAGAAATCGGGATCACCAAAGGTAATGTGGCCAGCTCCATCCGCTACCTGTGCTCGGATGTCGGCCAGAACGATCTCAGCCGGTATAGCAAAGAAACGTCCCTGGTAGGTAGGCGTGATGGGACAGTGCAGGCACATGTGCTTACAGCCACGCGTCGTCTCAGTGTATCCTGCTAACCGCAATTGGCCACCTGACTCCAGGCGGGCATATCGCTCCAGGTGTGGCAACTGTTCACGCTCTGGCACAAGAAACCTGCTGCGCTCTATCCACGGTCCACTGTTGGATGAGCGAGTCCTGACCCCCTGGAGAGTCCGGGAATCAGTGTCGGCAATTTCCGTAGGGGTAGGGCCCCTTGTGGAATCCTGTCTGGGGTACAGGATACCCATCCGGGGGATGGGATGCCCTGCCTGGGAGGCAGGTAATGCCCGTAGGGTGGACTCCAACGACGTGATCAGCCGAATTAATGGGCCTTCATATTCGCCGCCGATCACAGAATCAGCCGTCTCTTGCAACAGGTAATCGGCGTTGAGCAGGGCGTAGTGCCCGTAAAAACAGATATGCGCGGATGGATTGAGCGAGCGTACACGCAGAGCAATCTGTTGCCCCAAACGCAATGCAGTATGCATAGGCACAGAAATGGCAACAAAAGAAGCTCCGCGAATCGTGTCATCGGTCAGTGTTTCTACTGCCGTATCGACAGGCACAGCAGCATACCCTGCCTGTCGCAGCATCGCAAGCAACTCGGCAAGATGAAACGGTTGATGACCCAGCTCATAGCACGAAATGAGCAGGATATCACCACGCGCTCTCATTTTTTACGAGATGCTCCGCCACCGCCTTTTTTACTCTGTCCAGCCCCGGCCCCCACGCCTTCCTCTTCCGGCACCCAACCTTCTGGCATCTTCGCCTCTGACCCGAAGAAAAACTCCTCCATCTGCTCGCGCAGTATCTTGCGTGCTTCGGGATCTGCCATGTTCAGGCCATAGTGGTTGATGATAAGCGTGCTTTGAGCAGGCCACATATCGTAGGCTTGCTTGGAGATATGCTCATAGATGCGTTGCCCCAATGGACCTGGGAAGGGCGGCTTATCCAACCCTGGCAGCTCGCGCCCCAGTTTGACACATTTTACCATTCGTGGCATTATAGAACTCCAATGAAACTCTCTAGTGACATTACCATATCTATGTACTGATAGTACAAGATGCAGCATGACATGTCAAACACTCTATCAATGCAACGCCCACCGCGTGTCCTCTTCCTGGGTATGCAAGGCGATTTCTCACCTCCCTCCCTGCATGCCCTGTTAGACAACGGCATTGAGGTCAGTGCCGTTGTCGTTCCTGCTTCCCGGCCATCAGGGCTTGGCCTACCGGCCATACGGCGGCGAGAACAGCCACGCACATCGCGCCCAATACTACCGTTGCTCTATGCATCTGTTCTGCAACTCGCATGGGCACATTACATACCCCTGTGGGAGGTGCAGCGCATCTCAGACTCCGAGGTTATCTCCGTACTCGCTGCCTATCAACCGGATATCATCTGCGTGTCCTGTTTCTCACAACGCATTCCGCGTGCTATCCTGGACCTTCCCCGTCTTGGTTGTCTCAACGTACACCCGTCGCTGCTGCCAGCCAATCGTGGTCCCGTTCCCCTCTTCTGGACATTCCGAGAAGGGTGCGAACAGACCGGTGTCACCATTCACTTGATGGATGAGGCAATGGATAGTGGCGCTATCCTGGCACAGAAGCCTATCAAGGTCCCCGATGGCATCAGCTATGCGCAGTTGGAGTCACAATGTGCTCTACGCGGCGGGGAACTGCTAGCACATACAGTATGGGACCTCTATAGAGGCCGTGTTGTGCCCTTACCGCAGGACGAGACAAAGAGCAGCTACCACCCTTTTCCTTCCGCCCAAGATTTTGTTGTCAACCCAGCCGAGTGGAGTGCTCGCCACGTGTACAACTTTCTTTGCGGCGTGGGCCACTGGAGCGAACCGATCAAACTATACGTAAATGGCGAGCATGTTGTTGTACAACAGGCCATTTCTTATAGTCATGAGAATATGGACGGCATTCCTAGCGGATCAAGCAACGAATTGTGGGTACACTGCAAAGTCGGGTGGGTGAAAGTCAGGTACCCTAGGTCGTGATCGGAGCGGCATTAAACCAGCAACTGTTCAATGGTTTGTAGGAATTCGTCCAGTTCAAGCGGTTTGGCCATACCAGTGATCTTGCGTTTTGCGATTTCTTGCTTGGGCAGCCTTGCACTTATCAAAATGGTAGGAAGATTGTCATGCATATTCATTTCCTGTATACGGTCATATAATTCGATACCATTCATAGAAGGCAGATGATAATCCAAAATAAGCAGACTGGGTCGAATATTGGTGAGCGCTTTTAATGCTTGAAAGCCATCTGTAACCAACATTGCATGATGGGGTGTCTCTTGTGAGATTGCCTGGACGAGAAATGAGCCAATATCTGTATCATCCTCTACTACCAGAATCGTTTTCACGCTGATACTTTTGCTTTCCCCTTGGATAGACAGCTCTTGATTGTGGGGCATATGTCCCCTCCAATTCTAATGGTAGTTTTTAATGGATATTACCTGTGCTGGACAAATGGTTTGGATTATACTACGTTCCAAACCGAAAAAAAGTTTCAGGTCCATGTGGAGAAGAGGAATAGCTATAAGTGAAGAGATTGAGCTCTCATAATAATCTCTTGTTTTGAGGCTGAGACATGTTCTACTCCTTACACTTTATTGGCAGTGGCACGAAGCTGGTCAATCAAGCTTTGGTTGCACTTGCCTCTCCGGATCGCTTTGGTGACCTGATCTGCCTTAGCTTCATACTCCCTGTATGCGGGAGTGTTTTTAAGATCAGGGTTGTCCTGTATTTTTTCCTGCACCTCAACGAAGATTTCGCCAGCTAGGGTGATCCAATCAGTTTGCAAGGGGAAATCTCCTTTCTGTTGCAGTTCTGATGTCCTGATGACGGGATAAGAATTTGCCGGTCATAGAATTTGGATGCGGGTGGGAAGCCTGCGGATTGCAACAGTAGCTATGATCCACCTCCAGTATGGCAGGAGGTTGTATAGACAGACACCGACTCTTATGATGGGTAACACATATTGAAAATACTCATTATCGTCTCGAGTAGGCGGGGGTGCGAGGGAAGGTCGTGTTGCAAGTGGGTACAAGTACTCATCACTGATGAGTACCTCGAGAGGGAATCATTGGTCGGGAAAATGACGGCTTGTTTCCGGCAGTATCCTTAGCTGAGACGCTCGACGATCATGGCCATACCCTGCCCGCCTCCTACGCACATGGTCTCAAGTCCGAAGGTCTTGTTGGCGGTCTTGAGGCCGTTGAGCAGCGTGGTCATGATGCGGGCACCCGTCATGCCGAATGGGTGGCCAAGAGCAATCGCACCACCATTGACGTTGAGTTTGTCCCACGGGATGTCGAGGTACCTGGCCGACGGGATCACCTGTGCAGCGAATGCTTCGTTGATCTCAACCAGGTCTATGTCGTTGATGGCCATACCTGCGCGGGCCAACGCCTGCCGGCTCGCTCCGACCGGGCCCAATCCCATGATCTCAGGGTTGAGTGCCGATACGCCGCTCGACACAATGCGTGCCAATGGGGTGATACCCAGTTCACGAGCTTTACTGTCGCTCATCACTATCACAGCGGCGGCACCATCATTTAGCGGACACGAGTTGCCCGCAGTTACTTCGCCATTGGGCCGGAAGACAGGTTGCAACTCAGCCAGTTTTTCGACGGTGGTACCTGGTCTGGGACCGTCGTCCCTGGTCACCACCTTGCCGCTTGGTGTGGTGATCGAAGTAATCTCTCGCTCGAAGAAACCGTTCTGCTGTGAGTTAACAGCCCGCTGTTGGGACAGGGCGGCAAACTCGTCCATCTCGCGGCGACCGATATGCTCGGCCAGGCGAACATTCTCGGCAGTCTGGCCCATCGCTATATAGATATCGGGCAAACCGGGCGCGGGTTCCCACGAGGTGGCGCCTTTGGCCTGTTCGGCGGTGCGGGCCTCGGCCTGAGCAAAGGCTTCGTTGTGGGGGCCGCTGTCTGACATACCATACATATACCTGCTCACGGTCTCGACGCCACCGGCCACGAACACATCCCCCTCGCCTGCCTTTATGGCATGAAAGGCCATGCGGATGGTCTGCAGCGACGACGCACAATACCGATGGACTGTGACACCTGGAACATCTGGCATGCCAGCAAGTATGGCAACCACTCGAGCAATGTTGAAGCCAGACTCACCGGCTGGCTCCCCACAGCCGAGCAGCAGATCCTGGACAGTGTTAGGATCCAGTTGCGGCACCTTCGCTAGCGCCGCTTTCACGATAGTGGCGGCGAGGTCATCGGGTCGGCACTCGATTAGCGACCCTTTCATGGCCCGGCCGATGGGGCTACGGGCGGTGGAAACAATGACAGCTTCGGGCATAGTAATCTCCTTGTGATCCCCTTTTGAGGAGGATGGTCCTTTCAACCGCTTCTCGTTTAGTAGTATTCATGAGCAGATTCTATCACATCCGCATACAACACCAGGAACTATTGAAGGCTCCAAAGTCGCTGAGGGCTGAAGGCAAACAAACTACCTCCGCTTGCCTTCAGCCCTCAGCTTCTCTTTCTTCTGGTAGTTCGCGCGGAGGGCGACCAGGCAGAGCAAAGAATAAAGCGAGAATGAAACTGAGGATAACACATGCCACTGTATTGATCCAGGCTACCCCAAAGACGACGAAATAAATAAACGGCCCAAATAAATACTGCCTGCTTATAGCCTTAACTGCGCGTGGGTCTGCGTCTTTGCCCAGGAGCCGATTGTGATAGGATGCATAGCGCCAGAGAACATTGAAGCAG
>Ga0187819_10002006_pt1 | contig 10668 bp, 12 predicted proteins | sample NC_wetland_sal_i_15_FD_132411 | JGI IMG/M metagenome (GOLD analysis project Ga0187819, IMG submission 132411) | Wetland sediment microbial communities from Neuse River Estuary, North Carolina, USA - SO4_4 | ecosystem: Environmental > Aquatic > Freshwater > Wetlands > Sediment | place: USA...
ACTCGGCGCCCCTTCTCGAGCCTGAGCCTCCCCAAAAACACTGGCTCCGTATTTCCCCAATCGCTTTGAGCGCATGGCTCGCTTTTTTCGGGATCTTTCTGTATCAACTGGGCCGCGGCAGGGGATTCCTCCTCGTCGTCGATACTGTTTTCGTCCCCATTCACGAGGGCGGACATCTCCTGTTCGGATACTTTGGCCAGACAATTGGCGTTGCCGGCGGCACGTTCTTGCAATTGTTTGTCCCCTTTGCGCTCGGCATGTATTTCTTTTACCATCGCCAGGCGGAAGGCGTTGCCTTCTGCTTGTTCTTCTTCTTCGAGCAGTTTCTTCCCATCGCCACATACATGGCCGATGCGCGTGCACAAGAACTCCCGTTGCTGACGGTTGGCGATTCCGAATATGTCATTCACGATTGGAACTATCTGTTCACGAAGTTGGGCGTCCTGCAGCACGACACGGAAATCGCCGATGGTGTCCGCTTCGTCGGTTGGCTCGGCATGCTCAGCGTGACGCTGTGGCTTCTCTGGCGCGGGATCAACTACGTCGAGCCAGAACAGCCGTCCGAGACGACTCCGCCAGCCAAATAACGCAAGAAATCGGCCTCACGTCGCAGGTTCGACGCTGCTTCCCGCTTGCTAGTACAGGCCGCGCAGGTCCGGCATGTGCGGCAATTGCACTTCAACAACTCGCCCATAATCTCCAAGTTTTAGCTTGATCGATTCCGCCGGTCCAATGTCGTGCTCAACCCATTCTGTGCTGGGTATCGTCCGCGACGGCTGCAGCAGGTTCTCGCTGTCGAAATCCTTGCCGTCGGCATGCAAATCGCTCGGCAGCACGGAATAAACGAGCCTTGCTTTCGTGTCGAGCGCCAGATAGCGGTGCCCGAGGAGCACCAGCACCAGATTAGATTCTTTTTTCTTATTCGATTGGTAGACATTCCAGGTCAGCGGCGTCTTCCCATCCAGCTTCAACTGCGCATCCGGCACTTGCTTCCAATGAATTCGCGCTGGCTCATTGCCAAATGCACGCATAGGCTGCACAGCCAGAGCGTTCAGAGCGAACGCAATCGTCGCCAGCGCCACCACGGCATATTGGAAACGCAAGCTGTTCGGCATCGCCTCTCGGCCACTCTCCGGCAGTTTCATTCTACGCGAGATGCGCCCAAGCGGTGTCCCAGGCGATTAGCCGCGGCAACGGGGCGAGCACAGGTCATGCAACTCGGCGGCGCTCGGAAGAGATAATCCTTGTCGTTTTGCTTGCTTTTTATCTGCGTCGATCTGTGTTCATCTGTGGTGAGAATTTGGCCCTAATAGATTGACGACTCACGTTTCCGGCCCGTGTAATCGATGTACACGATTTTCAGCTCGCTATAAAAATCGAGCGCGCTTCGTCCCACTTCCTTCGGCCCCACGCTCGTGCCCTTCGTCCCGCCAAACGGAACGTGCGCCTCCCCGCCCACCGTCGGCGAATTCACGTGCGCCATGCCCGCTTCGATTCTGTCGATAAACTCGAAGATCTTGTTCGAGTCGTTGGTGTAAATCGAACTCGTCAGGCCGTAGCGCACCGAATTGGCCGCTTCCAGCGCCTCATCGAAATCCTTCACGCGAATTACGCTCAGCACCGGCCCGAATATCTCATCCTGTGCGATGGCGCTGTCCGCGCGCACGTGATCGAATACTGTCGGCGCGACGAACCAGCCCTTGTCGTATCTCGCGCCGCTCAGCCGCTCGCCTCCGCACTTCAGTTCCGCTTCCTTTTTTCCCGTCTCGATGTAGCGCAACACCGTGTTCATCTGGCTTTCATCAACGGACGGCCCCATCTCTACGCCCGGCTCCAGCCCGTCGCCGACCACGAATTTCTTGGCGCGCTCGACCAGCATGCCCACCCATTTATCGGCGATGCTTTCCTCGATGATCACGCGGCTCGTCGCTGTGCAACGCTGGCCCGTCGACGCGAAGGCGCCAAACAGCGCCGATTCCATGGCCAGGTGCAAATCGGCATCCGCAAGAACCACGATGGGATTCTTGCCGCCCATTTCGCATTGCACTTTTTTCATCGACAGCGCACCCGTCGCATATAGCCTGCTGCCCACTTCATTCGAGCCAGTGAACGAAATCGCGTGTACATGCGGGTTCTGCGCGATTTCATCGCCCGCATCCTTGCCCGATCCCATCACCAGATTCAGCACGCCCGCCGGCAAGCCCGCCTGCTCAACAATCTGCACGAGGCGCATCGCCGTCAGCGGCGTCAGCGTCGCCGGCTTGAACACCATCGCATTGCCGCACACGAGCGCAGGCGCAATCTTCCACACCGGGATTGCCACGGGAAAATTCCAGGGCGTGATCGCTCCCACCACGCCAACCGGCTGACGAACCGTGTACGAAAAGTTCTTTGGTAGCTCGCTCGGCAACGTCTCCCCGGTCAGCCGCCGCGCTTCGCCGGCCATGAATTCCATGATGTTGATCGACCGCTGCACTTCGCCGAGTGAATCCTTCAGCGCCTTCCCTTCCTCGCGCGTCAACAGGCGCGCCAGTTCCTCTTTTTGCTCCTGCATCAGCCGCGCGGCCTTGAATAAAATGTTCCCGCGCGCTGGTGCGGGCGTATTGCGCCAGGCCGTAAACGCCGCCTTCGCCGCTACGATCGCCTCTTTCGTTTCCTGGCGCGTCGTTAGCGGAATGCGCGCCACAACGTCATCTGTATTCGCAGGATTACGCCGCTCGACAATCGTCGGCGACTTCGATTCCACCCACTTCCCGTTGATGTAATTCCTGCAGACTGTCGTCGTTTCCGTCGCCGTCGTCATCTTCGCCTCGTCTTAAACCACAGATGAACACAGATAAACGCAGATAACGCAAACTAAAATCGGACACTCCTATGTCTCTCCACTGGTCGTATGTGGTTGGATCAGCACACGAACCGTCGATATTCAAGCTTCGGGCGCCCGAAGTTCAACAGCAAGCCTACGCGCAGCCCGGACGCTCGCAGATAGTTCATTTTTTGCGCGCTGTGATTTGGGTCCACTGCAACGCAGGCTTTTAATTCGACCAACACTCGATCTTCCACAATCATGTCCGCAAGATAATCGCCAACTACAGCTCCACGATACCTGACCTTTAGCGCTGCCTCCTGCGCACATTTTAGGCTGTCTCTTCGCAACTCGAGCACGAGGGCGTTTGCGTAAACGCGCTCCAAGAATTGAGCGCCCAGCGCGTTGTGTACTGTGAACGCACTCGCGAGAATCCTCCCGGTCAATTCCTTCTCCGGATACTCCTCTGCCTTCAATGCAGTTTGTGCTTCGATCGTTCTATCTGTGTCCATCTGTGTTCATCTGTGGTTTCAAGCCTGTTTGCTTCGAATTCAAACACGAACCTCGCTAAACGTCTTGTCGAGGAGGCGGACGCCTTCGTCCACATCCGCTTTGCCGATATTCATGGGCGGCGCCATACGAATGACATTGCCGTACAGCCCGCCTTTGCCAATGAGCAACCCATTGCGCCGCGCCCCTTCGAGCACGTGCGTCGTTTCCGCGGGCGCAGGCTCCTTCGTCGCGCGGTCCTTCACTAATTCGAGCGCCTGCATCATCCCCATCCCGCGCACGTCGCCAATCAACGGATACTTCTCCTGCAGCTCTTCCAGCCGCTTGCGCAAATATCCGCCGACCACGTGCGTGTTCTCGCGGAGATTTTCTTCCTCGATCACTTCGATGACCGCGCGTGCCGCCACCGACGTCACTGGATTCCCGCCAAAAGTGGAAATCGTCAACCCCTGGAACTTGTCGGCAATCTCCGCTGTGGTAATCGTCAAGCCGACAGGCACTCCGTTCCCCATGCTTTTCGCGGACGTGATCACATTCGGCGTGACCTCCCACTGCTCGATGCCCCACCATTTCTTGCCCGTGCGGCCCCATCCCGTTTGCACCTCATCGGAAATGAACAGCCCGCCGTAATTCTTCACGATTCGGTAGACGATCTTGAAGTACTCGGGCGGAGGCGTAATGAATCCGCCGACGCCCTGAATCGGCTCAGCAATAAACGCGGCAATCGACCCGCACGTCGTCGTCTGAATCACGCTTTCGACATCGTTCGCGCAGGCCACTCCACAGTCCGGATACTTCAAATGCAGCGGGCACCGGTAGCAGTACGGGTTGATCGCGTGGGTGATTCCCACGCTGATTACGCCCCCTTTGCGCCACGCTGCCTGTGCCGTGACGCTTTTCGCCAGCATCGATCCGCCCGCATACGCGTGCCGCAGCGCGACCACCTCGTAGCTTGGGCCCACCATGCGCGCGATCAGGATGGCCGCTTCGTTCGCTTCCGTGCCGGAGCTTGTGAAAAAGCTCTTCTGCAGCTTTCCTGGCGTGATTTGCGCCAGCTTTTCCGCGAGCGCAACGATGTGTTCGTTGGGAAATAGCGTCGAGGTGTGCTGCAATTTGTCAACTTGCGCTTTGATCTTTGACGTGACCTTCGGATTGCAGTGCCCTACTCCGATCGTCACGATCCCACCGAAGAAATCGAGATACTTGTTCCCTTCAATGTCCCAGAGGTACTGCATCGATGCGTGATCGGCGACAAGCGGCTTCTGGTAGTAATTCGCTACCGCGGGCCACAAGTACTCCTTGTGCTTGCGTACAATTTCTTCGCTGCGTGATTCGGTCATTTTCGGTGTCGTCGTCATGCCCTTCCGCCTTTTGCGACCAGGATAATTGGTATGCACGAATCGTGAGGAACCCTTCGTCGAGCCATTTCCGCGAAAAGTCTACCCTGCGGCATGAGCCGCAGCAAGGGACTCACGAGTTGCAACTCGCGTTTGGAAATTTCAAATATGAATTCGCGCGACTCCCTTATAATCGCACCGGACATCTCGAATTGATGTCACCCGGACGTCGCAAGGCGCGTCCAAAGTCATCAACACTCCGATGATCGCACGCATAATACGAAACCTGTTGCGCGGGCTCGGCCGCATCTTCCCCGACTGCGTCACGCTCTGCCAAGCCATCGCCTTCAACATGTTTCTCGCATTCTTCCCCATGCTGCTCTTCGCACTGGGCTTGCTGAGCGGCACCTCCTTCTTTCACGAAGCCATGCGCGCCATTCCCGAGCGCCTGAGCGTCATCCTGCCGCCCAGCAGCACGCAAGTTGTGTTCGATTATTTCTTGCGTCGCGGTCACCACCCTCAGCGCTGGACTTACCTTGGCCTCGGTGGACTCTTGCTCGCTGGCTCGCAGGTGATGATCGGCTTCATCGAAGGTTTTCGAATGATCGAAGGCGACCCGATCAGCCTCAGCTATCGGCGACGCCATTTCCGCGCTTTGGGCATTCTCTGCTTGACGATCGTTCCTGTCCTCGCTGTCGTCGCTTGCACTGTCTTCGGGAAAGCTGTCCGCGCCTGGGTCATCCGCCGCACAGGAGCCCCCACTCTCGTCCACGATTTTGCCTTCATCTTGTACGTCGTCGCCGTCTTCGCTCTCGGTATGACTGTTCTCATCGTCCTATATCGCCTCGGCAGACCCGGCCATCCCGGCATCGCAAGGCTGATTCCCGGCGCAATCATTGCCACCGTGCTGTGGTGGGCCGCCGACGTGGTTTTCGCCTATTACGTTCGCCGTGTGCCATGGGATGTGGTCTACGGAGGGCTGGCGGCAGCGATTGGCCTGCTTTTGTGGATGTATCTGACCGCGACCATCATTCTGCTCGGCGCCGCATTCAACGCGGAGGCTCACGAGGCCCGCCAGTCCGAAAGATCCGTCCTCGCGCACCAAGTCGTTGCTCCCCGGTAGGTTAACGCGCCTCGTCCAGGAATTGCTGCGGCGAAGCATGAACGCATGCCTATCCGCCAGTTCTGTAAGCTCTTGGAATACTGCTGGTTACGCTGAGGAACCGCTTGCTGCGCTTTCTGTGATGTCTCTAGCGGATTTCGGCAAACTCCTGGGTGATGTAGAACGATCCATCGGCCGCCCGCGCAATGCCGATGCCGACGTGGTTGTAGGCAGGGTTCAGAATATTGCCACGATGGTTCGGTCTGAATTTCGGCTCGTCCATGAAGAGCATCTCAGCTTTGGTTACAACCTGATTGTTTGCCGTCGTTTCGCTTACTGGAACGAAGCCCGAGCCCAAATCAATTTTGGCGATGTTTTCACCCGTCGCCAGCCACCGGATTCCCGCCTTCGAGACGCGCGTCATAGGGGCGCTACCGTCGACGCCTCGGTGGCTGAAGCTTCCCGTGGCCGCCATCTCCTGCGAATGCTCACGCGCGATGGCGGCGAGCTTCTCGTCCCAATCCAAGGGCCGGGCAAGCCCTTTGGTTTCATCGCGAACGGAGGGCGACGTGCGGTCCCGGTTGACCTTTTCCCACATCGCCATTTCCAGGTGCGCCAGACCGCCAAACGAGGCGTTAGCCGCATTAGCGCCGTTGCCGGTGGACGTGCCAGTGGTCGGGTCGGCAGCCGCGCCCGCAGACAGGGTGGCGGCGCACAACGACATAAGCAGCAGCATCATCGTCGCTACACACGCCCCAAACGACGAGGAGCCGCAGGAGGCAGGGGATCCTCCTATGTATGTGAAACAGCTATGTTTAGTGTTTTGTCGACGGCCGACCACGTGCTGCTCCTGATGGGGCTCCGTTGCGACTGAATTCTGCCCTGAACGGGCAATTCGGCGCGAGAATGTTCAAATAAGGCTAGCCCATTGGGCCAGTCTGAAACTACTGGTCGAACGACCAGATTTGGTACAGCGAACCCCTAGCGAAGAGGATTTGATACCCTAGAAGTCCATCGCTGATCCCTCGGTGATTGACATTTGGCGATTTGGCTTTTGCCGGAGGCGAATAAGAAGCGAAAAAAAACCTACTGCAACATCATTCTCAACGATAAGGGTAAAAGCGTTAAAAGGGGGAATTCAGCCACAGATCCCGCTTCGCGGGACAGATAAACACAGATCACGGGGCCTCGAAACCCAGGACGCGCAACAGATGACTGGCTGGGGAAGAGACCCTTCAGCGAGAGTTGAAAGGCGGAAGTCAAAAGTCAGGGTTCAAGCGAACGGAGCTTCGACCGCAGACGGGCGCAGATCAACGGCTTTGGAACCAGGACCCGCGATCTGGCTGGCATCCCCGGCCAAAATGGTTCGCCGCGCACATCGTGACCGGCATCACCGCTTTGCGATCTCGTGGTAGCATGAACGACTGCAGCTTGCTGAAACTCAAAAAGGCGGACTTCAGGGGTTGAAACCCCTGAAAAAAGCCTGACGATTGCGGCGGTCCCGCGATGGCGGGACCCGCCCTTCCACCCAGCCTAGGTTTTTCAGCACACTTCGAGGTACTGGGAGCCTGACATGCCGACTCAAGCCGAAAAAGGAAATGCCTTCCGCGCTTTGCATCATCGCGATCACGCCTTCATCATTCCGAATCCGTGGGACGCCGGCAGCGCACGCCTGCTGCAAGCGCTGGGCTTCGAGGCGCTGGCCACCACCAGCGCCGGCTTCGCATTTTCGATTGCCAAGCCCGACGGCGCGGTCGACCGGAACACGATGCTGGCGCACGCTGCCGCCCTCGTTGCGGCTACGGATTTGCCGGTCAGCGCCGATATGGAGAATTGCTACGCCGACGATCCCGCCGGCGTTGCCGAAACCATTCGCTTGGCCGCCAAGACGGGGCTTGCGGGCTGCTCGATCGAGGACGTTCCCTGGGGCCGGGAAGGCGGGGCCTACGAAATCGCGCTTGCAGCGGAACGCGTTCGCGCCGCGGCGGAGGTGGCGCATTCTCTACCCTTCCCGTTCACGCTCACAGCGCGCGCTGAGAACCTCATCATTGGCCGTCCTGACCTTCGGGACACACTTGCGCGCCTTCAGGCGTTTCAGGAAGCTGGCGCCGACGTGCTCTACGCGCCGGGCCTTGCGACGAAGGAGGACATCGCGACGGTCGTCCGGTCGGTGGATCGGCCAGTGAACGTTCTCATGGGACTTCAGGGCGTGCAGCTCACGCTCGCTGATCTGTCGGCGCTTGGCGTGAAGCGCATCAGCGTGGGTGGCGCGCTCGCTCGCATTGCGCTCACCGCGTTCATGCGCGCCGCGCGCGAAATGAAGGAGCATGGCACGTTTACCTTCGCCAATGACGCCATCAAGTACGCCGACTTCAACGCCGCTTTCTCGCAGTCAAAAAGCGCGCGTGTTCCGTAGCGCCGAAAGTCCTCAAGCCTTCACCAGCATCACGCCAGCGGAGACAGCTGCTTTGCGCAACTCAGATTCGTTGGTAGCCAGGGGCAGGTTGAGCCTCTTAGCAAGGCCGAGGTAGGCGGCATCGCAGTTCGTAAGACCGAAGGCGCGTGCCAGTTCGGGCAATTCCGGAATCTCTGACGGTGTGTCCTGCGCGGGCTCGATTGGAAGCGTCCTTAGGCGTGCGAGGAAACCATCGATGTGGTCAACGGAGATTCGTTTGCGGCGATAGGCCATAACAAGCCCATTGCCAACTTCGTAGAACCACAGGAGGGGGACTGCGGCCCGTTTTTCGGAAAGACTTGCAAGAACCGCCAGGCTGTACTTTCTATCGGCTTCGTCATCAAGAAACCACTGGAGCGCGAGCGAAGCGTCCAGCACCAAATCGCTCACAGACGCTGACCCTGGCGGATTAATTCCTTCACTGTTACGCCTTCAAGGCGCACCCGATTCTTCTCGACAAAAGCGAGCATTTCGCGCACGGCTTCGCCTTGCGCGCCGTCGCCAGTAATCTCTCGTGAAGACTGCTCCTTTTCGCGCAGAGCTTGCAGGGCTTCGGCAATCACTTCCTCAGCCGTGCGGAAGTGGCCGGATTTCAGTTCGTCACGCACAATGCGTTCCTGCTCGGGCGTGAGATTAATATTCAGCTAACTCGCAAAAGGCTGCGGGCGGGGCTTGGAAGGCGCGTGGCTGACGCGGTCAAAGTTTTCCTGCTTATTGTGAGGGGACTCTTCCCTATTGTTAACCCGTTGGGCGGGAGTCCGCTTTTTCTGGCGCTTACGAAAAATACTCGCCCGAGACACAAAGAGCACTCGCGTGGCGGGTCGCGGTAAACAGCTTTGTGCTAATGGTTGCGTCGTACAGGTTGGCGGCGGGTTGGTAGTAGTGGCCATCGGATGGAAGATGCTGATGGAGAAGGATGAAACAGGCGAAGCGGCACGCAAGAACGTTCAAACTCAAGACGTTTTTCGGCGCGCGTTCTACCCCTTGACGATGCCGCTTACCGTGGGCCGGGGATCCATCTCGGTCGCAATCACCTTGGGCGCGAATTCTACGCACCGTTACGGCGTGCACGTTTTGTTCATCCTCTCTGCGCCGGTCGCTACGGCGCTAATCGGCGTGAGCATCTTCCTCTGTTACGCATTCGCGGACCGGCTCGCTCAAGTCCTGGGAGAAACGGGCATGACCGTGATTATTCGGCTTTCGTCGTTCTTGCTCGTTTGCATTGGAGTGCAGATTATGTGGAACGGAATCAACGCTCTGCTGTCTTCTGTCCCTTTTAGTGTTCGATGATTTAAACCGATTCCTAGCCGAGTCACAAAGGAGCCCTGCGGCGCGCGGGACATTTAAGGAGCGTTTCTTTTCATGGTCGATTACTTCCGGTTAGCCGTGATTCGACGGCAATTCCGCTTGACTCTGGACTGTACTCCAGGGTGTAGAATTGCCTTGAACGTACCGAAGCAGCAGTACGCAGTATGAAGTCTGACGCCACAACCTGCGAATCGCGTGACATCCTGTCAAGCCGGTCGCGTGTTTTCATGCTGTATGGGCTTCCGGCCATCGCGATAGTCGCAGTCGGGCCGCTGGCCATCAGCAGCGGTTGGCGAGCAGTCGTCTGGACTGTCGCGCTCGCCACAATGGGCATGGCGTGTATTGTGAACGCGCTCCGCTGTGGGCGCGTGCACTGTTACCTCACCGGCCCCTTCTTCCTCCTGATGGCCCTCGTCGCATTGTCGTACGGTCTCGGCATCCTGCATGTCGGCGGGAACGGTTGGAACCTTCTCGGCCTAATAACCCTGATCGGCGCCATCGCCCTGTGGTGCCTACCCGAGATGCTTTTGGGAAAATATCGGCAACCAAACCGACGGCAAGCTGGCTCATCTAGTCTAGTCGCAGTCGACGACGGCCAATATTCGGGACGGATGGTCGGCTAACCGTACATGCGCCGTTTACGGCTTCCCAAGCAAACCACGAACCGAGATGTAGTGACCGGTCCGCTGATAGTGAGCGAGCATCTTCTGCATCGCACGCGCGAAACCGGGGCAGCGTGGATTCCTAGAGTAGGATTCGACCGCCTTGTTGTGAAGCGCCTCAAGAAAATCGGCTCCGGCTTCCTCTGGACCGTACACAACTTCTAGTCCATCGGGCTGGAGAATTGCGGCCATAGGCATCTGCGATTCGCCGAATGAACGGAGCCATCGCCGAAGGCTGTCAGCATCCGTGCCCATTTCATCCTTGAGCCGCTCTACCTCGCCGAGACTGTTCCTGAAATCATCAAGAATCGCTCGGCACTCGTCGCAATTAGCCAGATTTTTCATTTCAGATTAGAGTCCCGCCGCTTTTGCAGCTTCGCGGTCGAGCATCCCATTGCAGGCAATTCTACTCCTCTCAGCAGCTTCGGGAACCGGCTGCCGAAATCGCCTGCAAGTGGACGAGTAGTCGGGTGGATTCGATAGGTGGA
>Ga0187819_10002007_pt1 | contig 10668 bp, 11 predicted proteins | sample NC_wetland_sal_i_15_FD_132411 | JGI IMG/M metagenome (GOLD analysis project Ga0187819, IMG submission 132411) | Wetland sediment microbial communities from Neuse River Estuary, North Carolina, USA - SO4_4 | ecosystem: Environmental > Aquatic > Freshwater > Wetlands > Sediment | place: USA...
CCACGCTGGTGCTGAGTCGGCCGTTGGCGCTCGGCGCCGATCTCGTCATGCATTCGGCGACAAAATGCTTGAACGGGCACAGCGACGTAATTGCCGGGACTCTAACGCCCGCGCGTGAAGACGCGTTCTGGGCGCGCCTCTCTTTGGCGCGAAGCAGCGGCGGCGCGATCCTCGGTGGCTCCGAAGCCCACCTGTTGCTGCGGGGTATGCGCACGCTCTCTCCCCGGGTCGAACGGGCCTGCCGCTCGGCGCAGCAGATCGCTGAGGCCCTCCTGGCTAATCCGCGCTTGTCCGCGGTGCTCTACCCGGGGCTGACCGAGCATCCCGGACATGCCGTCGCAGCGCGCCAAATGATCGGCGGCTACGGCGGCATGTTGAGCATCCGCGTTCGTGACGGCGCGCAGGCGGCGATCGCCGCGGCAGCGAGGGTTGAGGTCTGGAAGCGCGCGACCTCGCTGGGCGGCGTCGAGAGCTTGGTCGAGCACCGTGCCTCGATCGAAGGTGCCGATAGCCCCGCTCCGCCTGATCTGCTCCGCCTCTCAGTCGGCATCGAAGACCCCGGCGACCTCCTCGCCGACCTTGATTCGGCGCTCAGCGGCGCCGAGTGATGACGAGCCGCTCGACACCGCGCGAGGCACAGAGACGAGGCCCCGACCGCCGCTTGCTCGCTATGATTTAACCAAGATTATCGGAATATTAAGGATTAATTTGCTCGTCTCGTGTCATGCTCGTGATATTCTAAAAGAGTTCTTACTCTCCCTGCTGCTTTCGCGGGATCCGCGGAGGATTTGGAGATTGTTGCGAAAGACCCTTTACCTCTGCGCGCTGGTTGGGATCGTTGTGCTCCTCTTGCGGGTCGGCGATTTTTCGGTAGACGCGCGCAACTATGTCCAAGATCGGCTGGCGGAGCTGAAAATCGCATTCCAGCAGAATTGACGGCAGCGCCACAGGAGGCCCTATCAGCCTCCTGAAGCCGTGGTCTTGCGCTCAGTTCAGCGGTTTCCAGTAGCGGGCAAGGAAACCCCGCGCATCGATCTTCTCGACTTGCGCAACGATCTCGGGATTGGAGCCAGTACAGCGCCAGCGGTAGACGGTGTCGGAACCGGTTGCGAAGCTCGGGATCATATCGGCATGCGGGTGGTCCCGGCACCACGCGTCGGCCCCGGGAACTCGGCGATCGGTATTCGCCTTGCCGCAGGGCAGATCCGCCCCGCGGGCGCACAGCAATGTCCTGCCGCCGGCGCAGCGGTACACTGTGGTGCGCTGAACCTGCGCGCTGGGCATCGCGAGCCGGAACAGCTGCCTAGTTGCCGGCACCAGCGACAATGGTATCGGGCGCAACGTGTCGTCGGTACCCTTTTCTCGGCACCACCGTAGCGGATCTTGCGCGGTTGCCCCACGCGCGAGCGGCGGCGTGATCAAGACGAGAGCCATCCCCAGGGCAGGACCGCACCAGCGCATTGCCGCGGCAGGGTCTTTAACGGGTCGAGCTGTGGCGCGCCCTGCCCGGTGCGGATCACATCATCCCGAGTTCGAGCCTGGCTTCCTCGCTCATCCGCTCGGGGCCCCAAGGCGGCGTCCAGACCAGCTTGACCCGGACGTCGCCGACGCCAGGGACAGCCCGGATTGCCGTCTCGACCTCGCCGGGCATGCTCGCGGCGACCGGGCAGGCGGGTGTCGTCAGTGTCATCTCGACATAGACGGTACCGCCCCTCTTGACGATCAACTCGTAAATCAGTCCGAGTTCGACCAAGTCCATCGGGATCTCCGGATCCCGGACGGTCTTCAGCGCCTCGAGCACCGGCGCCATCAGTACCGGGTCGTCCTCGCCCCCTTCCGGTCGCTCGACCTCGGTTTCGGTAGCGGTCGTTTCCGAGGCGAAATCGAACGGGTCGCGATCCATCTTCCTACTCCGTCTTCACCGTCGCTCCCGCGCCGGAGCCCTTCAGCGCGGCCTCGAGCGCGTGCCAGGACAATGTCGCGCACTTTACCCGAGCCGGATATGCCTTGACCCCGGTCAAGGGTTCGAGCCGTTCGGCCTCCTCGGTCAACGATTCGGGGATCTCCATAGGCTCGCCGCCGATGACGCGGGCATGGAATTGCGCAAACAGGGCCCGGGCCTCCTCGATCGTCTTGCCTTTCAGCACCTCAGTCATCAACGAGGCCGCAGCCGTCGAGATCGCGCAGCCGCGACCCTGGAACGCGATGTCGGCGATGCGGTCGCCGTCGAGCGACAGGTAGACCGTCACCCGGTCGCCGCACAGCGGGTTGTGGCCTTGCGCAAGATGTGTCGGATGCTCGATCGTGCGAAAGTTGCGCGGGTGGCGTCCGTGATCGAGGATGATGTCCTGATAAAGCTCACGCAGATCCATCATCGGCCGAACATCTCCCGAGCAGCCTCGATCGCTTCGGCCAACCGGTCGATGTCACGCTCGTCATTGTAGACGCCGAGCGACGCGCGCGTCGTCGCCGGGTGTCCGAGCTTTTCGAGCAGCGGCTGCGCGCAATGATGCCCGGCGCGCACGGCTACGTGATGCTGGTCGAGCACCTGGGCGAGGTCGTGTGGATGCACCCCTTCGAGATCGAAGGAGAGAATGCCGAGCCGTCGCTGGCCGGCGCCGAGCAACGTGAGACCGGGGATGCGCGAGAGGCGGTCGAGGCCGTAGCCGGTCAGAGCCTCCTCGTGCTCGAGAATGTTCTCGCGTCCGAGCGCCTCGATAAAGTCGATCGCCGTGCCGAGCCCGATGGCGCCCGATATGTCCGGCGTGCCGGCCTCGAATCGGTACGGCGGATCCTGGAACTCGGTCTTCTCGAAGGTGACATTGAGGATCATCTCGCCACCCCCTTGCCAGGGCGGCATTGCCGACAATAGCTCATAGCGGCCGTAGAGCACGCCGATCCCGGTAGGCCCATAAGTCTTGTGGCCGGAAAAAGTATAGAAGTCGCAGCCGAGCGCCTGCACGTCGACGCGGAGCCGCGGCGCCGCTTGGCAGCCGTCGATCAACACCTTGGCACCCTTGGCATGCGTCAGACGTACTATCGTTTCGACCGGAACGACCGCACCGGTGGCGTTGGCGATATGGGTGATCGCGACGAGCCGCGTGCGTGGTGAAAGGCGGGCCTCAAAGCCGGCCAGATCGAGCCCGCCGGTCGCATCGATCGGCGCCACGACCAGCCGGATGCCCAGGCGGTCGCGCAGCATCTGCCACGGCACGATGTTCGAGTGATGCTCGAGCTCGCTGATCAATACCTCGTCGCCGGCTTTGAGGAAGGCCGGGCCCCAGCTCTGCGCGACAAGGTTGATCCCCTCTGTCGCGCCGCGCACGAAGACGATCTCGCGCGAGTCGGCGGCGTTCAAGAAGCCCCGCATCTTCTCGCGGGCCTCCTCGAACAGTTCGGTCGAGCGGGCGCTCAGCCGGTAGACCCCGCGGTGCACGTTGGCATAGTCAGTGCTGTAGTAATTCGAGACCCGGTCGATCACCGATCGCGGTTTCTGAGCACTGGCGCCGGAATCGAGAAACACGAGATCGGGGTTGCTCGCAAAGATCGGAAATTCGCGCTTGAGCCGGCGCGGATCGAAGCCACCAGGCCCCGGGTAGACGCTGCGCAAGCTCGCCGTCGTCATCCTCACTCCTCCAACTTTGCCAAGCGACGAGCAAGCCGCGACAACAAGTGCTCGCGCAGCAACGGTGAGTCGACCAGCTCGACCGCCTCCCGGACAAAGGCCTCGATCAGCATCCGCCGCGCCTCCTCGCGCGCGATGCCGCGGGTATTCAGGTAAAAGAGCGCTGCTTCATCGAGATCGCCGACCGCGGCGCCGTGACTGCACTTCACGTCGTCGGCGTAGATCTCAAGCTCAGGCTTGGTGTCGATCGCCGCACGCGGGCTCAGCACCAGGTTTCGGCTGAGCTGGTGCGCATCGACCTTTTGCGCGCCCGGCCGAACCGTGATGCGGCCCTGGAAGGCGCCATGCGCTCGCCCGGCGGCAACCCCTTTGAACACTTCGCGGGTTTCGCCACCCGGCGCTGCATGGTCGACCGTGGTGACGATGTTCGCCTCCTGGCGCCCCGACAACATAAAGGCGCCGTGGAGAGCGCAATGCGTCGCCTCGCCCTCGCTCCGTACCGTCGCCTCGTGCCGCACCGTCCGGCCGCCGAGCAACAGGACAAAGCTGGCCAGCCGCGAGGCGGGTCCCAGTACGGCCAGCATCTCACCGATATGCAGGGCGTCGGCCGTCTCCTCGACGAGTCCGACCCGGGCGAATTCGGCTCCCGCGGCGAGCCGCAGCTCGACCACGTCATTGCGCCAGTAGCTGCCGTGGCCGGCGAAGGTCTCGAGGATCGACGCGCGGCCGCCCGCCCCGACCGCAACGAGGCTGCGGGTATGCAGCGACCCGCCGGTCCCGCCCGATGCCAAGTGAATGATCTCGACCGGTCGATCGAGAACGACCCCCGGCGCGACATCGAGGACGAAGCCGTCGGCGAAAAACGCGGCATTAAGCGCGGCGAAAGGCCGCGCCGTTTCGAATGACGGCGCCTCGATCGCCGACCGTACCAGATCCGGCCGCTCGGCGATCGCCGCCGCGGTCGAGCCGAGCCAGACGCCCGAAGACAGTCCCTCGATAGCGGAGAGCTCCGGCGCGAACCGCCCGTCGACGAGGACCAGACGATATGCTGCCCCCGCAAATCCGACCGCGGCGAGTCGGGCGTGCGTCGCCGCGCCGGCGGCGGGGCGTACCGCGCCGGCGGGAAGCATCGGGGTCTCTTCGAGCGCGCGCAGATCGAGATAACGCCAGGCCTCGCTGCGGCGGCTGGGAAAGCCGAGTTCGGCAAAGCGAGCGAGGCTCCGCCCGCGATACCCGGCGAGCCAGTCCGGCTCCCCGGCCCGTCGGCCACGCTCCCCACTCCCGAAAGCATCGAGGTAAGGTCGCGCCTCGGGCTTGACCGGGAAATCAACGACGGCGCTCATCGGGATTATTCCGCAGCGCTCACGCGGCGTCGCCGAGGAGACCGTAGCCGCGCCGCTCAAGCTCTACCGCGAGATCCTTATCGCCGGATTCGACGATCCGACCGCCGTGCAGCACGTGCACGCGATCCGGCTCGACATAGCTGAGCAGACGCTGATAGTGGGTGATCATGACGATCGCCCGGTCGGGCGCGCGCTGTTGGTTGACGCCGCGCGCAACCACCTTCAGCGCGTCGATGTCGAGACCGCTATCGGTCTCGTCGAGAATCGCAAGCCGCGGCGCCAGCATCGCCATTTGAAAGATCTCGTTGCGCTTCTTCTCACCGCCGGAAAAGCCGACATTGACGGCGCGCTGCAACAGATCTTCGCCGATGTCCAAGAGCTTCAGCTGAGCCCGCACTGCCCTGAGGAACTGGCCGGCGTCGAGCTCGGGCTCGCCGCGATGGCGGCGCTGAGCATTTATCGCTGCGCGCAGGAAATACATGTTGTTCACGCCCGGGATCTCGACCGGGTACTGGAAGGCGAGAAACAGCCCCTCGCGCGCCCGTTCGTCGGCCGGCATCGTCAGCAGATCGCGGCCGAGATAGGTGACCGTGCCCTCGCTGACGTCGTAGCCGTCGCGGCCAGCGAGCACGGCGGCGAGTGTGCTCTTGCCAGAGCCGTTTGGCCCCATTATCGCATGCACCTCGCCGCTATTCACCGCGAGATCGATACCGCGCAGTATCTCGCGACCGTCCGCGAGGCGCGCGTGCAGGTTCTTGATCTCGAGCATTCGACGGGTCTCGGCCATGATCCCGGCCGTCAGCCGACGCTGCCTTCGAGGCTCACGGCGAGCAGCTTCTGCGCCTCGACCGCGAATTCCATCGGCAGCTCCTTGAGCACTTCCTTGCAAAAGCCGTTGACGATCAGCGAGACGGCGTCTTCGGCGCTCAACCCGCGCTGCCGGCAATAGAACAGCTGGTCTTCGCTGATCTTGGACGTCGTCGCTTCGTGCTCGACCCGAGCCGAGGGGTTGCGCACTTCTATATAGGGTACGGTGTGCGCGCCGCAGCGTTCGCCGATCAGAAGCGAGTCGCATTGAGTGTGGTTGCGTGCCCCTTGCGCGCGCGGCTGCACCCGTACGAGACCGCGATAGGTGTTCTGCCCGCGTCCAGCGGAAATCCCCTTTGCGACGATCGTCGACCGGGTGTCCCTGCCGATATGGATCATCTTGGTCCCCGTATCGGCCTGCTGACGATTGTTGGTAATCGCGACCGAGTAGAATTCGCCCACCGAGTGGTCGCCCTCCAGCAAGCAGCTCGGGTATTTCCAGGTGATTGCCGAGCCGGTTTCGACCTGGGTCCACGAGATCTTGGCCCGCGCGCCACGGCAGGCGCCGCGCTTGGTCACAAAGTTATAGATGCCGCCGCGGCCTTCGGCATCGCCCGGGTACCAGTTCTGCACTGTTGAATATTTGATTTGAGCGTCGTCGTGGGCGATCAGCTCGACGACCGCCGCGTGCAGCTGGTTCTCGTCGCGCTGCGGTGCGGTACAGCCTTCGAGATAGCTGACATAGCTGCCGGCATCGGCGATCAAAAGGGTACGCTCGAACTGCCCGCTCTTGGCGGCATTGATCCGGAAATACGTGCTGAGTTCCATCGGGCAGCGCACACCCGGGGGGACATAGGCGAAGGAGCCGTCGCTGAATACCGCTGAGTTGAGCGCCGCGAAGAAATTATCGTTCTGCGGCACCACTGTGCCGAGATATCGGCGGACGAGATCGGGGTGCTCGCGCACCGCCTCGCCCATCGAGCAGAAGATGATGCCGAGCTTCGCGAGCTCTTCTTTGAAGGTCGTCGCTACCGAGATGCTGTCGAACACCGCGTCGACGGCCACGCCGGCGAGCGCCTCGCGCTCGCGCAACGGAATTCCGAGCTTCTCATAAGTGCGCAACAGCTCCGGATCGACCTCGTCGAGCGATTTCGGCCCGGCATTTTGCTTTGGCGCGGAATAGTAGGTGGCGGCCTGATAGTCGATCGGCGTGAGATTGAGCTTGGCCCAATTCGGCTGTGTCATCTTCTGCCATGCGTCGAAAGCCGCGAGCCGCCACTCGAGCAGCCATTCCGGCTCTTCTTTCTTGGCCGAGATGAAGCGGACCGTGTCTTCGTTGAGGCCGGGCGGAGCCTCGTCGGCCTCGATATCGGTGACAAAGCCGTATTTATAACCCTCTTGTGAGAGCGAACGGACGGTCTGAAGGGTGTCGATGGAGCCGGTCATGCGGAATATCTGGGCTCGTCAGTTTCTGGCGAAGTCGCGTGCGCGGGCATCCGGTGCGTAAAAGCAGCGGGGGTGATCATCGCATCGAGCGAGACCGCAGAGAGAGCCTCACCGACCGCGCGGTTGATCGCGGCCCAATGCGGCCGGGTCGGGCAGTAGGTCGTGCGCGCGCATTCGTCGATATGCACCGAGCACTGGGTGAGGCCGATATCGCCATCGATCGCGGCGACGACCTCAGCGACCGAAATTGCCTTCGCGCCGCGGGCGAGACGGTAGCCGCCGGACGGACCTCGGGTGGCTATCACCAGGCCGGCGTGTGCCAAAGCCTTCAACAACTTGGCGACGGTCGCCTGGGGCAGCCGTGTCGCGGCGGCGACCGCACCAGCGGTTACCTGGCGGTCGGGAAGGGCCGCGAGGTGGGTTGCAACGATGACGCCGTAATCGGCGAGCTTGCTCAGGATGATCATCGCTTTCTCGATGCCCGATTTGGATCGAATCCTAAATCGGACTGAATTGGTACGCTATAAATGTCGCTGTGTGGAGCCGGGTCAAGCCCAAAAGATTAAGTTTCCGAAATCCCGAAGTCGCCGCTCTTGGGCGGTCGAGACGCTAACGGGATGCTCCCGCTTGCCCGGCGCGCTGTCGGACACCACTTCGTGGTCATCCTTGCAACCGAAGATCGCGCCACGGATGCGATGAAGATCCTCGTCGTCGAAGACGATCGCGAAACAGCCTCCTACCTGGTCAAGGGTCTTACCGAGAGCGGCTACACGGTGGACCGGGCAGGCGACGGACGCGAAGGATTGTTTCTCGCGACCTCGGGCAGTTACGACGCGATTGTTCTGGATCGAATGCTGCCGGGCATGGACGGCCTCGCGACGCTCGGAGCGCTGCGCGCGTCTGGGATCTCCATGCCGGCGCTGATCCTCAGTGCGCTGGGCACCGTCGATGACCGGGTAAAGGGTTTGCGTGCCGGCGGCGATGACTATCTGGTCAAACCCTTTGCCTTCAGCGAATTGCTCGCGCGTCTGGAGGCGGTGCTGCGCCGTGGAGCCGCGACACTGACGACGACAAAGCTGCGGGTCGCGGATCTGGAACTCGATTTGTTGACCCGGACCGTCAAGCGTCGCGACAAGCCGATCGAGGTGTTGCCGCGCGAGTTCCGACTCCTCGAATATCTGATGCGCAATGCCGGCCATGTCGTTACTCGCACTATGCTGCTCGAGCATGTCTGGGACTATCACTTCGACCCGCAGACCAATGTCATCGACGTTCACGTAAGCCGGCTGCGCCAAAAGATCGACAAGAGTTTCGACAATCCCTTGCTGCACACGGTCCGTGGCGCAGGCTATTGTTTGCGCGCGCCCGAGCAGTCCCAGCCACGATGAATGCGGTGCCCTCGATGGTCGCCGAGAAGCTTGTTTTGCACACTCGCGGGTCGTGGATCCTGCCGCGCAGGGTTTTCGGGCACACGCAGAGGCTGGTCCGAACGCATGCGTTCCGCCTCGCCGCGCTGTATTTCCTGGTATTCGCCGTCTCGGTATTGGGAGTCCTGCTTTTCGTGTATTGGACCAGCGCAGATTTCGTCGAGCGGCAGACCGAGGCAACGCTAGATGCCGAGATTACCGGCCTGGCCGAGCAATACGCCCAGCGAGGCTTGAGTGGCCTCGTCCAGATCGTGGCGGCACGGAGCGCCGGCGATCGGGGTGACGGCATGCTGTATCTGGTAACCGATCCCGAGGGAATGCCGCTCGCCGGCAATATCGCGGCGTGGCCGGCGGGGCTGTCGGGCCACGCGGGCCGGCTGTCCTTTACGACCGAGGCGCGGGTCAAGGACCGGATCGAAACCCATCCCGCGCAGGGTATGTCGTTCATCATTCCCGTACGCTATCGGTTGCTGGTCGGCCGTGACGTCAGCGACGCGACCGCCTTCCGCAACCGGGTCAAGACCACGCTGCTGTGGGCCGGCCTGGTCGCTCTCGGCGTCGGCCTCCTTGGCGGGACGGCGATGAGCCGCAACCTGCTGCGACGCGTCGAACAAGTGAACCGGACCAGCGAACGGGTCATGGCCGGAAACCTTTCCGATCGCGTTCCGCTCGACGGCACGAGCGACGAGTTCGATCAGCTCGCCGCCAATCTCAACCTCATGCTGGATCAGATCGAGCGTCTGATGACCGCAATGCGTGAGGTCACCGACGACGTCGCCCATGATTTGAAGACGCCGCTCGCGCGCATGCGGGCCCGGCTCGAGCTAGCGCTGATCGGTCCCGCAGACGCATCCGCTCAGAGCGAGGCGATTGGCTCGGCGATCGACGAAGCCGATCGCCTGCTTGCGACTTTCAATGCCCTCCTCAGCATTGCTGAATTGGAGTCGGGCGCGCGCCGCGATCAAACCGAACCGTTGGACCTCTCGGAAATAGCCCGGTCCGCAGCCGAACTGTATGAACCGGTCGCTGAAGAAAAAGGGTTCGTGTTGTCGCTCACAACTGAGCCCGGTGTCAGAATTCGCGGCTCTCGGCACCTGCTGTCTCAGGCGCTCGCCAATCTGCTCGATAATGCGCTCAAATATGCCGGTGGCGGCGCAATTCAGATACAGGTGCGCCGCGGCGAGGGGCGGGCCGTTCTTGAGGTGACCGATCGGGGTCCGGGGATTCCGGCAGCGGATCGGGAGACCGTATTAGACCGGTTTGTTCGTCTCGAGCCGAGCCGTAGCACCCCGGGAAACGGCTTGGGGTTGAGTCTCGTCCGAGCCGTCGTGCGGCGGCATCAGGGCACCGTCGAACTTGCCGACAACCGGCCCGGGCTGCGGGTCCGGCTCGAGTTCCCGGAGCTTGGGACGTAACTATACCGCCGCTTCCGCGTCGTCTCCTGCGTCACTGCGCCGCCGCTCGCGATCTTCAATACGGCGGGCAGTTTCCATCATCATCTCGCGGAGCTCCTGCAGCTCGAGACCGGCGCTGCGCAGAACAGGCTCCATCACCTCGTCCGCCAGCAGATCCTCGAGGCTCGGCTCATAGCGGCAGCACTCAACGCGCCCAGCCATGGTCCCCTCCTTACCTTTCAGATTATAGGTAGCATTACCGCGAAGCGTGACCGCATTGTGTCGGTGGATCGAAGATTTCGCGGCGATCTGTAAATCGCCCGCGTTATTATCGCTTTGATAACGTCAACGGACCGTCAAGACGGTACGTATAGCTCCGCTGGTGCTCGCTACAGCGCCCGCCGCGCTCGCAACGCGGCGGTTAGAGTACCGTCGTCGAGATAGTCCAGCTCGCCGCCGACCGGGACGCCTTGGGCGAGCCGCGATACCGTGACCCCGCGACCGGCGACGCGGTCCGCGAGATAGTGGGCAGTGGTTTGGCCTTCGACGGTGGCATTCAGAGCGAGGATCAGTTCCTGTCCAGGCTTTAGGCGGCCGACGAGGCGCTCGATGTTGAGTTCCTCGGG
>Ga0187819_10002008_pt1 | contig 10667 bp, 10 predicted proteins | sample NC_wetland_sal_i_15_FD_132411 | JGI IMG/M metagenome (GOLD analysis project Ga0187819, IMG submission 132411) | Wetland sediment microbial communities from Neuse River Estuary, North Carolina, USA - SO4_4 | ecosystem: Environmental > Aquatic > Freshwater > Wetlands > Sediment | place: USA...
ACTCTGATCTGGCCCCAGATTGGCCGTCTGATTTGGCCCCACCTTATATATAGCGATAGATCGGCCTACCCTGTTCTGGCCAGCCAGGACGGGGAGGGCGATGGACAGGAGACGCAAGGTGGAGCTATTCGAAGAGATCAGGCGGGAGTATCGCTTTGGAGCGGGAACAGTCCGGGGGGGTGGCGAAACGGTTGGGAGTGCATCGGCGGATGGTGCGGCAGGCGATTGCCAGCGCGGTGCCGCCGGAGCGCAAGGTCCCGGCGCGGGCGAAGCCGAAGCTGGAGCGGGTGAAGGATTTCATTGACCAGATTCTGCGATCCGACCAACAGGCTCCGCGCAAGCAGCGGCATACGGCGCACCGTATCTGGGAGCGGATTGGTCAGGAGCAAGCCGAGGTTACGGTGGCGGAATCGACGGTGCGCTATTACGTCGGTCGTCGCAAGCAGGAACTGGGCATGGCAGAACGCGAGACGTTCGTGCCGCAGAGCTACGACTGGGGCAGCGAAGCGCAGGTGGACTGGTACGAAGCCTTCGCGGAAGTGCTGGGCACCCAGCGCAAGGTGTATTGCTTTTCGATGCGCTCGATGGCGGGTGGCGGGGCTTTTCATCGCGCTTACTATCACGCCACGCAGCAGGCATTTCTGGAGGCGCACGAGTTCGCGTTTCGCTACTTCGGCGGGGTGTTCCGGCGCTTGCGCTATGACAACCTGAAGAGCGCGGTGAAGCGGATTTTGCGCGGGCATCAGCGGGAGGAGACCGAGCGGCTGATCGTGTTCCGTTCGCACTGGGGCTTTGAGACGGAGTTTTGTAATCCGGCGCGGGGCAACGAGAAGGGCGGAGTAGAAGGCGAGGTGGGCTACTTCCGGCGCAATCATCTGGTGCCGGTGCCGCGGGTGGCGAGCTTGGAAGAGTTGAACTTGTTTTTGCTCGCAGGTTGCGGCGCCGACGAGCAACGGCGAATCGTGGGCAAGCCGCACACCGTCGGCGAGGCCATGCGGATCGAGTGTGAACACCTGCTGCCCTTGCCGGTAGAAGGATTCGAGTTGGCCGAGATCAGCTTTCCACTCGTGGATAGCAAGGGTTGTGTGAAGGTACGCACCAACTGCTACTCGACACCGCTGAAGCCGGGCACACGCCCGCAGGTGAAGCTGCTGCCGGCCTATGTCGAGGTTTGGCAAGAGCGGGAGTGCGTGGCGCGGCACGAGCGCAGCTTCCAGCGTTACGAGCAGGTGCTCGATCTGGAACATTACCTCGATGTGCTGGAACGGAAGCCGGGCGCATTGGCGGGATCGAGCCCGCTGGCGCAATGGCGTGAGCGCGGGCGCTGGCCGGAGAGCTTCGACCATTTGTGGGAGAGCCTCCGCCAACGGCACGGAGCGCAGGCGGGCACACGGGAGATGATCGAGTTGCTCGCCCTGGGCAAGCGGCACGGGGATCGGCTGAAGCAAGCGATCGAGGAGTCACTCGCGCTCGGCTGTACGGATGCGGCCGCGGTGCGGCATCTGGTCACGGCGAATGAACTCGTACGCTCAGGCACGGAGCGGTTGGAGTTGAGTGGACTGGAACGTTACGACCGCCCCCTTCCACAGATGCAGGAGTACGACTTGCTGCTTGGAGTCACCGGAGCGGAGGTGGCGCGATGAACCAGCCCACGCAAACTCTGGAACACGCCAGCGTGAGGCAGTATTGCAAGGCGCTACGCATGCCGGTGATCGGCGCCAACTTCGTGCGGCTTTCGGAGCAGGCGATCAAAGAACAGCGCAGTCACATCGGGTATCTGGAAGCTTTGCTGGCGATGGAAGCCGAAGAACGCGACCGCCACGCGGTGCAGAAACGTATCCGCGATGCCAAGCTGCCCCGGCTGAAGACGCTGGAAGAGTTCGACTTCAATCAGGCGCGGCAGATAGCGGCGGCAAAAATCCGTGAACTGGCGGACGGCGGTTACATCGAACGCGCCGAACCGGTGGTGTTCATGGGGGAATGTGGCACAGGCAAGACCCACCTGGCCACGGGCTTGTGCATTGCAGCCTGCCGCCAGAAGCGGCGGGCGCGGTTTACTACGGCTGCGAACTTGGTGAACGAGCTGGTCGAAGCCCGGCAGCAGAATGCGGTGAAGCGCGTGCTGACCCGCTGGTTGCGTTACGACGTGATCGTGCTCGATGAAGTCGGCTACGTGCCCTGGCCGAGATCGGCGCGGAGTTCCTGTTTCAAGTGATCGCCGAGCGAGCGGAACGGGCAGCCTTGATCGTGACCACTAACTTGCCGTTCTCGGAATGGACGCAGGTGTTTCCGAATCCGCGCCTGTGCAAAGCCTTGCTGGATCGCATCACCGACCGGGCGCACATCATCGAGACCGGAACTGAATCGTATCGCTTCCGCAGAACGTTGGAGGTACGGCAGAAAAAGAAAGCTTCGTAGCTTCCGAGCTTTGAGCTTCTACAGAGCTAAGCCAAGGAAGGGACTCAGACGCCGTCCCTTCCTCGGCACTCCATCCCGGCTGATTCCGGATCGCACTGGCGGCCATCCGCAAGCTGGAGGAAAAGGACTTTTATGACGTAGGTGGGGCCAAATGAGACGGCCACGATGGGGCCAAATCAGGTTGCCAAAAGCAGGATAACGTTATGGGAACAACAGCGCACGAAACACAGCTATCCGAAAATATCAAAGTCCTCGTTGTGGCCGAAAACCGGCTTCTGCGCGAAGCTCTGGCGAGAGTATTGCGGAAGGACAATGGTATTCGCGTGGTTTCGGCGATAGACTTCGCCTCCGAGACTGTGAAGCAAATTGCCCAAGCCAAACCGCAGGTGTTGATTCTGGATCCGACCGGATTCGAATCTTCGAGTGCGCAGGTCGTCGTCCAGGCGATCCGAGAAGTACAGAGTTTGAAAGTCGTATTGATTGGAATGGAGGCCGATGACGTCACTTTCCTGCGCTGGGTGCGGGCTGGTATAGCTGGCTATCTGCTGAAAAACGCATCGGCAAATGAGGTCGTAGTCGCCGTGAACTCAACCGCCAGGGGCAGAGCTGTCTGCCCGCCGGAGTTGTGCCTGATGTTGTTCAACTGGGTAGCGCGTCAAGAAATCCCCATCTCTAATTTGAATGGAAAACTGCAACTCGGGCTGACTCAACGTGAAATGCAGATACTGCGGATTATCAGTTGCGGACTCAGTAACAAAGAAATCGCGACGCAATTAAATCTTTCAGAGCAAACCGTAAAGAACCACGTTCATCGCCTATTGCGCAAGTTGGGCGCTGCGAATCGTCAGGCGGCGTTAGAGCTTTTCCATCTGCAGGGACTCACGCCCGTGACTGCAAGCCTTCCAGGATATGTGAAATCCGAAGCAGGTAATCCTAATGGACAGCCTGGACTGAACCGCTTGCACTGACGCTGACAGCCGCCCCCTTTATGTACAGCATTGTTGAGTGTAAACAATTTCAACAACAAACGGCACCCCCTCCGAATTCTCAATCCACTGTATCAACTAACAGGTCCCAGTTCTGGTGCCTGAGGTAAGCTACTTTTGGGTAAACGAGCTCCGGCGGACGCCTGCTCACTGACTGTCCCACAACCGTCAGAACGGGCGGGTAGGAGGATGTGTGAACGTCAATCTCAGCGCTGGCTAGCACACCTTAACCACCACGCTGACAACGGTGGAGTTGAAAATGCTTGGGGCAATTGTTCCTGAGCATTACTCCGTTCGCGGAGTGGAGAAGTTCAGGCTCGCAAAACCAACCTAGGCGGAGCAGCTTCTGACGAGTAGGTTCCTGCTTCTCTAGGTGCTTTGCTGATTGACGTGTCAGTTAGATACACGTCCGGGATCGCTTCGCGGGTTCAGCGAGCCATCCGAGCAGATGAAGTTGCAAGAACAATGCGCGACACTCCGAAAAGGGCGACCTACCTGTACCTGCGGCTGACGCTGGCATTTAGCGCAGTGGTTTGGACATTGATCATCTGGTCTGGTCATCTGGACATGGGATTCGGGGTGATGATCCCAACGATCATGTGGTGTCCGGCGTTGGCTGCACTGGTAACTTGCCGCCTGCTCGGCCGAGAGTTCCGATCTCTGGCATGGCGTTGGCCAAATAACAGATATGTCGTCGTAGCATACTTCGTACCCCTTGCCTACACCTCGGTTGCGTATGGTGCAGTCTGGGCATGGCGGCTGGGCGGTTGGAACTCAGAATTCGCAAGCTGGGTTGCGCAGGGCTTCGGGCTGCGCGGCTTGCCTGCATGGGCCTCGCTCACCCTCTACATCGTCTCTATGGCAACCGGGGGTTTGATACTGAACCTTTCGACGACACTCGGCGAAGAGATCGGCTGGCGAGGCTTTCTGGTTCCAGAACTAGCCAAGCAAATGTCGTTTACGAGAGTGAGCCTGCTTAGCGGCATCGTCTGGGCGGCTTGGCATACCCCGCTATTGCTATTTGCAGACTACAACGCGGGGACGAATCGCTGGTACGCCCTCGGCTGTTCCACCGTGGCGGTCGTCTCCGCAAGCTTCATCCTTGCGTGGCTTAGGCTGAAGTCCGAAAGCGTGTGGCCTGCGGCGCTGTTCCATGCTAGTCACAATCTCTTCGTCCCATGCGTCTTCGACAATCTGATTCGCAACACGGGCTCAACCCTCTGGTACACAACCGAATTCGGCGCAGCTCTGGCGACTACGAGTGCTGCTTTTGCACTGTACTTCTGGACGCGCCGCAGCGAAATCGTGACATCCCCTACTTTGCGCGCACCCCGGAAAAGCAGAATCCTCTCGATGATGCTGAGTGTGCGACAACTGTTGTAAACAGGGTTTTTCGCCAACAACCTACGGCAATCTCCCATACTGCAATCCTTTGACTAAGTAAATCGTAAGCAAGAGAGGCAAGAGGGGAGCAGCTTTTTTCATCGTCAACTCTGGCCGGAGTTGGCCGCTGTGATGAGCATTGCCAAGGGGTCTCGCAGGCCGATTGCGCACTGTTGAAACACACTAGGATCCACCCTTAATATGCAGCTCAACTCCAAGGGAGAGCGGTGACCATGGACGCATTCTTCACTTCTTCCGGTCTGCTGGCGCTCATCATGCTGACGTTCCTTGAAATCGTGCTGGGCATCGACAACGTCATCTTCATTTCGATTCTGTCGAGCAAACTTCCCGGGTCGCAGCAAGGTCCGGCTCGCCGGATGGGACTCGTGGCGGCGATGGGAATGCGCATCCTGCTTTTGCTTTCGGTTGTCTGGATCATTAGGCTGACGGCTCCGCTTTTTTATATCTTGGGGCGCCCCATCTCCGGACGCGATCTCATCCTGATCGGCGGTGGCCTGTTTCTACTCGCGAATGCGACCATCGAAATTCACGAGCGCCTGGAGGGCGAAGAAGGCCACATCTCGGCGCGAGTGCCGCCGTCGTTTGCTGCTGTCATTACTCAGATCGCTGTGCTGGATATCGTTTTTTCGCTGGATTCAGTCATTACCGCCGTCGGCATGGCTGAAGAAATCAGCATCATGGTTACAGCTGTGATCCTGGCCGTCGGCGTGATGATGTTATCAGCGGGGCCTATCAGCTCCTTCGTTAATCGCCATCCGACGGTAAAAGTCCTCGCGTTGTCATTTTTACTGCTAATTGGCGTCTCGTTGATCGGTGAAGGCCTCGGCATGCACATACCGAAAGGCTACATCTACTTTGCGATGGGTTTCTCAGCGTTTGTGGAAGTGATCAACCTGCGCGTCCGGAGACGCGCTGTGCCTGTTCGCCTGCATGAGCCGTACGTTTGAGCGCTGATTGGCGGCTACAGCCACGAGATTTAACTCCAACTACGGCCACTGAGGGGACACACTAGTTAGGCTTCTCTGCCGCCAAATCTCTAAAGTTCACCTAGCTAGCAGAATACTGTCAAATAGATGTAGTTCACGAAACGACCTCCCTGTGAGAGAAGTGTTCTGAAGCGTGCGATAAGGAGCGACAGCAAATGAGGCACGTACCCGCACCTGGAACATGTGACATTCAGGGAGCTTAGGACTTTGGCAAGGTCGATCTTTTTCCGGCTGACCATGGCCGATTTTAGTGTCTGAGAAGCGGGGGTTCTTGGGGGTAGAAGTACCCCAGGTTGGTTTGCCTCTCCTTGCAAGAAACCCTGTGATGAGCCGAGACAAAGATGAACGGGAATATGCTAGCGCCCGAGGGCTTGAGAGTCGCCTGTCACTTTTGACAGTGTCCGCCGTCCGAAATTCCGAATAAAAGCTGTTTGCAAGTAAGCCTCCCAAGGCGCGATTTTCGGCGCTTCGTTATTAAGGGGGAGAATCATAACGAGCGCCGGAATTTTTTCTCCTGCGCGCCAAAAACCTCTTCCACATCCCAGGCTGACCAGCTTGAACTCGGTTCAATTTGCCTGATCTACCTTTGTACGGGACGTTAGAAGTGAGACGCGAAAAGTGAAACTGTCAACTGTGAAAGTTCACGAGTTCACGAAATACCAGAGAAGGCAAGCCGCCGGGTTGCGATCTCCCCATGCCCTCGCGGCCTATGCGGGCTCCCGTGGTGGATTTGGCAAAAGTTAGTCGCCCTTGCTCGATGCAGTTGCCGCTCTGCCTTTGCTGACTACGATAGTCTCGCCCATTTCAATTCCTGCCTCGAAGATCACCGCGTACAGTGCCCCTCCCAAGATGCCGCCAATGATCGGGGCTACCCAGAACATCCACAGTTGGGCGATCGCCCATCCGCCAACAAAGATTGCCGGACCTGTACTCCGTGCGGGATTCACTGAGAGATTCGTGACCGGGATTCCGATTAGATGAATCAGAGTCAACCCCAAGCCAATGGCGATGGGTGCAAAGCCCGCGGGAGCGCGCCGGTCTGTTGCTCCCATAATGATCATGAGGAAAAAGAAGGTTAGCACCACTTCTGCGACAAAGCATGCCACCAGGGAATATCCACCGGGTGAATGTGCAGCGTAGCCGTTCGATGCGAAGCCTCCGCTCAAGTCGAATCCTGCTTTTCCACTCGCGATCACGTATAGCACCCCAGCTCCTGTGATGGCCCCGAGAACTTGCGCGATCACATAGGGAAATAAGTCTGCGATGGGAAACCGTTTTCCTGCTACGAGACCAAACGAGATTGCTGGATTCAGATGGCAGCCCGAAATGTGTCCGATCGCGTATGCCATTGTGAGGACGGTGAGTCCGAATGCGAGCGCGACTCCGTAGAATCCAATCCCTAGTTGGGGAAACGCCGCGGCCAGTACTGCGCTGCCGCATCCACCGAACACCAGCCAAAAAGTTCCCAGAAACTCTGCAATTGCCCGCTTAGATAAATTCATAACTCCCCCATCGTGAAGATACTTTTGGAAAGAGTGAACGCGCCTCGCGTACGCGTGACCACACGTTCCTTCGTATAACCTAGCCGGGGGCTATGGTTTATTGAGGTCGTCATCCTTATAGTATTTTGTGCCCTGCAGGGTAAGCTGGAGCGCAAGACCCTTCTTAGTGATCTGGTACACCCACACGCCCGGCTCTACCATGGTCGCTCCCGAGTATGCCCCGCCCGACTTACTGGTTTTCGCAGCGGCGTCAGCTTGCCCTGAACCCGACCAACCTGAATCGAGAAATCTTGTCAGGGCCGGCTGCGTCTCGAACGCAAAGACTACTCGATAGTCCTTCACACCCACCCCGAGGCCAGCGCCGGCTGAGACCATCTTCATGAAAGTCTCTTGCTTCGGTTTCGAACTGACGGCCAGACCTGCGCCTCGCGCCGTACTCATCAGCAGTAGATTCGTGCCAATATTGCTGAAGACTGCGTATCCGGCCGATTGCTCGATAAGCTGCCTGGACGTGGGTTCGAGCTTATAAAGATCCCCCAGGGTTGCCGCTGCCATTTTACGAGTCTTTTCTCTTTTCTCGTCCGGTGAATCCCCGGCGCTCGCCAAACTCCCAGCCAGCAAGATCACAGCCAGAGTTGAAACGAACATTCTGAACTTCATTAGCGTTCTCCTTCACTGTGGATTTGAGGGCCAATCATGGCGTGACGTCATGGCTTCCTCACATTTGCTACTGAGTAGAACAGGACACAGGGCTTTGTTAGACCTGTCAGAGTTGCCAGACGTTTCATGAAAGATGTGTGCACTTCTTCCGGGCGCATCGAGTGAAGTTATCGGGAATCCTGGAAGCCCGACGTTTTGAAGTGTCGAGCAGAGGAAGCGACGAAAAGGCGCTTAGTCATCTATGATGACTACCCGCGTTGAGGCCGTGGTCAAGCAGGGCCTCCTTCTAAGTTAGGCAAACCCAACTCATCGAGAATTCAAAACAGGAACTCTGGCTAGGGATGGTAATCGGGTCTCAGATATTTGCGAAGCTCCATGATGCGCCTTACGAGCAATGTCTTTGCTCCGGAGCAATTTGCATTCAATTTTGGAAGGTGCACACTGGCAGTTCTGACAGTACCTGTCAGTTGCGAAACGTCTTAGTTTCAGACGAGCAGAGCCGCAACTCAAAGTTAAAGATACGAACTCTAAACTCAACAATCAGCCAACCTGAAGCGAAAAGGACAAAAGGAGAAAATGATGCCAGTTAAAAGTCCCAAGGAAATGTTTGTGCTTATGCTCAGTGACCTACGGCAAGGCACCGAGCGAACCACTAAAGTGTTTGACGAGTTCAGCCAAGTTGTGCAAGATCCAGACATAAAAGAAGCGCTTGAAGCGCGGGTTTTCGTCTCCCGCAAGATTCTCGATACATTAGACCAGTGCTTTAAGCTCATTGGAGAACAGCCGGTGAAGCTCAGTGGGCACCTATACGAAGTCTTTGCCGAAGACTTCCGCAAAGAACTCGGGGAGATACAGAATCCGACTGCTCGGAGCCTCTTCGTCCTTGCCAAAGCCAGCCACCTGATTCACTTCCGCATTGCTGAATACAAGGTGCTTGTAGCGGCTGCCGACTTGTCGGGACACTACGGCGTCGGTGTACTGCTCGAGAGCTGTCTTGCCGACAAGCTCGCCTTCGTGGAGCGAACGAAGCGTCTGATCCGGAACATCGCCGAAGTCAGGGTTGCGGAACGAATCGCTGCAAGATCGGCCGCATAGCCAATTTAGGTCAACAACACTGGCGAGTCACTGGTCGTAACATTTCACGGCGGGCCGTGCGGTCGAGTCTGTACGGCCTGCTTCTTAAGCACGAGGGTTCATGATTACAGAAAGGCTACGCGCCGAATCCGTCGGTAGCGACGCCTGGCGCGATCTCTACAAAGCTGCGCTATTCGAAGCCGACAGGCGAAAGCTGCCGTCTCGGCTCGCCGAAGCCGAAAGAGCACTCATGCTCCGTGCTCGGGAACTGTTTGCGATCTCCAGTGTCCGCACTGAAGAATGGCACGCGGTTCATAAAGGCCTCTACGCGCTTCGGGCGCTGCGCGGTTGCCTGAATCAGAACACAAGCCAGCCTGCCGCTTAGATCGGTTACCCACGCACCACCTCGATCCGTATCGAGGCAATTGATCGACTCCTTGTGCAGACTCAAGAGAGCCCTGCTAACAGGTATGGAACGCCTAGGCGGTTTCTTGCCCCTTTCTGACACTCAGCCCATGATCCTTCGCCGTTAGTGGTTGCTCGCTCTGGCGGCACGGGTCTCCAGCGGCTAAGAGAACCAGTGTTTTCCCTCGCCCGCTCTCCCGTTCGATGTGCGTGGCACTTTTCGCGACAAGACATAGAACTTCTTTGCTTATCAGGCTGGCAAAAATGCCAGTATGGATAGCGCCAGACGGTCACTATTCTCAACATCGTCGGCAATCGCCTCGCCTTTCGAGACAAATTTTCGGCCGACGGTCGTGGCAGTCTGTTGCCGGGATCTCAACGAGTGGAGAATGTGGTGCAGATACGCATATGCACAGCGGGGGAGCTTCCTGCTACTGCTGCCATGGTCTGTGTTGTTCCTTACGGTCTCGTGCTTCGCGCAATTCACCTCTGACCCTCTCGTGCCTTTTCGAGAGCGCCAAGCTGAGCCACCCAGTTTCGCGGAAGAGTACGCACGTATATCGATTGATTCCAGTGCGTTTCTCGAAGCGCGCGTTGATGCCGATGATGGAACCGACCGTAGTCCTGGAAGTTCCAGCAACAGCACTCCCCAGCTCTCGTTCGTCGCCAACCAACCCGCCGTCAAGTCACTCACCGACAATCGTTTCGACTGGAGAGTTGCGACCCGGGGATCATTGCTTTTCACGGGAATCATGCACACGTTCAATCTTGCAACAGAACCGGGAACCCGAGACGCGCTGAACGGTCCCTGGCTTCGCGACTATCTTGATTCTATAAGCGAATTGCGTGGTTGGAGCGACAACGACAAGTTCATGGCGCCGTACGTGGGCCACACCCTTGAGGGATCCGTCTTCGGTTACATTCAGAGGCAAAACGATCCCAGGTACAAGACGGTGCAGTGGGGGGATGGGCGTGACTACTTCATCAGCCTTTTGCACTCGCTGACATATTCGGCAATCTGGCACACGCAATGGAAGATCGGTCCCATCAGCGAAGCGTCGATCGGCAATGTGATGTTACACGCTTCCCCTGGATTCATCACGCTTACGGACACCCCGACTCTGGGTACGGTTGCCATGATTGGAGAGGATGCCGCAGATCGTTACCTCATCATGGGTATTGAGAATCGAACGACTAATCGGGCATTACTAATACTCGCGCGGAGCTTCTTG
>Ga0187819_10002010_pt1 | contig 10664 bp, 7 predicted proteins | sample NC_wetland_sal_i_15_FD_132411 | JGI IMG/M metagenome (GOLD analysis project Ga0187819, IMG submission 132411) | Wetland sediment microbial communities from Neuse River Estuary, North Carolina, USA - SO4_4 | ecosystem: Environmental > Aquatic > Freshwater > Wetlands > Sediment | place: USA: North...
CACATCAAGCGCTATCATGACTTGCTGGCCGACGTGGAGGCTGAGGCCGAGCGCATCAATTGGCGCTTCCAGACAGGGAATTGGAGGCCTATAGTTTTTCTGAAGAAGCATGCCAGCCATAAGGAAATTGCGCGCTACTATCGCGCGGCGGACTTGTGCCTGGTGACGTCATTGCACGATGGGATGAACCTGGTTGCAAAAGAGTTCATCGCCGCTCGTCATGACGAGCAGGGAGTACTGATCCTTAGCCGCTTTACCGGCGCGGCTCGGGAGTTGCTGGATGCGGTGCTGGTGAATCCGTATGACATCGAGCACACGGCTGATGCCATTCGGGTCGCGCTGGAGATGCACCCGGAAGAAAAAACCGCCCGCATGCAACGGCTGCGCAAGCAGGTGAAAGAACAAAATATTTATCGTTGGGCCGGAAGCTTGATCGGCGAACTCTGCGGAGTGCGGCTCGACGTCGGCGACAGGTCGCAGATATCGGACCGAGCACTTGCATCTTCCGCGGCTCGATTGTCCGATGACCTGAGCGCGACCAGCCTGCGGGCTGCCGGTTCCGGAACCTGAAGAATCCGTTTGCGCCGCAGCGAGCCTCAGCGCTACCGCAGAAGATTCGGAGTACAGTTTAATTTGTCTCCCGCGGGGAGTGCAGGAACCCAATGTTGGGCGCGCCGACAGCGACCACGAATAAAGAACGGGATGATAAACTTCCAGTGGGGCACTGCTAGCATGCTTTTCGGTGCGAGTTGGCCTGAACGCTGTACGACTTGCGAGTGGACGACAGAACGATTCAGAATCATGCGGCATAGAAACGTCGTCGTGACTCGAGATCACAACATCAAGACCAAGTCGGAGCAGAGTGTAACCGCGATGGCAAAGTGGCAAGCCTGGTTCGGTTTATTGTGTGCGGAGTGTGCGCTGGACGCGGTTCCAGCCAAAGGACTTTGCTGCATTAGCTTTCTTTGCTTTCTTTTTTTTCTGTGGGCGCGTAGCTCAGGTGGTAGAGCAATGCCCTTTTAAGGCATGGGTCGCAGGTTCGAATCCTGCCGCGCTCACCAAGATTTCAAAGTACTTAGCTGATTTCGGCAGGATTGGTTTCGGGCACCCCCGGACACCCAGAGCCAGCAAAGCTCTAGTTTCTACGCCGTCGCGGTAACGCTCCGCGCTTTCAGCTTCTCTGAGAATCCCGCAGGAAGAACCATTTGCACGACCTTCTTGTGGGCTTCCTGCTGATCGGCTGAAACCGCTTGTGCGTAAAGCTCCAGGGTAATCTTTGGGGTTGTGTGACGAAGCTGTGACTGAGCGACCTTTACATTCTCCCCGTTTGAGATCAGCAATGTCGCTAACGACCGGCGTAGCGTGTGCCATCCAATCGGTTCTTCCTTGCTGCTCTTGATTCCAGAGATTCTCTTGATTACGGGACGGATGTGACGACGGAAGAGAATCTGATAGGTGTATGGAGTCTTGCCGTGATAATGCGGACTGGCAAAAATCCAATCCTCGTCCGATCGATAGGCCGTGTTTTCCCGCCAAAGACGAAGCACTTGTAGTACGGACTCCGCCAGTGGTAGGGGGTTGTTCCTGCTTTTGGTTTCCTTCAGTTCGCCTTCGACCAATGCAAATTCGGACCGAAGGATTCCGGTCTCCCACCCGACATTTTTCCACTTCAATCCGATCAACTCCGAGGCGCGGAGAGCCGTCACTGCATCTACTAGCGCCATCGTCGCTTCTCGTATCGGCAATTGCTCCAGTGTTTGACGAACGACATCTGGAGCAAGAACCACGCGCCGGATTGAGATTCGGTTGCTTTGGCGAACGCCGGTTGAAGCACCGCGATGGCCTTGGCTCCCTCCTTGGCCGCACACTGGATTGCGTTCTACCAACTCCCAGCGGACCCCGTGCGAAAAGATCGTCGACATCACATTCTTGATCTTCAGCTTGGTTCCATCCGGGCGTTGAATTTTGTCCAACCATTCCTGAATCTGCATGGTCTTCATGCCGCAGGCAAGATGACCATGCCAGTCGGGTTCGATCCAGTTCTTGATGTACCGCTTGTTGGCGTTGCGAGTCGACTTCGATAAACGGGATAGTTCGTGATTGAGATAGTGATTGGTGAGTTCCCCAAACGTGATCGCCTTGAGGCTCAAGTACTGTTTGTTTTCGTTGAGCCGGCATCGTAGCCGATCGGCCTCTCTGTTCGCTGCCGCTTCGGTAGGGAATTCCTTCGTTGTGCCGATTACATCCTTGTGCTGGTGCCGCTGTCCGTTCACTTCCTCGCTCCAGCGAAACACCCACACCGTTCCGATTGCCCTCTTTTCCTTGCGAAGCATGCCCCGGTTGTAGCGGACAGGCTTGCAGTGATCGTGACTCAAATGACCCTCCTCTGTGTCTTGTCACGACCAGCTTCTCCATGAGCGGAATTTACCTGACCGCGAAGATGTTCCGCAAGCTCTGAAATGAGGAAATACCATCTCTTGCGAGCGCCCGATCCGAACGGATGAGCGGGAATCCGCCCCTCCCGGGCGATCTGTTTTATTGTTCGAGGGGAATAGTTGAGGAATTCTCCCGCTGCAGTCACCTCTACAAAAGGCTCGGGTGGTTGTGAATCGAAATACGCAAGAGATCTCATGCCAGGTCTTCTGCCGCTGTTGTTCCATTCACTGGCATCTGCGAAAAGCAGTGAAGATGGTTTTCTTATTCGTGGCTGGGGCATGGCTGATCGACTCCTGGCTGGTATTGCGCTTGACAATAGCGCAGGCGTACCAATACAGTCAACATGTAACGTTACATAGAGAAAAATTTGATCGCCAAGGACCTCACGACCGATAAGTCAGCAATCGGACAGCAGCCTGTCATCTCCATTCGCATCTCCGATGCACTGCGCACGAGACTTGAAACCTTGAAGGTTCTCATGTCCATGAAGAGCGGCGAATCCGTCTCGACATCGGAGGCAGCAAAGCAGCTTCTTGAATCCTCCAAAGAAGAGCGACTCGAGCTAGTGAATCTGCTCTCTGAACCAACAGATTCTCTGTTGAACATCCGTCGCAAAGCAGACTCAAAGCTTCCGCTTTCGCAAGCGGAATGGACCCTCGTGGCCTATTACTGCCTACACGGGGCCGAGATGTTTGCAAATACCGCTCAGATGGAGATTTCATTCGACTCTCTGGCAGGAATTTTGGAGGCTTTCCAAGCGGTATATGGGCTACTTCGCAAGAAGAATAAAACGCATTTGGACTCCTTTTTCATTGCGCATTTGCCGTCGGATCGACAAGCCGAATCGAAGAGCTCGGACGAGATCGGAACCGAAGATGTGCAGCGGGTTGTGACACACACTCTTCGGATGCTGAAGAATCCGGCTGAGGATCGGCAGCGACCGATATTCGTTGCAAGGAACCTCTACTTTCTCCTCGATGAGTTGGAGGTTCCGAACGTGGAGAAGCTGAACGAGACGCTTTGGCCATATTGGCCAATCTTGTGGCGCGTGTGCGCGCGGGGGCACTATTTTCTCCACGCCCAACCCCTGCAAGATCCGAACTCTCCCGTAGGGGAATTAGATGCTCCTTTGAATCCTCCATTGCCGAAATTTGAGGAAGGCGAATACCGCCTCGAATTTACTCGTTCGCCGACCGAGGGGTTTTCTGCCTGGCTGTACTTTCCGGGAAGGCTTTCCCCACGCTATCCAGTGAGCGGATATCCGCAGATTTCCGAGTTTCGGACGATCCTGGAAAGACTCGACACGAAGCGCGAGATGATCTTCTGGGAGGGGCGTTATTTCCTCGCCTACACGGGGTGCTACGAAGAGGAAGTCATCGGCGTGAATTTTCAGGCTCGCGAGAACGGCATTACGTTCAACTTCCGTGGTGATGATTGGCAGTCGATCAGGAAGCTATTTCGGAGGGCATGGCAGGCACCGCAGGTACGACGCCTGTGGGATGCTCTGGCACTCGAGTATGGGGAACTGTGAGAGCGCGGTGCTTCGCACCGGAAGAATTGCGGACACGTCACCCCCAATTTGGGAACTGCAGAGCGCCCGGAGCGCCGAAATGTTTACAAACGTTAACTTGTTTTGGATGAGCACCTTTGTTTGGCGATAAGGTTCGTGCGCGGTTGGACGTTAACGTTCGCTAGCGGAAAAAGCGTCCGTCATCGCGTATGCGTAAACATGTTGAATTGCAAACGCTTCATGCGAGTGCGGTGATTCCGGTGCTCCGGTGTGTGTAGCGCAACGACGGTAGGCCTTGCAATGAATAACCCGCATCTGCCTTTCCCAATTCAGAGTGACGCACCTGCAGGAGATCAAGTAAAGCCTGCGTTTCGCACTAAAACCGTCGCCACACGCCTAACTCCGGTAGAACTAGCCGACGTCGAAGCGGCCGCAGAAACCGCGGGCCAATCTCTGGCCGAATGGCTAAGGGAGACTGCACTCCACGGAGCGCGACGGCGACCGGCCGATCCGATCGAGTTGCTACTGGCGGAGGTGTGGGCCCTACGTTACACGCTGCTGAATTTGTTCCACGGAAACGCGAAGGCGGCATCGGACGGCACACAATTGTTGGCCCATTCGATTGCCAAAATACGGGATCAAGCCGACGCGTTGAAGCTCCAGAAGGCTCGCAGAATCCTTGAAGACTTTCTTTCACGGAACGGCAGTCAGCGAAGCTAGAAGTTAGGAATTCATGCCATGCTTACCATCTCGAAACCGCTGTCCGCAAGCCAAGCGCGAACCTATCACGAGCGTGAATTTGCTTCAGAGAAACAAAACTACTGGATCCGCGATCAGCAAGGCCACAGCGAGTGGCAGGGCAGGCTCGCGCAGGAGTGGAATCTCAGCGGCGCAGTTGAGTCCGAGCACTTCGCGCGACTGAGTGAAGGTCAGCATCCGCACACCGAACAACAACTTGTGCGGCATCAAGTTTCAAGAACCTACGAAGGGAAATTCGGCAAAGAAGTGACCAGCGCGGAGCACCGCGCCGGGTGGGACGCCACGTTTTCTGCGCCTAAGTCAGTATCCCTTACCGCCCTTGTCGGAGGTGATAATCGGGTTCGGGAAGCCCACCGCGAGAGTGTTCGAGTGGCGCTTAAGGAACTAGAGCCATACACGCAGGCCCGGATTGGAAATGTGCACGCGCCAGAGACGACTGGGAGATTCATCGCCGCAACATTTGAGCACGACACTGCCCGGCCAGTCGATGGGTATGCTGCGCCACAGATTCATACCCATGCCGTAATCTTCAACGTAACTGAGTGCCAAGACGGCCAGACCCGTAGTCTCCAGCCACACGAATTGTTTGTGTCCCAGCGATTTGCCACTGCTGTGTATCGGTCCGAATTGGCGTTGCGTTTGCAGAAACTCGGCTATGAATTGGAACGCGGCAAGCATGGGCAGCCGGAAATCCGTGGTTACACAAAGGAATATCTGGAAGCCTCTAGTCCGCGACGTGAACAGATCAAAAATCATTTGCGGGAGCAGGGAATTGCCGGAGCCGCGGCGGCGCAGATTGCCGCCCACCATACACGCGACCGCAAGGAACTTCTATCACGTGAGCAAGTCTTACAGCGGCACCGCGAACTGGCCACACAGTATGGGCACCAGGCCGACCGCGTCGTGGCCCTTGCCCGCGAACACGGCAAATATCAAATGCAGGAACGAGAAATCAATGCGCAGCGTGCTGTGACGTGGGCACGCGACCATATCTTCGAGCGATCGGCTGTGCACGACCGCCGAGCAATTCTGGAAACAGCACTAGCGCGTGGCATGGGCGAAACAACTTTGGGGAGAATTCTGCAGGAGTTCGAGCGCCGGACTGCGGCCGGAGAGTTTCGAGAAGTGTCGCACCTAGGGGCAGGCAGTCAATTCACGACTACAGCGATGATCGCCATGGAGCGTGAGATCGTTGCTCGGATGTCAGAGGGCAACCAACGGGGTTACGGCGATCCGATGCTGGTTTGCCCCGAGGTTCGAATCGCCACCGAAGACCGTAACCCGGAATTGAATCCCTCGCAACTCCAAGCGGTAGATGACATTCTTCTCGCGCGGGAAAAGATTGTCGCACTCGATGGTGTGGCCGGCGCCGGCAAGACCACGACCCTAGCGGTGATTCGCGAAGGAGCGGAGATCGAGGGTTATCGAGTGGAAGGGTTCGCGCCGACATCCCGAGCGGCCCAGAAACTCGGGGAAGCTGGGATCGAGACGTCGACACTACAGAAGCATCTGGCACGTGGGCAGCAGCCCGACACAGGCGAGAAACGCCTCTATGTGCTCGACGAATCCTCACTCGCCTCGACCCGGCAGATGCATGAGTTTGTCGAGCGGCTTCGCCCGAATGATCGCGTCCTCTTGGTCGGAGATCGGCGGCAGCACGAAGCGGTCGAGGCTGGACGCCCGTTTGCACAACTGCAGGATGCTGGAATGAAGACCGTGAAGCTTGAAGAGATCACCCGTCAGAAAGACCCCGAACTCAAAAGAGTGGTCGAACAGCTTGCGCAGGGCAACGTACAGGACGCCATTCAGAATCTTGATCAGCAGGGCCGAGTCCACGAGATTCGCGGACACGATGAGCGCATCAAAGCTGTTGCCAACGAATATGCGAAGGAGCCTGCCAACACCCTAGTTGTGTCCCCGGACAACCGCTCTCGTATCGAGATCAATGAACACATTCATGCTGAGTTACAAGGACGAGGTATCGTCGGCAGTAAAGAGCACGACATCCGAGTGCTCGTGCCGCGTCAGGATCTCACGGGAGCGGACCGCACATGGGCAGCGCGCTATGACATCGGGGATGTGCTGCGATACTCGCGCGCATCGAAGGAGACCGGGATTCGGAAGGGTACCTACGCGCACGTCAAGAGCATCGATACCGCTACAAACCGGCTCACCGTAACGCTACAAGATGGGACCGAACGTACCTACGATCCCCGCCGACAGCGGGGCGTGTCTGTGTTTCGGGAGGAAATGCGCAAATTGTCCGTCGGTGACCGCATCCAATTCACTGCGCCCGCCAACGAGTTGAAAATTGCAAACCGCGAATTAGGCGCGATCGATGCCATCAGCGGCGCTGGGCGACTTAATCTGAAGATGGATTCTGGCCGCTCGCTTGAACTTGATCCAGACAAGCATCCGCATCTTGACTACGGTTATGCCATGACCAGCCATTCCAGCCAGGGACAAACTGCGAATCGGGTGCTGATTCATGTAGACACGGAATTGGCCGCCAAGGACCTGCTCAATAACCGCATGGCTTATGTGTCCGTTTCGCGTGGAGCATTCGATTCACAACTCTTCACCAACGATCGCGAGAAGTTGCCCACGGCTCTCGGACACGATCTTTCAAAGCACAGCGCGCATGTACCCGAGATCAATACCGGGCAGTCGATCGCGCCTCAGCAGGATGTCTCCACTGGGCGACAGCAAGAGCACGGAATGGGTCTTGGAATTGGCCTTTAGAATCCATGCCTGCCCCGGATAATGGCATCGTAGCGCGGGCGCAAACTCTGTCAAGGCCGACCTAAGGTCGCCGCTATCGCGGGCGTGCGCCTTGACAGAGTTCGCTCAACCCGTGCCAAAATCTCTCCACCATTCCGGGATAGTCAATGAAGATGTAAACCCACCAACTCCCTTGGTATCAATTACGGTGTTTGAGCCAAGGGAAAGATCCTGCGACATCCGGCGCTGGACTTCAAAGGCGCTGTCGTAGCCGTGAACCCAAGAGTATTCTCCACACGAAAGCAAATGAGCCTGATTACGGTCATCTGGTCAATGATTGCGTCGGCGTGCCTCACGCTGGCGGCAATTAATTTCCTGACCTGGAGCAGGAATCGCGAGGCTTGGGTAAGCCTATCCATGGGCGGAAGCGTTGTGGTGTTCTCAACTGTCGGAGCCGGTCAGTCCCTGTTGGTGTTGTGGGGAATTATCCAGGCACCGCTTACGGCGAGCCTATCCTTCATGGGATTGGTCTCAGTGATGGGCTACGAGTTGAGCAGTGAAATGATCCGCGCAGCACAACTCGCCCGCAAGTTGCGGGAGAGTGAAGCCGGTTTGCGTGAAATCGAAGAACGAATGAGGCTGGCGGTTGAGGGAGCCGATTTCGGTATTTGGATTCGGGATCTTGCGCGGAACGAAATCTGGGCAACCGACAAATGGCGTGGATTATTTGGTTTTACGGAAACGGAGCGGCTGGAACTCGGCAAAATTTTGCAACGAATCCACTTCGAAGATCGCGATGCATTCCGCTCAGTGCTCGAGAAAGCGGCCGAAGGGAACGGCAGTTATGACGCCGAATATCGAGTAGTACTCCCGGGCGGTGGGATGCGCTGGATCGGTGCGAAGAAACCAATTCTCTTTCGCGGCGTATCGAATGACATTACGGGGAGAAAGCAAGCTGAGGCGGAAACCCAGAATTTGCGCCAACAGATTGCACATGCAGGACGGGTCTCAATGATGGGCCAATTGGCGTCGGCGCTGGCGCATGAAATTAATCAGCCGCTCGGTGCGATCTTGCGTAACGCGGAGGCGGCGGAGCTTTTCATGCAGAATAAGTCGCCCGATTTGGACGAAATCCGCGCGATACTCGCCGATATCCGCAAAGACGACCAGCGTGCTGGGAGTGTAATCGACCGTATGCGCGGGCTACTCAAACGGCAGAATTTGGACAAGAAGCTCGTCGAAGTGGGGGAACTTGTTGGTGGAGTCGCTGACCTCGTTCATTCCGACGCTGCGTCACGGCACATAAAACTGGAATTGGCCGTGGCAGACCATCTGCCGCCCGTGTTAGGAGACGTGATTCTGCGGCCTGCATTCCATTGATTCGGTCGAATCAGGCGCGCCAATTCCTGAAGGCGATAGAACGCGCCCCCGCGAATCAATGACACCGCCTCCACATTTTCTGGTTCGTGCACCGTGTGCCCGGTTCCCTTCGAGCCGATTGATGAACTTGGCTCGCCTGAAAGGCATCGCCTGCCCGCATATATTCATACGCGTTTGCGTCGATAAGTGGGAACTGTCAACAATGACAGCAGACAGCAGACGCATCCTCCGATGTGGTCGTTCCTTGCGCGGAGAAATTGCGAATCCCAAATGTTCGCCCGAAGCAAGTGAGATCCTCTATCCCGTGGGCTGCACGCAACGAAGTGGCATTGCTCGAGATGCCGGATTTTGGGCCGCTCCGGGCACCCAGACTCTGCGACCGCCTTGCGCTGCGGGCTTCACCCGGTCTTGGCACGGACCTGAATGGCCGCGGCTTAGGTTTCAGATATCCGGGGAATGTCAGATTGCAAGGACACCTTCAAGGCAAATTCATCTGAGTTCGGTCACAGGTAGCGCTCGAAATCCATTCGCCAGCGGAAAGCCGGTTGGTGTGCGGCAGATAATTACACCGGCGTCTACTCGTGATTTGCCCACCACGTTGCGCACGAAGTCGAGATTCACCGTATCGCCAGCATCTGGCAGTTCCGTCCACTTCGCTTCAAACAGTTCCAGGCGCCCTCCTGTATCCACCACGAAGTCCACTTCGCGGGTTCGGTCGCGCCAGAAAAAGAGGTTACCTGAGCGACTTGCACGACGTTCGCGGTCGCGAAGTTGGGCGAAAACGAATGTCTCCCACACTGCCCCAATTGCCGGTGATTGCTGAAGAGCTTCCTCCGAACGAATATTCAGCAGCGCGCAAAGCAGACCCGTGTCAGCGAGGTACAGTTTGGGGCTTTTGACGATGGACTTGGTACGATTCGAGAACCACGGCTCGAGCAATACGATCTGACCAGAGGCTTCCAGCATCGATAGCCAATGGTTCGCGGTGGAAGGGGCAATTCCGACGTCGCGCGCCAGGTCGGCTTTGTTCAACAGATTTGCAGAACGGAGTGCGCAGGCGCGCAGAAATCTCTCGAAGTCACGCAGGCTGCCAACATTGGCTAAGGAGCGTACATCGCGTTCGAGATACGTAGCGAGGTAGGAATTGTAAAAAGCCACCGAATCAATGTCTGGGTTGGCGTACAGCTCCGGGAAACCGCCGCGCACGACGACTGTTTCGACACCGGCTTTCGGCAAGGTCGCTTGAATCTCCGCAAATGAGAGGGTCTCCAGTTCCACGATGTCGGCTCTCCCCGCCAACGATTCGGAAACGTTTTTCATCACGGTGAACTTCTGCGAGCCAGTAAGCAGGAATTGACCGTTGCGTGTACGGTGGGCATCGACGACCACCTTCAGGTGACGAAACAGGCCGGGCGCATATTGAACTTCATCAATAAGGACAGGCGGAGGATGACGCTGGAGAAAAGTGCCCGGTTCCTTTTCAGCCTGCTCCGCTTCGACGGGGAGATCGAGGGAGACAAATGCATGTTTCGGGAACAAGCGCAGAAAGGTGGAGGTTTTGCCGGTCTGTCTGGCACCGGTTAAAACGACCACTGGCCGAGTCTTGGCGGAGCGTAGGAGCCGGGGTTCAACCGCGCGTGGAATCCACATATGCAAAATATACGATGCAATCGAATATTTTGCACTCGCCTAATTTCATTTATTCTTGGGCCGGCTTCGGGCACCCTGCGGGCACCCAGCCGGATGTCTTGTTGGTATCTCGTTGATTTTGTTGTGTCGCGCATGGAGTAAGCTGGACGTGCAAGTTGTTTGGTATGAATGGTTTAGCGACGTTTTTAAGGCATGGGTCGCAGGTTCG